>Ga0163148_10000314_pt1 | contig 64330 bp, 49 predicted proteins | sample OliLakLV19MP7P2_FD_148606 | JGI IMG/M metagenome (GOLD analysis project Ga0163148, IMG submission 148606) | Freshwater microbial mat bacterial communities from Lake Vanda, McMurdo Dry Valleys, Antarctica- Oligotrophic Lake LV.19.MP7.P2 | ecosystem: Environmental > Aquatic > Freshwater > Lake >... | reverse complement strand
CGATCCAAAAAAAATAAGCGTCAATAGAAAACGAAACAAATGTGCTATGTCAGACTCCTATCGAGAAAAAATGCTCGGGTTTTAATGCGTCTGCCCTGCCCCCTCCCCCCTCCCTCCCCCTCTCTCAAAAGTGAATCATAAACTCAGTAAGATTGGCATCGTTGTCCAGATGCACTTTTTGGCGCAGGCGGTAGCGTTTGTTTTCCACGCCACGGACAGAAATGTTGAGCAGGGGCGCTATTTCTTTCGACGACAAATTCATTTTTAAATAGGCCGCCAGTTTTAAGTCGCCAGGGGTGAGGTCAGGAAATTGCGCTTTCAGGCGGTTGAAAAAAGCTTCATGCACCTGGTTAAAATTGGTTTCAAACAGCTTCCAATCCTGCTCGGAAGAGAGGTTATCTTCAATCAGGCGCTGTAGTTTGCGGTAATTGGTGGGTGGAAAAGTGCCGCCTGCGTTCGATTTGGCCTTTGCCAATTCTTCCTTGATCTCCATCAATGTTTCGTTTTTGCGCACGAGGTTCATGGTGGAGTTGGCCAATTCCTGGCTTTTTCCAATGACATCCGACTGTAGTTTTTCGTTGGCTGCCCGAATGCGTTGTTGCTCCAGCTCGCGTTCTTTTTCCAGCAGCAACTTCCGGCGTTGTTTCTCTAACCGCCGGCGGTGCCAGCCCAGGCCGATAGCAAGCAGTATCCAGACAAACACCAGTACCAGTGCAGCAGCCCAGGTAGTTTGGTACCAACTCGGGCGAATGATAAAAGCGAAAGCCACGACTTCCTCCGAAGCATTGGAACGGGCGCGGAACGTGTAATGTCCAGGCGGCAGGTTCGTGAATTCTTTGACAGAAACTTTGCCCCAGGGCGACCATTCCGAAGAAAAGCCTTCCAATTGGTATTGAAAGTCAGATACTTTGGTATATATTGGCAAAGTAAATTGAAAAACAAAGTCATTCTGGGTTGGCAATAAAACCCACTCATCGGTTTGTTTACTAAGGAAGATGGTCAAGGGATGGGGGCCTCCGATCTCTACCTCCAGGATCATCGGCGGAGGGAGCGTTTGTGAGAAATTATGGCGGGCCTGGTTGCCGTCAATCAGTGCATATCCGTCTTCCAGACAAAAAAGATAGCTGCCATCACCCAGCGACAAAATGCTTTCAAAATCGGGAATCAGCGACAAAGGAATGGTGTGAATGCCTTTGGCCCGTACCCACTTGACGGCATCCGTATACACCTCAAACCACTCGCCGGGAGCAAAAGTAAAAGCCTTGCTCGCACCCTGGAGCAGGTCGAAAGGTTTCCATTGGCTGTTTTTGTCGGAGTAAAACAGCTTTCCTGCCGAACGGGTAACCAACGCGCCGTTGAACCGGAAAATATCAGCTTTGAATTCGGAAGGCAAGCCGTCTTTTATACCGGATGGCCTAATTTCAGTCCAGGATCGCATATCCTCCGACAACTTGAGCCTATACAAGCCTTTGTAGGGATTGGCGACCCAAACATACCCCTCCGCATCAAACAACATACGCTTAACGGGTTCAATAAATCCTTCAATGCGATGGGAGAATTGCCATTGCCCTGCCTCATTTTTACGCAAGACGGTAACGCCGGTGTACGTGCCTTGCAGCAAGATGTCCGGGTGCGTTGGATGCACCTGCATGACCCAGCCGCCAGTGATAGAAGATATTTTTGATGCTTTTTTTCCGGCAATGTCAAAGGTGCCTTCATTGTGGCCGCACAGCAGTTGCCCGTCCAGCACCCGAAGTTCCCAAACCTGCCCCTGTGTGCCTTCCAGCAAGCGAAAATCTTCCCCATTGGAAGGCCAGGGCTTGTAAAACACACCCTGATTGGCACCGATGTACAAATTATGCTCAAAAACCGCTGCGGTGTAAACGGCACCCGGTTTGCCTTTTTTATCGGTATAATAGACAACAGGAGAACTCAATTCGATCAAATCAATCCCTTTATCCAAACCCAGCCAGAGGTTGCCTGCGTTGTCTTCGTAAAGCGCCAGAACGGTATTGTTTTGCAGGCCGCCACTTCGGTTGAGGTGATACAGGACTTCGCCGTTTGGATCCAGAATAAATACCCCGTCGAGGATGGTGCCAAACGCATAATTGCCGTTGGCGAGTCGGATGCCTTTGTTGAGTTGGTTGGTGCGGGCGATGCCGTCGAAAACTGCTTTCCAGATACTCAATGCGCCATTGGCATAGCGGAATACGCCATCGTGTTCCGTGGCGACAAGGTAACTGCCATCCGCAACGGGAAGGATGCTTTTTACGATCGCGGTTCCAAGGCTTTGCGTGCCTTCCTGAAAAATGAATTCGTTTCGGGGACTGAGTTCATAAATGCCTTTGCCGATGACCTGCACCAGCAGTTTTTCACCCAGGTCGTGTACAAACATGATGTTGCCCGGCGGCGTAATGTCTTCCAGCACCTTTGTTTCAGGGTAGTATTTATAAATGATGGCAAAGGATTGGAACAGCACAAAGTCGTTGTGCAGCAGAATGTTCCAGATTTCTTCGCGTTGGGCTTTTTGCAAATCGGCGGTGTCGCGCAGCAGGCGCCAGAGTTGTTGCTCCTGCCTGTTGGAATCTCCCTGCTCCGAATAGCCAAAGGTGCCGAAAGCGCCCCAATATACCCGGCCATCCGGGGCGCAGGCAATCGCTCGCGGTGTGCGGCGGTCAGAGATGGGTTGCACTTTCCATTTGGTGCCGTCAAATTGCATTAGGCCGCCAGAATTGGCAAAATACATGCGCCAGTCGTTGCCTTGGGCAATCATCCAGTTCTGGTTTTGAGCCTGGTATTGTGCTTTGGAGAAATTGATGACTCGGGGCGCTTCGCGGGCGAACAGAAAGCCAGCGCTACCCGGAAGGATCAGGAGTAGCAGTAGTTGTATGTTTAAGCTTTGTCGTTTAAAAAACAGGTTGCGCACCATAATACAATATACAAAACCCGAATATCGCACCTCAATCTCAGAAACTCATCTTATTGAAAATCAATTATCACCAAAATTTTTTTTCTTTTTCTGTTTTGCTTCCAATTCGCTGTTGCTTCGCTTCCGCAATCTGCTGCTTGTTGTTCTCGCCGGTAACTACTTTATCGCCCGTGCTTGTTTCAAAAGCATCCAGCGCTTTTCCGGCGGCCGTTCCTCCTTTGATTGCTCAGGATGGCGAATTCCTGTCCTTCCTGCACACCTCTATTTTTCCATTCTTCCGTGAGCTGACCCCGGACGGCGATGGCTTGCATGCGCCGTTCGATCCATTCTTCACTATAACCCAGCGCCTGGTAATACTCGCGGGAGCGTTGCGCGGCGAGTTCCGGGTTCTCAATTTCCTGGATGCGCTCGTAGCCCACTTTGGCAAGCCAGGCTTTGAAAGGCGCTGCTTTAGGGGAAGGGATGGATTGGATGATGCGAAATATCGTTTCAGTATTGGCACAATCCATTGCATACATTTTCCCATCGGAGGACTTGACTTTCAGTTGTCCGATTTTTTCGGACAACTGATCCGCACCCTCATTTTGCAACTTCTTTTTCAAATCACTCCAATACTTGCGAGGGCGCTCGGATCCTGTAAGCGCTTCAATAATATCAACTATGGCAAACCACCATTCTTCCTGGTGCCAAACCCGACGGATTTCCTTTTCCTGGAAAACGACCAGTTTATTTTTTTCTTCGCTCATGGCATAAAAAGAAAGTGTCGGTTCCCCAAGAAAAAACGTGTACAAATTACTTTAAAAAATTCACCCCCCCTTAAAACTCAAATACCCGCCATTCTTTTCAATTTCCTGAAACTTAACCCAAGCTTTTTCAGCCAGTTGGGTGGTTAACTGTTCGAGATAATAGCTGCCCGCTGCGGGATCCACCACATAACCGAGGTGGCTTTCCAACTGGAGCAAATGCTGCACGTTGCGTGCAATGCGCCGGTGGAATGGCGTGGCTTCGGCTTCCAGCGATGCGCCTGCGGGCAACACGTAGAGCCGGTCGGCACCGCCAATAATAGCCGACATGGCCTGGGTGGCTGCGCGGATCATATTGGTGTGTACGTTTTCGTCTTGAGATTCTTTGGCAAAATGAGCCACGACGGGTACAGCAGGCGCGTCGCTGACACCATATCCGGCCAGCACATTTGCCCACAACAGGCGCAGCGCCCGGATTTTGGCAATCTGCACAAAATAACTGCTGCCAATATCTACGGCAAATTGCAAGTGGCGGTTCACCAACTCCGGCGACAGCCCCTGTTCGCCGAGCAGGGCTAAATAATCGCTGCCTTTCGCAATGGAAAGCGCCAGTTCGTCGCTCGTTGCTTCTGCGCCGGCATAAAACCGGCCGGTATTGACCTGGAGGGGTCTGAACGAAGGCCAATCGGCTTCGCAGCGGCGAATCAACCCGGCCAGCATCGCGATGGGCGGTTCGTTCCAATCGAAAAGCGGGTCAAAATCTAAGGAAGCTTTCACCACGGCGGAATCTTTGCCCAAACCGGTTACCCATTCCAACAGCAATTCAAAAAGGGCAACAGGCTCTTTGTCGCTGTAGTATTCGCCAAAATGAAGGGATACGTATTCCGGCTCGATTCGCTGCAAAAGGCGTTGGAGTTCAGCGCCATCCAACGGCTTTTTCAACGCAAAAAGCGGGGCATTCACACCGCCCATCAGCGCTTCGATGGTTTCAGCATTGGATTTGGCAACGTCTGTAACGTCAATGGATTCGCCGACCTCCCAGTCATTAAAATGTTTGCCCCCGGTGATGGGTGCGTGCGCAGGTTCGCCGTCGTCGGGGTGGTAAAAGGGTTCCAGAACAAGGTCGGATTCCAATTGCCAAAACAAGTCGGCATAAGACTTCCCCTTGAGGTCTTTGCTGATCTGTTCGATCCATTGCGCTTTGGAAATCTCCGGAAACGCCTCAAAAAGGTATGTTGCTTCGCGATCCATAAAAGACAGTATATGGCGTTAAAATTACGCAACTGTGTGGATAGTTCAGCCATAAAGATTAACTTGAGTTTAATAAGCCCATCCCAACCTTTAGCCCCATAAAGCCCGTCTTGACCTAAAAAAAATTAACGCATGTATCAACGACTGTTTTTTCTTCCGACACTTTTACTCCTGCTGTCTGCTGCACCGATAATCGCGCAATGCGATTTCGATGTTGTCATTGGCGTTGATCCCATAGTGGACGGTAACGTCTATTGCCCGGGCGACACCGTAAAACTCAGCGCAGGGGATTTCGATTCCTACCAGTGGTATTATTCCTTCAGTAACACCAATACCGGTGGGACACTCATTGCCGGGGCAACCGGCGAATTGTACCTGGTAGACATCAGCTACTGGGGCTTTGCCTACTTTTATGTGGTGGCTACAAAAAATGGCTGCACCGAACCTTCTCCAACGGTTTTGATTGATTCCTGGGTCTTCTTGTCGCCGGTGGTGGCCTCTGACGGCGAAAGTGAATTTTGCAACGGCGATTCCACAGAAATATCCGTCCCTTTTGGCGGGTATGTCAACTTTCAGTGGTACCAGGACGGCGAACCGATTGCCGGAGCTACAGAAATCAATTATTGGGTCAGGGAATCGGGTACCTATGTTATCTTCGCTTCGCCAGCCGTATGTCCTGAAGTGGTACTCAATTCAGGCGTAGGCCCTACGTTTACTTTCCTCGGGCCTGCCGTGCCGGTGATTTCGCAACAGGGAAGTACGCTCAGCAGCACCTCCGGACCCAATTACCAGTGGCTGTTGAACGGGCAAAATATTCCCGGTGCCACTTCCGCCAACTACGCACCTGTGGAGAACGGAACGTATACCGTGCGGGTCACGGATGGCAGCGGCTGTGCTGCTTTTTCCGGCTCTTTCCCGTTCACCATCACCAGCATTGATGAAACTTCTCTGCTGTCTACACTAAAAATTTACCCCACGCCCGCCTGGGCTTCGGTCTGGATTGATCCGGGAAAGCTGAACGTGCAGGAAGTCCGCCTTTACGACGGGAACGGCAGACGCTGCCTGTCGGCCATAGCGCCTTCGACTGGTATTTTTTCGCTGGATTTGTATGAAATGCCTTCCGGCTTATACTGGTGCGCCCTGCAAACGGACAATGGGGTGATTTACCGGCAGTTGGTGAAGCAGTGATTTGGTGATTTGGTGATTTGGTGATTTGTTAAATAGCTGTTTGTTATTGGTAACGAGGGAACAGGATAGAGATTTCGTTTCTTCGATCATTCCAGCGTCACCAAATAAACAAATCACCAATCCCTCGATGAACGATACACCGTACCGGTGAACAGCGCGACAACCTTCCCCGACTGCTCTTCTAATACCCGGACGCGGTAAAACGCGACTTTGTTGCCGAGTTGTTCCTCTACGGCGATGGCGATGAGGGTGTCTCCTTCGCGGACTGCCTGGGTATGCGAAATGCCCGTTTCGATGGAGACCGCGTGCCGGCCCTGCGAATTGCAGGCAAAAGCCAATGCACTGTCAGCAAGCGCGTACGTGATGGCACCGTGGGCAATGCCGAACCCATTGAGCATTTCTCGGCGCACGGTCATGCGCAATTTGCACGCCCCGACGCCCAATTCTACCTGCTCAATGCCCAGCCATTGGCTAAAGGCATCGTTGGCAAACATTTCTTTGGCAATTTTTGCCGCTGTTTCCTGTGATGTCATTTTATTTCCCTCCGGTTCGCCAGATCCAAATTGATCAGCATCGCCATACAGATGAAAAAGAAAGAACCGACTTTATCTGTTTCAATCATATCATTGATGAGTAAAAAAGCGTCAATCACAACTAAGCAAAGGAGCGCCATGAGCACAAGGCGGCGACGCGCAGGGTCGCTGGTTTGGTGGTAAATATTTTCCCCTTTGATCAGGGTTAAAAACAAGAGCGCAACAAATAGCAGCAAACCCGGCCAGCCCTGCTCCACCAGGGTCATCAGGAAATAGCTGTGAATGCCCGACTGTTCCTTATTGTTGCTGACGTAGGTCTGGAAACTGGTAACCGCATAAGGTTTATAAAAATTGACAAAATTGCCCGGGCCAAAGCCGGCTACCGGATGCGTGGCACTCATGTGCGCCCCGGCTACCCAGCGGTACACGCGTTCCATGGTGGAAATATCCTCCATTTTGTAAGTGGCCTCCAGCAAGTTGTCAAAATTGTAATGCGTAATGGTGCGGTCATAATTCGGCGCGTAGTCCAAATAGCGATTGTTGTAAACCATCGAGCCGATGAGTACCGCAGCGACCAACACACCTGCGGCCAACACGTAGCGCACCATGCGCAGGCGAACCACTACATAGGCACCGGCAGCGAAAAGCAGCGAAACATAGGCAGCCCGCGTATAGGAAAAATAGATGGCGACCAGCATGAACGCAACGCTCAGCACGAGCACCCACCAAAGCCTTGAATACCGCCGATACCAGCCAATAGCCAAAAAAAGAAAAGGAGAAAACAAGGCCAGCATGGCAGCGTAATTGACGTGGTTTCGCTGAAAAGGATGCAAAACCTTGTGGATGTCCCGAAATGAAAAGCCATAAGCGGAATGCCGCACCATGGTGACCAATACCGTGAACATCAGGGGAATAAAGATGACCCAGAACAAGGCTTTAAAGTCGCGTTCCGTGCGGATCAGATAGCCAGTCAGGAAAAAAAATACGGCGACGTACCAGGTTTTGGCCAATGAAAATTTCAGCGAGACCACAAACACCTCGGACGTGATGGTCGTCGCATAAATCCAGCCGACATGCACCAGCAGCAGCAAGGTAAGCGGGTGTACGAAAAAACGCCGTTCTATCGCTACTCCGCCATTGCGTTGCAAGGCAAACCCGCCAAAAATGAGCATCAGGGTCACGATGATCGGTTCGGTCGGCAGATCGGTACCCAGACCGCCCGGCAGATATACTTCGGTTGACAAAGGCAGGCAAAAAAGGAGCAGATAGTATATTTTGCTAAAATCGAGCAGGCAGACCCATACAAAAAGGAGGAGCACCGGCAATCCCGCCAGCACATAGAATCCGCTGGCTGCCGCCGAATAAAGGCTGAGCAGAACGAGGGCCGCAAAACCTGAAAACAATTTGTATTCAGGCGCCTGTGTCATCCATATTTTGATCCGGTTAACGATCATGAAAAACCTCGCGCCAGTTAACATCGCGGTAAGCCTCAAACAGCAATACCCCAACGATGCTGAAAAAAAATGCGATGACCAAAGCGGCAATCACGATCAGGGAACGCACGGGGCGCGATTTGATGATCGGCTCGTGGGCTTTTTCAACTAAGATGATGCTGGGAATATCCGACTCAAAGGCCGATTCAAATTGTTTCAGCCGGACGCGGTTGCTCCCCAATGCTTGATTGGCATCCCAATATTGTTTTTCCCAAATGGCTATTTTGGGCATCCCGTCATTGATGCTTTTGACCTTTTCTTCCAGCGATTTAACTTCCGCTTCCATCCCCGTCACCTTGGCGCGCATGTACGTAATGGTATCGCGCCGGATGCCGGGCGATATTTCAAGCACTTCTAACTTCCCTTTATCACGAACCAAAAGCGCCTGAGTACCATACAATTGCGCCATAATGCTCTCGATTTGCACATCGGCATTGTAAACGCCATACGTACTGCGCAGGCGGTTCAACGAATCGCTGACTGCCAGCAATTGCTGTTGTTTTAGGAGGATGGAGGTGCGGTAGGCATTGATGGTTTTGGTATGGGCCTCTTTCATCAACTGCTGCACGGTGGCATCAATTTTATCGCGAGCCACATTGGCCATTTTTGCAGCCAGCGCTTTGTCGGTGTCTTCGATGGACAATTCGATGGCATCGCGTTTGGTCTTGGTCACTTCGTACAATTCATAAAAAGCTTCCCGAACGCGATAAGGCGCTTTGGTGCCGTTGGGGTTAATGTCGTAGTGTTCGTACAGATTAAATTTATCTATCAGAAAATCAGCGAGTTCACTTGACTCCGCGATGGTCAGCACGCGATCAATATCGTTTTCATTGCCATAAAACTCGGCTTTCAACTCCCCTTCTCCAAACATGAGTTCGGGCTTGGCCTGGTCAGGGCTGGCCGCAAGAAACGTAGTGGACGCTTTGTAATAAGTAGGTAAAAGCAGAGAAATAAAGGCTGTGCCGATGCCCGCAGCGAGGCAGGTGTAAAAAATTTGCTTCCGCCAATGGTAGAGCGTTTGAAGTACGCCCAGCAGGTTGTCTTTTTTTTCCATTATGTTGCTTATTCTGCGCTCAATGCCGTATTTCGTTTGATTCGGAAACACAAAACGCAAATCTGGTCGGCAAAGGTAGCAAAATCATCCAAAAAGCCCCGGCATGCATCAAGTGTAAACCGAATGCCAGACAGGTGTCTGATTTTATCGTTAACTTTGTGGCTTCAAATTCATTCACCATGGTAAAGCTACTCATCACCATCGCCGTTATTTATTTTGCTTACCGCTTTTTTATTGCGCCACCGGCCATTTCTAACAGGGGCCCCGGTCCAAAAAAGCCGGTAGACAAACCTGCTGGTAAAAAAGAGAACCGCGGCGAATACGTGGATTATGAAGAAGTGGACTAACCCAACCTCTGAAATGGAGCAACCAACGCCTGATTTTCGCATTGGCGACCTGGTTTTGTATAAAAACAACCAGCTTGTCGCTTTCAATAAACCCGCCGGCATTCCTGTGCAGGAAGATACAACAGGCGATAAATCGCTCTTTGCCCTGGGTGCAATCTATACCCAGTCGAAGCTTCAGGTCATCCACCGGCTTGATCGCCCGGCCAGCGGCGTGGTTTTATTTGCCAAAACCCACCATGCTTTAGTGGCGCTTAACGAACAGTTTCGCAACCGCCAGATTCGCAAAACCTACCTTGCCGTCGTGCAGGAAATGCCGCCGGAACCGGAAGGCGAGCTGAAGCATTTTGTTGGTAAAAAAAGCGCCAAAAACCGCTCCGAAGCAACGGAAACAGAAGACTCCGACCTGAAAGAAGCGGTGCTTACCTACCGCCTGTTGGGCAGCAGCGACCACTACCACTTGCTTGAAATCAACCTCATCACCGGCCGGCACCATCAGATCCGGGCACAGTTGGCCGCCATCGGCTGCCCCATCAAAGGCGATGTAAAATATGGGGCCCGACGCGGCAACCGCGACCGCTCCATTCACCTGCATGCGTGGAAATTAGCCTTTACCCACCCAGTTTCGGGCGAAGCCGTGGAATTAGTTGCACCGCCGCCCGTGAATGATCCGGTTTGGGGGGCGTTTGCGCCGCTTTTATCAACTTAAAAAAAATGGAACTCATAAAAAAATACTTCCCCAACCTCGACGACACGCAAATCAGCCGTTTTGAGCAATTGGGGCCGCTTTATCAGGACTGGAATCAGAAGATCAACCTCATTTCCCGCAAGGATATTGAGTTCATATACGATCACCACATCCTGCACTCGCTGGCGATTTCCGGCGTGCTGACCTTCCTGCCGGGTGCGGAAGTGCTGGATATTGGTACCGGCGGTGGCTTCCCGGGCATTCCTTTGGCCATTCTTTTCCCGGAAACCCAATTCACCCTCATTGACGGCACGGGCAAAAAAATTATGGTGGTACAGGAGATTGCCAACACCCTCCAACTTGACAATGTGACCGCCCGGCACATCCGCGCGGAAGAGTTGAAAGGGCAAAACTTCGACTTCACGGTGTCGCGCGCAGTGGCCGAACTACCCCTGCTTGCCGCCTGGAGCCTTCGCCTCATCAAAAACAAACAGCAACACGCCATCCCCAACGGGCTTATCGCGCTCAAAGGCGGCAATGTAAAGCAGGAAATCAAGACCTTGCCGCGCGGGTCTTATGCGGAACTGCACCCCCTGTCCGATTTTTTCAAGGAGCCTTACTACGAAGAAAAATACGCCGTGTATGTGCAGGCTTAACGGGTGAAAAAGCCGGGTTGAAAAAAAAACCTGCCGTCTGTTGTCAGGAAATTCCTATTTTTATCGCGTATTATCATCGAAGCACAGGATAGTGCATGCGATACACGAATTTAAGGCAGAAGGAATTGCAATCGGGGAGAATGATTTTGCTCAGTTAAAAGGCAAAAACTCATCATAGTTAATGACAGCGTCGGAATGCAGAAATACTCTGCAGAACGATCAATACAAGCGCTTTACGAAGCGCTTTTGGATTATAGAATTTTCAAAAACACCTGCCGGATGAAGATGGACGCTTAGCACCGTGCATCCCGTCCGCCGTCAATCCGCCCGAATAGGGCGGCTGCCGGACAGGTCAATGTTTAACCACCTTCCTGCCATAATACAGTCGTGTCGTGTGCACCGTGCTTATCACGGATACGACTATGTTATTTCAACATGTAATTGGCCAGTTTGCTACCAAAGCTGCCCTGCGACAAATGGCGGGGGGCGAACGCATGCCCCATGCTTTGCTGCTGCTTGGCCCTACGGGAAGCGGGAGTTTGCCGTTGGCGCTCGCGCTTGCGCAATACGTGCTTTGTGAACAACGCACGCCCGAAGATGCCTGCGGTCAATGCGCTGCCTGCCTGAAAACGGGCAAACTCATCCATCCCGACGTCCATTTTTCCTTTCCCACCATCGGTGCCAATGCAACCAGCGAAGGTTTTTACAGCCAATGGCGCAGTGCGTTGGAGCAAAACCCCTGGCTCGACGTGAATGACTGGCTCCAAAACATCGGCGCCGAAAACAAACAGGGCAATATTACCAAGGAAGAATGCGTCAACATCATCCGGAAATTCAGCCTGAAAACGTTCGAGGCTAAGTATAAAATTTTGATCCAGTGGTTGCCCGAATACTTAGGCAAAGAAGGCAACCGCCTGCTAAAACTGATCGAGGAACCGCCGGAAAATTCGCTGTTCATCTTAGTCGCCGAAGACACCGAACTGATCCTCAACACCATTTTGTCGAGGTGCCAGTTGGTGAAAGTACCGGCATTGGAAGATGCAGACGTTGTGGCAGGTTTGGTTGAAAAAACCGGCGCAAAAGCAGAAGAAGCTGCGGCAATGGCGTATTTAGCCAACGGAAATTTCAACGAAGCACTGCGCTTGTCTGCACACAAAGATAACGACCACAGCGCGTTGTTTTTAGATTGGATGCGGCGTTGTTACAAAGGAGATGGCCCCGAAATGTTAGACTGGGTGGAACGATTTGCCAAATTGGGCCGCGAAGGCCAAAAGTTTTTTGTTCAGTACGCCCTGCACTTTTTGCGCGAATTCATCGCCCTAAAAGTCAATGGAGATCGGGCCGTGCGCCTTCAGTCAAACGAGCTGGAAACTGCCCGGCGCTTGTCATCGGTGCTGAGTTTTGGCCAGGTGGAGCAAATTGTAGGTCTGTTGACAGAAAACGCCTATTTTATTGAGCGCAACGCCAATCCGAAAATACTGTTCCTGGATGCGTGCATTCAGGCGAATAGAGTGATGAAAATTTCTAACAAGTAAAATGAGCGAAAATGGGATGTTTAGGATGTTCAATAAGCACCGGCGACGGAAAAGTTTCCGGGTGTGGTAGCAAGGGCGGTTGTTCAACGGGAGGTTGCAACCGGCTCAATAATTCCGACTGGTTGTCGGATATGGATATCTATGACGTAGAGGCCTACGACATTGTAGAGGTTAGCTTTAAAAATGGCGCCCGAAAGCAATTTTTCCGGAACCTCTCGCCTGCCGCAACGGGCGACATGGTCATTGTAGATACCGGCAATGGCTACGATGTGGGTCGCATCAACCTGAGCGGCGATTTGGTGCGCATGCAAATGAAGAAAAAGCGCACTGGCGAAGACACCGTCACCCATGAGGTCATTCGAAAAGCCAACGAGCGCGACCTGGAACGACTCCAGGAAGCGCGCGAACAGGAAAAACCGGCGATGGTCAGAGCGAGGGCAATTGCACGAATGCTCAATCTGGATATGAAGGTGGGCGACGTGGAATTTCAAGGCGATTTGCGTAAAGCCACTTTTTTTTACACCGCAGAAGGCCGGGTGGATTTTCGGGAATTGATCCGCCATTTCGCCAAAGAGTTCAAGGTCAAAATTGAAATGCGGCAGATTGGCGCCCGGCAGGAGTCGGCGCGCTTGGGCGGCATCGGCTCCTGTGGCCGCGAATTGTGCTGCTCCACCTGGTTGAGCGATTTTAAATCGGTTTCCACGGCCGCTGCACGCTACCAAAACCTCGCCATCAACCAATCCAAACTGTCGGGGCAGTGCGGTCGCCTGAAATGCTGCCTGAATTACGAATTAGACACCTACATGGATGCCCTGGAGCAGTTCCCTTCCAACGCGGAACGGATCGAAACCAAAGCAGGCCGCGCAATTTTGATCAAAACCGACATTTTCAAAAAGCTGCTCTACTACGTTTACGAAGGCGAATCGGGCAAAGGCAAACTTTTTGCCATTGATCTGGCGCAGGTGAAGGAAATTATCCGCATGAATGCCGCCGGTGAAAAACCAACCGACCTGAAAGCTGTTCATGTAGCGGAATTAGAGTTAGATGACGAAGACCGCGACATGGGCTTCGAAGACGTGACCGGCGCGGTGGAATTGCCGGAAGAACAACGCCAGAAGAAAAAGAAAAAGAAAAATAACCGCCCCGGCGAACAAGGCGGAAATGCCCAATCCCCTCGCAGCGACCGACCGCTGGAAAACAGAGGCACGAGGCCTGCGCCCCGCCCGGATCGCCCCGAGCGGCAGGATCGGGGGCCCAAACCGGAAAGGCCGGATCAGCCCGACCGGCCAGCCAGACCGGAACGGCAAGACCGCCCGGATAACAGACCGCCCAGACCGGAACGCCCCGATCGGCCTGAACGACCAGATCAGCCGCCTGCTGAAAACAAAGGCGAACAGCGCCCAGATAATGACCAGCCGGGAAACAACAACAACCGGAACAAGGACTGGAAACGGCGCAAAAAGAAAAAAAATAAAGGCGGCGGTGGAAACAACCCGCCTACCGCAACGTAGGGGCGACCCTCGCGGTCGCCCAAACAGGGAAGTTATTTACGACACGTTCCTAAACTTAATCTGATGAAATACGACATAACAGTCATCGGCTCTGGACCGGGCGGGTATGTTGCAGCCATTCGCGCGGCGCAGTTGGGCTTCAAAACCGCCATCATTGAAAAATACGATGCGTTGGGCGGCACCTGTCTCAACGTAGGATGTATCCCCTCCAAAGCCCTGCTGGATTCTTCCGAACACTACCACAATGCTAAAGAAAAATTTGAACAACACGGCATCGAACTGAAAAACCTGCAAGTGAACATGCCGCAAATGGTGAAGCGCAAAAATGAAGTCGTGGATCAAACCGTGAAAGGACTGAATTTTTTGATGCGCAAAAACAAAATCACCGTCATCAACGGCCACGGCTCTTTTGTATCGCCAACCCGCATCAGCATTGCCAAAAAGGACGGTACGAAAGAAGAAATTGAGACGGATAAAGTCATCATTGCAACCGGCTCCAAACCCATTACGCCAGATAATTTCAATTACGATAAAAAGCGCGTCATCACGTCCACGGAGGCGCTCAATATTCCCAAAGTTCCCAAAAAGATGGTCATCATCGGCGGCGGGGTCATCGGCCTCGAACTGGGATCCGTTTTTGCAAGGCTGGGCACACAGATTGACGTGGTGGAATACCTCGACCGCATCATTCCCGGCATGGATATGGATTGCGCCAAAGAACTGATGCGCTCATTGCAAAAAATCGGCATCAAATTCCACCTCAGCCACATGGTCACCGGCGTCAAAGCGACAAAAACCGGTGCCGTGGTCAGCGTTCAAAAACGCGACTCGGAAGAGGCCTTCACCCTGGAAGCCGATTATTGCCTCATTGCCATCGGGCGTAAGCCTTATACACAGGGTCTGGCGCTGGAAAATGCAGGCGTTCTGGCAGACGAAAAAGGCCGCATCCTTGTGGATGAGCATTTGGAAACCAATATCAAAGGCATTTATGCCATCGGGGATGTGATCCGGGGTGCCATGCTGGCTCACAAAGCAGAAGAAGAAGGGGTTTTTGTGGCGGAAACCATGGCTGGGCAGCACCCGCATATTGACTACAACCTCATCCCCGGCGTGGTCTACACCTGGCCAGAAGTGGCCGCAGTGGGTAAAACCGAAGAGCAACTTCAACAGGAAGGCATTCCTTTCAAAAAAGGCAAATTTCCCTTTTCTGCCCTGGGCCGCGCCCGCGCCAGCATGGATACGGAAGGCATGGTGAAGGTTTTGGCGCACAAAGATACTGATGAAATTCTCGGCGTACACATGGTCGGCCCCCGCACCGCTGATATGATTGCGGAAGCGGTGGCGCTTATGGAGTTTAGGGCTTCTGCGGAAGACGCAGCCCGCATGAGTCATGCGCACCCGACATATACTGAAGCTTTTAAGGAGGCAGCGCTTGCCGCGACGGATAACCGCTCCCTCCACATGTAATTCGTGTCTGTCTTTATAGTCCGATAGCTGCGTTATGCGAAGACCCAAAATTGGTCATTTACACGAGTAAACTCCCATTTTTGGGCCTTCACATGCCTTGCTCTCGAACTCTAAAGAGCAGACACCTGACTAAATGGACAGACACTAATTCGTGTCTGTTTTTAGCGTCCGATAGCTGCGTTATGCGAAGACCCAAAATTGGTCATTTACACGAGTAAACTCCCATTTTTGGGCCTTCACATGCCTTGCTCTCGAACTCTAAAGAGCAGACACCTGACTAAATGGACAGACACTAATTCGTGTCTGTTTTTAGCGTCCGATAGCTGCGTTATGCGAAGACCCAAAATTGGTCATTTACACGAGTAAACTCCCATTTTTGAGCCTTCACATGCCTTGCTCTCGAACTCTAAAGAGCAGACACCTGACTAAATGGACAGACACTAATTCGTGTCTGTTTTTAGCGTCCGATAGCTGCGTTATGCGAACCCTATTCAATCGAAACAGCTTTTTCAATCTATACAAATACAGAACGGTATGAAAAAATTATTGGGCTTTTCAATCTGTGCTGCGGCGCTGGCTTTAGCCTGGACGACTGCGGTATCCGGCGACTGGAAAGCAAAAGTTGATCCCGGCGTGCTTGCAGAGGCTGAAAGCGGCGCAGTAGTCGAATGCCTGATTTTATTGGACAGGCAAGCCGACGTTTCCGGTGCCCGCCATCTCAAAACCAAGGCAGAAAAAGGTGCTTACGTTTGGCAAACCCTGCAGGCCGTGGCTCGACAGACCCAAGCCCCGGTTAAGCAGGTGCTGGAAGGCGCCGGAATTTCCTATCAATCGTTTTGTATGGTCAACGCCATCTATGCGCGGGTTGACGCTGCGGTGTTGCAGCGCTTAGCCGGGTTGGATGCCGTTCGCCAGATTCAACCCAATCCCTGGGTGAAAATGGAAGCGCCGTTTGCCGAACGGGGCAACGAAATCACCCTCCGCGAAGGCATCGAATGGGGCATTGAGCGCATCAATGCCGACGATGTCTGGGCAATGGGCTACACCGGCCAGGACATTGTGATTGGCGGGGCAGACACCGGTTACGACTGGGATCACCCGGCCATCATCAACAAATACAGAGGTTGGAATGGCGCTACCGCCGACCACAATTACAACTGGCACGACGCCATCCACAGCATCAGCCCGTTGCACAACGACAGTATGCCCACACCAGAATTGAATCCCTGCGGGTTAAACACCCTTGAACCTTGCGATGACGGATTCCACGGCACCCACACCATGGGCACCATGGTTGGCGACGACGGCTTGGGCAACCAGATTGGCGTAGCGCCCGGCGCGCGCTGGATCGCCTGCCGGAATATGGAACGCGGCTGGGGCAGCCCGGCTACCTATATCGAAGCTTTTGAATGGTTTTTAGCGCCCACAAATTTAGAAAACCAAAACCCCGACCCTTCCAAAGCACCGCACGTCATCAACAACTCCTGGGGGTGCCCGCCGGTGGAAGGCTGCAACGAAATGAACTTTGCCACCATGAACGCGGTAGTGGACAACCTGAAAGCCGCAGGCATTGTGGTCGTGGTGTCCGCAGGCAACAGCGGCAGCAATTGCGAGTCGGTGAACAACCCCGCAGCCATGTTCCAGAACTCCTTCAGCATCGGGGCTTCACGCCCAAGCGGCGACACCATTGCCGGATTCAGCAGCAGAGGCCCAGTGACGGTAGATGGCAGTGGCCGGATGAAACCCAATGTGGTGGCACCCGGCGTGAGCGTGCGCTCCTGCGTGCCCGACACTAATTATGCCAGCTTCAGCGGCACCAGCATGGCCGGGCCGCATGTAGCGGGATTGGTTGCGTTGTTGCTTTCTGCAAACCCGGCGCTCATCGGCGATGTAGAAACCGTGGAAACCCTCATCGAGCAAACCGCTGTGCCCATGCGCACCAACCAGATGTGCGGCGAAATTTCCGGATTGGACGTGCCCAATCACACCTACGGCTTTGGCCGCGTGGATGCGCTGGCAGCCGTGGAACAGGCGCTGATGTTGGTCAATACCGACGAACCCGGCTTAGAAGAAAAATGGGTCAGCGTATCTCCCAATCCTTTTGATCAGGAAGTGCTGGTTCGGTTCAAGGAATTGAAAGGCAAGGTTGTTTTTGAATTGTACAATGCTTCCGGGCAGCGCATACTCCGCAACGAACTGGAATTGCAAGGCGATGCCGAAGAAAAACGGATCCGGACGGGTAACTTACCTTCCGGGGTGTATCTTTACAAAGTCATTAGCGGCAAGCGCACATTTGGAGGCAAAATTTTAAAATCCTGATTCGATTTGCATGACGATCCAGACGAAAAACCTTGGACAAAAGCTCGCTGTCGGCGTTTCTATGTTGGTCGCAGCCTGGTTGATCTACGTGTTCAACCAGATTGTGTTTTATACCATCGCCGCCTGGGTGGTTTCTTTGCTGGGCAAACCGCTGATGGGCTTCTTTCAGCAGCGCCTGAAGTTCGGGAAGTGGCAGTCCGGCCGCGGGTTGAACGCCATGCTGACGTTGATCTGCTTTTTTCTCGTTTTTTTCTTGCTGGCCATGCTTTTTGTGCCGTTGCTCGTGCGGCAAGCCAGCAACCTTGCCAGCGTTGACTACGGTAAAATAGCGGTCGCCCTCAACGAGCCGTTTCAAAACGTGCTGCAATGGTTAGCCGAAAAAGGGTTGCACCCCCCGCAGCAATCGTTAGAGAGCATCCTCACCGAAACCTTCCAGGGATATTTCAACCCCGGCATGATCGGCAGCTTTTTCAGTGGCTTCATTACGGCTGCCGGTAACATTGCCATCGCTTTGTTTGCGGTGGTGTTCATTGCATTTTTCTTTTTAAAGGAAGAAAACCTGCTGGTCGGGTTTATTGCCGCATTGCTCCCGGCGCGTTACGAAAACCAGGTTCACAATGCCGTTCACGAAACCAGCCGGATGCTGGGCCGCTATTTCAGCGCCATTGCCATTCAGATTTCGGCCATCACGCTTTATGTCGCTTTCTGGTTGTCTATGCTGGGCGTGCAAAATGCCATCCTCATTGCCTTGTTTGCGGCCCTGATGAATGTGATTCCCTATATCGGGCCGCTCATTGGCGGCCTCGTTGGCATTGCGCTAACGATTACCTCCAGCCTCGACCTTGAGTTTTACAACCAGATGTTGCCTTTGCTCGGCAAGGTTTTTCTGGTCTTTTGGTCGGTACAACTTTTGGACAATTACCTCATTCAGCCCTACCTGTTTTCGGCAAGCGTGATGGCGCACCCACTCGAAATTTTCATCGTCACACTCATGGGCGCCCAATTGGGCGGCATCGCGGGCATGGTACTGGCCATTCCGGGCTATACGGTGCTGCGCGTCATCGCCCGGGAATTTCTCAGCCGCTACCGGATTGTGCAAAAAATGACGGATCGGATGGATGAGGGAGGAGAGGAAGATGATGAGGCGGGGGCTACGAATTAAAGGGTGAAAAATCAAGCGTAACTTCCATGATATTGCCCGTTAACATTTGCGAACCTCCAGATTGTCTTCTAAACAACAAATACACCACATTGCTTGCGCTGATTCGTCTAATTTGCTTAAATTGAAGCAATTATTTGATTTTACTACCCACATGCACGTTCGCACGATTACACTAATTGACTTGATGGCTGAGCGTAGTCGAAGCCAGTCGAAGTTCCGCCTCGTGCGTCTATTATTCCATGATTCATCGGCATCTGCCCGTTAGTTTTTATTGCGCCTCTCAATAATTTCGATCTAAAACACCATTTCTATAACCGGCCTGTTCGCCCGGGGCTTCTGCGCCGTGCGATGGCACAAAACCTTTATTTTTTATGAAAACCTTTTTATTCCGCTTGCGCGATGGCTCCGCCTCACGTGTGACCTGCGCAATGGCTCTTCTTTGCGCATTTAACTCCAAAGACCTCCGAAGTCTTCTTCCCTACAAAGTATTACTGACCGCCTTTACGTTCACGCTTTACCTTGAAATGTATGCACAAGTTACCCCCCCCCGTTGAGTGGACCTTCGCCACGCCTGCAATAACGAGTGGCTATGGCGCTGAAGCCGATTGGGCTTATTCCGTGATTGAGACCAGTGACAAAGCGGTGTTGGCAGCCGGATTTGTAGAAGATGCTTCTTTTAACAGAAAACCGACGCTCTACAAATACGACCCTTTTAAAAAGACTGTCCTTTGGGAAAGTGTCATGTTCCCTGGCAGCCAGGCAATAACACAAATCGGCAATGTGTTTTATGATGTCTTCGAATTTGACGACGGAAATGGCAATGCTTACTATAGTGTAGGAACAAAAACAACTTCCAATGCTGCCGGACTAAGATTAATCATTGCTAAAGTACATCCTGAAGATGGATCTGCTTTTTCAGGTTATCCTAAGGTTATTCAATTGAATATTGGAGAGACTATAGCTTGCAGGGGATATTCAATGGCTCCCATCATTAGCAACAATACTTTTGATGGCTATATGATCTCTGGCTACATTGACGATGGTACCATACAGGCAGTGTTGATTAAGTTGGATGAAAATGGGGATATTGACACTGGATTTGGTATAGCTGGCTATGCTGCTTTTTCTTTCACGGGTTATGAAGAGGCCAGGTTTTGGAATTTTACACCCATACATGATAGTGGCGAATTATTGGGATATGCGGCAACTGGTTGGGTGAAAGATGGAGAGGATGAAGATATTTTCGTAGTTAGAACAGATTTGGATGGCGTTGAAGAATGGAATAACATTATTACGCGCACGGAACTCAACACGGCCTTATATGACGACGGAGACCTCGATCCCTGGCGCTGTGGAGTCCCGGATGGTTATGAAGCCAATCGAGGGTTCGATATCAAAATTGGCCCTGACGGTGATTTTATCATATCCGCACAGGTGGATTTTTACCAAATAAGGAAGGCGGAGGATGTAGACGTGCTTTGCGACGCCCCTTGGGCGGCTGTTTACGTAGAATATACAGAATTTAGTTCTGCTTTATTAAAAATTAATGAAAATAATGGCACTGTGGAATGAGCCAACTTTGTTCGGCGCTTTACTGGTCTCGATTTCTTTCCAGCTCTTGAAATAGCAGGTAGTACAGCCTTTATCTGTGGCAGTGTCAATGATGACGACGAAAGCCTGGCTGTAGAAGGCATCGTTATAGCATACGATCTTGATGATCCCGATATCATCTGGGAGAAAAAATTCTCCGTCAAAGATGATGTAGCCGCCACCAACTGCATTTTCGACCTGGCGTTGACCAATGATGGAGGCATCGTCGTGTGCGGCAACAACGAAATTGGCGGCGACGACTTCATCCTTGCCAAACTGAGAACCAATTGCCAGCTTGAAGAAACCTTCGACATTACCAACGGCATTACCATAGACGGGAATACGACCTGGAATACCAATAAAAAAGTGAAGGGCACCGTGCGCATCGTTTCCGGCGGACACCTCACCATCAACAGCGGCGCGGTCATTAGCTTTGCCAATATCTACGCCACCAACGACATTCAGGACATTGCCGACGAAACAGCCGATTACACCAAAATCATCGTAGAAGAGGGCGGCAAACTGACCCTTGATGGCTGTACGCTAAAAGGTCTGAATGCCTGCGGCGAAAACTGGATGTGGGAGGGCATCGAAGTCTGGGGCACCCCCCAACAGGTTCAGAATATCAGCTCCAGTATCTACCAGGGGCACGTGTACCTGCAAAACGGAGCGGTCATCGAAAACGCCATCATCGGCATCTTAGCCGACCGAAAACGCTACAACGCCAACGGGAACTGGTTTGCCTTCCTAAAAGACGCCGGCGGCATGGTGCGCTCAGATGGCGCGGTTTTTCTGAATTGCCGCAGGAGCGTCCATTTTTCACCTTACAGCGTCCAGGGCACAAGCGGCGGCGTAGTACATTTTATACCCAACAAAAGCTATTTCGACGGCACAGACTTCACCAATGATGATTACATGGCCGATCCGATCTACCACAGCGTGGAACACAACAGCCGAATGGGGGTGAACACCCACGCTTCGATGTGGGGCACCCGCGGCATCCGCTTCACCGACTGCACCTTTTCGTCGTTCACTGATCTGCCCATCCAGCTTCGAGGGATTGGCATCGCGAGCGACGATGCGGGTTATCAGGTATTGGAGGGCGATCCTGGAGGCAGTTTTTTCGACCTGTACCGGGGTATTACGGCGCGTTGGGCGTTTGACCAACTCAGTTCCATCACCGTAAAAGACCAGTTTTTCAGCAATGTCCATTACGGCATCCATGCTTTGAACGGCACAACGCATACCATCGAGGACAACAGTTTTACGAGCATTCCTGATAGCTCTGATCCGGATGTTCCATTCGGCAGCTACGGCATCCGCTTTGATGGCGCGACGGCTTACAAAATCATAGACAACAACTTCGAGACCGACAATACCAGCCACCCTGCTTATGGCGTCATTGTGGACAATACCGGGGATTTGCCGAGTGAAATAAGTGGCGGAAACAGCTTTAAATTAAAAATCGGAGTGCAGACCCAAAACGACAACAGCGGCCTGCAAATCCGCTGCAATGCTTACCTCTACGCCCGCTATGCCTGGAGCATCAACCCGGAATCGTCGGATGGCGAGTTGGCCGATCAGGGGGAATGTGGTACCGTAGAATTTCCAGCAGGTAATCTTTTTGCCGACCCAGCCTGCCCAGGCGGCCTTACCAACAGTCATATTTATTCGACTATCGAATTTGAATACAGGTGTCGGCCAGAAACCAATGAATGCCCAACCTGTATATCAAATACTGTAACTGTTGAGGATTGTGAAATAAATGTTAATGAATTTTCTTGTCCAATGGAGCTCCCTTGCCATCCTTGCGACAAGGACGAACTAAAAGACTTAGTTGAAGAAGCCGGCAGTGAAGATGAACGCAAGCGCTATTTAATGGAGTTACTGCGATATTTAGTGGTTACCGACAGTATCGGTGAAGCGGCAGAAATTATTGTAGATGAAGCCGATACTGACAGTGTTGGTTTTAGTAAATTAGCCGTAAAAGCGCTGATTTCCGCCGGGGAATACGAAGACGCAGCAACCGAATTAGGGAAAATGTCGCCCACCGACACCACCTTTCACGACCTTTACGGCATATTGCTCACCATTGCGCTGGAAGACACCCTGACCCTCCTGGATATCAAGCCTGAAAACGAAACAATGCTGGAGGACATCGGTCATGGAGATTCGGAGGAAAAACTGATCGCACAGGCGGTGCTGGAAATCGCCAGGGGTCGGGTATTTGAACGCTATACGGAAGTAATTGGTGGCGGTTCTTTAACCAGACCTGAAGAGGATACCAAACCTGCTGCATCCTTGGTTGAACAATTGCAAATCGTTCCAAATCCGTCTACTGGCGACTTCTCCGTGCGCTATCCTTTTCTTTTTATTTGGTCAAATTTTCTCCGTCAGGGGATGAAATCTGGTCTCAAATTTACCGGACTGAAGATCGCGTTGCGGAATGTTTGACAGTCTATCCTCTTTCTGATGGAGGGTTCCTGCTCGGAGGTCAACAAATAATTTATACCCCTGCTCCCGTACCCGGCCATACTCTAATCATCAGGGTAGACAGCGTAGGCCAGGAGTTGTGGCGCAAAACCTACGGGGTAATTAATTGGCAGGAGGTCATCAAGAGCATCGCCCCCACCCCCGACGGCGGCTTTCTGCTGGCAGGCTACGCCATTTACCCTTTCGGCAGCAGCATTGAGTTTCAGGGCTTGCTGATCAAAATAGACAGCCTCGGCAACGAGCAATGGATGCAGCGCTATGGGCAAAATAATCAAGGAGAAGCGTTTTTGAACATACAACCTTCCATAGATGGTAATTATTTGGTAACTACTGATCTAAGTTATATTCCTGGCATTACCAATCCTATTGGTGCTTTCTGGATATTAAAATTTGATGTAGAAGGCAGCATTATTTGGGAGCGAAAATATCAGGATGGTGGCCCCTACACCTGGGCGGAAGATTTTGTCGAATTGCCCGACGGCTCAATAGTAGCAGCAGGCGCGACCAGAAATATTCCCACCCAGAGCCAATCCGGCTTTCTCATCAAAATCAGCGCCGAAGGCGACAGCCTCTGGTCGCACGTCTACGATCGGAACCCCGGCTATATTGACCTGTTTTACAGCATCTGCACCTCATTGCCTACTTTTCTGCCCTCGTCTTGAACATTACTTTCCACCCATACCGAATCACCAATAACAAACCCACAAAAATCAGCAACGCCACCCCAATAGGCATGTAGGAAAAAATGATGATGTGCGTTCGCTCAAAAACCCACATCAGAATCAGTGTGGCGGCAATCACCGTAATCAGCGCCGAAATTTTGTCGAACCCCGGAATATGGTCAAAATCTACGTTCTGGCGGATGATCCACAGGGTGAGGATCATGGACAGGAAAGGCAGGATTTGGGTATAAATATCGGTGTCAAAAATGCTGCGGCGCTCAAATGCAAACAGGTAAATATTGAGCGTGATGGCAAAAATCCCAGGAATGCAGGTGAGATAAACCAGCACGGCGTACAGTTGCTTCCAGGGCGTCAGGTGCCCTTCGCCTTTGCCCAGCAAACCCGCCAGCAATGCCGCAAACGGGATGATGCAAAAGAAAAACAGTACATAAGCCGGATTGTCTCCGATGAGTGTGAATAGTTCTCCTAACGTCATGGCAGTAAAGTTTGCAAATTTGCGAGTTTGCAAATTTGCAAGTTTAAAAATCAAAGGTCCAGCAACATCCCCGTCGGATCCTCCAGCAATTCTTTCACTTTCACCAAAAATGTCACCGAGGTACTGCCGTCAATGACGCGGTGGTCGTAGGACAGGGCAAGATACATCATCGGGCGGATTTCGATGCGGCCATCTATCGCCACGGGGCGTTCTTTGATGGCGTGCATGCCCAGAATGGCCGATTGCGGCTCGTTCAGAATCGGCGTGCTCATCAGCGAACCGAAGATGCCGCCATTGGTGATGGTGAAGGTACCGCCACTCATTTCTTCCAAAGTCAGGGTGCCGCTGCGTGCTTTGCCCGACAGCTCCTTGATTTTGTGTTCGATTTCGGCGAAGCTCAGCGACTCTACATTATGAACAGGGGGCACCACCAGGCCGTTGGGGGTGGAAATGGCGATGGAAATATCCACGTAGTTGTGATAAATGATCTCTTCGCCGTCAATGGATGCATTTACGTCCGGCATTTGCAGCAATGCTTTGGCGCAGGCTTTGGCAAACAGGGACATGAAACCTAATTTGATGCCGTATTTCGCTTCAAATTTTTCGTTGTATTTTTTGCGCAAAGCCATGACTTCGGTCATATCCACCTCGTTAAAAGTGGTGAGCATGGCCGTTTCATTTTTTGCGCTCACCAACCGTTTGGCGATGGTGCGGCGCATGCGGCTCATTTTTTTGCGCTCTTCGGTTCGGCTGAAATTCCCAACCGGCGTTGGTTTTGGCGTTTCTGCCACAGGCTTGGCCGGTGGGGGCGTTGTCGGGGTTTGTTTGGCCTCCACCGCTTTGGCAGCGTCTTCTTTGGTGATGCGGCCATCGCGTCCGGTGCCGGCTACTTCCGATGGTGCCACGGCATTTTCTTTCAGGATTTTGGCGGCAGCCGGGGAGGGGTGGCCTTCTGCATAGCTTCCACCCGAAGAAGCGGGCGCGGTTTCGGCGCTTTTAGCGGCAGGTTGTTCTGTTGCCACCGGTGCAGCAGCCGCGGCAGCTTTGGGCACCGGACTTTCTTTGGCCGCAGCCGTATCAATTTTAGCAACCAGCATGCCAATTTGGAGGTCGGAACCTTCTGCCGCTACATGGATCAATTTCCCGGCAGCTTCCGCCGGAAATTCCAGCGTGGCTTTGTCTGATTCAAATTCGCAGATCGGGTCGTCCAAGTTGACGTAAACGCCATCAGCTTTCAGCCATTTGGAAAGGGTGACTTCGGTAACGGATTCCCCGATTACAGGGACTTTCATTTCTATAATAGCCATATCGGTGTCGAAAATAGGTGTGTTTCAAAAACGTTGGCAAAGTTAGGGCGAAAGTGCCAAAGATGCATGACCTGTTGGAACAATTAATCGGGGGTGTTCGTTGAGCGTTGTTCGTTGATCGTTTCGACTTCCCGTAATGAACAACGATCAACAGACAACGAACAACTTTACCCACCGTCATATCCAAACTTAACCAACGTCGCCGGTTCATCCTTCCCTTCACTGCTCAGATAGAGGTCGCCGTTTTTATCGAAGCATAGTCCTTCGGGCTGTGGCAACAGGCCCTTGCCTAATTTTGCGATGTGAAGGAGTGCCCCTTGAGCGTCCAATACAAAAAGCAGCCGGCCTCCGGAAGAACAAAGATAAATGTGTCCCGTCAAAGGATGTACCGCAATGGCCGAGGGCGTAAAAGGGAAAGATTCTTTTTTTTCTTTGGAAAAGTATTCCGCGATTTTCGCGGTGGCCGGGTTGGCGGCGGCGGCGGTTAACCAGGCCTGTACATCAGATTGGCGGATGCGAAAAACCGGTGTTTCAGACAGGGTCTTCGACTCGGGATAAAAAGCGTACACATTCCGCTCCAACGCATCAGCAGCTTCAGTGCCAGCCGGCGCTTTGCAGGCCAGCAACAGCCGTTTGTTGAGGGCATCATGAGCTAAGCCTTCCACATCGGCGGTGATATTATTTAGAAAAGTATTGAATTTTTCCACCGTCTGGTTGCTTTCGCCCGCATTCCGGATCTGGTAAATAGTGCCTGACCCTTTGACTACATAAAGGGCTTCGGGTGTTATTTCAATGCCTTCATAATCCCCTTCTTTCCAAAATTCCGATTTTCGCGTCACGGTGCCAGTTTGTCTGTCAATCCAGTAAATAATCCCAGTTTCGTCCTGTACGGCCAGCAGGGAATTGCCGTCGGCAGAAAGGCTAAGCCCGGATATTTCCTTCAATTCATCTGACAAGAGCCATGTTGCTGCCGGGCTGCTCAGGTCATAAAGAAGTTTGAAGTCCGTCCATTGTGAGGATAATCCCCCTTGTACGGTGGTATCCTGCACCACTTTGGCCTGACAGCCCGTAGAAAGCAACAATAAACAGATTCCTGAAAAAAAATTTGAAACCATGTGAAACCTTTTGAGGGCTGCCCCGTAAGAATTGCTACCAAAGGGAATCAGCACTGTGAACCGATCTAAAACACAACTGGCGCAAACCTGCTCAGCGCCGCTTTAAGTACGCACCTTGATAACAACGTAAATAGCAAACTTTTTCGTGCCATGAGGAAGCTATAAGCATTCCTTATGCACGGATTTGTGATCAAATTGAGGCGATGTATAAATGAGTTGCGGCAAAACGAAACTTTTTCAAGGCTTTCCCGTAACAAGCCTTGTTGAGGTTATTGCGTGAGAAAGTTCAAAAAAAAGTCCCTGTTTTTTGCAAAAGCAAAAAAGAAAGGCAAGGATTCATTGATTATATTAAATTTTTAAAAATGAGTTGAAAAATATTTTGCTTTTTTGCGCGGCATGGGCTACTTTTATGCTCATCAACCAAGATTCCAACATGAAAACGAATTTGTAGCAGGGATAACAAACACCATCAGAACAAACAAGCCAACCAATAGGTAGGCGCTGGTGTTCGAATACCGACGCTGCATTAAGTATGACACTTCGAAGACGACACTAATAACAAATCCTCCCGCTGCGTGAAGCAATTTTTTCGCGCAGCATGCCGATTTCAGGCCCCCCCTTTTTGAGTTGAACAGTTTTCAACAGCCAGTATTATGTTACGGGCTGAAAAATTTGGTATTAATTCATCTCACACTATAAAATTTTATCACGAATGAAAGTACTTAACTCTGGTAAGGCTCTGGTTCTGGCTGCACTGGCTGTCTTTTCGCTGAATTTTGCGTACGCGCAACCAGCAAATGACGCTTGCGCTGGTGCCATTGCCCTCTCTTGCGGTCAAACAGTGACCGGCAACACTGCTACTGCAACGAATGATGTGGCACCTTTATGTACTGGCATCGCTCCACAAGGAAAAGGCGTATGGTACACGATCACCGGTACAGGTGGTACGATTACGCTGTCTACTTGTAGCACTGCTACCCTTTTCGACACGCAGATCTCCGTTTACACGGGCGCTTGTGCGGCGCTGACTTGCGTGGCTGGCAACAACAACGACGGCGCTTGCAGCCAAGGCGGCGCTTACCCGGCAGGTCGTAAGTCTACGGTGACCTTCAACTCTGTTTTCGGCACGGTTTACCGCGTCTTGGTAGCGGGTACCGTGTCTGCTTCCGGTGCGTTTTCGCTGTCTGTCACCTGCGGGGTGGCAGGTCCGCCTAACGATGCCTGTGCAAACTCCAATCTGGTCGCTTGCGGCTCTACGACCACCGGCTCCACGGTTGGCTCTACGATTGATGCAGTCGCCACTTGCGGCACTACTTTGAACACTGCAGGCGGCGTATGGTACCGTGTAGTGGGCAACGGTGGCATGATTACAGTAAGCCTTTGCGGCTCTGGCTATGACACTAAGGTTGGCGTATTTACGGGCACTTGCGGCGCGTTGGTTTGCGTAGGAGGAAACGACGACTTCTGTGGCCTCCAGTCGCAAACAACGTTCTCTTCCACTGCTGGCACCACCTACAACATTCTGGTAACGGGCTTCGGCTCAAACACGGGTAGCTTTACGATGGCTGTAACCTGCGCTGCTCCGCCTTGCAACTGTACCAACACGACTTCCTTCGGAATGGCTACTGCTCCTGCTACGAACAGTCCTGTTACGATTTCTACCTGCAACTACCCGTCAGAATTCGCTACCATCAACAACGCCGTAGCAGGAAATACCTACAGGTTCATCAGCTCTGTGGCTACCGACTTCCTCACGGTTCGTCAGGGTACGTCAGGCGGCGCTGCTTTGGGCTGCGGTACGACTCCGCTTACGGTAACTGCAACGGCAAGTGGCCCGCTCTTCCTGCACATAACGCTCAACGGCGCTTGTGCTATACAGGCATCGGGCTGCCGCACCACGGCGGTTCAGTGTACTTCCTGCTCGGGCGCTAATAACGGCGGCGCAGCTTGTACAGCAGCAACTGCACTTGCTTGCGGTGGCACGGTATCCGGCACTACGGTTGGCGGCACAACGAATACAGGACTTGGTACCTGCGTTACTGCTTTAACCACAGCTCCTGGCAAGTGGCACACATTCACATCGGCTACTTCGCAGGTTGTTACGTTGACTACTTGTAATGCAACAGGCTTTGACACCAAATTGGGTGTGTTCAGCGGCACTTGCAGCAACCTGTTATGCATTACCGGTAACGACGATGCACCTTGTTCTTTCTCCGGCTTGCGTTCTACGGTGGCCTTTACAGCTACAGGAGGTGTAACGTACTTCATTTATGTAACTGGTTTTGGCACTGCTACGGGCGCTTATGAATTGTCTGCAACCTGCGTATCTACACTGGTTGGCCAGGATGAAGAGTTTGCTCAAGCTCACGAAACCCTTCAAACGGTTTCCAATGAATTGAACGTTGGCGAACTCTTCCCGAACCCGGTAGCGAACACCAATGTATCGGTTCGGATCAATGCACCTGAAGAAGCTATTGCCCGCCTGAACATTTTCGATAACATGGGTCGCGCAGTGCGCACTATTGATACCGAACTGTACTCGGGTGCTAACACCGTAGAATTGAACCTTGACCAACTGGCAACAGGTACTTACTTTGTATCTATCCAGGTTGGAAAAGAAATCGTACGTCGCAAATTGCTGATCATGAGGCCGTAGTCCTCAAGTTTAGAATAATACTGTATCATCAGAACTGAAAGAGCGGGGCGATGCCGAAAGGTGTCGCCCCGTTTCGTTTTGGGGAGAAGGCCTTGTTGGAGAGGTGCCCCTTGTTCTACCCCGGATTGTCACGCTCGCTACCGGCGAGCGTGGGCAGTGCATAGCGCATCATCGGTTGTCACTCCCGGCAGGGAGTCTGCAACAGAAGCAAGGCTGTACGCGCTTTTGCAGACTCCCTGCCGGGAGTGACAAAGCCAGGTAGGTCGTGAAAACAGGGATAATAGTCAGTAACGTAAATGCGCAGACAAAATATGCATAGCAGACGCTCGCCGGCAGCGAGGCAATAGTTCGTGGTGGGTGGAAATGCCGAAATACCGACCGGAGGCTATAGGGGGCAAAAAAATGCCGAAGCCCGGGATGGCGCTTCGGCACTGTATACAGTCTTGTTACCTAAAAAATTAAAATTCTTTAACAGGGATCTGCTTTTTGTTTTTTGAGTGTCTATCCATTTAGTCGAGTGGAGTGTCTGTTTTTTAGAGTTCGAGAGCAAGGCATGTGAAGGCCCCAAAAACGGGAGTTTACTCGCGTAATTGACCGTTTTGGGGGTCGAGCATAACGCAGCTATCGGACTCTAAAAACAGACACTAAATATTGGGCGACCAAACCGTGTAGCTCTTAGGCGGGCACTGAATTTTCACCCAACCACCACCCTGTGTAGTGGGGAACCAGTTGGAGTGACCCGTAAAATCTTTGATTTGGGTATTGTTCCAGTTGGTTGGTACCCAACGCTCTAACCAGGAGTTGGAGTTGTTCAGATAAACGATCAGTCCCGGGCCGTTATAGCCGTTTCTTCTGGCCACGTATTCATCGTTGTCAGCATAGAGAATGGAAGTCGTTCCTGACGCTTTGTTGTTGTGGATCCAGATGAGGTTGTTCAATTTGCTTTTATTCAACCATTCTTCGTAATCGCGGTAAAAAATGGTTGGGTAGCCTTCGTGGGTCAGGATGTAGGCATACGCCAGCATTTTGTTCCAGATTTCGTCGGTATCGTGGTTGGCGACGAAGGTTACGGCTTTGTAGGGATTCCGTTTCCACATCATATCGTCGTACAGCACACTCAGGTTATTGCCGTCAAAAGCATCGTTCATTTTGTAATAGCAGGCAAAATCGAAAACGCTGCTGTTGGCCTGAGTCGCCCACGAGTTCAGATAATCTACATTAGAATCCCAGAGTTCGCCGACTGAAAAACCGCCGACATTGCTGTTCCAGGCGCTGACCACAGAAGGAGAAAACCCTTTTACATAATCGAAGCGCCAGCCGTCAAAGCCGATGGTATTTTTGTAGTACTTGCCTACCCCATCCGATCTGTTATACAGCCAATCCTGAACAAAAGGCCGGGCATGGCACAAATCAGGGAAGCCGCCAAAGTAGCCCTCGTCGTTGTTTTGAATGGCATTGGGGTGAAAATCGTGTTGGGTACGCAAAAACTTGCCCGAAGAAACACCCGTGAAATTAGTCCAGGTCTGGGTTCCCGTATATTGGTTGTTTTCCAGTACGCCGCCGCTGTTATGGTTGAGCACAATATCGGCATACACCTTCATGTTTTCGGTATGCGCAGCATTGATGAGGTTAGTCAATTCTGTTTTCGATCCGAAACGGGTTTCGACAGTTCCGTTTTGGTTGTATTCACCCAGGTCGAAATAATCGGTCGGGTCATAACCCATAGAATTGGCACCCGCCTGCGCTTTGGATACCGGAGGCAGCCAGATAGCGTCCATCCCTGCACTCGACCAGGCATCCACTTTCGTCTGCACAGTATTCCACCAGGTACCGCCTGCAGGAGGATCCCAGTAAAACGCCTGCATCATCACGCCGCCGCCGGGGTTGCCGGTGTAGGTGCGGGAATCAAGTTCGGAAGGGTTGGTTTCGGTAGAAAAGGGCGCGCCACTGTGGTTGGTGACGTGTACAATGTTGATTTCTTTTTCGGCTGCTAAGGCAGGACTGTCATTTGTTCCTAAGAAATCCTGCGTACAGGAGGAGAGTAAAAAAGTTAAGGCAAATAAGTAGATTGTCAATTGCTTCATGACCGGTTTCTGTTTTGAAATGATGTGTTGTGTTGTAGTAGTAATCATGGTGCAAGATTAGGGCGAAATCCGGTTCCGGTCGCTTCAGATTATAATGTAGGACATAAAAGGCGCAAAGTTCAGGGCGCAAATTATGAAATGACACGTTTTTATACCTTGCCCTTGAGGTAGTCCCGAGGCGTGCAATCTTCCAATTTTTTGAAAGAGCGGTTAAACGCAGATTTGGAATTGAACCCAACAGCAAAAGCAATGGCGAGGAGGGTTTGATTGCGGTAGGTCTCCAATTGAACCAAGCGTTTGAATTCCTCCACGCGGTAAGCGTTGATGAAATCGTTAAAATTCATGCCATAGCCTTCATTGACCACCCGGGAGAGCGAGTGGGGGCTGGTTCCGGTCATTTCCGCCAGGTCGGTGAGGCTCAGGCCCGGATTGCGGTAGGGCTGGTTGTTTTTCATCACCTCTTCTAAGCTTTTTTTAATCCCCGCCAATTCTTCGGTGCTCATCGAAGCGGCTTTTTCCTGCTCTTCCTGCACCTGTTCGGTTGGAGCGGCATCTACCGGAGGCAATTTGAAAATTTCAGGTTGCCGCATCGTGTAATATCCGAGAATAAAAGCGGTGAAAGCAAACGCCATCCACAAGGTATCGGTGGCGGTATCCGTCAAAAAACTCAGGTCTTTTTCAAATAAGAACCCGGTTATTCCAAAACAAAAGCTTGCTGCCCAAATCAGGATGCAAATGGCTTTGAGCCACATCACCACCTGAAGGAACGCGAGATTGGGCTCAAAGGCATGTTTTTCACCGGTTTCCTGTTCGTATTGCCGGATGACCCGGCGGCATACAAACCAGTAAATTGTATTAAAGATCAGGCCCAACCCGGCCGCCCCGACAAAAAAAGGCTTTAAGTTTTGGTTGACCACTTCGGCGATAAGCGTCGCTTTTGGCATTACCATGAAAGGCGTATAGACGGCTATGTGGAGGACAAAAGGCACAAAATGCCACCAACTGATGCCGAAATTTTGACGGGAAGGCAGGCGCAACAGGCGATTGATGTACAGCAAAAAAATGGGCGCATAGAGGAAATAGATAAAATCAGGCAGCAACAACAAGCCGGGTATCCAGTTAAAAATTTCGCGGTCGTAGGTGGATACCCTTCCGGCTAACGCTACTGACAGCAAAAGCAGCAAAACGGAAAGCGTCCGATTGGCGGCGCGGTTGTTGTTTTGCAAAGAATTGATGGCTAAAATGAGCAGGAATCCCTGAATGGCCGCCAGCATCAAAAAAAAGGTATAGATATTGATCGGATTGCCGGCCAAGTCTTCCCAGGATTCGATTTGCACCGTTACATTTTTGGAGGTATCATTGCTCATGATGAATTGGCGATTAACGCGCGCCCTGCCATTGCGGCGCCCTTCGATGGTTTCCCATCCGCCCCGCGTAAATTTGTAAAAAGTAGTATCCGACATCAGGGGGATTGCTACTTCAAAAGATCCGTCAGCTTGTTTTTTCAGGCGGTAGCCGGGGTCGGTAGGATTCCAGTTGTTGAATCCTCCAACTGCATAAATGGAAGCATCGGACGGCGTGTTTCTGGGCAGGCGGTCCACCCGAACCCTGACCCAGCCATATTGGGGATTGAAAGGTAAATCATCCCAACTCTGGATTTTCAACCGGATGGTGTCTCCATTTTTCCAATGCTGGCATTGGCGGTTTTCGATGAACCCACCGATGGCATCTGTTTCTACACTTGCCCAGGTGCCACGCGTAATTTTGTAATCAAACGCCTCAGCCGACACATCTTGCAGGGTAAGAAAATATTGTCCTAAGCGATCCCGGCTAAACCGATAGCCCGGGTTTCCGGCATCCCAATTGTTCAACGAACCAGCCAGGAAGAGGGTGTCGACGAGGGGGGTATTGGCCGGCGTTTGTTCCAAAAGCAGGGTTACCTGGCCACGAAGGGTCAGGGTCAGGAACAGGCAACTAAAGGCAACAAGACTTTTCAACATATTATTCAGCTCCGGTAGCCTAAAAGTAAAGATTAATAACAAAAATAAGGGAAAAATATCCGATTTACACCCTGAACAGTACCGTAATATTGTCGGCATTGCGTGTTCGAACACCCCAGAATGCAGCAGGTTGTCTATAGTCAATCTGGCAATCGGTCTCAATACCAACGATGTCGCCGGATTGGTGGAGCAGCAGCAAGCAAAAATTGAGGAGCAGGTGGCCCAGGTAGAGGAAGCCATTTTTAGAAATATAAAAACCGGGCGGCAAGCAGTTTAACCACTAAGCAGCGTGTCGTAAATAAGTTGCGTGAATTAGGCGAGGGGATTTTTTCATCAGGCAAGGCGCGAGAAGGGAGCATAGCCTAAGCTACGCGACCGACGATCAACGCAGCCTGATGGAAAAAGCCACCGCGCAAACCGGTAAGTTATTTACGACCCGCTCCTTAAGAACAAGTTTAGCCTAAAACACCAAATAATACCAGATTTATGCAGAAGTGTTCTATTAGTTATATATCTTTGGGCTTCAACAGCGGATACTTTCCTGCCAGGTGACGTTAATACTACTTCCAGGCAACTCCTCCCAATAAGCCCGCTACTGAAAAATCTACTATACCATACAACGCAATCTTTTTTAGCCCTCAGGCGCTAAACCCATGCCCGCAAAGGAGCGGGGAGCAGCCCCTAATTTCTTCCTGCCAGATGGCTGTTTCGCTGTCTGGTTTGGCGTTTTCAGGAATTCTGTTTAAGATCCCGTTGTCGTTGAATTCTAATTTCTTCATTATAAACACCAGGTTCTATGAAATGCAATCTTCATCTGCTGATTGTGGCCCTGGCGCTAAGCTTTAGCGCCTCAGCCCAAAGCGGATTATCCGCTTCCGTATTAGCCAGTTCGGGCAGTAGCAGCCATAGCGGCAAAATCCATCTGGATTGGACTTTGGGCGAAGTCGCCGTTGCCACCCTGTCCACCCCTTCCGGATTCCTCACAGAAGGGTTTCACCAACCCGAAATCCTGCGCGTGGAGGCCGTTTTGCCCAATCGCAACGACGTGCCTGTTTCAGAAGCCATCACCATTGCGCCCAACCCGGTAAGCACGTTGTTGTCCATTCAGATTCCCGAAACCTGGAGCCGGAGCGCTTCCACCGTTTCGCTGTTTGATGCGACCGGACAACTTGTTCAATCCGGGCAGATTACGCCGGGTGTAGCCACCTCGGAGTGGAATATGACCGCGCATCCTGCCGGAACCTATTGGATGCGCATTGTGGCCAAAGACTCCAAACAAATGCAAACCTTCAAAGTCATCAAAATTCAGTAATCAGACAAAACTTAAACTATGAACTTCAGACCTCTATTCACGGCACTGTTGTTGTTGCTTTGTACGACAATATTTGCCCAAAATGCGCCTTCCGGCATCAATTACCAGGCGGTCGCACGCGACGCAAAAGGGCAGGTTTTAACCAACAAAACCATTAGCCTGCAAATCAGCCTTTTCGCAGGCGAAAGCGGCGGCAAAGGCACTTACAGCGAAATCCACCGCATCAAAACCAACGAACTGGGTCTCTTCAACCTCGTGGTTGGAAAAGGAGAAGTCACCGACGGCGATTTCCTCCAAGTGCCCTGGAGCACCATGAACGTGTGGATGGAAATAGCCCTGGACGAAAACGGTGGCAACGATTTTAAGACCATCAACGCCAGCCAGCTCATGGCCGTCCCGTATGCGTTTCACGCAGCAACTGCTGGCGACTTAGCTAATGGACAGAATGACGACGGCACGGAAAAAACGGCGGCCTTCTGGAAGGTGAACGGCAACAACCTCACTTTTCCCGGACCGCATTTCATTGGAACAATAGACTACCTGGACTTCGTGTTTAAAACGAATAGCCTGGAACGCATGCGCATCACCAAAGATGGTGATATCAACATGGCCAACAGCCTTAATGTAGGGATAGATATTAACGTAGGGCGGGATGCCAATATCGGACGCGATGTCAACATTGACCGTAATTTAGATGTAGACAACAATGCCAATATAGATAAGGATCTGACCGTAGGCGGTATTGCACGGTTCAACAATCCGGCTCAGTCCACGACGAAAGACGATGGCTCGGTCATCGTTGAAGGCGGCGTAGGCATTGAAAAAAACGTCAACATTGGCGGCAATACAGAGATAGACGGCACGCTTGGCGTAGACGGCATCACGACGCTGAAAAATACCACCGAATCCACGACTAAAGATAACGGGTCACTCGTCGTAGAAGGCGGCGTGGGCATCGAGAAAAACCTCAATGTTGGCGGCAACACCGAAGTAGACGGGACGCTTGGCGTAGACGGCGTCACGACGCTGAAAAATACCACCCAATCTACGACCAAAGATGATGGTGCCCTTGTAGTTGAAGGCGGCGTTGGTGTTGAGAAAAACCTCAATGTGGGCGGCAACAGCGGCGTAACGGGCAACAGCACCGTAGGCGGCACGCTGGGCGTAAACGGCATCGCTACATTCAATAATACGACGCAGTCCACCACCAAGGACAATGGCGCGGTTGTGATAGAAGGCGGTGTAGGCATCGAAAAGAACCTCAACGTCGGCGGCAACAGCGCCGTGACCGGCAACAGCTCGGTCGGTGGCAATGCGACCATCACCGGCAATACCTCCACCAGCACCCTTAGTGTCTCTACCAGTGCCAATATCTCTACAAAATTGACGGTGAATGGCCTCGGATTGAGTGGCGGCGACGGCTCCAGCGCGCCTTACCCACTTGTGGTGCAAGGCAGTAACCAGGGCGTTTGGATCAATGTTACTGGCTCCCGGAGTACAGCCAAAAACTTTGTCACGTTTTCAGATGCCAATGGTATACAAGGCAGAATTGAAGGACAAACGCTCACCGAATTGCAAGGCAGCACCGAATACAACAGAGAAACCACTTTGTTTGCATTGAGTATTGCCGGCTTTATCGCAGATATTGCTGGACTTGTAGCGGAAGGCGTAGCAGCATCTGCAACGATTATCGGTATTCCTGAAGGCGTTGCAATTGGCGCACAGGTTGCTGCATCCAGTATTGAACTGGCAGGAATAATCATTGAAAGAGACGGCTATATTTCGGACGTTGAAGGGAATGTCGGGGTCGCTTACGAATCTGGCTCCGGCGACTACGCCGAGTGGCTGGAACGCAGCGAACAGGAAAGAGACCTGCAGTTTGGCCAAATTGTGGGCGTTAGAGGCGGCATCGTTTCGCTCAATACCGAAACAGCCGATCACTTCATGGTGGTTTCTAAAAGCCCGATCGTGCTGGGCAATATGCCAACCCCTGGCGAAGAAGCAAAATACGAAAAAATTGCCTTTATGGGGCAGGTACCAGTACGGGTAGTGGGTGCAGTAGCAATTGGCGACTACATCATTCCTGCCGGAAATAACGATGGATACGGTATCGGCGTAAACCCTGCCGATATGAAACTGGAAGATTATGCACGCGTGGTAGGCGTGGCCTGGCAGGCCACGCAGGATAAACCCGGCAGCTATGTGAATGTTGCCGTGGGCATCAACACCAATGACCTGACCCGGAAAATGGAAGAGCAACAGCGCCAGATCGCTCAACTCAACCAGCAAGTAACCGGAATTCTGGCCTACTTAGAAGGCAAAGGCGCCCTGCCGACAGCTAACGCCCCTGCAATCATCGCACCACAAACACAGCCAGCTGTAATAGCTCAAAACCAGACGCGCCTTGGCAAAACAATGACGGATCCGGAATTTGACCGCTTTATAGATGAGCGCGCACCCCGGCTTAACCTGTTTTATGCCGAATTAGTAAAAAATATGGAAGCGCAAGGCATTGACATCAAAGCACTTCCTGAAGTAGCCGCTTTTTTCAACGATCCCATTGCTGCGATCAAAAAAGCACGCAGGGAAGCGAACTTCGAAACCCTTTGGGGCAATTTTGACCAAAAAATAAAGGGCAAAGAGTAACACCCGCGATTTCTAATGTTGTAAACATGAGCCATCCCAACAATTCGGGGTGGCTCATGGTATTTTAAGTAGGTTTTAAACGGTAGGCAGGCACTATGCCCCCAAGCCAGAAACCAGGAATGGCTCCTGTTTATTTAAATAGCACGAAAAAATTACATACCCTATACTTTTTTGCTATCTTTGATTGCATATATTGAGTTCCTTTCTGCAAGCCAAACTACCCGGGCTGCTTATCAGGCTCTATCCTCCCAACGTATATTGGTTTATAACACAAATGCCTGCCTTTGCAGGTCATCCCTATGCTTATTTCATCATCTCAAAATTTTGAATCATGAAATTCAGAAACCGCTTACTCCTGCTGCTGTTGCTGTTTGCCTCAGCGAGCTTTGCACAAACCACGCCTCCGGGCATCAATTACCAGGCTGTCGCACGCGACGCAAAAGGGCAGGTTTTGACCAACAAAACCATTAGCCTGCAAATCAGCCTTTTCGCAGGCGAAAGCGGCGGCAAAGGCACTTACAGCGAAATCCACCGCATCAAAACCAACGAACTGGGGCTTTTCAGTCTTGTGGTCGGCAAAGGTGAAATAGTCGGCGGCGATTTCAAACAGGTTCCGTGGAGCACCATGAACGTCTGGATGGAACTGGCATTAGACGAAACCGGCGGCAACAACTTCTCCACCATCAATGCCAGCCAGCTCATGGCCGTGCCTTATGCTTTCCACGCCGGTTCTGCCAGTGACCTCATCCTTGAAAGCGAAGGCCAGGAAAAAGCGAGCTGTCAACACACGGGCCTCCCCTTCTGGACTACCAAAGGCAATGCCAATGTGCGCGAAGACTGTCATTTCATCGGCACCACCATTCACGAAGATTTTATTTTTAGAACCAATGACATAGAGCGCATGCGCATCACCGCCGACGGCGATATTTTAATAACCGGCTCGCTCTTTGTTTCGGTAGACATCAACGTGGGCAGGGATGCCAACATAGGTCGAAATGTCAATGTCGGCAATGATTTGGATGTAGACAACAATGCCAATGTGGACAACGATTTGCAGGTAGGTCAGAATGCGGATATTGACCGCGACCTGAACGTGGATCGCAATGCAACCATTGGGGAGAACCTGACTGCGGGCGGCATCGTCAATTTTACAAACACAACCCAATCTACCAATAAAGACAACGGTGCGGTGATTATAGAAGGCGGCGTCGGTATTGAAAAGAACCTCAACGTAGGCGGCAATACCGTTCTTGGCGGCACCTTAGACATCGGCGGCATCCTCACCATCGGTAATACAACCCAATCCACCAATAAAGACAATGGCGCACTCGTGGTAGAAGGGGGCGTCGGCATTGAAAAAAACGTCAACATCGGCGGCGATATGAAAGTGACCGGTACGCTTGGCGCAGATGGCGCTACTTCCCTGGGCAGTACCCTCACGGCTTCCGGAGCTACGACCCTCAACAGCACTTTAGCCGCTAATGGCCAGGTCACCATCAATGCCAACGTTGGCGGCGGTGATGGCAACTACAATGCTTATCCACTTCGGGTGCAGGGCAGCGACCAGGGCATTGCCATCAAGGTAAATGCCAGCACGCCGGATGGCGACAACAACTTTATCACGTTCTTCGACAGCAGCAACAGTGCGCGGGGCCGCATTGAAGGTCAAACTTCATCCGAAGTGGCCAGCGAGCCGGAATACATTTTTGAAACCTCCATCTACGCTGCGGAAATTATAGCTGCCGGAGTCAACATCGGATTGTCGGCGCTCCCAAATGCCTGCGCAGGTCTTGGCGCAGTGGCTTGTCCGCCAGAGCCTTCTGTTGTGGCCATCGCCATTGCGGAAGAAGTATTGGCTATTGTGAATGAAGTAGCTTATCAGGCGTTTGCTTTTGCAAATGTGGGCGTAACCTACCAGTCCGGTTCTGCCGATTATGCAGAATGGCTGGAGCGCACCAATATTGAAGAACGTATGCTCCCCGGGGACATTGTTGGCGTGAAAGGCGGCAAAATCAGCAAACGAACGGTAGAGGCTTCACAATATTTAGTGATCTCCACCAATCCTGCCGTGCTGGGCAATATGCCAAATGCCAGCGAAGAAAAACGCTACGAAAAAGTCGCATTTATGGGTCAGATTCCGGTAAAGGTGCGCGGACAGGTCAATATCGGCGATTATGTCCTGCCTTCGGGGCTGAACGACGGTGCCGGGATCGGCGTTTCATCCGCATCCATCCGCCCGGATCAATACGGCGAAATTGTGGGAATCGCCTGGTCGGCAGCGCCGGCGGGCAGCAAGTTGTCCGCTATTAACCTCGCTATTGGGCTGAATACGAACGACGTTGCCCGATTGGTGAAGGAACAGCAGGAAAAAATCGAAGCCTTAGAAAAAGCATTCGTTTCCTTAGAACAGCGCCTGGCAGCCTTGGAATCGGGCAAACCTTACGCGCCTGCGATGCCTCCCGCAATGCCAGTTGAAACCGGGATTGCACAGGCAAGCCTTCCGGTAGCTTTCGATGCAACGCAGGTGGAAGAAGCCATTTTGCTGCTGGAAGATACCTACCGCGCCAGAGGCGTGAACATTGAGCAGCACCCAGGCCTGAAAAAACTCTTCGGCGACCAGACTTTCCGCCAAGAGGTCATCCGCAAAGTTCAGGAGAACTACTTATTTACCCGAAATGCCATCCTGAAAATGGAGACTATGAGAAATTAAGACCCATTCAAATAAGTGTGAATAAATACCCGGGACGGAGTTGCCTCAACATGGGCGACTCCGTTTTCGATTTAAACAACACAAAAGATCGCTCCTTAATATTCCTGAAAACTTTGCACAACTTTTTTGATGCAAGTCCTGTTTTTACCTTATATTTGCAGCGAGCGTTTTATACGCCCTAAGTACATGAGTTTTCACACCAACCCCTCCCCCCTCTCTTTTACCTGTTAAGGTAAACTTCGCATTGTTTCTATCTATCGTATTGCCCTTTTGAATTAAGATTGCAGTTAAGAAACATACGACTATGTTTCTAAAGCCTTGTTTGCATCATGTATGGAAGCGGGCAAAAGTTGTTTTGGGTTTTGTATGCCCGGGGCAGCAATTACGGTATTTGGGACATACTAATTTTTAATAAACATACTATGAGAAAAACGTATTACACCATGCTGGCGGCATGCCTGCTGGCCTATGCCCCCGTATGCAGCGGACAGGTGTTGGCCAAGTGGCCCGCAGACCCCACCAGCATGAAAAATCCCACGAATGTAGCGGCTTCCATCGCCGCCGGTTCTTTCACAAGGGCCAATGGCATCAGCGTCATTAACTTTACCCCGGCAGGGGCGGCTACAACCGGATGGCCAACAGCCCTTCGCAAAGAAAGCGTTGATTACTATGAGGTGTGTTTGACCCCGCAGGCGGGCATCACCCTGAGCGTTACTGAACTGGTTTTTTCCGAACGGCGCAGCGCCGACGGCATCCGCGCTTTTGAAATTTACTGGTCGAACGACGGATTTACGACGGCAACCCGCCTGGACTCGATTCATGTGCCCGACGACCTCAACACCCGCAGCCACGGATTAAGCGGATTGAATCTTGACGCCTGCAACGGCGCTCCCATCTGTTTTCGGTTCTACGGTTACAACGCCGAATCGGAAACCGGGAGCTGGCAAATTGCTGCCAACACGCTTGAAGTGCGCGGCAGCGTCCTCAGCGCGTGCTCCCCGCCTGCCACATCCGGCACGGTCAGTTTTAGCAACCTGACCACCAATAGTTTCCAAATCAATTTTGGCGGAGGTAGCGGTGACAGCCGGCTTGTTGCGGTACGCGCTGGCGCACTAGTAAACGCTGCCCCCTGCAATGGTGAAGCTTACACAGCCAACCTCATTTACGGCCAGGGCAGCCTCCTTCCCAAGGAGGCTTTCGTGGTGTACGAAGGCACCGGAAGCAGCGTCACGGTCACCGGATTAACGGACGGACAAACGTATTATGTAGCTGTATTTGAGCGCAGCGACGCCGAACTCTGTTACAAGCAATCGGCTCCGGCCACCGGCTTTCAGGCAACGCTGTGCCAGTTGCCCGCGCTCGTGCGCAAACCCATTGTCTCGCCCGGCAGCAGCGTCGCGAGCCTGATGTGGGACAGCCCGCTGTGTTACGACGAAGTACTGGTGGTGGCTTCTACCCAGCCGATTGTACAAATGCCTTCCGGCAATGGCACCGCTTACCTCGCGAATGCCCAGTTTGGCCAGGGCACCGGCTTTGCAGCCAATGCATTTCCGATATTTAAAGGCATCGGCAACAGCGTTTTGGTTACCGGACTGAGCAACGGAACCCTTTATTATTTCAAATTTTTCATCCGCAAAGGAAATAGCTGGACTGGTGGCACAACGCTCGACGTGGTGCCCCGCGAAGGCTGTACGGAACTTGGCGGCTATGATGTTGTTTTTATCAACGAGCTGCATTACAACAATACGGGGGAAGACCAGGACGAAGGGGTGGAATTGTTCGGCCCGGCCGGAACCTTGCTCGACCCCTACGAGCTGCATTTTTATAAATACACTTCGCCCGGCAAGTGTACATTTTACATGTCATTCCCGGTTTCCGGCACCATCCCGAATCAAAGCAACGGACACGGTGCCGTGTGGTTTGCTGCGCCCAATATGGCGGACAACGCCGGCGCCATTGCCTTATACAACCGCGTGAGCCAAACGGTGGTTCAGTTGTTTGGCTACCGGCAAACGCTGGTGGCGCAGGATGGCGTTGCAGCGGGTATGACTTCCACCCAGGGCACAGATCAATACGGCGGCAATCCTAATGAATTTGAAACCTTCGCAGCTGGCACCTCCATGCAGGCGGTGGGGATTGGCAATTGCCCTTCCGATTTTTTATGGGAACCGCAACTCAGCCAGTCCCGGGGCCAGGTCAATACCATGCAAAGCCCGCTGCCGATCGAATTGATTGATTTTACCGCCACCCTCCTCGGCGAACGTGTGCTGCTGAAATGGCGCACGGCTTCTGAATTGAACAACGATTACATGACCATTGAACGCTCGGCGTCCCCCCAGTCGGGCCTTTCTTTTGTCGAAATTGGGCGGGTAGCGGGCGCAGGTACGGTGCTGGAGTCCCGCAATTATTCGCTTTGGGACGAACGCCCCGAATCGGGTCTGAATTATTACCGCCTGCGCCAGGTAGATTTTGACGGACGGGAAACCTATTCGGAATTGGTTGTTGTGCGCGTAGGCAGTGCTGATACGGGTGAATTGCAGGCAGCACCCAATCCGGCTTCCAAACAGCTCTTTGTACAATGGCCCGCAGCCGGTTCGGAAGATGCCGCATTGTATATTGTGGATGCCAATGGCCACCTGCTGCAAAGCGTTGACATACCCGCCGGCGCAACCGGCACGACGCTGGATGTTGGCGATTTAGCGCCCGGCGCGTATGTGTTGCGGCAACAGGATGGAAGATCGGTCAGGTATCGGCGGTTTTTGAAGCAATGAGGAACGTGTCGTAAATAAGCGTTGCGGGCTGCGTTCCAAAATCAAAAATTCAACGCAGCCCGCATCTTCCTATAAATCGCCGTATTTTCATACATGCCGCCGAACAATTCCGACCCGGGGCCGTAGGCAAAAACCGGAATCATGGTGGCCGTATGCCCCGTGGTGGTGAAGCCCGGCACGATGCTGTCCATGGAGGAACCCAGCATAATGGAGTAGCCCCCGGCTTCGTGATCGGCGGTGACGATGACTAAGGTGTTGCCATCTTCTGCTGCAAAATCCAGCACGGCGCCGATGGCCTTGTCGAAATCAATCATCTCGTCTATGATGTATTGGGAGTCGTTGGCGTGGCCACCCCAGTCTATTTGGGAACCTTCAATCATCAGGAAAAACCCTTTGCCCTTGCTGCGCTGGTTCAAAAACACCGATGCCAAGCGGGAAGCAAGGGGAAGGTAATCGCGACCAGCGGAAGCAGGAACGGGCTCGCCTTCGGCGGTGAAAAACGCGAAATTTTTGCTAAAATCAAGGACGACATCGTCCAGGTCTTGTTTTGCTAAAGCGCTGACTAAGTAATTTTTAGCCTCCAGTTCCTGCCATAGATTGCGGTCGTCGCTCTTGCGGCGTTCAAAGTATTGACGTCCGCCGCCGATGAATAAATCAATTTCTGTTTTCATGAAATCGGCGGCGATGTCTTCGTATTGATCCCGGGAACGCACATGAGCAATGAACGATGCCGGGGTAGCGTGGGTGATGGAGGAGGTGGCGACCATGCCCGTTGCCAGACCTCTGCCCTCTGCTTCTTCCAGAATGGTGGCCACGGGAGCAGCGTCTTTGTCTACGCCGACAGCCCCGTTGTAGGTTTTTATCCCACACGAAAAAGCAGTGGCTCCTGCAGCAGAGTCGGTAACTAAGTCGCTGCTGGAGTAAGATTTATGCAAACCGACAACGGGGAAACGTTCTAAATTTAATTTATTGCCATTGCGGTAAAGCCCCGCTGTGATTTGGGTCAACCCCATGCCGTCGCCGATCATCAGAATTACGTTGAGCGGGCGTTTGTTCAGTTTTTTCGCTTCGTCCGACTCCGTAATGATGGGTTGAACCGGCCCAACGGGGCTGCAAGCGGTAAAGATTAAGCCAATTAATAAAAATAAGGTGCCGATTTTCATTGCTATATTTTGATTTTTCAAGCCAGTATATACCTTTTACCCGGCAGCGTTGCCACGAGGCCTTTGAATTCCAGTTCCAATAATAACGTTGCCATTTCGCTGTTGGTTACACGCATTTCAAAGGTCAACTGGTCAATGCTCATCGTCTCATTTTTGCGCAGCAAAGTTACCACAGTTTTTTCCTGCTCGTTCAATTCCACAAATAATTCCTGTTGCAACCCCTTCTTTGAGGCTGTTTCCGTCCAGCGCATGGTATAGGCAATATCAGCTGCGGTTTCAATAAGAGCCGCTTTATGGGTCTTGATCAGGTGGTTGCAGCCTTGCGAAAATTTATCTTTCAGTCGCCCCGGCACGGCAAAAACGTCTTTGTTGTATTCGTTGGCAAAGTTGACGGTGATCACGGAACCGCCCTGCAATGCAGTTTCCACCACAATAATTGCGTCAGACAGCCCGGCGATGATGCGGTTGCGCATGGGGAAGTGTTCGCGCTCCGGCCCGGCCTGGTGCCCCAGCTCGCTAAGGATGCCGCCGCCCTGTTCGATCATCTGACTGGCTAAATGTTTGTGGCGGTAGGGATATATTTGCGACAAGCCGTGCCCCAACACCCCGAGGGTCGGCTGTCCGGTTTCCAACGCTTTCCGGTGGGCCGTTGCATCTATGCCCAGCGCCAACCCGCTGACAATGAGCACCTGGTAGTCGGCTAAGCTTTCCACCAGCTCTTCACAGACGCTGATGCCGTGAACTGTTGGCTGGCGGGTTCCCACGATGCCTACGGTGCGCGGCGCATTCAAATCCATATTGCCTTTGCAATAAAGCATTACCGGGCTGTCGGGAAAATGCCGCAGGCGCTCCGGGTATTTTTTATCCAAATAAAATAAAGGCTGGATGTCGTGCCGCTCAATGAAACGGATCTCCGCTTCTGCCGCCTCAAAATAGTCTTTTTGCAGGATGGCCTGCACCGTGCGTTCGCCGATGCCTGGAATTTTGAGCAGCTCTTTTTTGGTTGCCTGAAATACGCCTCGTGCGCTACCGCAATAACTTACTAAGTTTCGCGCCGTCACGGCCCCGACCAAAGGTGCCTGGGTAAGGGCAATCTGGTACAATAAATCGTCCATGTCCGTTTTTCAGCCCGGGAATGACCAAGGCCAATTATTTGATGGTGAATGAATGGGACAACAGCCATCCTGAAAACGGATACGACAATGGTTAGCGAAAAAATTTCGACATGAAAACGACACGATTGCCCGGGATGGGCGCGAACGTAACTTAAAATGATGGCTGTGTTGCGGCTGCAAGATACAGGTTTTAACAATGCCCCGCCGGTTTTTTTACAAAATCAAAAATCGCTTTTGGAATATCCATCCCACTCGCTTTTTCAAGCCCCTGAAAACCCGGTGCAGCATTGACTTCGCAAATCATGAACCCGTTTTTGTCAAACAGTAAATCTACGCCTGCAATGTCCAACCCGAATACCTTAGCAACTGCGACGGCCAATTGCGCAACTTCCGGCGTGATTTCAAACGGCAGGACGTCGCCACCCCTTGAAAAATTGGCTTTAAACCCACTGCCGGCAGCGCGGCGTTCCATGCCGGCAATTGCCTGGTCGCCTACTGTCAGTACGCGCACATCGCGCCCGAGGCTGTATTCAATGAACTCCTGAAAGATGACCGCAGCTTGCCGGTTCACGCTTTCGATCAGCATCATAATCTCTTCTAATTCGGCGGGAGTGCGGCACAGGTACACCCCGCTGCCTTTGGAGCCGGAAACTGCTTTCACCACAGTGGGAATACCGATGTTTTGTTGCACCGTGGCGAAGTTAACCGGGAACTGCGCCAGCATGGTGCGCGGAACCGAGAGGCCGGCTTGCGCCAGCAATTGCATCTGCGCTAATTTATCGCGAGAAACGGCAATAGAGGCTGCTGAGTTCAAAGAGTAAACGCCGAGGTGCTCCAGATGGCGGATCGCCGACAAGGCCAAATAAGAAGTGGCAGCTCCGGTGCGCGGAATGATGAAATCGGGCAGCGGAACCAAACGCCCGTCTAACCCAATCAGGTTTGGCTGCGGCGCATTTACTACGAGGTCAATTTGTTCGGGGCGCACCACTTTCAGGGAAACGCCGTTCGCTTCCGCCGATTCCATCAATCGGTCTATGGCATGGGAAGCAATTTCCGGTGCAGTGATTTTATCTCGGTACAGGATCCAGCCTTGCATGGGTTGTTTTTTATCGTGCGGCAAAGTACAGCAATTTTTTTTCTGCACTTCGGTAACGCTTTTCTTTTTGGTTAGCATAAAGGTCAAAACGTGGGCATCTTTTTCCCATTTGGCACACTATAAAAAACAATTGATCATCTACAACCAAAAAACATTTCTATGAGAAAGTTGACACTGTTGCTCTTTATGGTGACAATTGCTGCTACTGGCGCGCTGCGTGCTCAAAATGTAGCCATCAATGAAACGGGCGCTTTACCCCACGCCTCGGCCATGCTCGATGTACAATCCACCACTAAAGGGCTATTGGTGCCGCGCATGACGGTCGCCCAGAAATCAGCCATTGCCGCACCGGCCACCGGGTTAATGGTTTTTCAAACTGACGGCGTACCCGGATATTATTACTTCAATGGCGCAATCTGGACGCAGCTTGGCGCAGACGGCGGCTTGTGGTCGGCCAGCGGCGATCACATGTTCAACAACAACCCCGGTAGCATTGGCATCGGCACCAACGACCCCTTAGCCAAACTCGAAATCAGAAATACCGGACCCGGCAAAGACCTGCTCCTCAACGGCAGCGACGATGGCTGGGTAGGGATGTCGTTCCGCGTAGATCAACCCGGGCCGCTGCAATGGGGCGAATTTTCGGTCACCGCAGGCAAATCCGGTGCCAACCGCCACATGAATATTTTCTACGACTTTTTTAACTACGACTTCATCGCGCGGCAACAGTTGCTGACGCTCAACCCCGGCTCGGATACGGTGATGACCATACACGGCGGCGTGCTTTCAGAAGGCCATGTGGTCATCAAAGACCCGGGCGGTTTCAGCCCCGAACTGCTCATGGAAACCTCCTCGGAAAATACAAACATGATTGCCATGCGGCACAAAGTCAGCCCCACTTCCCACAATGAATTCCAGATTACCTCGAACAACAACCGCATTGACATCAATAAGGTGAGCTATTCCGAGCCCACCCCCGAAACCGCCATTTCATCCATTGCGCCGGTAGTGCAATTGGGTGGCACACGCGCCATCAATGCGTTCGGCAGCATCAACATTGCCTCCGGCGAGTTGAACCATTCCGGCAAAACCGGCAATGCCAACCTGCTGCCCATCGCTTACGGGATGATCGTGGCCAATGGTGTCATCCACGCCAACACCGGCAACTTTACGTGCGTGTGGAACAACACCTACAAACGCTACGAAATCACCATCGAAGGCGAAGATTATTACTACCTCAATTACATCACCTGCGTAACGCCCGCCGGCGACGTTGCCCGCACGAAAGTTACCAGCGTCGGCGGCAAATTGCTGGTTTATTGCTACAATGCAAGCAACGTCGGCATCCAGTCGGCTTTCCAGTTTGTCACCCACAAGCCTTAACTTCAAAAAACCAGCATTATGAAAAAGAATTGGATCATTGCCATTTTTATGGCGGGGCTTTGCCAACAGGCCGCTTCGGCCCAGGGGAGCTTCTTCATCGGCAGCCAGAGCCACGTGGTTTGTAACGGCAGCCCCGCCATTGTTTTGCAAAGCGCAGGCTTCGACAACAACGGCAATTTTGAAGCAGGAGAAAGCACTGTACATTTTTCCGGGCAACCAACCACGATCAGCGGGAGCGCTGCCACAACGTTTTTTGATGCGCACCTTAGCACAGACGTAGCGCTGAAGGCCGACGCAGCTTTTCGGGGAGCAGCCCTGTTTTACGGGGGATTCCTGCTGCCCGGCGATCAAACGGTTCGGTTAACGGATGAAGGCGGCAGCTTTTATTTTGAAAACGACAACAGCCGGATGACCGGAATGGGTATCGGCTACGCTACGCTCTATACAAAACTGTTGGCTGGTGCCGAAAACAACGCAGGCCCCGGGAATATAGGACTGGTAGTGCTGCATAGCGATCAGGAAGATTATGCCGAATTCCGTCGGGGATGCGCTTCTCAGGTAACTCCGGCAGGCAACAGCATCGCCCGGTGGTACGAGGTGCTGCCCGAGTACAATCAAAACCTGAACGCGCAGCTCCGCCTTTGGTACTTAGATGCCGAACTGGGCGGATTGGACGAAAACGAACTCATCGTGTGGCGCAGCGACGACGGCGGTACTACCTGGTCACCCCTGCCGCTCCACACCCGCAATACTTTTGAAAACTGGGTGGAAATTGCCAGTCAGGATGAACTGGCCCGCTACACTTTGGCAGGCCCCGCTGGTATTGCGCCCCTGGCAGGCAGTATTTCCGGAACGCCTGCAACTGGCGCTGATATTACCCTGGAGTTGTTCCCGAATCCGGTTTCCGAAACCGCACAAATCCGCATTCGTATTGCTGAACCAACCCGTACTTTCCTGCGTTGGCAGGACGCTTCGGGCAAGGTAGTGCGCAATACGCCCATCACGCTAATTGAAGGCCGCAACGATTTTTCGGAAACGGTTTCCGAGCTGCCCGCAGGGGTCTGGTTTGTGAGTGTGGGTTTGCCGGGTGTACCGGCGATACGGGTGGTGAAGGAGTAACGATGAATCTAAAATCTGATGTCTGACATCTAAAATCTATTAAGTTTGGTTTGAAATGGAGCATTTTCGGCAGCCTCTTGTTGGGGCTGCTTTTTTTGTCCCTGTATACCCATTAAAAAAACATCGGATAATTGCGTTCTATCCCTATTTTCGCTGCGCACAAAACTTGCAACCCATCATGCGCAAATTCACTGCTGATTACCTCTACCCTGTTGCTTCGGCGCCCATTAAAAACGGCGTTGTAATCACTGACGATGCGGGAAAAATCCTCGCCATCGAACCCCGCGACTCCCACGATCCGGCCAGCTTAGCATACCATGCCGGCGCGATTGTGCCGGGGTTTGTCAATACCCACTGCCACTTAGAGTTGTCGCACATGAAAGGACGTGTGGATACAGGAACAGGGCTCCTGCCTTTTATACACAACGTGGTCTCCTTCCGGAATTTTCCGATGGAAGAAATTTTGGACGCCATTGAAAAAGCGGATCAGGAGATGTACGAAGCCGGCATCGTAGCCGTGGGCGACATTTCCAACAAAATAGACACCGCTGCACAAAAAGACAAAAGCCGCATCCGCTACTACACCTTTGTGGAGGCGTTCGACTTCCTTTCAGACGATAACGCAGACCGCACTTTTCAACAAGCGGAAACGGTACTGGCAGGCCAAAGCAGTGCACATGGCAATCGGAAAAGCGCTGTCCCGCATGCGCCCTACTCCGTGTCGCGCAAGCTGTTCCAACGCCTCAACTCAGCGAACGGCCCTGGTGATACGATCAGCATTCACAACCAGGAAACGCCGCATGAAGACGCGCTATTCCTGAGCAAAACCGGCGGATTCATAGATTTTTACAAAGGATTCGACATCCCGCTCGACGGCTTCATCGCCAGCGGAAAAACCGCCATCCATTACGCGTTGGAAAACATGGATCCGCACTGCCGCACCCTGTTTGTTCACAACACGCTGACAGGGCCGAAAGACATTCAAGCGGCTCAGGGTTGGAGCGAACACGTTTACTGGGCCACTTGCCCCAACGCCAACCTTTACATCGAAAATCGGATGCCTTTCTACCAGCATTTTTTGGAAAACGACGCCCGCCTAACTATTGGAACCGACAGCCTGACTTCCAACTGGCAATTGTCGGTGTTGGAAGAAATGAAAGCCATTGCCCGCTATCAATCCTACATCCCGTTTGAAACCCTGCTGCGCTGGGCCACGCTCAATGGCGCGGAAGCGCTGGGCTTCGACCAAGATTTGGGCAGCATAGAGCCTGGCAAAACACCGGGGTTGAATTTGTTGTCGTCGCTTGGCGCGGATGGGAAGTTGTCGGGAGAGACGCGGGTGAAGCGGTTGGTGTAAGAAAAAAGGGGCAAATTTGCAAGTTGGCAAATTTGCAAATTTGCCAACTTGTCCCCTATCAAGGCTACTTATCCTGTTTTGCGAATACTTTTTTCAACAAGTCCGTCGTCCGCAAGGCAGGGTTGGAGCGGATTTCCAGTTCCTTTTCGGCCACCATGCCAAAGAGACCTTTCAGCGCTTCTTTGGTCACGTAATCCGGCAGATCCGGGTTGGCTTTTTTCACGAACGGGATTTTGTTGTACGCTGTGACGCAATCTGCCCAATACTTCATCGCGCCCACTTCTTCCAGCGAAGCTTTGATGATGGGGTTGAATTCCTGGTAGAGCGGGTTGCCCGTCGTTTTATTGAGGTATTGGGTGGCGGCATTTTTTTCGCCCATGAGGATATTCAGGGCATCCTGGAAGGTCAGGGAAGTGATGGCGTTTGCGAAAATGGGCGCTGCTTTTGTCGCCGCTTTTTCCGCACCCCGATTCATTTTTTCAATCAGTTGATCCTCAACGTTGCCAAAGCCCGGCACCTGCTTCAGTTTGCTGGTGATGGTGCGTACGTCTTCCGGAATCAGGATTTTGTATAAAGCGTTTTTGAAGTAGCCATCGGTGGCGCTGAGGTTGGTTACGCCTTTTTGTACGCCGGCATTGAGCGCTTCTTTGAGGCCGTTGCCGATGTCTTCGTTGCTAAGGCCGTCCACGCCGGTGGTTTTTTTCAACAGTTTGCTGGTTTCTTTTTTCAGATCAAACTGTGCGTTTGCCGCAAAGCTGACCGAACCAACCATCAGGAGTAAGAGCAAAAATCTTTTCATTTTATTGTGTTTGTGAGGAGAACGCTCAAAGGTACGATGGTAATTTGTGAGCAGGGGGCGTTTAACAAATCTTTAAATAGTGTCGGTCTTTAGAGTTCGTGTAAGCCTTTTTACTGATTTGGTCTACCAGCTAAAACTGGTGACCACGATCAGCCCATCCCCCAGATTTACTATTAGATTTTTTTCTCATTCAAATCTATATGTATCTTTGGCAGGCAGCATAGTAAGTGTCTGTATTCCGCTGTTCAAGAGCTGTTAGCATTTGGAAGACCAACAGCTCTGTTCCGTTGCCAAAACAACAAAAAAACGTTCATGGGAGCTCAGCACGACAAGAACACAAAGATTTTAAACGCAGCCGTCATCATTGCGGCATTAGGTTATTTTGTAGACATCTACGATTTGTTGCTTTTTGGATTTGTCCGGGTCAAGAGCCTGGAAAGCCTGGGGTTATCGGGCCAGGCGCTTACCGATGTCGGGATTTCGCTGTTCAACTGGCAGATGATCGGCATGTTGATTGGCGGGGTATTTTGGGGCATTTTGGGGGATAAAAGAGGCCGCGTTTCCGTGTTGTATTTTTCCATCGCGCTATATTCCATTTCAAATATTGCCAACGGGTTCATTTCCACGCCGGCAGAATACGCTTTTTGCCGCTTTTTTGCCGGCATTGGCCTGGCCGGAGAATTGGGTGCCGGCATCACCCTGGTTTCCGAAATATTGCCCAAAGAAAAAAGGGGGTATGGCACCATGCTGGTAGCCAGTATCGGGTTGTCGGGTGCCTTGCTCGCCTGGGTTGTCAGCTCCAATTTCAGTTGGCAAAACTGCTATTTTATCGGCGGCGGTTTGGGCATCGCTTTGCTGGTATTTCGAATCAGCGTCTCCGAAAGCGGGATATTTAAAGAAGTCAAAAGCAATCAAAATATCAGCCGGGGCAATTTTTTGTCGCTATTCACCCAGCGAGAGCGTTTCGTCCGGTTCATGCGGTGCATGTTAATTGGTTCGCCGACCTGGTTTGTGGTGGGCATTTTGGTCACGTTGGCACCTGAATTTGCTGCGGTAAAAGGGCTGGAAGGCGTCACCGGTGGCAACGCTATCGCGGCTTGCTACACCGGCCTGATTCTCGGTGATATCCTTGCGGGCGTCCTCAGTCAATATCTAAAAAGCCGCCTGAAGGTGATGTGGATTTTTCTGGTTGCAGACCTTTTCGCAGTTCTATATTACCTGACGAGCGATTTTTCAAGCCCGGCAATGATGTATTTTGCACACTTCCTGCTGGGCATTTCCGCCGGCTTTTGGGTTATTTTTGTTACCATTGCCGCCGAACAATTCGGCACCAACCTGCGCGCCACCGTGGCTACCTCGGTGCCCAATTTTGCGCGCGGCATGCTGGTTCCCATTTCTATGTCTTTTAAATACCTGAAAGACCCCGGCGCTACGGGCAGCGTGATCACTGCGGCTTATATTGTAGGGGCGGTTTGTATCGGCATCGCGTTTTTATCCCTTTGGAGAATGAAGGAGACCTTCCATAAGGATTTGGATTATGTGGAAACGGTGTAGGGTCTGTCTTTAGCGCCCGGTATACGAAGGCGTAAGTACGTCACGCTCATCTCGGGCATCCCAAATCAATTGCCAGTTCTGCCCGCTGCTGCTCAGATCCGGCGTTTGGAACTGCCGGATTTTCCGTCAACCGAATAAATTCTCTTTGCAAGGCCAACATCAAACCCTATCTACCCTATTACCCTGTACGCTGCGGTTAATCTCGTCAATAACAACAACAGTACTACGGGCGACTTTGTCACCACAACGGTGGCCAGCGGCACCTTAGACGCCACGAGCGGCCCGATTATCCCCAATGTCAGTAGCACCCCGGTAACTTGTTTTGGCGGAAGCAACGGTACTGCCACCGCCAATCCATCCGGTGGCGGTGGTGGTCCATATTCCTATATGTGGTCAACAGGGTCTATGCAACAGTCCATCAACAACCTGTCTGCCGGAACCTACTTCGTCACGATCATGAATGGCTTGGGGGATATGGGCGTTGGAATGACCACCATCAGTTCCCCTCCCCAGCTTTTTGTCAACATCACGGCCTCCGGAAATATTTCCTGCACCAACCCAAACGGTTTTGCAACGGCCCAGGCAAGCGGCGGCGTGCCCGGTTATACGTATGCCTGGTCAACGGGGGCATCGGGGGTATCGGCGGTATTTAGCACGCCGGGAACGTATTTTGTCACAGCAACCGACGCCAGTCAATGCCCGGTCGTCACTTCGGTCACCATTACTGCCAATACAACTCCGCCAGCCGCCTTTGCAGGGCCAGACAGGGTCATTTCCTGTGCCAACCCTACCGCTACACTGAGCGGAGCGGGGTCTTCAACCGGAGCGGGTATCTCCTACCAGTGGACGGGGCCGGGCATCGTCGGCGGAGGAACTACGCTCTCGCCGGTGGTCAATCTAACAGGTACGTATACCCTAACCGTGACCAACCAGCCCAACGGCTGCACGGCCACAGACCAGGTCGGTGTGACGGGCAGCACTACTCCGCCAACGGCCAGCGCAGGCCCCGACAGGGTCATCACTTGCACCAATATGACCGCTGTATTGAATGGGGGCGGGTCTTCATCCGGCGCAAACATCATTTATGGCTGGAACGAACCAGGGATTGTCAGCGGCGGCACGACCAATATGCCTGTCGTAAACCTGGCAGGCACCTATACGCTGACAGTCACCAACCAAACCAATGGCTGTTCTGCGACCGACCAGGTGATCGTGACAACCAATACGACACCACCCACAGCCAATGCAGGTGCCGATATGTCGCTCACTTGTAGTGCCACTTCCTTGACGCTGAATGGCACCGGATCTGCAAGCGGCGCAAACATCACCTATGCCTGGACAGGTTCGGGGATTGTGAGTGGCGGCGCAACGACCGCGCCTGTGGTGAACGCTGTCGGGACCTATACGCTGACCGTCACGAACCAAACCAACGGCTGCTCGTCAACCGACCAGGTTATAGTTGCCGGCAGCATAACCCCGCCAACAGCTAATGCAGGGTCGGAACAAACCCTTACCTGCATCACAACAACCGTGCCCCTCAACGGTACGGGTTCTTCTTCAGGCGCAAATATTACCTATGCCTGGGCAGGGCCGGGAATCGTGAGCGGGGAAACAACGACTTCACCTGTGGTGAACGCAGCCGGAACTTATACCCTGACCGTCACCAATCAAACCAACGGTTGCACCGCAAGCAGCCAGGTGATGGTACTAAGCAATACCACGTTGCCTGTTGCCAGTGCGGGCCCGGATACCAGCATTGCCTGTACCAATGCTGAAATACAATTAAATGGTAGCGGGTCTTCTTCGGGCGCAAATATTGTTTATGCCTGGAGTGGTTCCGGCATTTTGAGCGGTGGTTCAACGGCAACGCCAATGGTGAATCTGGGAGGAACCTATACGCTGACGGTGACCAATCAAAACAACGGCTGTTCCGCTACGGATCAGGCAAGCGTTGTAATCAATACAGCGCTGGGACTTGAAGTTCAGATGACCCAGGTTAACTGTTTTGGCAACAATACGGGTACGGCTACGGCCATAGCCTCCGGGGGTAACGGCAACTATACCTATGCCTGGTCAACGGGCGCAACAACTGCACCAATCACCGGCCTGGTAGCTGGCACTTACAGCGTCACAACCACCAACGGCAACTGTACGGCTACCAGCAGCGCAATGGTATCCCAACCGCCGGTTTTGATTGTCAATGTCCTCACCACAGCAGAAACGGTGCCCGGCGCATCAGATGGTGCCGCAACGGCGATGGCCACAGGGGGTACATCGGATTACACCTTCGTGTGGAGTACAGGTGCCACAACCGCTGCCATCACCGGGTTGGTGCCCGGTACTTACAGTGTGACCGCTTCGGATAGTCAGGGTTGCACCGCTTCTACGGCGGCTGAGGTCAATAACGCTATTTGCAGTGGCTTTGCCGTAGCATTAACGCCCACCGATATGGTTTGCCAGGACGATATGACCGGTAGTGTTACCGCTGCTGTGGCGAGCGGAACCGAACCCTTTACCTTTGAATGGTCGAATGGTGATACTGACCCTTTGATTTCCGGGCTTGCTGCCGGCGTCTATTCGGTCAGCATAACCGACGCCAACAATTGCAGCCTGACCGCTTCAACAGCCGTTGCCTTGTTGCCAGATCTCAACCCGCCGGTCGTTGTGGCACAACCTCTAACGGTGTACCTGAATGTAATTGGTGAAGCGGAAATCACCCCCGAAATGGCGGATAACGGCAGTTCAGACAATTGCGGTATTGTGGAATTGCAACTCAACAAAAGTGAGTTTTTATGCGACGAAACCGGCATCCAAACCATCATACTTACCGCTATTGACGCGGCAGGGAACGAAACCACGGCCGATTTTCCGGTTACGGTGCTTGATACCATCGCTCCTGAGCTGGAATGCCCTTTTAACGTGAATGCGATTGGGTGCAATATTGTGTTGGATTATCAGCATCCTCCCGTGGTCGAATTGTGCGGCAATGAATTGGTTTTTATTCCGGTTGAAGTGACTGCTGATTTGCCGATCGGAAGTATACTGCCATTTGGCGAAACTTTGATCACACTGGAAGCGATGGATCCAAGCGGCAATAGTACTTCTTGTTCATTTAGCATCAACGTCTCTGATCTTCCAACTCCGGCTGCTGAATTGGTCGCCCCGCTTTGCTCCGGCTCTGCCGACGGTTCAATTTTTTTAGTGCCTTCCGGCGATGTAGCAGGTTATACCTATCAATGGGTCTATCTGGCCCGGATCATCATTGGTGAAAAGGTGCTTTGGAGAAAGGTGGTGGTGGAGTAAAAAGAATAAGGATAGTTGACTTTGTCTGTGTTTTTTCGTTTCTTTCTTCCCAAAACAAACAATGTCCAAAACAACACTCGTCCTCTTTTGGATTATCTGGCTGCTGGATGTACTCATCACCCTCTTTGGCCATCGGGAGTTCATTACGGGCGTCTTTGGCCGGTATGCTGCGCCGAATTCCAGATACATCTGGCTTTGGGTCGTTTTGTTTGCAGCCATGCTGCTCCTTATTTGCGGCAGTCTGTATCTCAAAAATCACGGGAACAATAGGGCTGCATTGTCAGTTGTCTGCATCCCGATGGTCGTGGCGCTTCCCTACCTGTTGTGGTTGGGCGTTGTTATACTGAGCGGCAAAAACGCAAGGTGGAACTAATCACTCAAAACTGACTCGCCATGAATTTCCTCAATTATACTTTCTTATGCCTTTTCATTGGGGTTTACCTATTTTTTCACCTGACCAACACGCCATTGCCTGGGTTTATACGCACGGTTAACCTCGTCGTTTGCTGGGCTTTCCTGCTCTGGGGCGGGTATATTGCGGGCAAGGTGATCATAGACTGCATTCAGTTGGGTGCCAAGGGTCAGATGCAACCCGTTCATATCCGAAACGGCATCCTGCTGGCTACGCTGAATTATTTGCCGGTGGTGCTGATGTCAGTGTTTTTGTTGCGGGAGGGGTATAAGTAGTGGCCGTCTTTATAGTCCGATACCTGCGTTACGCTCGACCCCAAAATCGGTCAATTACGCTGGTAAACTCCCGTTTTTGGGGTCTTCGCGTGCCTTGCTCTCGAACGCTAAAGAACAGACACCCGACTAAATGGACAGACACTAAGTAAGGAGCCACTAAACCTTCCCTCTTTCCATTAGTCCAACCCCGAAACAACATCCTTACCATGAAAAAAATCCTACTCTTCCTGATTCCGGGCCTGATTTCCTTTGCGCTCCAGGCTCAAAACATCTACTTCCCACCGTTAGTCGGCAATACCTGGAGCACCACTTCGCCGGAATCATTGGGCTGGTGCCCGGACAAAATTGACGAGCTGCTTGACTATCTGGAGACCCAAAACAGCAAGGCTTTCATCGTACTGAAAGACGGCAAAATTGTCATTGAAGCATATTTCGGAACCTTCACGCAGGACAGCCTCTGGTACTGGGCTTCGGCAGGAAAAACGCTGACGGCATTCACGGTAGGGATTGCACAGCAGGAAGGACACCTGTCTATCGAAGACGTTACTTCCGACTACCTCGGCACCGGCTGGACTTCCTGCCCGCCCGACAAAGAGGCGAACATTACCATCCGCAATCAGCTCACCATGACTTCCGGGTTGGACGACGGCACGGGCGACCCTTATTGCACCCTCCCGAATTGCCTGCAATACAAAGCCGACGCGGGCTCGCGTTGGGCTTACCACAACGGGCCTTATACCCTGCTGGACGGGGTCATTGAGGCGGCTACCGGCCAAACGCTGAATGCTTATGTCAACCAAAAAATCAAAACACAGACCGGCATGACCGGTACTTTTTTGCAGATAGATTACAACAACGTGTTTTTCAGCAAACCAAGAAGTATGGCTCGCTTCGGCCTGCTGATGCTGAACAAAGGCAAATGGAACAATACGCCCGTTTTGACGGATACGGCCTATTTTAATCAAATGGTGAATACCTCCCAACAACTCAACAAATCTTATGGCTACCTGTGGTGGCTGAATGGCAAGGGGTCTTTTATGGCGCCCGGCCTCCAGTTTGTTTTTCCTTTTGACCTGAACGCGAGCGCGCCGGATGATATGATTGCAGCGTTGGGAAAAAACGGGCAAATCATTAACATAGTGCCCAGCCAGAACTTAGTTTACATCCGCATGGGCAATGCGCCGGGCGTAGGCGAAGTTCCGGTCACCTTCAACGACACCATTTGGCAAAAACTCAATACTGTCATGTGCAATGTCACCAACGTAGACAACCAGATTGAAGCGGATAGCCCGGTTCTTGTATACCCCAACCCGGCGCAGCAATCGTTTGCTGTTGAACTGCCCGAACAAACGTTCAGCGTTGTGGTTTTTGATGCGACGGGACGGCGGGTATTTGAAGCGGAAGATATTTTTCAAAAAATTCAAATTGACGCCAGCACCTTTACCAACGGTATTTATACGGTCAGAGTGGGGACACCAGACCAAGCTGTTTACCACCAGAAAATGATGGTGGTGCGCTGATTAGTGGCACGGTTAGTGAGGGTGTCATGAAACTTTGGAACCTAAAAACCGCCCTACTGCCCGTGCCACATTCTCCCCATCCATCGCCGCAGAAATAATCCCCCCGGCATAGCCCGCGCCTTCGCCGCAAGGGAAAAGCCCCATTGCGTCTTGGTGCATCAGGGTAAGGGGGTTTCGGGGGATGCGAACGGGCGAACTGGTGCGGCTTTCCGTGCCAATCACGTTCGCGTCGGCGGTGTCGTAGCCGCGCATCATTTTGCCGAACTGCTGCACACCTAAGCGCAGGCGTTCGGAAATGCCGGCCGGGAGCAGCTCGTGCATTGGCCCAGAAAGCAGTCCGGGGATGTAGGACGTCGCGTGCAGGTCAGGCGAAAGGCGACCCGCCACAAAATCGGGCAGGCGCTGGGCCGGGGCACGCTGGCTGCCATCGCCGGCGGCAAACATCGTTTGCTCCACGTGGCGCTGGAATTCTAAGCCGGCAAATACGCCGTGCTGCTGAAAACCGGCAAGGTCTTCCAATTCCACAGCCACTACGGTTCCGGAATTGGCAAAAGGCGAATCGCGCCGCGACATAGACATTCCGTTCACCACAATTTCACCTGGCGCGGTGGCAGCCGGGACGACCAGACCGCCAGGACACATGCAAAAGGAAAACACCCCGCGTCCGTTCACCTGACAGGCCAAACGGTAGCTGGAAGCCGGCAGGTTGGGGTCGCGCGCCGGTTGCCGGTACTGGATGCGGTCTATGAGTGGTTGCGGGTGCTCGATGCGCACGCCGAGGGCAAACGGTTTAGCCTCGACGCGGATGCCTTTGCGATCCAACAAGTAATAAATGTCGCGTGCGGAGTGGCCGGTGGCCAGGATGACCGCGTCGGCGAAATGTTCAGTTGCATTATTGACCACGATGCCGGCGATTTTACCGTCGTGCAGCAGGAAATCGGTGACTTTGCTGTCGAAATGTACCTCGCCGCCGTAGTGCAGGATCGTTTCGCGGATATTGGCCACCACGTTCGGCAATTTGTTGGAGCCGATGTGTGGGTGCGCGTCTACGAGGATGTCGTCCGGCGCGCCGTGTTCCACCAGCAGGCGCAGGGCTTTGTAAATGTCGCCGCGCTTGTGCGAACGGGTATAGAGCTTGCCATCGGAATAGGTACCGGCACCGCCTTCGCCAAAGCAGTAGTTGGAGTCGGGGTTCACTTTGCCGAACTGCTGGATGTCGCGCAGGTCACGGCGGCGGGTGCGCACGTCCGTACCCCGGTCAAAAAGGACGGGCTTGAGGCCCAGTTCAATCAGTTCCAGCGCCGCAAAATAGCCAGCCGGGCCCGTTCCGACGATGAGCACCCTGCGGGCGTCGCCTACCGGTTTTAGTTGCGCAAGCAGGGCGGGTTCGGGCGTCGGCGTTTCGCCGGAATAGACGGCCACACGCAGCAGGAAAAACGGCTGTGGTCCGCGGGCGTCTATCGAGCGGCGCAGCACGCGCACTTCAGCGATCTGGTCTTCGCGCAAGCGGCACATTTTGGCTGCTTTGCTGTGGAGCGTCGCCTGGTCGTTTACTTCTGCGGGCAGCAGTTTTAATTCAATTTCCCGAACCATATTTTAGTTTTGTTCCAGCTTCTCCACCTCAACGGGCGCCATTTTGCGCTTCCAGCGATGGTCGCCATCCGGATCGAAGCGGTCGGGCAGGAAAATCCGAACCTCCACCGTTTCAAAACACTCTCCGTGTGGGGTTTTGATGGTCGCGCGTTTTTTGTCTTTGGAAACGAGTTTGAAGACCTCACCTTCGCGGGCAACTTCCATTTCGTAGCGCTTTTCTTTTTCGATGAAGTGTTTCAGCAGTCCGTCGCTGGCCTGGTAAAGTTTGACTGTTGTTTCGACCAGGATATTGTCGCCCGCCCAGGGCTGAACCAGGTATTCGCCGTACAAGTCAAGCACGAGAACTTGTGCACTGTCCAGTTCAAACGGGCGGTGGAGCACTTTCTGGAGTTGAGCCTGCATGGGCACACTACCCAGCAGGGCTGTAAAAAGGAACAGGATCGTCTTTGTCATGAGTTTAGCTTGCTCTTGAGATATTGAGATAGAAGAAAGATACCAAAATTTAGACGTTGGTTTTGTGCAAAAGGCACAATCCACGACAATACGGCAGGCAAATATCGCCTTCCGCGATCAATAACGAAAAATAGAGGGGGCATTTTATGCGGATTGCTATATTTCTAATCGTCCCAGCTCAGGAACCATTAATGATTAGCTTGCTTTTTTTGTAATTACTGTGTATATTTGCACACATAAACTGCGTGCCATGAAAAATGTAACTTTGTCCTTGCCCGAAGATTTGCTCAGCAGAAGCAGGGAATATGCAGAAAAACACGGATCCAGTCTGAATGAACTCATCCGGGCTTTATTGAGGCAGGTGGTGAGCCCTCCAGAGCAAGATCCTATCCAAAAATTAATTAATCACAGCCAGCGTCTGAGCATAAATACCCGGGACTGGAAGTGGGACAGATCAGCGCTTTATGACCGGGAAATATTTTCTTGACACCAACTTTCTTGTTTATTGCTTTAGCAAAGATGAGCAGGAAAAGCAACAGAAATGTCTTGACCTTTTGAGGCAAGCAAACGGGCGTGTAAAATTTGTACTGAGTACTCAAGTGCTGAATGAGTTTACTGCTGTAATGCTCGGAAAGTTTAAGCAAGCGCCCATTGAAGTTAAAGCCATTTTAAATGATTTGGCTCTTTTTGAAGTAGTTACCATTGGTGTTGAACAGATTAAGGAGGCTATTGATCTTCATACGCTTCACCAAATTTCTTTTTGGGATAGCTTGATCATCAGCGCGGCGAAAAGCGCTCATTGCCACGCGATTATTACAGAAGATTTGCACCACGGCGGGGTAATTGCCGGTGTCCGTATCCAAAATCCGTTTTTATTGTAGCTCCGTTTACCGACATTAGGTTCCTACAGGACTGACCTGACGAAAATTCGGGATGTCTCCTGTTTTTCAACTATGATCTACCGGTTTTCGGATAGCACGAATGACAAGAGCCACCCCGAAAACTTGGGATGGCTCTTGCTTATCCTAGAAAAGATGATGCCTGATCTACATCGAAGAGGCACTCGCAGCAGCCTGAACTGCTCCTGCCCCGGTCAGTTTGACCTGAACGCTTTCGGGTCCATAAACCACAATGGAAACGCGTTCATCCAGCGTTTTGCCTCCAATTTTTACCTCTTTAGCCAGAGCGGGTGCAAAAACTTTAAATTGGCCATCAACCACTTCAGATTTCAGGTTGTACCGTCCCACTTCTATCAGCGACTTGAGCATGGACTCAGACCCATTGCTGAGTGTAATCGTCATCTGTACGCGCAGTAGGTCATTCTTCCACGTTTTCAATTCAGTAGGTGCATCCATTTCAAGTATGACCGCCTGGCTGCCTTGCAAGTTAAAGGACTTAACCAACACTTTTTCAACCTCTTGCGAGATCCCAAAGGATGTTGTAAACAGCAGGAGGGTGAGGGTGTTGATAGTTTTGAAGATAGTCATATTACCTCCTTTTTTAATTAATTTTCGATAATTTACGATAATTGTTTCAGAAAATCAAACTTTTGGACATCTTTTTCTTTTGACGGCTACAATTTGAATAAGTTTAAACCCAAAAAAGTTAGCAAAAATTCTATTTTTTGGATAAGAATTGAGGGCAAATTCAGACTTTGAAGCACTCATTTTGGGGAAATTGCCGTCTTTTGACCCTATCGAAAAAAAATGAACGTATTTTTACCCGTAGAACAGTTTTCAGCCGTGATTCTTAATCCTTCAAACAGCAAGATTTGTGGAAACCAAGTTCTTAGACCGCATCACCAAGTCCCTCAACAGCGAACCGCCCATGGCGGATTCGATGGATGAAATGCTCGACAAAATCATTCCCATGATACGCCCCTGGAGCGAAGACCTGCGTGAGCTTGGGAATTACTTAGGCCGGCATTGGATCGAATTGCGCGACGACGAAACTTTCCACGAGCTGGTTCTGCATATCTTCAACGACGAGGGCGAATACCTGAAATCTACGGATGGTGAACTGACACTGGGGCGCTGGCGTTTTATGGGGAACAAATTAGCATTTGGGCCCCGAGTGGAAGTCACCGATCATGAGACGGACGTAGAAGAAGGCGCAGGACAAGTGTTTGAACTGGCTTTTTTGGACAAAGAATTTTTTATCCTTCGCCGCTATGGGAATCCCCGCAAGTTTGAGCGCCGGTATTTTGTACTGGTCATCGAACCTATCGCACGCAAAGTAGAATGGCGCGAAGCGATGGATTATTTGTATAATAAATATCGAAACAACAATAGTTTTTACATAACAATGAGCGTCATCGTACTCCTTATTGTTCTAATTGTCATGTTGTTGTCTTAAATTTCTTCAACCCGAATAATGGATTCTCTAACGCAGCTCACCCTCGGCGCCGCAGTCGGCGAAGTCGTTCTTGGAAAAAAAGCAGGCAACCGCGCAATGGTGTGGGGCGCAATCGGGGGCACGATCCCCGACATGGATGTATTTGCCAATTTGGTCAGCGATGAAATCAGCGCGCTGGCTTTTCACCGGGCCATCACCCACTCGCTGTTTTTTGCGGCAGTGACCCCGCTGTTGTTGGGTTGGCTCGTCAGCCGGATGGGCACCAAACCACCGTTGCATTGGTGGAAATCAGCTGGTTTGGTGTGGTTGTCGCTGTTTTTGCTCATCGGGGTCGGTAGTTTGCCCATGCCATTTTCAGCAGCCGACGCAGGAGCCATCGGCTTTTCGGTGAGCACAGTGATTATGATTTTCCCAGTGACAGTCTTTCTGATTCGCCGGCTGCGCAACCGCCAGATAGACGCAGAACCCATCCGCTGGCAAGCCTGGGCGTGGCTGTTTTTCTGGGCCATCGTTACGCACCCGTTGTTAGACACCTGCACCACTTACGGTACGCAACTTTTTCAGCCGTTTCACGACCACCGCGCCGCCATTGACAATATTTCTGTGGTAGATCCGCTCTATACCCTTCCGTTCCTGATTTGCCTGATTCTTGCTTCCCGGCGGCAACGCGGCAGCAAGTGGCGGCTGCGGCTGAACTACCTCGGCATTGCCATCAGCAGTGCTTACATGATCTTCACTTTTTACAACAAATACCGCGTCCATGAAATTTTTGAGCAGTCGTTGCAACGCGAAGGCATCGCTTACCACCGCATGACGGTTTCGCCGTCCATTTTTAACAACATCCTTTGGCAGGGGCTTGCCGAAGGGGATACCGCCTATTACCACGGCATGTATTCCCTGCTTGACCGCGAGCCGCGTGTGCTTGAGTTTTCCACCATTCCGAAAGGGCACAACTTGCTAAAGCCCTACGAAAATGACCGCGTTGCAGGTATCCTGAAATGGTTTTCCAACGGCTATTACACCGTATTTGTCCACCCCGATGGCACGCTCCAATTCAACGACCTGCGCTTTGGCTCGCTGGGAGAAACCTTCAAAACCGAAAAGGATTTTGTGTTTCGATTTATCCTAAAGGATAAAAATGGAGTATTGAATGCCCAACAAAACCGCGAGCAGCCCCCGGATGCGGGCGCAGCGTTCCGTCGGCTTTGGGAACGGATTAAGGGGATATAACGATTTCAATTCAAATCGTGCCTTTGCGGCATCGGCGGCGACATCGACCGCGAGGCAAAAACCAAACCCTGGATGATGAGGGCAATAATGACGATCAGGGCTGCTTCCAGCATGGTGAGCACTTTGGTACTGGCGAGCAGGCGCAGGGAATCGTCGCGCATGGCTCGGCCAACGTCAATCTGGAGCTGACTTAGTTGAGTGAGTTCGTTCAGGGTGATATCAAATAAGGCAATCAGGCCGACCCGATCCTTTTCAAACGGTTGCCGGAGTTGCGCCGCTTCCAGCAGGCTTTTTTCCAAACGGTTATAGTCTTCAAGTTGCTGTTTGAAAGCGCCGAGCAATTGCCCTTCCATTTTAACAAGGTAAGTGGCCTCAAAATCGGCGATCAGGGTGTCCATCGCTTTATTGTGGGTTGCCACCTGCCGCAGGGCTTCGGCAGCTTCCAGGGTGTCGTGGTGGTGGAGTTGGTGCTCTAAGATCAGGCGTTTCTGGTACAAATGATCGGTCAGTTGGAACACATACGTCGCAGGTAGAAGCCGGTCGGCGTAAATGGAACAAAAGGAGTCGTTCATGCTGGTCATGTTGCTGCGCTCCCAATAGATATTCATCAACACCAATAAACAGATGATCCCCAATAAAAAAGCCATTTTGAGTTTCGCCCGAATGCTGAATATCCAGTCCATGTGCTTTATTGGTTAGCGTAATTTTTTCTGTCCCAATATAAGCCTAAGAAAGCATTCTGCCAAACTTTATCTTGTTTTGCAAAGGATGTTCTGTTTAGGGTCGCTGAAATAATAACTGTCCACTTTTCCAGGAGGCCTTTTGCTCCTACCCTTCGTTGGGGAACCGCCTCCCTTAGCTATGGCTAAGGAACATCGCAATAATAAG
>Ga0163148_10000310_pt1 | contig 64687 bp, 47 predicted proteins | sample OliLakLV19MP7P2_FD_148606 | JGI IMG/M metagenome (GOLD analysis project Ga0163148, IMG submission 148606) | Freshwater microbial mat bacterial communities from Lake Vanda, McMurdo Dry Valleys, Antarctica- Oligotrophic Lake LV.19.MP7.P2 | ecosystem: Environmental > Aquatic > Freshwater > Lake >... | reverse complement strand
AATTTTCCTGACTAGAGCAATTAAACCTTGAACTTGTTGAGATGTTTCAGAGAAATATATCTGATTTTAAATTTATATCAGAAATTGAAATTGAAAATCTCACAAAGCATTCTTTGCTGCTTCTTGCTCAGCGAGTTTTTTGGAGCGACCTTTTCCTTTAGCAAGTAGGAATTCCTCTTCGAATACTCCAACAATAAAAGTTCTATCGTGGTCGGCACCTTTGGTTTCTATTATTTTATATTTTGGGTTGGCTTTGCCAGCAGCTTGATATTTTTCAAGAAGTTTGGATTTGAAATTATCGTCAATTAAAACAGATTGTTTCTCAAGAATTGGTAGCATTACTTTAAGAATAAACATTTTAGCATTGTTGATGCCCGAATCCAAATAAATTGCAGCTATAAGTGCTTCTATTGTATCGGCAAGTGCTGAATCTGCACCTTTTAAAATAAGTTTTTTTGCAGAAAAACTCATTTGCATAAATTCGTAAATTTTTAGCTCTTTTGCTATAAGTGCAAGTGATTTACGGCTTACAATCCAACTGCGAATTTTAGATAAGTCACCTTCTTTTTCACTTTCGTGTTTAAAAAAAAGATATTCCGCCACTACCATATTGAAAATGGAATCGCCAAGAAATTCTAATCTTTCATTGGAAACAAGTTCTTGTTTTTTATAAATTGGGAGGTATGAACGATGAACTAATGCTTGTTCAAAAATAGAAATGTTGTTAATTTTAGTATTAAGTTTAATTTCTAACTCTTTTTGTTGCTCAGAATTTAAAAATCCAATTACAGGAAAAAACTTCCCATAATTGGATTTATTGATTTCTAAGTAATCAAGGTTTGCTTCAAAACCTAAAATTTGTTTTATAGCTTTTTGAATTTTACTCATTGAGATTAATTCATTGCTTTAAAGCAAAGTGAAGCATTGTGTCCACCAAAACCGAAGGTATTACTAATAGCAGCTTTCACTTCTTTTTTCATAGCAGTGTTTGCCACTAAATTAATTTCACATTCTGGATCGGCTGTATCATAATTAATGTTTGGAGGTAAAATTCCATTCTTAATCGCCATAACAGTAGCAATCGCTTCGATAGCACCAGCGGCACCAAGCAAATGTCCAGTCATAGATTTAGTGGAGCTAACATGCAAGCCAGTTTTAGCGTGTTCGCCAAAAACAGTATTGATAGCTTGCGATTCACTTTTATCTCCGACAGGAGTAGAAGTACCGTGAGCATTGATGTATCCTATGTCTTCTGGTTGCAATCCAGCATCTTTCAAGCACTGACGCATGGAGCGAACAGCACCTTCACCGCCAGGAGCAGTACCAGTTAGATGATAGGCATCGTCAGTCAAACCAAATCCAGCTAATTCAGCATAGATTTTGGCCCCACGAGCTTGAGCGTGTTCTAATGTTTCTAAGATTAATATGCCAGCACCTTCGCCAATCACGAATCCATCTCTATTTTTATCGAAAGGACGAGAAGCCAAAAGAGGCTCGTCATTTCTACGAGATAGTGCTTTCATAGCATTGAAACCACCAACACCCATTGGGCAAACGACAGCTTCGCTACCGCCCGCAACTATTACATCGGCATCGCCGCGTTGCAAAAGCATTAGAGCATCGGCAATAGAGTGTGAAGAAGTGGCACAAGCAGACACAGTAGCATAGTTGGGTCCTTTTAATCCCCATCTAATAGCAACTTGTCCAGCGGCAATATCAGAAATTAACATTGGCACAAAGAAAGGAGAAATCCTATCGGGTTTTCCATCTCTTTGGTACAAAGTTTCTTGCTGAGTGTGGTAAGTCCACATTCCGCCAATACCAGAACCAATAATTACACCTACTCTATCTCTATCGATAGACTCTAAGTCTAAAGCAGAATCTTCCAAAGCCATAGCTGTGGCAGACATTGCATATTGAGTGAATAAGTCCATTCTCCCAGCTTCTTTTCTATTGATATGAAGCGCGGAATCATAGTTTTTCACTTCGCAAGCAAATTTCGTGTCGTAGTCTTTGGAATCAAACTTAGTAATTGGTCCAGCACCGCTGACACCATTGATAAGTCCAGTCCAATAGTCTTGAAGGGTGTTCCCCAAAGGAGTAACAGCCCCCATTCCAGTAACAACTACTTTTGGGAAGTCATATCTTGGCATAATAAACTTTAGATTATCCTAATTTTTCAGTAAGTAAACTAACAACATCGCCTACAGTTTTGATTTTTTCTGAGTCACTATCTTCGATAGTCAAATCAAAACCTTTTTCAAATTCCATGATTAACTCAACAGTATCCAAAGAATCTGCACCTAAATCCAAAGTGAAAGATGCTTCATCTGTTACTTGCGATTGTTCAACACCCAATTTGTTAACGATTATATCAACAACCTTAGTTCTGATATCTGACATTATATACCCTAAAAATAAAATGAAAAAAAATATTAAATTGCTAATCCACCATCTACATGGATAATTTGACCAGTTATATAGCTAGACAAATCGGAAATAAAGAAAGCGACCACACGAGCAATATCGTTTGGCTGCCCAGCCCTTTTTAAAGGGATATTTTCAACATACTTAGCTAATTGTTCAGGATTTAGTTTCGAAGTCATATCAGTTTCGATAAATCCAGGAGCTACTAAATTAACTAAAATGTTTCTTGATGCAAATTCTTTTGCTAAAGATTTTGTCATTCCTATCATACCAGCTTTTGAAGCTGAATAGTTCACTTGTCCTGCATTGCCAGTTGTGCCTACTATAGAACCAATATTAATGATTCTGCCTTGGCGTTGAGATAGCATTACTTTCGATACGGCTTTTGCCATATTGAATGAACCTTTTAAATTTATATTCAATACTGCGTCCCAATCTTCTTCGGACATTCTCAATACGAGATTGTCTTTAGTGATTCCTGCGTTATTGATTAGGAAATCTATTTTTCCAAATTCTGCTTTAATTGATTCTACTGCTTCTGTTACGCTTTTCAAATTGCTAACATCCACGTTGTAAAATTTCACTTTGCTATTTAATTCTGCATTATCGAAGAAATCGCCTTCTGGCAAACTTCTGCCGAAAACACAGACCAATGCACCACTTTGGGCTAAAAATTGAGTAATTCCTTTCCCAATTCCTTTTGCACCACCAGTAACAATACCTACTTTATTTGAAAAGTTAAATTCCATAAGAAGCAAATTATAAAAAATATTAAGAAATTACGCTATAATTTTTTCAATATCGGCAAAAGTATCAAATCCGCTGATTTCTACTCCCGATAAAGTACGCTTAGTTAATCCTTGCAAAACTTTGCTTGGTCCAATCTCTATGTAAGCATTGATGCTGTTTGCGTGCATATTATTCATTGTTTGAGTCCAACGAACCGCTGAAGTTAATTGCTTTATCAATGAAATTTTCAATTCATTTGCATCGCTAACTGGCAGTCCAGATATATTTACATAAACTGGAACATTTGCATTATTGAAGCTGATTTTATTGATTGCAGCTTCTAATTCTTCTTTTGCGGGTTGCATTAGTGGTGAGTGAAATGCTCCACTCACTTGCAATTCGCTTACCATTTTAGCTCCGCCTTCTTTAAACGCACTAGCGTTTGCTCGCAAATATTCTGCCGAACCAGAAACAACCACTTGTCCAGTTGAGTTGAAGTTTGCTGCCACAACTACATTACCATTGCCATTCTGTGTTAATGTGTTGCAAATTTCTTCTACTTTTTCATCTGCTACACCAATCACAGCGAACATAGTACCTAGTACTTTTTCGCCTGCCGTGAACATTAAATTACCACGTAGAGCAACTAATTTAAGTGAATCTTCAAAAGAGATAACTCCAGCAGCATAAAGTGCGGCAAATTCACCTACTGAGTGACCTGCCACAACTGAATATTCTAATTTATCTTTAATTAAATCGAATAAACAAGCACTATGCAAGAAAAGTGCAGGTTGTGTGTAGCGAGTTTCTTTTAATTTTTCAGCTGGTCCTTCGAACATAATTTCTTTGATGTCGAAGCCCAATATTTCATTTGCTTGGTTTAGCTTTTGCTCAATAGATGGGAATTTACTACTTACTTCTTTAAGCATTCCAACATACTGAGAGCCCTGACCAGAAAATAATAACGCTTTACTCATATTACTTATTCATATTCCATTTCAAATAGACAGCACCCCAAGTATAACCAGCACCAAAGCTAGATAAGATAATGTTGTCGCCTTTTTTCAATTGTCCATTGTCATTCCATTCAGAAAGGCAAAGTGGCAGAGTTGCTGCAGTTGTATTTCCATACTTATGTATGTTAATCATCACTTTATCTTTCGATAATCCCATACGGTTTGCAGTGGCATCAATAATCCTAAGATTTGCTTGGTGAGGCACTAACCAAGCGATGTCATCGCTAGTGAGATTATTTTTTTGCATAATTTCAGCCGATACATCGGCCATACCTATAACAGCTGCTTTGAAGACTGCTTTACCATCTTGATAGATAAAATGTTCTTCGTTTGCCACTGTTTCAGCACTTGCTGGTTTGAATGAACCTCCTGCAATTTGCTTCAAAAACTGACCACCATAGCCATCAATACGAAGAATTTGGTCGAGCATTCCCATTGAATCATCATCAGATTTTTCTATAAGACAAACGCCTGCACCATCACCAAAGATAATTGCGTGGCTTCTATCTTTGAAATTCATAATTGAACTCATTTTATCGGCACCGCAAAGAAGAACTCTTTTTGCTGCTCCACCTTCCACTAATTTACATGCAGTAACGAATGCAAAAAGGAAACCTGAGCAAGCTGCTGAAATATCGAAGCCCCAAGCGTTTTTAATTCCTAACTTATGCTGCACCACTGCAGCAGTAGCTGGGAATTGATGATCGGGAGTAACTGTTGCTACTAACACACAATCAATATCGTTTGGTGTGAGACCAGCTTTTTCAAGGCAAAGTTTTGCTGCTGGAACAATTAAATCGGAAGTAGCACCATCTTTGGCGAATCTTCTTTCATAAATACCAGTTCTATCAACTATCCATTGATCGTTGGTTTCCAAAAAACTCTCAAAATAAGAGTTTGGATAAACATCTGGAGGAAGATAGTGTGCAATTGATGTGATTGTAGCTGACATATTTTATTTCAAATCCAATAAAGCTTTTTCAATTTTAGAATTTACTTCTTTTTCAATAGATTCTTTAGCACGCAAAAGTGCGTTTTTAACTGCCAAAGCCGATGACTTTCCGTGTCCAATAATTACAACTCCATTTACTCCAAGCAAAGGAACGCCGCCATATTGTTGGTAATCTAAGTCAATCAATATTTCTTTGAGAGTGGGAGCAAGAAGCCCTACTTTCAACATTTTTCCGAAACTTTTTTCGGAATAATTTTTTACTGCACTTTTCAAGAAAGGCACAATGCTTTCTGCAAATTTAAGTACAACATTGCCTGTGAATCCATCGCAAACAACAACATCGGCAACATCGAAAAATAAATCTCTACCTTCTACATTGCCAACAAAATTCAATTTACTGTTTTTAAGCAATTGGTATGCTTCTTGTACTATTGTAGTTCCTTTGGTTTCTTCTTCGCCAATATTGAGTAAACCAACTTTGGGTTTGTTTATTCCAAACATAAGTTCAGAATAAATACTTCCCATAATTGCAAATTCGTATAAGAATTGAGGTTTTACTTCAGCATTTGCTCCAGCATCAACAATTAATGTCGGTTTATTTTCAATTCTCGGAAAGAAAGTCCCAATAGTGGGCCTGCTGACATTTTTAATTCTGCCAAGCAGAACAGTAGAAAAAGTGAGCATAGCACCAGTGTTACCAGCAGAAAAAAAGGCATCAACAGTTCCATCTCTCAAACTAGCGATACCTTTGTAAATAGATGAGTTCTTTTTCGTTTTCAAAGCTTGAGTTGGGTCGTCGTGCATAGTAACGACTTCATCAGCATGAAGGATACTAAAACAAGTATTGCTCATATCATAATTTTTGATACAAGCATTTATTTTGCTTTCGTCTCCAACGAAAACAATCTCCACTTTATTTTTATTTAAAATTTCCTTAAATGCTAATAACACACCTTCAATTTCGCTCACAGGAGCGAAATCGCTACCCATAGCGTCAATGGCTATTTTCATTTTAGAGGAAGATTGTTTGTTTTCAATCATATTGAATGTTTTAAGAAGAAATTACAATTGCTAAATTAGCTAATTGTTAGAATTTGTCTTCCGTTATAATATCCACATTCTGGGCAAGCTGCATGACGCAACTTTGGTGCACTGCAATTAGGGCAACCCATAATAGCTGAAGCAAACGCTTTATAGTGCGTACGTCTTTTATCTCGTCTTGTCTTAGATATTTTTCTCTTCGGGTGTGGCATTGTTGTCCTTTTCTCTTATACTGATTACTTAAATTAATTCAATTTCAAATTTTTTAAAGCAGCCCACTGATTTCTTAATTCTTCGGTTTCGGGCATTTGCTCTTCTGCACTTAGTTCTGGATAAAGATCTCCAAATGAAAGATGCCTAACTTTTGGCGATAGTCTTCTCATTGGCAAAGAAAGTACGAGTTCTTCATAAACGTTATCATTAATGTCTATGTATTTGTCTTCTTTTTCAATAATGACAACATCTTCTTCGGATAAATTGTTTCTGTCTTTATCTAAATTTTCAAATAGTTCCAATCTCATTTCAGCTTCGATTGGCTCTTCAAATTCTTCTAATGTTCGGTCGCAAGTAAGCACTGCCGTCCCTTTAATACTTGCTTTCAGGGTATATTTAAAACTATTTTTAAATAAAGTACCGTTTAAAACAACATTACCAGTAAACTTTTCGTGCTTATCTTTGAATACATTGGCTTCTTCAGTAAGTTGAATTTTGTTCTCCCCTGTTTGAAGTCCTTGTATGTAAATCTTAAACATTTATTAATTTCCAAAGAATATATCTACAAATTTACGAAAAAGTTAAGAAATAACAAAAAAAGGGAGACTATTTCTCCCTTTTTATTGCATTTAGTTGAAAAGTAAAGTTTTATTTACACTTTAACTTTGTGATAGCATCTGTTGCTTTAGCATTAGCTGGGTCTAACTCTAGCACCTTTTTATAAGACTCACAAGCATTTTTTGCGTCTTTCAAAGATTGATAGCTAACTGCAAGATAGAAAAATGCAGTTGGTACATCTGGAGTAACTTCAGACCACTCTTTAGAAATTTCATTTAGCTTTTTAACATCTTTTGCATCTACTGCGAAGCCACAAAGTCTTTGATAGCTTTGAGAAATACCTTGTTTATTTGCAATTGAATCTACTTTAGCCATTTCAATATATTTTCTGTAGTTCAAAGTAGCGTTTTCTTTATCGTCTTTTTGCAGATATGTTTCAGCTAAACTTGAATAAATAGAAAGTTGTTTGGAATCCAAAGCAATTGATTTATTGTATTCAACTATTGCTTGGTCGTATTTAGCAGAATAAAGATAGGCAGTACCCATATAATATCTGATTTGGCTTTCCAATGAGTCTTTACCATCTACTTTGCAAGTTTCATTGTTCAATCTTGTCATAAATATATTTACAGCTTGGTCGTACTTTTTAGCTGCAATTGCAAATCTACCAGTAGCATAAGTCAAACCGCAAGATTGATTTGGATATTTTGCTATTAAAGCAGTATAAGTTTCAAGTGATTTAGTTGTGTCTTTAATGTTCAAATAAGCTTGACCTACTTTTGTATAATCATTAAAAACTAATTCTGAATTGTAGTTAGTGTCATTCGAAGCAAAAATACCATTGAATTCATCAATAGATTCTTTGTATTTCTTAGCACTAAATAATGTACGAGCATACTCAAGAGTTGCTTTGTACTTCACAGAGTCAATATTTTTGGCAGAGTAAATCAAATGAGGTAAGGCTGAATCTGGGGCATTCAATTCAATAAAGCTTAATGCCATAAACCAGCGTGCAGTTGGGATTTCTGGTTTCATTTTAGTGTATCTAATTAAAGATGGTAAAGCTTGTGCATATTGTTTTGAGAAGAAAAGGATTTTCCCAATATTGAAATAAGCTTTTGCATTGTTAGTATCGGCTTTTGCCACGTTAGTCCATTCTTCAAGAGAAAGCTTATAGTATTCGTTTTTCAAATCCATATCGGCAGTTTCTCTAGCACCAAGCCAATTATAAGACTCAGCAAGTTTTTCACGAGCAACGATTAGATTTGGATCTAACTCCAATGCCTCATTAAATGAATTTTTAGAAAGTTCATAAACGCCTTGCTCAAAATACATATCGCCAAAAGCTATTTTCACTTTGGGGTCTTTTGGAGCTAATTTTTCAGCTCTAGTGATTTCTTTTTCTGCATTAGCCAAATCTTTATTGCGGATATAATGATCTGCAAGTTCAATATAGCTTTCAATTTGCTTTTTATCTTCGCTAATTGCATTATTTAAAATTTTAATTGCTTGTTTTGTATCGCCTTTGATTGAATAGCATCTGCCAATTCTGCGAAGAACTTGAGGCAAATCATCTTTAATATCATCAGCTTTTTTAAAATAAACCAAAGCAGAATCTACTTTTTCCACTTCCAAAAAGGCATCGCCAATTTGAATTTGTAAGTTTTGATCTTTTGGCAATTCTGCTGAAGCAAGAGTAGCATACTTCACAGCTTCAGAATACATCTTTTGATTAAAGAAACTTTTAAAAGTGTTTGCGTTATTCTGAGCATAAGCTAAAGTGCTTCCTAAGAATAAGAATAACAGAATTACTTTTTTGTAAGTCATCGTCTCCCCGATTATAGTTTTGTTGATTTTAAATTTTTTATTCATCGTATTTCAATTTGATTATTGCATATGCTGGTACAATTCCAGCATCTAAAAACAATTTCTGAACTTTAAATTCTTTACCTAAATAGAATGCAAACCAATATGGCAAATCCTGATGATTTTCAAGAAGATAAGCATAATGACTTACAATAAAAGGATACTTTTTTTGAACTAAATTAGACTGATGTACATTTAGCCCTTTTGTGTAAACGTTTAAAGAGTCATAATAAGATATTTTGATTGGTTTTACTTTCTCGTTTTTAGCAATTTGTGAAAGGTAAGCCACCCCAATTGCACTATTCGATTTTTCTACTTCTCTTATAACTTCATTAGTTGTTTTTTTAAAGCTTAACTTTTGTGTTATTATTTTTTTCTTCTGCAAAATATTCACAAAATTGCCATAGACTGAGCTATTTACATTTGTGATAAGTACTTTAGAAGGTAAAAAATCTTTTTCTTGATTGAAATGTTGAATTATATCATTTTGATTTAAAGTGTCCATTTTAGACTCTTTATTCACAAAGAAAACAAGTGCATCATCGGCAATTTTCACTTTCTGATGTTTTTCTACTTTATAGGCTTTCATAAGTGAGTCTTCATCGGCAAGGTAATTTCTGGAAATAACCACTACTCTTAGTTTACCGCTGAGTAACGATGCCATAGCCTTTCTTGCATTTACGTATGAATTTGTGAGTGCTACATTTTTATATTGCACTCTATACATAGCAAGTGCTGAATCCATCATAGTTGCAATTTCATCATCAATTTCAATCGTGAGCTTTCCTGAATTGGCAGTTTCCCCATCATTGACTTGTTTTGATTCAAATCTGGATTCACAAGAGTTTGAAAGAAAAAGTATAGATAGGAGTGTCAGTACAAAAGTTAGTTTTATTTTTTTATTCTTCATCATTTTCATACTCATATTTCTGTTTTCGCAGATTGATGTGATACATTACTAAACGATAGAAGCCGAATAAAGTTATAATAACACCAAAGATTTTAAAATCAGCAAAACTTTTGTTTTCAGGCATCACATTACCAAAAAGTAAGAAAAGCCCAAATGCAATAATCAGGAGTCTGAAAAAATAATTTACGTAAACTAATATCATTATTTATCAATCGTTTGAAAGAAGAAAGTAACTACAAATAACAAAACTTCTAAATATCTATTTAAGAGATTTGCAAATCCATAAAAAGCAATTTAAGTGAATTTGCTTAAAGTAAGCAAAGTGGATCAATAATTTCATTGAATCTTAACAATTTCTTTTGTTAACTCTTTTCTTTAATTATTTTATTTATATAATGCTTATACTATTTATTTGATAATATTTTTTGAAAAACAAAATATATTAAGTAACTAAGATTACTTATATTTGTTTTTTGAATTTTCTAATGTAAATCAAATGATGAATAAAATCCAAGAATTATTGGGCGATAAAAGTGAATATTTATTGAATTTCAATAATCCAAAAATCCCAAAATCAAGATTGCACTTACCAAACAAAAATTTTATTGATGATATATTTATCAATTCAGACAGAAACAATAGAGTTTTAATTAACTTGAATAGAATGTTCAATCAAGGCAGATTGGCTGGAACTGGATATTTATCAATTTTGCCTGTAGATCAGGGAATTGAGCATAGTGCTGGAGCAAGTTTTGCTAAAAACCCTGATTATTTCGATGCTGAAAACATTATTAAATTAGCAATTGAAGGTGGCTGCAATGCAGTTGCATCTACTTTTGGTGTGCTTGGCATTATGTCAAGAAAATATGCACATAAAATTCCATTTATTGTGAAAATTAACCACAATGAGTTACTTACATTCCCTAATAAATTCGACCAAATTATGTTTGGCAACATAGAAACTGCTTACAATATGGGTGCAGCAGCTGTGGGTGCTACAATTTATTTTGGCTCTGATGAGAGTGCCAGACAAATCCAAGAAGTATCTGAAGCATTTGCTTTGGCTCACGAAATGGGAATGGCAACTGTACTTTGGTGTTATTTACGCAATCCAGATTTCAAAAAAGACCAAGATTACCATACATCTACTGATTTGACTGGTCAAGCAAATCACTTAGGAGTTACTATTGGTGCAGACATTATAAAGCAAAAATTGCCTACAAATAATGGTGGCTATAAAGCTATGAATATGGGTGATTCTGGCTACGGAAAAATTGATAATAGAGTTTATACAGAATTAACTTCAGAGCATCCGATTGATTTGACAAGATACCAAGTGGCTAATTGCTATATGGGAAGAGCTGGTTTAATCAATTCTGGTGGGGCTTCTGGGGATAATGATTTTACAGAAGCAGTAGAAACAGCTGTAATTAACAAACGAGCTGGCGGTATGGGTTTAATTTCGGGTAGAAAATCATTCCAACGTCCTTTAAATGAAGGAATTAAGCTTTTGAACTTGATACAAGACGTTTACTTAGATGAAAGTATCACAGTGGCATAATATTTGCTAAAATAACTCAATAAATTAACAAGCAAAAGTTTATGTCAATAGAATTGTATCTTAAAGAAAATCAAGTAATAAACGAATTTGGCGAAGGCGAAATTGAAGAAAATAAGCCAATAGCATTTCCTCAGGATAAGGGACCATTGAAACCTTATTCTAACTTATTTTATTGGGCAAGCTTATTTAGCGAAGAAGGTGGACAAATACCTTTGCATGGACATCAGGGCTTTGAAATTATAACTTTTGTTGTGAAAGGTGTTATTGAGCAGTTTGATACAATTACTAAAGAATGGGTGAAACTCCTTTCTGGCGATGTTCAACTGATGAAACCTGGCAAAGGAATGCAACACACCGAACGTTACGGACGTGGAACTCAAGTAATCCAAATTTGGTTTAATCCCGATTTGAGAAAAACTATGGTTAAATCTCCTGCTGTTTATAACTACTCTACTGATATTTTACCAGAAATTGAATCGGATAAGAAAAAAATTATTACTTTGATTGGCAGTGGTTCTCCTGTTGAAATGGAGACTTATGGCACTCGTTTGAAAGAAATTACTTTCTTTACTGGAAATCATTTACTTGCTTTGGAAATGAATGCTTATTATTCAATTTACTGTTTGAAAGGCAGTATTGAAATTAATAATAAGAGTATGGTTGATGATGACTTTATGATTATTAACGAGGAATTTCAAATTGATATTACTGCTGCAGTAGATACTAAATTACTAATTTTGGAATCTCCTGCTGATTTGAATTATTTGACTTATTTCCAAATGTATCCGCAAAAGTTTCAATAGGTTACAACAATCTTTTGAGAATTTTTCACTCCATTGAATTCATAATGAATTAGATAAACCCCAGAAGTTAATTTTGGGGTTTTTATTTTGTTATTACCTGAAATTAACATTAATATGGACTCATTTAGTAATTGGCTGCCGTTTGCAGAATTTAAAGTAAGTGAATGTAAAGTTAATGGAGTTTTAGTATTAACAATCAGTTGTCCACTTTCATCGAATGAGAAACTGATGCTATTAGTACTGCTAAATTTATCTACAAATAATCTTTTACCACCAGCATAACATAAATCATTTACCAAAGCAAAACCATTTAACTTATTAGTATTTATAGCTGATACGTTCTTTCCTTCATATTTAATTTCTTTAATCTCTATTCTGCTAATGGAGTCATTACCCCAAAGGCATTTGAATTTCAATTTGCCAAGCTCTATTTCATTATAATTAACAATTGGGAAACGTACACTAAACATACGCTCATTGTTGCTTAAAGTAGTTGAGTTATCAATTAACCCTTGATTTTGCAATATAGTTCTATTCACAGAGAATTTCACTGTAATGGCTTCTAAATTAGATTGTTCAAGTTTATAACCATTCGATAAGCGTATTGGTATTTCAAATATATCACCAACATCTATCGTGTCGCTAGCAACTTGTAAATCGAAACTTGCCAAATCGGCAGGGAGAACTTTTAGACTCAATAAGTTTGTATTATTGCATGAATCAAACAACACTAAATCACTTAATTGAATATTGGTTGGGACGTTTCCTTTATATAGGATAGTAACAGTTCCACTAGCTCCAACTGGCACTGGATTGGGGTTAATAGTAATATCATAATCACTTAAATTAGATTGATTTAGATATAAACTCTGAGTACCAGTATTGATTACCTCAATACTTTGAGAACCTGGGTTATTAAGTCCAATAAATTTGAATTCCAATGAGTTAATAGAAAGATTGAAGCTAGATTCATATTTATTGAATTGCATTGGAATAATTACACTTGAATCTGTTTTAGCATAGTTTGCATCGTTGCATTTTATTTTCAAATCAGCTTTATAAACACCTGATTTATTTGTATTTATACTGTAATTGATTTCTTTATTCTCACCGAAATTTAATTCAAATGGCAATTTGTCTATTAAGATGAAATTGTCTTTATTCGCTCCTGCAAATTCAATTGAGGATATTTTTAGGACATCTCCCCCAGCATTATTTACATTGACACTATAAGTTTGGCTCGAATCGCTACACAATAAGTCATTATGCTTTAAAGATGAAGTTAGTATTAATGGATTATCACTTTTAACATAAGCAAAAAGTGTTAAAGTATTGGAATTATCACAAATTGTGAACGGGAATTCAAAATTAGAAACTAATCCTTTTTCACCACCATTGAACTTGAATGTAATTGTGGAAGTTGCTCCAGAAACAGTCGGATTCGGAGAGTAACTTTCAATTGAAAAATACTGATTAATTATTAAAGGTAGAGGCAAAGCCCAAGCAAAAGGAACTTTGCTGGTGTTAGTAATTTCCAAAGTGCTATAAGATACTGTATTTGGCTCAACATTCTTATATTCAATTTTGTTTTTATTGAATGTAAAAGTTTTATCGAAGTACATATACTTTAGTGGTATTGCAATCACATTCTTATATTTAAGATTACTTGAGTATATATATAAAGTATCGCTAAAATTATTAGAAACAGGATTATCGAATAGTAATTCAATTTCGAAACTATCTTTTGGAGCGATTGTAAATATTGGCTGATAGCAACGGAAATTATCCTTAGCAAATTTTACATCTGTTGTTTTAAATGGAAACTTACCAGTATTGATTAGCTTTATCTTTGTTAATATTCTTAAATCGCAAACTAATGTTCCCAAATCTACTGAGTCAGGATAAATCAAATTAGGTTCGGCCGATTCACCTAAAACAAATGAATTGATTGTATCTGAAGAAGTTTCTATATCTAACTGTGAACCAAAAACTTCTGATACTTTTGGTTCAAAATTTATTCTAATTGTGTCTTTTTGATATGGGGATAATGAAAAGTTTGTGTAGTTTTCTAAAAATTTAAATACTTCTTGATTTTGAGTAAGTGTTATATTCTTAATGTTTATTGTTCTATTTGTTTTATTTAGTAGTTCAATTACTTTTGATTCCTTAGTACTTAAGTTTTCAATTTTACCAAAATTATAATCGTTGATTTCAATATCGTTTTGAATTCCATTGCCAATGATTTTATATGTAAATTTGCCAATACTTGTATAAATGAAAAGATCTGAACTAAATGCTCCGACTGTAGGTGGTGTGAAATAGAAACCTATAGTGGCTTGGGAAGTTTTAGTAACAAGATTACCACTCAAACTTGCCGTGAATAAATTAGAAGGAACAATTAAAGAATCAATCTTAACCGTACCATTGGAAGTCATTGTAAAATAGTCATTTAAAGGATATTCTTTTTGTGTGATTTTTCCAACTTTCACATCTCCAAAATTTACATTTTGTCCTGCAAAATTATATTTAACAAGCGAAAAAGTGCTATCGGAAGTAGCTTGTTGGAATGGGAAAATATCAATTGAATATAGATTTATTTTCTCTTTTTGATTGATTCCATCTGTACCCACAACAACTCTCGAACCGTCTGGACTGAACTTTACACTAAATTGATTCCAATTGCTATTGAAATTATACTTTTCAATTGATTGCCCATTGGCATAGACCCATACATTTACTTTAGAGTCAATTCCGCAAGTTGCAATTAAATCTGAATACCAAGACCAATCCACAGAAAGCAGACTGCTTAGGTGATTTCTATATGTGAAAAGCAAAGTAGGTTTGCCAGGGATTACACTCCACACTTTGGCTAATTTATCTTGTCCACTTCCAACCGAAACAATTTTATCGCCTTTTTTATTGAAAGCCACACCCGAAACAAAGCCATTATGACTTGTGCGGGAGCTTATTGTATTGACATCGAAGCATGTATCAATAATTAATAATCTTTTAGCGTCAATAATTTTTACTAAGCTATCGTTTGCAGCAACAGCAATAAATTCAGAATTTGGGCTAAAGCGAACTGCGTTAATTTTTCCGTTTGCAACTTTACTTCTTTTAAATGTTTTACCACCACCCGATTCAAAAGTCAAAGTGCTAATTGTGCTATCGGAGCAGCCAAAAACAATAGAATTGCCAATGCTATTCCAATCTATTGTGTTAATTTCGCCATTGAAACCTTTAATTGTGTCAGTTATTTGGCTTGAAAATGAGTCATAGATATAGGCAACTGAATCTGAACCACCTGAAATGAGGCGAATACCATCGGGACTCCAACGAATTGCTTTTACAACTCCGTTGTGATATTTTCTAGTCGTAATTAATTTGCCAGATATTGCGTTATAAATCGAAATTGCGGAATCTTGCCTTGCAGCAGCTATTTTATTTCCATCGTTGGACCAATCCACAGAATAAATTGTAATGGAATCAGTGCTGATGTTCATATAATTTTTGCCATAGCTGGAATCTGATTGAGTAACTCTTGCTAAACATTTTGTTGAATTGATGTTTGGGGTTTCCCAGAGTATGGTGTTTTTAATTATGGGGTTGTTTACTTGCGTCCACTGTTTTCCCTCATTTGTGGAAGTTTCCACTTTGATAGCTTGATTAGGAATTGTGCCAGTCCATTTAATTGGTTGAGTTGAACCCGCAGGAAATTCTTCTCCTCCATTTGGAATAATAATTCGAATATTGTTACTACCAGGTGTTACTCCTGACTTACCATAAGAAGCAAGAATTTGATTTCCAGAGCAAGTTGAGGCATCTATCGTATAAGTGCACAGCACAAACTCATCGCCAACTTTATTTGTAAATATATTGATTTTAAATGATTGATCTTTTTTCAGTATGAAGTTTGGCTTGGGAATACTATCCAAATAAGCAAAATTGAAATTTTGTCTATTCATAGAAATTCCATTTATCTGAATGTCTGAATTGCGAGCTGTAATAGTTAGAATTTCACTGCGAGAGAAATCAGAAAAATATTTATACGGTTTATCTATTTCTAATTTTGGCTTTAATGTGTCAATCCCATTGAATTGAATATTGTTAGAGATGTCCAATGGCAAATATATAAGTTTTGCATCTTTGTCGTTCAGGCAACCGCCAGATTCCCAAGCAATAGTGCAGGGTTTATTGTAAGTGATTAATGTTTTAATCATACCAAATGCATCTAACACTTGATTTTCATTATAAAGTTTAGAGAAATATAGACCACCAGTAGCTTCCACAATTTTTTTTAGATTTTCTGGAATATCCATCTCAATAGTTACACAATGAATAGTCGCATTTTGAGCAATAGCTTTTAAGATTACATCTTCTTCATCCAAATCCCCTACTCCGTCTGTGAGTAAGATTATATTAGGACGATTTTTGGAATTTTGGGATACTTTCAAAGCACCAAAGAACATATTGTTAAAAGCTTGATTGAAATCTGTACCATCTCTAAGTTTAATGATCTCTATTGATTTTCTAAGCTTAGCTGTATCATTGGTGAAATTAGAATTTAGAATAGCATAATCGGCAAAAGTTACAATTGCTGTCTCATCGAGTTTCAAATCCATATTTTTAAGCCACAAATCAGCTGAAGCCCTTAGCAAAGACAATCTGTTGTTTACTTTCATAGAAGTTGATATATCTAGCAATAGAATAGTAGATAAAGGATTTGGAGAGCTTGCTGTTGGGCAAGTTAAAGTAAAATCGGTAACCAAATTGCCATTTTCTTGAAGCAGGAAGTTACTTTTGGTCAAACCATAAATTATGTTCCCCATTGAATCGTTTACAACAACTTTAGCAGTAACACTTGGATAGTTACTAGTATTTACATTGTAAATCTTCAAATTTTGTGATTGCATTTGAAACAAGCACAGAAAAAATATGTATATTACTTTATATTTCATTCTTTTTTTGGAAAACAAATAATTTTCTAAAGAAAATAACCTAAAAGCGTCTGATTTGTTACAATCTACAAAAAATAACATTACACTTCTACTAATTGTAACGTATTTGATTTCATTTTCTTTGAAATCAGAAGCAAATCCTATTTTAAACTACCAATTTTTAAAAAAATCCTCACAAAAAACCAATGGCACTAATTTTGCTAAAAATAAATCAAGCAGAGTAAGTGAACAAAGAGTTTACGGTATTGATTCAAGTGGCTCAAGTGCTAGATTCAAACAGCTTTATAGCAATGGCAAAGAAAGAATGACTGCAATAATCGAATTAGACGATTACAACAGTGAAATGGGTCTTGTTGTCTATAATATGCTGGGGAAAGAAGTTCTTGAAATTTATAGAGGTTACCCGAAAAAGGGTGACGATAAATTTGAATTTTCCACTGTTAGCTTACCAAATGGTATATACCTCTGCGTTTTGTACTTCAAAGGCATAAGAAAAGCCGAGAAGTTCATTATTTCAAGGTAAACAAATGACTAATATTAAACAAGATTTTTGGATTGGCGAATTTTATCCAAATAATTCTTATCTGAAGCAAAAAAATGCGAAGTACTATCTTTCGCTATTATTTGCTTTCTTATTGAATTTTATTTTGTTTGCATTTTTAATGTCTTTCAATCTTTTAGCACAAAATTCTGGTGGTGGTTATTCAGCTGCGTATTCTTTTAGGGATATTGGCGCTAGAGCTTCTGGAATGAGTGGAGCTTTCACAGCTATAAGCGATGATGCAACTACATTATTCTATAATCCTGCTGGGCTTACTAACCTTTCCGAGAGTGCAAATATTGTTACTTCAGTTACAAATGCTGGCTTCGACAGAATTTATTCGAATTTTGCTTACGGTCAGTCTATTAATGAGAATATTGGAATAGGAATTGGATTGAATAGCTTTAATTCTGGTGGTTTTACAGCAAGAGATGCACGTGGAAGAGAGTTAGGAAGATTTACCGATTGGCAATACAATTTAGCAATGGGTGTGGCTTATAAAAAAGAGTCTATGTCTATTGGAGTTGCTACTAAGTTTTTCAAACAAAACTTGCAAAGCTCTGGACTTTATGCAGATGGTTTTGGAATTGATATTGGCACAAAGTTCAATGTGCTGGAAATGTTTACATTTGGAGCAACTATTCAAAATTTGGGCGGTACTATGATTTGGAATACAGATAAATATAATGTTGATAAAATTCCATATTCAGTAAGGACAGGAGTTGCTTGGCAATATGGCTTAGATGACGAAAAAATAAATGCTAAAATGGCCGACAATCAAGAGGAAAGCGAAGAGATATATCTACCTGCTAGAAAATATATTATTTTTTCAGTTGATGGAGTTATTAATCAATTTGAAAAATCTCCTACATTTGTTTTAGGAGCGGAAGCCATAGTACACGAATATTTAGGTTTCCGAGGTGGAATTGCACTTTATAGCGAGGACAATCACGTTTCAAAACTTTTGCCAATGAATAAATGGTCTTTGGGATTATCCATAAGACCAAATATAGAAAATTTGCCTTTTAAAACTACAATAGATTATTCTGTGGCTAAAGAATTTTTAATAGAAAACCAAATCAACCACAACGTAACAATTTATTTTAATTTCTAATTGTTATTATTTTGCTTTGGATAGCTCTTTATTCATTGCAACTACGTTTTCGGCGAAGTTACCACTGAACAAACCAGAGCCAGAAACTAATACATCTGTGCCAGCATTTGCTATTTTTAAGCAATTATCTATTTTCACTCCACCATCTACTTCAATAAATACGTGTTCCAAACCATTTTTGATTAAATAGTTTTTCAACTTTTCGCAACGTTTCAAATAAGAAGTAATAAAGCTTTGTCCACCAAAACCTGGATTTACGGACATTAACAGGATAAAATCGCAATATTCTGCTGCTTCAAATGCATATTCAAGTGGAGTGATAGGATTTAAAACAGCCCCTGCTTTTGCTCCTATTTCTTTTATTCTGCTTAAAGTTCGATGTAAATGATTGCTCGCTTCCACGTGGACAGAAATCCAATCAGCTCCAGCTTTTCGAAAATCTTCAATATAATTATCTGGATTGGAAATCATTAAATGGCAATCAAGAATTAGCTCTGTTTTGGGTCTAATTGCATTTACGATTAGTGGGCCAATTGTAATGTTTGGTACAAAATGCCCATCCATTACATCTACGTGCAGTATTTCAATTTTGGCAGTTTCACATTTTCTCACTTCCGATTCTAAATTTGCGAAATCGCAAGATAGCATCGAAGGTGCAATTCTAATATTTCTCATTATTTCTTTTTCTTGCTTTTTTTGTTGTCGGAATCAGAAGCTAATCTCAGCTCTTCAAGATTATGCTCAATTAAATATTTCAAACAGTTTTTAGTCAATTTTCCGTTTTTATCGAATTCCTCATATTCAATTCCAAAGAATAACTTAACACCTTCTTCAATTCTATTGATTGAATAAATGTGGAATTTACCTTGCTCTACTGCTTCGGTAATTTCGTCATCAAGCATTAAATCTTTCACGTTTTGAATTGGGATTACGACACCTTGTGTACCAGTTAATCCTCTATCTCTGCAAATCTCAAAGTAACCAGTTACCTTTTCATTTAAGCCTCCTATTGGCTGCACATCGCCTTTTTGGTTCATAGATCCAGTGATGGCAAGCTGTTGAGTTAGAGGAATGTTCGTAAGAGCAGAATAAAGCACATACATTTCAGCTATAGATGCACTATCGCCATCAATTCCGCCATAGTTTTGCTCGAAAGCAATTGAAATGGAAAGTGATATTGGCTTAATTTTTCCAAAATTTTCTTGTAAGTAAGAATTAATAATCATTACTGCTTTATCGTGGATAGAGCCAGAAAGTTCAACTTCCCTTTCAACATTTATGATTCCTGAGTCGCCAGCAGAAACATTTGCAGTGATTCTGGCAGGTTTTCCAAAACTATACTGTCCAGTGTCCATAACAGTTAAACCATTGATTTGACCAACACGACTGCCGAAAGTATCAATCAATACATCTCCTTCTATTATTGATTGTTTCATTTTCTCATCGTAAAGGTCGCTTCTTTTGCGTTTCCAATATATTGCTTTTTTAACATCTTCTTTGTCAATAAACTTTTTATTAATATCTCTATCATAGAAAGATGCTTCTCTAAGCAAATCAGCTACGTCGGAAAATTTAAGAGTAATCTTAGTTTGTGAGCCAGATTGAGCTACGGCCCATTGAATAATTTCAGCAACACCATCTTGTGTGCAATGAACTAAATTTTCTTTCTTGCAAATTTTAGAAATAAATTGGGCATAGTAAACAATGTATTCATCGGTCAAATCAGTTTCATAATCGAACTGTGCATTCACTTTAAATATCTTTTTAAATCCTTTTTCGTTTTCGTAAAGGAAGCGATAAAGAGTTTGTCCACCAATAATTATTATTTTTAAGTTCACATCAATTGGCTCTGGTTTCAGGTGAGACTGTGCCATTTGATAGTACTGCTCAACTGTTTGCATTTCCAATTTGCTATATAACAATACACGTTTTAGTGCTTGCCAAACGCCTGGTTCGCTAAATAAATCATCGGCATTTACTATTAAGTAACCTTGGTCTGCTTGTAAAAGTGAACCAGTTTTTATTTTAGAGAAGTCGGAACGCCAAAAACCACGAGCATCATAGACTTTATCGAATGTGCCGAATAGATTTGTGTAATTTGGTATTCTTTCAATAATGGTTGGAGCACAATTGGAATCTGAGTTATCCAATAATAGATTTACTTCAAACACTGAATATATATCTTGAGGTATGCTTTCATCGCCCTGCAAAGCAATAGGTATAATGCTAGTAGATGGAACATATAATGGAAGATTATTCAAGATAAATTCTTTCATATCTTCTATATATGCTTCAACAAAAACTGTTTTGTACTTTTCGGTTATATCCAAAAATAAACTATCTAAATAGAGCTTAGCAGCAGCTTTGTCAGTAAGATTAACTGAAGCTTTAAGCAGTTTCATTTTTTTAAAACTGCTTCTCGCCAAAGTAACTAACTCATCTTTATATTTAATATAAAGTGTTTTTAGTTTTTTTATTTGAGTAATTTTTAATTTAGCTGTCGAAGCTATTTCATCAATTTGATCTATCTGAACTGGTTCGCCATTGACTATAACAAAAATTTCTTGAACTGGATGCCCCGAGCCAAGCTCTAATTGACCACGAACAAAGCCATCGGCTTCAATTTTTTTATCGAAGTCTTTTAGTGCTTTTCTTTCAGTATTGTTGTACTTTTCGATTATTTTCTTGCGATCCGTGTGGAATGGTTCTTCTTCAAAAAGTAGTGGTAATCTGAGCTTGATTACATCAATATTATCCTTAATTGCTTTTTGGAAAACTTTGCCTGATCCTTTGTGCAATCTGATTAAAAATGGTTTTGATGTATCTTTGAAATTATTTACATACAAGAAATCATAAAGCATTGGGCATTCTGTTGTGATTTCGTCCAAGATTTGTTTCACGGCGGACATTCTTCCTGTGCCTGAAAGCCCAGTAACAAACATATTATAGCCACGAGCCCAAAGCTTAGCTCCCATACGAATTGATTCGATAGCACGGGGTTGTCCCACAATTTTATCCAAAGGAGATAACTCAGCTGTGGTGCTGAAATTTAATTTCTCGGGTGGACAAATCCATCGAAGTTGTGATGGATTTAGTTTAACTTCTTTGCTGTAATTTTTCAAATTTTTCTCTTTTGTTATTTTATTTATTCCATTTTAATGAATTTTCCTATAACTGGTTCAACAAATAATTCATCTTCAAAATCAATTTTGAAAATATATACCCCAGTTGGCAAGGAAACGCTATTATAATTGGTAATTTGGAAAGAAAAAGTATTATCGCCAATGTTAAAATTTAATGGTTTTTCATCAATTTGGTATCCTGTTAAATCATATATCCTTATGACTGCTTTAACATTGTTTTTATTTGCTTTGAATTTAGCTTTAAAATTCAACATATCTTTGACAGGATTGGGATAGATTACAAACTCATTGATTGCTGCAATTTTTTCAACAATGATGTAAATGTCAACAGTATCCGCAAAGTTACCAGATTCATCTCTGCCATAAATAGTCAAAAGATTCTCACCAAATTCGAGAATGTTCTCTTTTGGCTCAAGATACATAGTAGTTTTCAAATCATTTTTATTAACTAAATTCACAGATAGAGTATCAGTATTTTGCTTATTTTGAATTATTCTATTTAATCGAATTCTTAAAGCATTTGTATCTGTAGAAGCTATTGGCGATGTATCGTGCAATTCAATTCTTATTCTTGGCTTTTGAGAAACGAAGTCTCTATCGGCAATTTCTCTGTCATCGAAAAAGAACTTAATAACAGGTTTAGTTGTATCATTTTGCAATTTGAAAGTTGAGCTGTGAGCGTTGTTAAATTTATAAATATCGCTTAGCTGACTATAATTACCAGATAGATTAGTTGTAACAGAATTTACAATTGGAAAATTTGAAGTGTTGAAAGTTGAATCGAATATATAAGTTTGCTTTGGATTGAGCTGAGTTATTGAATAAGACCTTAACAAATCATCATTATTAAACTTTAATTCAAAAGTAATATTTTTTGCAATTCCACGCAGAGAAATATTCTCAATTTGGGCAGAATAATTTTGCTCATATCCCCTTTCCAAGGTATCAACTAAATACATACTAAGTGATTTCACAATGGCTAAATCTGGTTTAGTTTTAGCAACTAAATTGAGTTCATAAATTTCGTTTGGTTGATGTTCTGTCTTTTTAAGTTTTGTAGCAATATCAATTTTCACTTTGATTTGCTCAAAATTAATTTTTGTCCAATTTGAAAAATCCAAACTTTGATTTTCAGCTGAATCAATTTCTATTTCTTGACTACTATTAATTCCAATTAGCTTTATTTTATAAATGATTAGCGAAGTGTCAATATTTTTAACTTCTACTGATTTAATTGAATCAATCAAACTTATGCTCTTTGTGCTTAAACTTCCATTCTGGTAAAAGCGGAGGAATTCTCCACTCAATGAAGCACTATCGAACAAAACAAATTTTTCAGCAAGTGGCTTTTTGCCTTTCTGCCCTATGAAAGCCCAAGAACCACCAGAGATTAGAGAATCCGATAATTCTGAATTATAAAACCATTTGAATGTATTTTTTACTGCAGCAATATTTCCTAAAGTGTCTCCCCAAGCATTCCATTCCATTGTACCCATATAGCCACTTGAAACAGAAATCATTATTAATTCATTTTCTTGCACAGTATCTCTTAGAAAGCGAACCATTTTAGTGCTTGTGAAAGCTGATTTATCGTTTTCTGGGAAATATGGCAAATAATGGGTTGGGTACCATCTATATTCAGGTTGCTCATATACATCGGATAAGTTAAATTTAACTACGTTGAAACCACCTCTATCAGCATTTACAAATACATTAGTTTTGGTAACATCGTTGTTTGGGATTACCTCTAAAACATTCCAAGAATTCAATCCGTTTGGCCCACCACCAGAGCGACTAATTATATTGAATTTATGATTGACTTCTGCTAAACCAATTTTACTATTGCTATCAATACTAATTTGTTGCAAATTGTTTATTGAATTGTTTTTTACATTCAAGCTAAAAATGGTTTGATTTTTATCATCTTCCGATTTGGTATTGAAGTTTAGCAAAAGCGGTATATTTGAAGTGCCATTATTTTCATTATAGGTGGCAAGAAAGCTGTAACTGCTATTTTTATCGAGCTGAACAATTGGGCTCCACTCAATAAAATTTTCATTGATAATTATTTCTTTTGGTAATGAACTTTTAATTAATTCATTATTCTTTTTAATTTCAAAAGAGTAGGTTGTTCCTGCTTTTTGATTTGGATTTATTACTCTAAATTGAGGATTGATGCTTGATTTATTCCAATAATCGAATGGCTCAAGTGGCAACAAACCTCTTCGGAAAGAATCGAATCGAACTCTAATTGTATTGTTTAACTTATTGCTTTCTTCTAATTCATTTTCAAAATCAATAATAGCATCAATATAATGTTCACCAATTTCTTGAGCTATATTGAATTGAGCTTGTACTTGATTATTTCCACATAAGTTATTTATTTCATATATACTTGAGTCTTTTTCATTGCCATAATTATGAATAAACTTTACTTTGAAAATTTTATCGGGATTCATACCGCTATTTGCAATGTCTAATTTTAGATTTACAAGTGTATCATATTCCAAGAAATTTGATTCGCCCCTTTCATTGATTACTGTATATTTCGAATCAAAATATAATTCAGGAATTGTATCAATTGGCAAATTAACTAGTGGGTCACCCAAGAAATTTATTTGGTAAATCGTGGAAGTTTCCAATTGAGCACTTTTGCCAATTGCATAAATTTCCCCCAGATTTCTAATTTTTGATGAAATACCAGTTAGAACTTCTAAGCTAAAAGATTGTACCAACATTCCTTGATTAACTGTGCTGGTGGCAGTGGAACCAATAGAGGCAATAAACCCTTTATTGGGACGCAACACATAGTCTTCATTTCTTCCCGAAGGAGTTGGAGGAGTTGCAAATGCAGCGGTATTGCAAGAAATAGTTGAAAGAACTCCGTATTTTCCTTTGTTATTCAAAGTGGAAACTTCCCAACCATCCATTTCAAATTGTAATTGCGATCCATGTCCTATATAAGAAGTCCAAATAGCCCCTTCATTTATGAAGTTTCTAATCACTCCAGCTTCTTCCACTCCAGTTGGAGTAGTAGATCCTCTTCTTACTGAAGCAGTATCGCCACAGAAACCATTTCTAAGGAAATAATCCATTAAGCTTCTGCCTTGCAAATAGAAATAAGTGTTTTCCAAAGCATCATAGCCAGTAGTCATTGAAAAATATCTCTTTTGCCAAATTGACTTTGGTGCGTTATCGAATTCTTTTAATTTATTGACATATTCAAATCCCTGCTCTGGCAAATAGATTGGAACACGCCCAATAATTAGATACGAAGTAGTGTCGGCAGCTTCCAAGTTCATAAGTCCATACCAAGAATCGCTTACAGGAAATCCATAAGTTGGTACATAATCTATTGAAACAGCTCCATCGGAAATCAAACGGCAATCGGAACTTGCGTCGCCCCAGATTACAGCATATTTTATCTTGTTTTTATAGTTATCGTAAGCAAATTTCAAATATGATTTAATTGCATGCGGAGATTTTCTACCGAAATTAAATTCTTTATAAAGATCTTCCACATCAATAAGTTTATAATTGAACTGTGGGTTTGTTTTCTTTCTGTAATCAACATAAACTAAAGCACTAGCTTTGAATGCTTTATGAGTAAGAACTATTACATCGCTCGAATCAATTTCATTTGAATAATTAGTGTTTTCGATTAATTGTGGTTTTAGCAATACTATGCTTGATTCACTATATACGTTTAATTCATTTGTGTTTAAAGGAATATTTATAACTCCAGAATATTTCAAACCAGTTGTTAACTTAGGTTTATTATTAATGCTCGCTTTCAAAGCATTTATAGATTCGGAATAATCATTTTTGATTTTAGTAAAAACAAAAAAGTCATTCAGTTTCACTTCGTTTATAGATGTTGATCCAATTGAAGCCAATGTTGATTTAATACCAGCAGTCAATGCAGACTTTTTATTGAAGCAGAATGATAAATATTCCTTTGTAGAATTTTGTGCTATAAATTTTTCAGCATCTGAATCGGAATTTCCTGCGAAAAAACTATAGTTATCGTTGCTGCCAGCAATTATCAAATAACCGCTACCAATATAGTTTTTAGCATAATTGTTAAGTCTTGCTTGAAGGTAGTTGTCGTGAGCAGAACTTGTAGCTAAATCAGATTTATCTAAATTGGCAATTTCTATTGTTCTTTTATCATTACTAATGGCATAGACTTTATTAGAAAAGAAGTTGCTTACTTCTAATTTCAAATCTTTCGAGTTATTTGGGTTCAATCTCAACACATCATTTTCAGCTATAGCTTCTTCTTTGCTATTAAGCTCTTGATAATCAACAGCAATTACTTCAAAAATTGTATCTTTTAGAAAATCCCTTCCGAGAGATTCAATTGTGATGTTGTTCAAACCATTGACAAGTTTGCTTGAAGGCACTAAGTAATTATAATTTTTTACTTCTGGGAACTTTATTGACTGTTTATCTATTACTTCTCCATTTAGCTTAATGAAGTGTTCAGAATAAGACTTAAAACCATTTCTTGGTTCGTTTGCAGCTACTATTCTAACTGTCAATTTTACTGAATCAGTATTGTTAGATAAACTGTTGTATATAAAGTTCTTACTGGCGGTATCTGTTTGCCCTGAGAATGGATTGAGTTCTTTTTCATACCAACCCTCTGTTTGATAAGTTTCAGTAGTAATAGGGCCTACATAGGAATAATGTTTTTCGTATTCCAAGTGTCTATTTATTTGAACCGCATTACTTTGATTATTGCTAACTAAATTGCTAATAGCCAATTGAGAATTGTTTGTTTTTTCGCTATCATAATAAAAATAAAAGGACTCGTAACTAGCATAGTTATCAAAGTATGTCGTGTCTCCATTAGGGTGTGAGCCAACAAAAAATAATGTGTCTGAATTGTCTAATGAATTATCGTTAGATTTTAGATAAAACGGATAATCTTTGCCATTGAAAGCACAGTGAAGGCTTTGAATATTGCTTTGATTGTTATTTAGTTTGAAATCTGCAATTGCAACTTTATAGATTCTATCTTGATTTGTTTCAACTTTGTAATAATTTTGCTTTGGTTCAAACCAAGAATTACTTGCTATTGAATTAGACTTTTTTGGCTGATTTATAATTAATGAATTTAATTTTTTTGGGTTAGAAATATAGCTGAATTGAGGAAAATGTTGTTCCATCAGCTTAGAATCTATACTTTCTTTAAAGCTGATTTGTAAATCTAGTTTACTAATGAGATTTAAGCTTTGTTTGTCATAAGGATACACTAACAGTTCATATTTATCGAAGTTTAAACTTGATTGCACTTTTTTCAATTCAATTTTAAAAACACCACTGTTTTGCTTAATTAAGAGTGGAGAATCATTCTTGGCAAAAGCAAAGAAGAATTGAGCAGGATATATTACTTTATTGCCAATTGTTTGAGCTAAAGCAAAGTTAGCACCTTCAAATTGGTTAGTTGATATGTTTCCTTTTGATTGAAACTCTAAAGAAACATCTAATTGGTTTTGATTTTCAGTTACATTTATTTTGGCAAACAATTCTGAATTTGTCAAAATCAAAACAAATATTAAAAGTAGTAATTTTCTCATAAACAATAAACTAATAAAACGAGATTTAGTTACAAAAAAAGCCGTGTAATTTAGATTATTTACACGGCTTTAATTAAAATTTAGTTGAAATTATTTTCTTCGAGAAGAAGAATTACCAGATGAGTTGCCACCTTTTATATCAAAAACAATCTTATCTGCAATAGCAGTTGCAATTTGCTTTTGTACTTGGTCGCCACTAGAAAGGTATTCAGAGATTGAATTTTCAACTCTTTGTTTGATAATATCAGAAGTTTGACCCATCAACGCAGTAGCTAATTGGTGGATGTCAACTTGTTGGTTACGCAAAGTATCTAATTGAGATTTATTACCATCTTCCATTTTCTTCATCATTTTGTCCATACGTTCTTCTTCTTCAGTATAGAAGATAGTGATGGCCATTAAAGAAAGAAGAGTGAACTCTAAGAGAATCGCAAAGAAGATAAGTGATGGTTGTGCAGCTGGAATAAATTTCAAACCACGTACACCAACGGCAATGATAAGAACTGCGGCACCCGCATAGGCCATACCAGTAACGTTATTAGAGTATTTTTCAGTAAAGTGGTGAGCAAGATATAATCTCAAGCCAGCACCAATTAAGAAGTGATTAGCTTTCCAAGCTCTACCATCTCTAGTATCTGCGATTTCACTTAATACAAACTCAGAGAAATATTCTTTGATACGAGTATAAATTGCTTCATTTCTGAAGAAAACAATGTCAGTATTGTCATCGAAAATATCGTTGAAAAGAACAACATACTTAGCATTTTCTGTATCAGTTTCTGTTCTTTCCCAAACTCTTCTGAAAATTTCTTCAGCTATATCTCTATCGACGTCTTTAAGTTTGTGGTCTGGCATAGTTAATATGTCAACTACGTCATCGCTAAAACCAGTTTGTAAACGAATTTTTACTTTGATATGCTCAATTTGATTTTCAAAAAGTGCAGAAATCAAACCAATTCCAGAAGGCATAACTAACGCAATAATGAAAGCAATTAATCCACCGGCAACAAATGCTAAAATACCAAATGCAATAGCTGGAGATAGAATAATAGCAAATGATTCTGATAAACCAGGAGCTTTAAGATAAAATTCATTACTTGCTTTATTGTAACCGTCTAATTTTTTTCCATTTTCTTCTAGTTTTCTTAATTTAGTTGTAAAGTCAAATATGTATTCACCGTTAATATCTTCACCTGATATTTCTCTATCAACATTATATTCGCCACCTTTTTTTGCTTTTCCAGCAGGAGTAGCCCAAACAAGTCCTTTGAATTTAGCAAAGCCATTTTTGTTAATTTCCTCTGTAGTTGGCTTAAACAATGGTAAAACGAAACTACTTACTCCCAATGGAATAAGGAACACATAGAACACAAACATAAAAGCTAACATCATAGCCACAAATACCCCTATTTGTGGACCGCCAACTTTTACGTGATTTTTATTATTAGACATTCTTACCTCTTTAGATTTAAAATTAATTTTGCTTTTTGAATTCTTTTGTGGCAATTTTTCATTTTTAAAAATATAATTTATAAACTTATTGAGAATAAAACAACACATAATTTTAGAAATATTCGTAATTTTGCTTATTAGTTGAAAAATAATTACCAAATGAGAAGTAAAACACTATCAGCATCTTCAATTTCGCTCGAATTCGGTACAATTCGAGGCAGTTCTTTTTTCTCATTCATACACCTTTTCTCTTCTATAATTACATTTATTTGCCATTGTTCTTCTATCGAGTAGCTTATTTCTTGTTTTCGAATACTTTAAAACAAAGAAATAATTAACAATTTAACTCATTAATTAAATTAGGATTAAACAATGTCTGAAAATCTTAGAACAAGACTTAACCAGTATATCTTAGCTGATGGCTTTGATATATCGTTAGATTTAGAAAATAGCTACGGCTCTTATATAGTAGATAAAGCAACGGGCAAAAAGTATGTGGACTTTTTCACCTGTTTTGCTTCAATGCCACTTGGCTTCAATCATAAAAAGCTAAACAATACAGAATTTAAAGATAAAATTTTTCATGCTGCTATAAATAAGCCATCAATCTCTGATTTATACCCAGAAGAATACTTCACTTTTATAGATACCTTCTTTAAACTTGCAGTTCCAAAGGAATTTAAACATTCTTTCTTTATAGAAGGTGGTGCTTTGGCAGTTGAAAATGCACTGAAAGTGGCTTTCGATTGGAAAACTCACAAAGTGCTTAAACGTACTAATGAAGTTCCTAATCATTTGAAAGTAATTTCTTTTGCTCAAGCATTTCATGGAAGAAGCGGATACACTCTGACTCTTACAAATACTGACCCAGTGAAAACAATGTATTTCCCTCAATTTGATTGGATTAGGGTAACAAATCCGAAATTACACTTCCCTACTAATGTTGAAAATTTAGATGCAACTCTACTTCAAGAAGAAGAATGTATCAATCAAATAATGAAAGCAATAAGAGACAATGAAGATCAAATAGCTGCTATTATTATTGAACCAATTCAAGCTGAAGGTGGAGATAATCATTTCAGAAATGAATTTTTACAGAAGTTAAGACAAATTGCAGATGAAAGTGAAATTTTATTGATTTTCGATGAAGTACAAACTGGTATAGGTATAACAGGTACTTGGTGGTATTTCCAACAAACTGGTGTTACTCCCGATATTGCTGTATTTGGGAAAAAAATGCAAGTTTGTGGTTTGATAGCTACAGAAAGAGTAGATGATATTGCAAACAATGTGTTTCACACTAGTAGTAGAATTAACTCTACTTGGGGTGGCAATTTAGTGGATATGATTCGCTGCACAAGATACTTGGAAATCATAGCAGAGGAAAATCTAATTGAAAATTCTCGGCTTATGGGGGATTACTTATTAACTGAAATCAAAACATTAATAATTGAGTTCCCAATTTTAAATAATGCCAGAGGTAAAGGCCTGATGTGTGCATTCGATATGCCGCTTGAGCTAAGAAAAAAATTTATTAATACTGCATTTGAAAATGGATTGATGATACTAACTTGTGGAGTTAATTCAGTTCGTTTCCGACCACAGCTTGGCATCTCTAAATCTGAAATAGATGAAGGAATGGCTATAATCAGAAAGTCGTTAATTCAACTAACTGACAAATAAAAATAGAACCTTTATAATCGAATTCAAACAAAAAAGCCATTCCTAAATATTCAAGGAATGGCTTTTTAAATTATTATATTTATGGCTGATTAGCACATACTTTTTAAAGTTTTAAGTAATTGCTCAAAAGCAGATTTTACAGTTTTATCTGTAACTAAATAATTTTCAATTTGAGTGCAAGAATGTAAAACAGTAGAGTGATCTCTTCCGCCAAAGGCAGAGCCAATACTTTTTAAAGACAATTGAGTTAATTGTTTAGCTAAATACATACTCATTTGGCGAGAAAGTGCAATTTCATGCTTTCTAGATTTAGACTCCATATCTTCTAAAGATATTTTGTAGTATTCAGAAACCAAAGCTTTAATATCTTCGATAGTCATTTGTTTAGGATCTGATTTAGAAATGCCAGAAACTACTTCTTTTGCAAGTGCAACTGATGGCTCACGATTATCGAAAGTAACTTTTGCTATAAAGCTAATCAGAATTCCTTCCAGCTCTCTAACATTTGTTGTCGCATTAGTGGCAATATATTCTACAACTTCTTGAGGTAAGTTAATTCCTTCGTCTGAACTTTTCTTATTAAGAATAGCCATTCTTGTTTCAAAGTCGGGACGTTGCAAATCAACTGTCAATCCCCATTGCACACGGGAGATTAATCTTTCTTCCACACCTTTTAATTCTTTTGGTGGTTTATCGCAAGTAAGAATAATTTGCTTGTCAGCTTGATGGAATGCATTGAAAATATGGAAGAACATATCTTGCGATTTCAATTTATCAGCAAAGATATGAATATCATCCATAATGAAAACATCAACATTTTTGTAATAGTTTACAAATTCGTTCTTTTTATTATTTTGAATAGCATTTACAAAATCTAAATAAAAGTCTTCACAATTTGTATAAAGAACTTTTGCTTTCGGGTTTGTATTTATTATATGATTGCCAATTGCTTGAACCAAGTGAGTCTTGCCTAAACCAGAATCACCAATGATAACTAATGGATTGAAGCTTTTACCTGGATTATTAGCAACAGCTTTTGAAGCTGAATAAGCTAATTGATTGCTATCACCCATAACGAAAGAATCAAACGAATATCTGATATTCAAACCAGTATTGAATTCATTTGGCTTATGGTTAGAAAAACCAGAAGTTCCAGGATTTCTAAAACCAGGTACTCTCAAAACATTTTTATCTATTTCTGGAGTAGTATCTACTACAACTTCGTATTGCAATCGTGCTTCTGCACCTAATACTTTCTGTAACGCTTTTTGAAGTAAGTTATAATAATGCTCTTCTATCCACTCTTGAAAGAATTGAGAAGGCACTTGGATTGTCAAAAGTTCATCTTTCCATCTAATAACACGAATTGGGTCGAACCAAGTTGTGAATGATTGAGAAGATAAGTTATCTCTAACTATCTTTAAAATTTCTTGCCATTTTTGTTCGGCATATACATCAGCTTCACCAAGCTTTTTAAAAACTATCAGATTGTCTTCTGTAATTTCTTTTGAAGCTGGAAAAAGATCTAATGTGTCGAATTGGTTGTTTAAATTCATTGGGGGAACCTAAATTAGTAACAAAATTCGTTTATTAACGTTTATTGGTAATAGTTCTTAACAAAAATTTGAATGTTGAAAATTATTAATCAGCGAAAATGAAACATTTTTTTGAATTTGCAAAATTATTTATTTTTCAACTTGAAAATTTTTTTCTTGGAAATTATAAGCTGTATATTTATTTAATACTTACAATTCAACTATGTAATAGTTAATTTGTTTGTTAAGAAAGTAATTCTAAATTGCTTATTTTCGTAAACTTATATAAAGAAATGTAACTTTATCAACAATCAAATTACGAATAGAACTTGTATATATCACTATACTTAGAATTTTTTTTATTAATTTTTAGTTAATTTTTTGATTTTAGTCTGAGGAGTCAACATTTTGTGAGTTATTAACACAGAGTATTACTTTTGACTAAAGATTACTAACTTGCAAACCGCACCACTACTGATAATTATGAACACTATGAAAAGAAACATAACGCTTATTTTAACTTTACTTTTTCTTATTTCCAACTCTAACCTATTGAAATCTCAATGGTTTCCTAAGTGGGTGGAAATAAATTACCCTAATGGATTTGCACCTTCAGGAGGTGGAGAAGCATATTTGGATGTTTGGTATTTAAAATCGAATCCAAATTATGTGTGGATATGTGGGCATAAAAGTAGAATTTTAAGATCAACCGATGGTGGTTTAACTTGGAAAGGTAGTGTTGTAGAAAGAAATGGTATTTACCAATTAGAATCAATTACATTTGTAAGTGAAAAAGTAGGATATGCCTCTGGGGCAGGCAAAATTTTTAGAAGTGATGATGGTGGTGAAACTTGGTCGGACATTGCACCAAATAAATCTAGTGAAATATGGGGAAATTATTTCACCGATGAAAATAATGGAATGGTTATTGGCGGAGGTTGCGGTTCTTTTCAAGAATTTTATAGAACTACTAATGGTGGCTTGAGTTGGCAAAGACAATTGACAGATTTCCCAGAATCTAAAATGTCAGATGTTCTAATTTATCCTAATCCATTAGGCAATGCTATAGCAATTGGAAGTGGTTGGCTTTGGGCAAGCAAAAGTGGTTTCGGAGATTGGGCACCTGTTTCTAAGACACAAAGTGGGGCAAGCGATTGGCAAGAAGAATTAGCTTCAAACAAAAACACAATATTAGTTCCTTATGCAACTGGATGTACGGGTTCTACAGATAACTCTGGTGGAATTAGAATTTCTACAGATTTTGGTAAAACTTGGAGAGATTTTTTTACTGGTAAGGCTATGTTTGGTACATATTTAACTTCCCCTACAACTGGGTGGGCTGCTGGCTTTGGCAATTCAGTTTATTACACTTGCGATGCAGGGAAATCATGGACTTTATTGAATTGCGGTATTGAGAATGCTGATTTAGACGACTTGTCATTTCCAAATGATACTACTGGAATCGTAGTTGGAACTAAAGTATATCAATTAACAAATTCTATTAGGCAGCCAAATATTACTATTGATTCTGTGTTTATTTGCGAAGGTGAAGTTGCAACTTTAAAACCAGATAGTACTCAAAATAATGTACGTTTTTCGTATTGTGGTTATGAATCTGAAATTAAAGTTAATGATAGCGGCGAGTTTTACTCATATAGCAGTAATGATTCCAAAAATGTTTGCGATATTACTGATATTAAAAAATATGTTGTTACTAAGTTACCAAAACCAGATATAACTTTTGGGGTAGATCCCAAAACCCCTCCTTGCGATGGAGATACTGTTACTATATATAGTATTGCTAATAATGCTAAGCTGCTTTGGAATACAGGCGATACAACTCGCTCTATACAAGTTACTAAATCTGGAAATTACGTACTCAATGTAATTGGAATTAATGGCTGTACAAATTCTAGCACTTATTCAATTACATTCAATCCGCTACCTGACCCGAAAATTGATGGAATTCCAGATATTCCTTGCTTTGGAAATAATATAATATTGAATGCAAATAGTGACTTTGCAAAAATAGAATGGTTTAACCAAACTAGTGGAGAAACACTTGGAGAAGGAAGAAACAAAGCTATTAATAAAGACGGTAAGTATTTCTTTAAAGCAACTAATCAATTTGGTTGTAGTAAATATTCAGATACTTTGTTTGTTGAATTTAGAATAGATTCCAATGTTTTTGATATTAGCATGCTTGATACTGATAATACCTTAAACTTTGATACTTTATTTAACTATGAGAGCAGCTGCAAGACTTTCAAAATGAGAAATATTAGTAGTAAACCATATACAATTAATAATTTATATTTGGCAAGAAATGTTGGATTTACTATGCCTAAGAGTAAATTTCCTTTTACTATTCCTCCAATGGATTCTCTAAATGTGGAAATTTGCTTCTCTCCAATAAAGCTTGGGTTGGATTACGATACACTTTTACTTGAAGATAATTGTTCTTTGCATAGTTTGAATATGAAAGTATTAACCAAAGGTGCAAAAACATTAGGAAAATCTCGATGCGAAGTGCCTTGGAGTCTGGAGATTATTAGCTTAGGGAAAACTCCTTTCATTCGCTATTCTGAAATAAGCCCAAATCCAAATAAAGGTCAATTCAACTTTAGCTTAATGACTTACTCTCTAGAAAGTAAACCAAAAGTTGCTCTATATGGTGCAATGGGTAACAAAATCAAAGATTTGGAAATTGATTTAATCAATTCTGAAAATGAAGGTGAACTCAAAACATATTTTGGGGAATGCTTTATTGAGAATTTGGGAACTGATATTTACTATATGCATATTGAATCCGACTTGGAAAGCAATATTATTCCAGTGGTTGTAGTTAAATAGAATGGCGAAGAAAGTTTGTCTGATTTCATTTTCCGATTTGGCTTATGACGCTCGCAGTGCGAATTTGGTCAATATGATTCGTTCGTTTTCGGAATTTGAATTAATCACAATATCAATTAGTAATAAGCAATCGAGAATCCAAGAGAGATTTATTGATTTGGCAAATCAGAAAAACTCTTGGCTTAGATGGTTATTATTCACGAAAGCAATTTATGATTTTGATTTAGCAAATCAGTTCGATATTGTTATTGCTTCAGATTTATATTCATTGCCTGCTGCTTCAAAAATGGCAAATGGAAAATCAATTTTAATTTATGACTCACGAGAAATTTATTCCAAACTTGGCTCTCTGACTACTAAGCCACTACGCCAATTTTTAATTTCATCAATTGAGAAAAAATATATTCAAACTTGCGACTTGGTTTATACAAGTGGTAAATTGGATACCGAATACCTATACAGTAACTTTTCTTCAAATTCAAACTTTACTGAACTTTATAACTTTCCTCCATTCCGAGAATATAAGAAAAGTAGAATTATTAGTGTTAGGTTTGGACTTCCCGAAAGTGCAAGAATATTGCTTTATCAAGGAGTACTGCATAAGGGTCGTGGTTTGGAAGAATCTATTTCTGCAATGCCTTTTTTGCCAAGCGATTACGTACTTTGCATAATAGGAGAAGGTCCTGAATATCGCCACTATCAAGAGTTGGTTAAGTCTTTGAAGTTAGAGCAAAGAGTTTTTTTTACAGGATATTTAGATTATAACGACTTACACGAATATACTTGTTCTGCCAATTTAGGTTTGTGTTTGTTCCAACCAATAAGTATGTCTTACGAAATGGCTTTACCTAATAAATTATTCGAATACGCAATGGCTGGACTTCCAGTTTTAGCTACAAACTTAGCATCGCTTTCTGAAGTAATCAATAAGTTTAATATTGGAGTTACAATAGATTCATTTCCACAATCAAAACTTTTAGCAAAAGAAATTGAAGATGTCTTCGACAATAACTTTTCTAAATTTAAAGAAAATGCACTTGTTTCTGCAAAAATTAACTGCTACGAATCTCAAAAAGATATAATTTTGAATATTCTAAATCAGCAAAAAATAAAAAAATAAATGTATTTAATCATACTTCTCCAGCAATTAATTGCTTCTGGCACTCACATTATTGCAAAATCAATCACTCAAACAATTGCACCTCCGACTGTACTTTTCTTTCGTGGACTTACAGTGACTATAGTATTTGGTTTGTGGTATTTGATTCGCAGAAAAGGGTTGCCTAAAATAGAGAGGAAAGATTGGACAGTATTGATATTACTAGGGTTTATCAACATCCCAATAAATCAGTTTTTATTTCTGAAAAGCATGGAAATGACCACAGCCCCACACGTGGCTTTAGCTTATGCTCTAACTCCCCTTTTTGTATTGATAATATCAATTTTGTTTCATAATGAGAAATCTACTTTTTTAAAAACTGCTGGTATTTTCATAGCTATCGGAGGAACATTATTAGTTTTATCAGAAAAATTTTCTTTGAGCGAAGGTGGTTTGATAGGCGATATTTTGGCTCTTTTGGCAAGCTTATCTTGGGCATTATATACGATTATAGGTAAAGAATGTACCAATAAATATGGGCCCATCTATACCACAGCTTTAACTATGTTTATAGGTTTCGCTTTGTATATTCCAATTTATTATTTTCTTCCCTACCATATAGAAATTGATAAATTTACAAATTTCAATTGGTTTCAAATCTTCTATTTGGGTGCAATAACTAGTGGCGTTGGCTATGCTTTATGGTACTATGCACTTTCCAAAACTGACGCAAGCAAAGTATCTATTTTTAATAACTTACAGCCAATTCTTACAGCTATAATGGGTTATTTCTTTTTAAATTCACTGATTAGCTGGCAGTTAGCAATCGGTGGAGCTATTATTATTACTGGAGTAGTGATAACTCAGCGTGGTTAATCTGGGCTTAAAAATGCCGCTAATAATTCGCTATCGTCCACATCGTAAGCATTTTTATTGATTTTCTTTAAATCTACTGTTTCAGTTTTCTTGGTATCCTTCAATCTTTTCTCAGTTTCTTTATTTAATTCGCCTGTTTTGAAATAATTAATTAAATCAACTGTGTCCAAATCCACAGGTGGCTCTGCTTTGGCAACGTATTTCACTTTCTTCTTGGGTTTTATTTCCTTTGGACTCGGATTTAAATTCTCATCTAATGGGTTATCTTCAAAAAAAGCTAGGAATGATTCAGATTCAGTTTGTCCCAATTCTGATAAATTAACTGGTTTCACTCCATCAATATCTCTTCTACCCACTTTACCAGCTTTTGCGAATTTCAGTTCATATAGAAAATTTTCAGCACTGATATAGTTACATAAATGCAATCTTGCATAATCAATAATTTCTAAATCTGAACTTGCTATTGTGCAGTTTTTTGTTTTATGCTCCTCACGAATAAACTTTTTGATAATATCATCAGCTTTTTGGTAAGGTCCAGCTTCATAGATATATACATTTGTTTTCTCTGAATATACTTCTTTTAACACCCCATCATAGACAACTGAGATTTTAAATTTTGGATAGCGATTAGCAAACGAATTGATTAATTCAAGAAATTTTATGCGAGCCAACTCCAACTTATTTGACAAAAGCTTCTTTAACTCTATATCTTTATGAATTAAGTTATGCGCATCTACAATATAGTGTCTCATTTTTTCAGTATTTGTTATTATTTTTAGCGGATGTTACTTATTTTAGGAAACGTTTTAGATGCAAAATTAATTAAAATTGGACAGAAAAATGAGTTTAGGCTTTGTAAACCTTAAAATAGAAAATAAAATTGCAAGAATTAAATTTGGTACACCAAATAGCAATTCATTGCCAGGAGCAATACTTGAAGAGCTTGCTGAGAAAATTAAAGAAGCTGGGAATTCTGTCGATGCGAATGTAATTATTCTGGAAAGTGAAGGTAAAGGAGCATTTTGTGCGGGTGCTTCATTCGATGAATTACTGGAAATTACTGATTTTGAAGTTGGAAAAAAATTCTTTTCTGGCTTTGCTAAAGTAATAAACGCTATGCGGACTGCACCAAAGTTTGTGATTGTGAGAGTGCATGGCAAAGCAGTTGGCGGTGGAGTTGGCTTGGCTTCAGCTGGCGATTATACTTTTGCAGTTGCTGGGGCAGATGCTAAATTATCTGAATTAGCACTTGGCATTGGGCCATTTGTTGTTGGGCCAGCAGTAGAACGAAAGATAGGCAAAGCGGCATATTCTCAAATGTCAATTGATTTTGATTGGTATGCTGGAGATTGGTGCTATCAAAAAGGACTTTATTCACATATATTTCTCACAATTGAAGAACTTGATGCATCACTTGAAAAACTTGCCACAAAACTTGCAAATAATAGTCCTGCGGCAATGGCTGATTTGAAAAAAGTACTTTGGGAAGGAACTGAGAACTGGGATAAATTGCTATTTGAAAGAGCAGAAATTAGTGGAAGATTGGTGCTATCGGAATTCACAAAAGATTACATTAAATCTTTTAAAGCTAAAGGTAAATAATTCAAACCGAATACTTGGAATTAGATGAATGATATTATAACATTATTAAATACCCATTTTGGTGGTAGTAAGAGAATAATAAAAATAGATATTGCAAAACTGCATAATGATTTGCTATCTATTATTAATTTCAACGACCACAAGCCAAAATATTTTGCTGAATTTAAAAATGAATTTGAAGATTTATTTGAGAAAATTTATAGCATAAATAGAGATGGTTATGGTATTGACTTTGAGATACTTCGCTTGAGAGTGTTTTTACATTTGAATAGATTCAAAGCAAACAACGAAGAGCTAAATGAAGTGTTTCGAAGCATTAGAGATTTATATAATTTGCAGAAAGAACTACAAAAACTTACTGCAAAAAATATGGATTTGGAAAAATCTAATGATACTTTCTCCAAAATAATAATTAAACTTAAGAAAGATTTATTTTCCAAAGATGCACAATTAAAAGAGCTTTCCGAAGAAAGAGATATCCAAAAGAAAGAAAATATTAGATTAGAAAAAGAACTTAACAGAATAGACAAAGATTATAGACAAAGACTTTCTCGGCTTTCTGACGAAGTGGATATAACCACTAAGGAAATGAAAAAACAAATGTTTTTAGCAAGGCAAGTGCCTCAGCTGAAAAAAGAAAAAGAATTGAAGCTTGCAAATATAGAGCGACTGAAAGAAGAAAAGAAACAACTCATTGTGGATTATACTGCCAAAATCACTGAACTCAATAATGATTTGGAAAAACTTCGTAAAGAAAGAATAAGCTATAATGAATTAATAACGAATTTGAAATCCGATAAAGAAAAGATTGAATTCCAATATACTCAAATTACTAAACACATTGAAGAGGCTTATGAACGAATCACTAAACTCAACAAAAATGAATTAGAAAACGCAACTAAATACTTTGAGTCGCAGAATTTGGATAGAGTGGAAACTCTATTCGATCAGTCTTTGAGGTTCGAAGAAGATGGTAAATATTATAAAGTTGCTGTTTATATTCAAGATGGATTTATTCAAAAAGGGACAAAAACAGAGGATTTGCACCGCTATCATATTTATAATTGCCAGACAATTCAGGATATGCGAACCAAGGACAAGGGGTTTAGATATTCCATTTCCAGCCGCTCCGATAACTTCTTCAAATACCGCTTATATAGCGATAAGAATGAAATAATCATAGATACAGAAGAGCAAGAATTGCATATATGCAAGAACTGTTTGAATATTTATAATTTCAATTTCAGTAAGCTTCGCAGAAATAAAGTGCTGGAGCCAATAAAATTCAATGAAGCAAAGTTGCTCAATGAATATATACACACAGAAGTATTTGAGCTTGAAGAAAATAAGGAAGTTTTATTATTACCTTCGGATTTCGTTTTTGATTATGAATATATCCCCAATGTTTATTCTGAAGATTGGAAAGTATATTCTAAGTTAATTAAAAAAATGAGAAACAACACTTGCGAAGAATGTAGCTGGAGACCGACTTCTGCCGAAGAAATGAAATATTTACACACCCACCACAAAAACTTTAGAAAATTTGACGATGAGCCAAGAAATTTAAAAGTACTGTGTATAGATTGCCATTCAAACCAATTAGACCATAAACACCTCAAGAAAAGTCTGGACTGGAAAGATTTCCGAATAATTAAAACAGTATTTGAAAAAGAAAAAACATTTGTACAGGAAGTTTAAGAGGTAAATATGTCATCACAAACTTTACATAAGTTATTGAATAAATATTTAGGTGGGAGTAAAATTTTAATTAGAAATGAAAATTCTGAGCTATTTAAAGATTTAAGTAATCTCTTAAGTTCTAAATCTATAGATGTTGAATTAATTTCTTCACAAATATCTCACTTCGCTAAGAATTCTTTCTTTTAGATGTTCTTTTAAACCTTTTCTGTAAGTAAATCTACTTTTAAATTCAATTTAGTTTCTAATAGTGTTTGTAAATCAAAAAAACCCATCAAAATAGTTTTGAAAATTTAATTATTACATCAATATCCGAATCAATAGTTTGTTTGTTCTTTGCATTAGAGCCGAAATATCATAGTTTACTACAAAGTATTTCCTACTTATGCTAGGTAACAGCTCTTTTAATTCTTTTTCTATTTCTTGTTGTTTTTCATATTTACTTTTGCAAATTAATAACAAATTGCTATATAAACAACTCTATTAATTCACTATCTTAACACCTAAACTTATTCCATATCCAGAGAAGTAGTCGGCTGGGTAGGCAGTTCTACCCAGAGAGAATGTTTTGCGGTAGCTTGCTCCAAGGTTCAATCTATAGTTGTTATATACTTTATAGGAAAAGTTCACATTTGGCTCAGCTATTAAGAAGAAATCGCCAATTGGAGTATTGCCCAGCCCAGTATTGGATAGCTCATAGCTTGTGTAGCCAATATTGGCAAGAGTTCCAATTGTAAGCATAGCTTTGCTGCTAATCGGAATTATGTAATCCACAAATGGACCCAAGTGGTTGTATGTAAAATAGGGTTGCACATTTTTAATATCCACATAGCGTGGGTCTTCCACAGTTTTTGTCAATCTGAAATTAATGTTCCCACCCACAACAAGTTTATTGAAAAGAAATCCCTGCTTTGTTGAAAATTCAACAGAAAAATTATCGCTAAGGGTCATTCCTTTAAGCTCGTAAGTGGAGTATAAACTCCCTGCCCCGCCAAGGTTGTCTTTGCTTTCTTCGTAGCGTTCTTTTTCGCCACCTGGCAGCAATTGAGCAAATGCAATAATTGGGGCAAATATTAAAATAATTAGCAAACTTTTCATTTTTAAGAAACTTTGAGTTTAAGATTCCGTAAATTTAACTTATTATTTTTGATTTAAAATGAAATTTTATGAAACCAATTTCTAATAAGTTACTTTTCTTATTTACATTAACGTTCGTATTGAGTTTTAGTTATAGCTTTGCAACAGGCAGAATCTTAGGCAAAGTGGTGGATTCGGAAACTGGAACAGCACTAGCAGGTGCGAAAATCAAAGATTTGACCAACAAGAAAGTTTCCTATACAAATAGGTATGGAATCTTCTATTTGCCAAATTCTGGAAATGCTGTTTTACAAATTTCCTCAATTGGCTATGAGATAAAGAAAATTGAAACCAATGGACAAGATAGCTTTAATATTAAGTTGAAGTCATTACCTAATTTGCAGAAAGAAGCAATTGTTACAGGCGAATTCAACGTAAATCAAATTGTGGCTCAAGCAATTGAAAAGAAAACTGAAAATCAAGCTAAAATTAAAACTTTTGCTGGTATGCTTTATAGTAAAATGAATTTGGAGCTTGATGGCAGTTTGATTAATTCGGCTTCTGCTTCTGGTGGCAATGGCAGTATCTCAATAGGAGCGACTCTTTCGCCTGGCTCAAAGCAAAACGATAACGATCGATATAAGTACTTTTTTTTGGAAACCTTTTCAAACGTAGCTCAAGACCCTGCCAAAGGAATCAACCAAGCCGAAATTATCCAACGAAGACAAACAGCTAATATGCCAATGTCTTCTAATGTCTTAGCTATCTCAAAATTCATAAATTTCTATGATGATGAGATTAAAATAGTAGATGCTCAAATTACTTCTCCTCTGGCTAGCAATGCTTTTTCATACTATGAATTCAAATTACTAAATCGAAGCAAACTTAACGATAAATTAGTTTATGAAATTTCGGTACAGCCAAGCACTTCAACTTATCCTGCATTTGAAGGCACTATAAAACTGGTGGAAGGTAGCTTTAGCATAATAGAAGCTAACTTAAAGCCAAGCAAAAGCACTGCTATGCAATTTATTGAATCAATTGAATATATAGAAAAATTCGATGAGAATGATGATGGTATTTGGTATCCGAGCTTATTGGAAATCAAAGCTAAAGCATCTGCAAACTTGCTTTCTGGAGTAGCCGACATTGATATTGTTGTTAATACTACTAGCATTTATAGCAATGTAGAAATCAACAAACTATTGCCTGATTCTGTTTATAGGAAAAACAAACCTAGAATTACTGTAGCTCAAAATGCTGATAGCATAAGAAGTGAATTCTGGAATAATAATTCATTGAGAGAAATCAGCCCGAGAGAAGAAGCAATATATCGCAGAATTGATAGTTTGGTTACTCTCGACACAAACAAAATAATTCAAAAAGAAAAAGGTAATTTTGGTCTATCTTTAGAACCATATTTGAATTATAATAGAGTGGAAGATTTGAGTTTGGGCATAAGTCCAGAGCTTAGTATGTACGATTTCGCTACATTATTTGGGAGAGGTTATTTCAGCTTTGGGCAAAAAAAACCTTACGGCGAGCTTGGTATTAAATTCAAACTTATTGAAGATAAATCACTTAATTTAGTTGTCGGCACAAAAATGTTCTCTGAGATAATTAGCCAATCCAACGATAAATCATTTTCAAAATTTGAGAACACATTGCTTTCTGCAATTTATTCAAGTGATTACTATGACTACGTTCGCAAAGATGGCTATGAAATATTTATGAATTCTAAATATAAGAATTTGAAATTAGATGTGTTCTATACAATGAGACATAATTCGGGAGTTGAAAAACGCTCCGATACTTTGCTAAATTTATTCGAAGAGCTAACACATTGGACTGATAATCAAGTTCGCCCAAATAGAGATTGGGATTTGCTAAGAGCGACTATTAATTACACTGAAAAAGATTTCTTAGGTTTTGATGGCTTTAACTTTAGTAGTAATTTGGTGCTAAGCTTGGGTAGCAATGGCGACAAAGGTCAATATTCTGCTTACGATGCAGCTTTCAGACTGGACATCCCCACCTTTAAAACAGGTTATGGCTTTTCGGAGCTAACTTTACTTACTGAATTTGGTCACGTAACAGACAATGCACCTTTGCCACACACTTTCCGAATGAAGACACGAAACATAATGTTCACCCCATTTGGAAATTTTGCAAATGCTCCAATTGGCTATTATGGCGGAAATTTATACCAAACATTACATGCCCGATGGAACACAAGTGATTTGCTTTGGAGAGCTATTGGCTTGCCTACATACAAGGGCAGGGGCATTGAGTTAATATTTGGATATGCAGCTGCAAACTATAAAACAAATGTGAACTTTATGAAAACTATGGGCGATAAAATTTTCCAAGAAGCTTCTATTGGTTTCGGCAGAGTGCCTTCATTTGTGAGCGATGTAGCTTTTTTTGATTTCATATTCTCACGAGGAATCGGCGACTTAGCAAGCAAAAGACTAAGGATAAGCGTAGGAATGAATGTTGGGTTTAAGTTAAATTAATTTTTTTATTGCTTTAAATAGTTAATTCTCAAATGATTCGGGTATTCTCGCTCCTTACCTCTTATTTGCACTTCTACAACTATATATATTCTTAGTTGCACTTATTAGCTTTTCTACAACTATAGATATTCTTAGTTGCACTTCTAAAAAACACAACTCTCTTTAATTGCACTAATCACTCTTTCTGCAACTATAATTATTTATAGTTGCTTTTCTTCTTGTTTTTGCAACTATGATTGCTTATTTTTGTAATTATAATTATTAAAAATAGCAAAAGACTATGAGAATTACAGAATTTATTGCTGGAGAATTAGTTCAGCAATACGAATATAAAAGCTTCCAGCCCAATACTATAAATCACGCTTGGCTTATAGATGACAGCGAACTTATTGCTTTGCTGACCGATGCTAGCAACAAGTTAGGTGAGCTAAATGCTTTTTCTCAATTGATTCCTGATGTTGATTTCTTTATCAAAATGCACGTAGCCAAAGAAGGTACTGAAAGCAGCAAAATAGAAGGCACACAAACAAATATAGATGAAGCTATGCAAAAGTCAGACTATATTGGCGATGAACAAAGAAACGACTGGCAAGAAGTGCATAACTATATAGATGCTATGAATTACGCTATTGCAAGTGTAGATAAATTACCATTGAGTAGCAGACTTTTGCGAGACACACACAAACACCTATTGCAAGGAGTTCGTGGAGCAAGTAAATTACCAGGAGAATTTAGAAAAAGTCAAAATTGGATTGGAGGCAAAAGTATTGCAAAAGCTAGTTTTGTACCGCCATATTTCGAATCAATCAATGATTTAATGACGGATTTGGAAAAGTTCTTGCATAGCCAAGAAACACAATTGCCAGATTTAATCAAAGTAGGAATGGCACACTATCAATTCGAGACTATACATCCATTTCTTGATGGCAATGGCAGAATTGGACGTTTGTTGATTACGCTATATTTAGTGCAGAGTGAGTTATTAGTAAAGCCAACTCTATACTTATCTGAATTTTTTGAGAAAAACAGATACCAATATTATGATTTGCTGACAAATGTTAGAACACAAAATGAGCTATCAGCTTGGCTAATATTCTTTTTAAAAGGAGTGAAAGCAACAGCAGAAAACTCAATTCAAGTATTCAAAGATATAATAGTTCTTCGCAAAGCAACAGAAGATAAGTTTATTACTTTAGGCAAAAAACAGCCAATAGCAAATAAGTTTTTAAAAGTGCTTTGGGAAAAACCAATAGTTGATTCAAGCGATGTGGTGGAAGCACTGTCAATCAATAAAACAACTGCTTTTAGATTAATAGAAGATTTTATAAAGCTAAAAATATTAATCGAAAAAACAGGTCAGAAACGCAATAGATTATTTGTTTTCGATGAATATTTAGAACTATTTAGGAGTTAAGAAGTTCAATAAACATATCGAACTTCTTTCCTAATCTTCCAAAGTTGTCAAATTGCCAGGGTCTTGTCCCAATGCTTTAGCTTTTAGTACCCTTCGCATAATTTTACCACTTCTTGTTTTGGGGAGTGAATCAACAAATTCTATACTTTCAGGTTTTGCTATCGGCCCCACCTCATTTCTAACGTGGTTTGATAGTGCTTCTCTTAGTTCTTCACTTTCTGCAATTCCATTTTTCAAAATCACATAAGCGTGGATTGCATTTCCTTTCACTTCGTGTGGCAGTCCGATTGCCGCAGCTTCTGCTACTGCTGGATGGCTAACCAAGGCATTTTCTATTTCCGCCGAGCCAAGTCTATAGCCAGAAACTTTTATCACATCATCCACTCTTCCAATAATCCAGAAATAACCATCGCTATCTCTTTTGGCACTATCGCCAGTGAGGTACATTCCTTTATAGCGGCTCCAGTATTGCTCTACGTATTTTTCGTCGTTGCCATAAATAGTTCTCATCATAGAAGGCCAAGGCGATTTAATTACCAAATTCCCCTCTTCATTGTCTTTCACCGAATTGCCATCTTCGTCAACAATATCCATTATAATACCTGGGAATGGCCTAGTTCCAGTGCCTGGTTTGAGAGGCACAATTGGGAATGGAGTAATCATCATCATACCAGTTTCCGTCTGCCACCAAGTATCCATAATTGGGCAATTGCCTTTCCCGATAGTATTATAATACCATTTCCAAGCTTCAGGATTTATTGGTTCGCCTACAGAGCCAAGTAGTCGCAATGATGACAAGTCGTGTCTATTTACCCAGGCATCGCCAAATCGCATCAATCCCCTGATTGCTGTTGGCGAAGTGTATAGTATATTCACTCCGTACTTTTCAATAATTTGCCACCAACGATTCGGATAAGGAAAATTAGGAGCTCCTTCATAAACAATTGATGTAGCACCATTCAATAGTGGACCATAAACTATATAGCTATGCCCTGTAATCCAACCTGGATCTGCCGCACACCAATATCTATCGTCTTCCTTAATATCGAACACATACTGAAATGATGTGTAAGCACCAACCATATAGCCGCCGTGGGTATGCAGAATTGCTTTTGGTTTGCCAGTTGTTCCCGATGTATAAAGTAAGAATAATGGATGTTCCGAATCCACCACCTCTGCTTCATGTTTCGCACTTGCTATTGGTAAATTCATTAAATCGTGGTACCATAAATCTCTGCCTTCAGTCATCTTCACTTCATGCCCAGTGCGTTTTACCACTAACACAAATTCAACTATGCCAGCCCTATCAACTGCATCATCGCAAATATCTTTTAACTTAACTATTTTGCCTCTTTGGAAAGCACCATCGCAAGTGATAACAACTCGTGAATTTGAGTCTTCAATTCTTTCGTGGAGTGCTTCGGTAGAAAAACCACCATAAACAACCGAATGGATAGCACCTATTCTTGCACAGGCAAGCATTGCTATAATTAGCTCTGGCACTCTACCCATATAAATCGTAACCCTATCGCCTTTCTTCACACCCATACTAAGCAACACATTAGAGAATTTGCAAACATCTCTATGCAATGCAAAATAGCTCATAGTGCGTTGTTCACCGTTTTCACCTTCCCATATATAAGCAAGTTTGTTGCGGTTATGGTTTTTCAAATGTACATCAATACAGTTATATGTAATATTAGTTGTTCCGCCAATGAAAAATTTATAGAATGGTGCATTAGTATCATCAATATAAGAATCCCATTTTTTAAACCAAGTCAATTCATTCGCTTTCTCGCTCCAAAATTGCTCTTGATTATCAGTAGCTAACTTATTTAGTGCATCCCAATCTTTAATTCTAGCTTTATCAATCGTTTTTTGCGATGGATAGTACATATCGGTTTTATTTTCCATTTTCAATCTTTGTTAGTTTTGTTTATCCAACTTAAAAAAGTTTTAGCAAATAGAAAAATGAAGTTATGGTGAAATAGAAATAAGCAGCTACTTTACTTCAGTTTCCACAAGAATATCCACTGTTCTGCAATAGAATCTACCTTCTGGAATATCATTATTGAAAAGCATATTGTTGCTTCCCTTTCCACTTGCAATTACTAATTTGTGGTTTAAGGCATCTTTTGTGGCATTAGCTCTATTTTGGCTTAGCTTCAAATTATATTGTGCCTCCCCTGTCCTATCGGTATAACCTGTGATTGAGACTACTGAATTATCTTTTAAATTCTCTTTCACTAAATCAATAATTTTACTATTATTGGCTTTAATATCGAATTTATCGAACTCAAAGAGTATTAAATTATAACGATTAATTTCTTTATCCAATATTCTTTCTTTTCTTTTTTGTCTAATTGATAAATATTTCAACGGCAGCAAAGAGCTTATATTTTTCAATTGTCCTTGAGTATCAACTAAATTAAGGTTAACTTCGATTTGTTCATTTGAATTTGGAATTGTTTTTTGATTTGCATTCAAAGTCCAATCAACATAAGGCGGCAATATATTTGTTCCAGTTTGATTGAAGCTATTAGTTTGTGCATTTTTTTGAGTCGCTGTAAGTTCCCAATTTTTAAGACCAGCTTCTGCATTTGATTGCAATTTAAATCTTGCAATTGGTGGATTGGAGATTCTTAAAGTATCATTTAAGCTTATTGGTGCTAGTATTTCATACTTACTACTATAAAATTCAACTCTTCTATTCTCAGCAATTTTCTCTTCATCGTTTATTGGTTTCGAAGGAGTTTCTGGTAACATTCTATTTTCTAAAATCAATCTGCTTTCTGCAATTTGCCAATTATTTACTAAATATTCTTTAACAACAAACGCACGTTGTTTAGATAAATCAGAATTATTTTGTTCCGCACCAACAGAAGAATTACAGCCAACTATTCTTAATGTAGCATCAGGTTTTTCAACCATTCTACGCCCAACAATATTTAATATTTGGTAGTATGTTTCAAGTGTACCATTTTTTGATAATGATTTTATTTCAAATTCTCTTGCTTTTTCATTATTAAACGTAATATACTTATTATTAATAACAGAGGAATTATAGTCGAAGAAAATATATGGCAATAATGGTTGCATTCTATTTGAAATAAATTCTTCAATTGTGAATTGTACCATATCTTTTTCATTACCTATACTATCTACTCCTACTGATTGTAAAGTGCCATCTAATGCAAATAACTTTTGAGTAAATATTGTATCAGTTCTAGTATAATTTTCAAGTGTAACTTCCGCATCTTCGATTGAATTTACTTTAGTAGTAACTTTTTCTATTCCTATTGCATATTTACTAGCAATTTCACTTTTTTGAATATAAACTGTATCAATTTTTCTTCTTTCTTCTTTTAGATATTTCTTGTCAGATGGTGAATAAGTTACTGCTAAACCTATGCGTAAGCTATTAATTGACCAATCTGTATTTTCGGCAACTTTGCTAAAATTCAAATAATAAAATGCAGTTGGAGAAAGCAAAAGAGTTTTTTCTTTATTCATTGGCAAATCGTAACTTGCTCCAATTAATGCAAATATTCCCAATGTACTTGCTTTTGGGATATCGCCACTATATTTATTTCTTACTCTACCAACTGGGTTTGTGCCATCGAAGAATTCACCAAAGCTACCAATTACAGATTCTTTCTGCTCGAAAGTATTAGTCATATTATAAGCTAATCTTAAACCTAAATTAAATTTTAATTTTGGTATTATATTATAATAAAACAATGGGTCAAGCCCAATGCTTGTGAAATTTCCTTTCAAATAATGTTCAAAGCTTCCCGACTTCAATGTGCCTGGGTCATTTGGGATATTTGAATCAAAATATACTAAACTAGTTGGTTCTGTGCTTTTAAGTTCCCCAGAATAATTAGTTAAGCTGGCTCTAAAAAGCAACCCATATCTTTTATCAATAGGAATTTGATATTGGCCTCCAAAGGTGAAACCCGAACCGCTTCCATCAACAAATTGCACACAGCAATTTGGAATATCAGGCAGTTTCTTAAAGTTTGCTATACTTTGGTCTAATCCATATTCAGCGAAAATGCCGTAGCGATTTACTAATTTATCTTCTGCAAATGCAGTTATACTTATGCTTATCAATAAAATGACAGCCATTAAATATATTTTGTGTTTCATTAACTTACTTAATTATTTGAATTACTTTATTTTCCAATGTAGTTTCTGTTTTGAATAGTAAATAGTATTGTCCAGTTGGGATTTGCGATAAATCCAATTTTGCTTTGCCAGTCTGTGTTTTTTCTAGTTTCTGCACTAAAACTGTTTGACCTAAGTAGTTACTAATGCTTACTTCAGCTTCTCCATAATCTGCATTGGCATACTCAATTTCAATAGATTCTGTTGCTGGATTCGGATAAATTGACAATAGCATTGTTGCTGCTTTTGTACCTGTTAAATATCTTTCACCACCTTCTTTGCAGACACCGAGTAGTTTGAAATTCCCATCTATTACATCGAAATCTGCATCATTGCCAATTGGAATTAAGTTTCTAACTCTTATAGTCGTTTCTTCGGCATTGCCTAAAGTAACTATGAATTTTAACTTTGCAACTTCGTTAATTCCTACATTTTTAATTGGTACACTATCGAATTTAATAATTCTATTATCACCCTCAATAGTACTATTAATTCCAATTGGAAATAAAATAGTTTTATTCATTTCAAGCTCAAAACTGATGGCGGTTACACCGTCTTTAATTAAGCTATTTGGGATTTCCATTATAACTGGTATTTCAACTTGTTCGCTTGTATATGCAGTATCATTTCCTGCTTTAATCATTGCTCTGTTTCCAATTCCAGTTCCAAACAGTTGAACTGTAGCAGGGCTGCCAGCTCCATTAAATTCAAACTGCAAACGCCCACTTGTTCTGCCTGATGAATTTGGTGCGAAACGTAAATTCATTTTTGCAGTTTCTCCTGCCATTAAGCTGAAAGGTGCAGAACCAGATAGTGTAGTAAATTCAATATCATTTGGTCCTAAATGAAGTGAGTTATTAATAGCTAAATCACTTGAACCAACATTCTTAATAGTTACAACTTGAATTGTATCCTTAAATTGTCCAACATAAATTGCACCAAATTCTATTAAATTATTAATTATTTCAAGTTGTTGGTCTATGCCTTCTCCTGTAATATTAATAGTATCAATAAAATCACCAATTGTTGATTTCACTGTAATTTTTGCATTTCTGATTCCTAAAGAAGTTGGCATAAAATCGAACATTAAATCTCTACATTCATTAGGTTGTAAATAAAATTCACCTGCACCTCTTGGTACCATAAAATCTGAAATATTTCCATTTGTAACATCCACGCCCATCACGTGCAAAGGAGCAGCACCAGTATTGCAAAATACTGCAGTAATTAAAGTATCTTTATTCTGACCTAAAACAACTTTACCCATATCAATATTTATTTTACTAAATTTTGCTTCAGGTGCTACAATTGAAAATGCAGAGTCGGATATGTCTTGTTGAAGTGGAGAATCACTTATTGTCCATATTTTAGCTGTCTTATCACCGCTTCCAGTAACTAATTTGCTTCCATCTGGGCTATAAACTATACTATGGACATTTTCAGTATGCCCAATCAAAGTCCTTAAAATAAATCCTGTATTTACGTCCCATATTTTTGCAGTGCCGTCAGCACTGGCTGTAGCTATTTGATTTCCATCTGGGCTATAAGAGACCCCATATATAAAATATACATGACCAAAAAATGTTCTAACTAAATCACCTGTTTTTGCATCCCATATTTTTGCAGTATTGTCATTGCTTGCTGTAACAATTTGATTTTTGTCTGAACTATAAGCAATACTATTAACTGAATTTGTATTCCCATTTATTGCAATAGTCTTTAATTCATTTCCATTATTTAAATCCCATATTTTAACAGAGCCATCTCTACAAGCCGTAGCAACTTGACTCATATCTTGACTAAATGCTATACTATTAACATTGTCTGTATGACCAATTAAAGTTCTAATTTCAGCACCTGTATTTGAGTCCCAAATTTTAGCAGTTTTGTCTGAGCTTGCTGTTGCTATGCGACCTCCGTCTGAACTATATGCTATACCCAGTATATTTTGAGTATGCCCTTTAAGCGTCCTGATTTCAACTCCAGAATTTATATCCCATATCTTTGCTGTTTTGTCGGAACTCCCAGTTGCCAATCGTTTTCCATCAGGGCTATATGTTAAACAAAATATTTCTTGTTTATGTCCTATCATAGTCATAATCTCTTCGCCAGTATTTGAATTCCATATTTTTGCTGTTGCATCGCCGCTTGCTGTTGCAACTTGTTCTCCGTCTTTGCTAAATGCGGTTCCTCTTACAGGAGTATTAAATTTTGAAAGGGTTATAATACTATCTATATTATTCATATTTTTATTTAATTGAGTTATTCTGATTAAACACTTTTCACTTATAGGAAGTGGAATCTTATTCCATGAATATATTAAATTGGTAGCTTGTTTTGTAATTAATTTCCAAAATGTTCCGTTATTTAAACTATATTCTAAAGTTACTGTATCATTCGGTGATACTCCTTCCCAAGTTATCAATGTATCACTTCCTACATTAAATACCTCTCCTCCATTTGGATAAGTAAGTTTAAGAGAAGAATTTGTAACTTTTAATTTCTTTCCAGTGAATCCACCATAGGCACTAAAATAAGCTAAACATTTATCAGTTTCAATTTCAAAACTTGCATATTTCATACTCGAATCACTTAGTGTAAATCTTATAGTAATTTCTTGACTTGTATTTTTAGGTATATTCAATGGGAATACAGTATTAACAATAGTAAAATCAGAAGAACCATATTTTATATTAAATCTATTTACTACATAATCTGCATTTTGGGCTGTTAGTATAATTGTAGTATCATTTTGTGTTAAAGGTTGTCTCTTCCCAAAGGAAATTGTATTTGGGCTTACCTTTAATAAAGTATTAGAGTAATTAGGCGTAACATAACTTGAACTAGTCTTTACTTCCTGTTTTAACAATTCTACAATTGTTTTAAGAGAATTACATGATGACTCACTTATCCATTCAATTTCACAAGGTTCATTGCGTTCAATTCTTTCTATTTCTTGAAAGATATTTGTAATTTGATTTTCATTTGAAACTCTTTCAAATACCTTGCCACTTGTGCCTTTTGCTATTCTATTGAATAAACCTGTGTAATCATTACTTCCCAATAATACACTATATATGCTAATATTATTTGCTTTCGCATCTGTAATTAAGTTTGTTTCATTAATATTTAAATTTGGACAGTGTAAATCACTTAGAAGTATTAATATTTTCTTGTCTGATTTTCGTTCTTTAATGAATGGAACTCCACCTGTATATTGTGAATAAAACATTGCATTTATATCCACTCCAGGTGCACTTGGAATAAGAGATGCTGAAGCAGATGCTTTTTGTTTGTTTTTTGTAAAATCTTGATATATATAAACCCCTCCTGCCATATAAGTTATACCGATTTCATCTTGTGACAAATATAAAAAGTCGACTAACTTTTGTACTCCTTTCCTAGCTAAATCAATTTTTCCATAAGTATCCACCATAATTCCAACTGATAGAGTGTAAGGCGGAATATTAGGACAGCTCACATTCTTAATAGTACGATTAATTCCATTTTCAGTAATTTTTAGTTCACTTACTGATGGGAGTTGTTGTTTCCCATCTTTATCGAAAGCGTAGAATTTGGCTTTCATAGTAGGGAAATTAGTGGTGTCTATATCGAATATAGAGATTGATTGCCCGAAACTTGGGATTGCGAAAAGCGTTATTAGCAGAAATTTAATTATATTTTTCATAATTATTCAAATAAATGTTTATAATTTATTCCAAAATAATGAAAAATAAATAATTTTACAAACCAAATAATTCTATTCAATTCAATTCAAAAAAAAAATCCTAACTCTTTTTGAGTTAGGATTTTTTTAAATAATTAATAACCTAAGAAACTGTAAGCCGAATTCTGTCTTCTTTATTTTGCAATAAAGGAGGCAATGATTTATCTGGGAGCTTTGTCGCCAAAGCCCTCAAGCAGTTTACCCGATTAAAACAATTCCGAAGAATTAGCCAGACGAACTACCTGACAAGTCCGAAGACTTTATTAATCTTACTTAACCTTGCTCCGTATGGGGTTTGCACTGCTACCTCTGTCGCCAGCGGCACGGTGAGCTCTTACCTCGCCATTTCACCCTTATTTGGCATTGCTGCCAAACGGTATATTTTCTGTTGCACTTTCCATAGGGTCCGATTGCCTAAGCTTTCGTCCCCTTCTTCGCGTTACGAAGCATACTGTTCTGCGGAGTTCGGACTTTCCTCATTGGTTCTCGCACCAACGCCATTGCCCGTTTCTGTCGGCAATTAAATTGAATTTAATAATTCGTCATCTATAACGAATTCTTCTGGGATAATAATTCTTCCACAGTTTTCGCAGAATCGAGTAGTGTTTAAGTTATTCCTAACTTCCACTATTATTTGCGATGGAATAGAACTAAAGCAGCCAGAGCAGCTATTTCTTTTTATTTGCACAGCAGCATCTTTGTGGAAAGTTCTAATTCTCACATAGTCGTGTACAATTTTTGCATCAATAGTTGGATATACTTTATCTCTTTTAGCATAAAGTACGGCTACTTCGTCGTCTTGCTGAATAGAAAGCTCTCTAATTTCTTTTTCAAGTTCTTTAAGTTCAGTTGCTTCTAACTTATAAGTAGCTTCTTGCTCTACCAATAACTTAGTTAAGTTATCTTCTTTCACGATTTCTTTGCTTAGCTGAGTGCTAAGTTGATCTTGACTTTGCTTCACGCTAGCCAATTCAGAAGTAATTGCATCGAATTCTTTGTTGTTACGCACAGCAAATTGTTGTTTGCTAAGAGTTTCTTCTTGAGCTTTAAGTTCAGTCAAAGTATTTTTGGCATTAGAAACAAAGAATTTCAATTTTTCTAAAATATCTTTAGTTTCTTCAACCATAGTTTTAGCATTTAAAACTCTCTTTTCTTTATCTTTAACTTTTTGTGGAAGATCGCCGAATTCTTCGTGTAATTCTTCTAATCTTTCATCAATCAATGCTAAAGCAGCAACGCGATGTAACTGATATTCCATTCTATAAAACCGTTTTAATTTGTAATTAAATGTATTTGTTTCTTTCTAAAGTCACCAACAGGATAGTAATTTATCGGGTTGGTGTGAGTGTTGGTCTGTATTACAGACACTTTGCCAAGTACCTTTTGCAATAATCTTGCCAAATAAATCGGAACAAATTGTTCCATTTCATAATGCCCCAAATCTATGAGCGACATAATGCCATCGCATCTGTGGAAATTATGATAAGTTAAGTCGGCTGTAATGAAAGCATCACAATTTTTTGCAATTGCATTTTCAATAAAGCTGCTGCCTGAACCGCCAACTATTGCAATTCTATTAATTTCTTTTGATTTCCCAAAATTAAATTTCACGGGAGAAAAGCAAGTTTTGGAAACTTTTTCAGCTAAATCTTCTATTTTCAATTTCTTTTTCGGCTGTGCAATTATTCCCAAACCGAAATTAGAATCACTTGAATTTTCAATTAAAAATTCTATTTTTTCTAAACCAAGCAAATCGCAAATAATCTTGTTTGTTCCTTCTGCAAAAACATCGTAGCTCGTATGCACCGACACCACTGCAATATCGGCTTTCAATAGTTTAGCCACAAGTCGCCCAACTCTTTCATTTAGAGATATTGTTTGTAATGGTCTGTAAATTAACGGATGGAACGTAACTATGCAGTCTATTTTTTTTTCTAAACATTCTTGCAAAATTGAATCATTTATTTCCAAAACAACTAAAATTTTCTTAATTTTCGTTTTAGAATTTTCAATTTGTATTCCAACTTTATCGCCATCGAGAGCGTATTGGAAAGGCAAAGTTTTGTTTATCTCAGAAACTATTTCTTCGAGATGCATCTAGGGGTTTAAATAAATTAAGTTCATTATCGTTTGCGATTGTTTACAAAATTAATCAAATTTTAACACATTTCTTAAACTAAGGCAATAAATTGTATATTTTTTTCAAAATTATTCTCATATTTACTATGTTTTTCTTTAGCGTTCAACTGGTTTGCATAAGCCAAACTGTTGCAAATCCACCCAAAAAAGGTATAACAGGAGGGGAAGAACGCCCTGATTTCAATCCAGATAGCACAATTATTTTTGAGCCAGCTAAGCCATTAGTTACTTTTCAAGAAGCTTTATCGCAACAACGCCACGCTTGGGGCATCAATCTTGTTTTTTCGGAAAGCGGGTTTGGCTATGGTATGTTTTGGAGAAATTACTTTAGCGACAAATTCACAATGGAAGCAAAATTCTTTTTTTCCGATGCGAGAAATTCCGATGAATTTGAAACTCCCGATTATCAATTTCAGCGTTATTTAGTGGCTGGAAAAAAGAATAGACTTTATAACTTACCTCTAACAATAAGTGCGAGCTATTATCCTTTCAATGATGTAATTAGCGAAACATTCAAGCCATTTGTACAATTAGGCACAGGCGTTTCATTTGTTGGGCAAGCCCCTTATTTCATTTATGATGAATTCGATGAACAAGTTTTAGATTATAAGGATTTCTTTTCAGCAATTGGCAAAGTTAAGTTTCAAACAAGATTTGCTATGCATTTTGGTATTGGTGCAGATGTTAGCATAATTGGTAAACAATCCACTCAAGTTAGCTTAAATTACTACTATATCCCGTTTGGTGGCGAAGGACTGGAAAGTATGAATAAACATCTAACCAACATTCCAAGAATGACTCAGTTTGGTGGTGTGCAATTAAATTTAACTTTTGGAATGAAGTATTAGGTCATCATTAAATATGGAAGAGATAATGTAAACTTACTTCCTTTATTTTCTTCACTATCCAATTGGAAAACTCCATCGTGGAGCTCAACAAACCTTTTAGCAATTACTAATCCCAAACCAACTCCTTGTTGCTCATAGATAGTGCGTTCGAATTGCACATAAGCTCCAATGTTACCAATTTGGTCTTTTGTGAATCCCCTGCCTTTATCTTTAATTACAAGATACATCATATTGTTTTCCACGTAAGTAGAAATTTCAATAGGTGTCCCAGGTTCTGAGAATTTGAAAGCATTATCGAAAAGTTCATCAATTATCTTATGGAAAGTTTCTGTAGAAGCTTCAAGAGTTATACTATCTACTATATCGCCAATTTGCAAATCAGTATAGCGACTAGCTTTTTCTGCAATCATACTTGCCACATCGTAAATCATAGCTCCAGGTTCATCGGTACGCATAGTGCGAAGTTGTCTTTTGCGTTCAATGTTTGTTGCAATAGATTCAATACGAGTATAGATAAGGAAGTTTTCTGTGATTTTAAGCAATCTTTGTGCAGAACTTAGTATATCGGAGGCAAGTTCAGTGATTTCTTCTGGATTAATAGTATCTGGGTTTGAAAGTAAGAATCTGGCAGACCCCATCACTTGATTGATAACCGTACGGAATTCATGTGGCAAAGCATAACTAACATTTTTCCCAACGATTTCAACTTTATCTTGAACAACTTTTTCTATGTTTGAGCTTTTTTTCCACTGAGCATCAATAGCAGAAATAAGTTCTTCACGAGTGTATGGTTTGACAAGGAAGTCATCGGCACCCTTTTCCATACCCATACGCATATTAGACTTTTCAGTGAAAGCAGTAAGGAATATAAATGGCGTGGTTACAGTTTTTTCATTTTTTCTAAGTTGTTCAATAACTCCATAGCCATCTAAATTTGGCATTGAAATATCGCATAAAATCAAATCTGGCTGATGCTCTAATGCAGCGGCAACGCCTTCAACACCATCGCAAGCAGTAACTACATCGTATCCTTCAAAGCCAAGCAAAGTGGCAGTTGATTCAAGGATAAATTCAGCATCATCAATAACTAAAATCTTTTTCATTCAGTATATACCTATTTTAATCAACAAATTTAAGGAATAAAAACCAAACAAACACACTCAAAATTTCAAATTATTAATTTATTATAATTATAAACAATGTTTGTTAACTTCTCCACAGCTAAGTGGATTCATTTCCTGCTGTACGACAGAATTAATAATTTAAATTGCCTTTCAAAATAAAAACAAACTAGAAAAAAGACATCAAATGAGCAATAATTTGAATAGGCAAACCACTCAAGTAGCTAGAATTGATAGCTTTCAGCCCACAAATGAAAGAAAGAATTTGAATATTCCGCCTAGTGCTAATATTTCAGAGATTTCTGTAATTGGTGGTATGCTCTTGGGCAGCAATGCAGTTTCGGTTGTGATGCCAATTCTAACAAAAGAAAGCTTCTACGACCCCCGCCATAGCTCAATCTATGAAGTAATTGGATTACTCTATCAGGATAGCAAAGCAGTAGATATTATTACATTAGCTGAAGAACTTCGAAGACTTGATAAATTAGATCAAGCAGGTGGATTTGATTATTTAATGGAAATAAATAGCCAAGTTCCAACTTCGGCAAATATTGAAAGCCACGCCTATATTATTCAAGAAAAGTTTCTGAAAAGAGAATTAATCAGAATTAGTAGCGAAATTATAACCAGTGCCTATCAGGATTCGGAAACTGCCATGCACGAAATTGATAAAGCTGAGAGCCAAATTTTTAAACTGGCAGAATTAAAATTTTCGAAAGGTTATTCGGAGATTGGCAAATCAGTAATGAAAGCTTTTGAAAATATTTCAGCTCTTCGAAGCAAAGGCGACCAAGGATTGGCAGGAGTACCTTCGGGACTTCGCCGATTGGATCATTTGCTTGGTGGATTCCAAAATTCAGATTTAATTATTTTGGCTGCCCGCCCTTCTATGGGAAAAACTGCTTTGGCATTGAACTTTGCCAGAAATGCTGCAGTCAACTTCAACTTCCCCGTTGCCTTTTTCTCGCTTGAGATGAGTGAATTGCAATTAGTGCTTCGTTTGTTAAGTGCAGAAACAGGAATTGACCAAGAGAAACTTCGCTCTGGGGCATTGAATAATACAGAAATGGCAACTTTGCATCAGGGTGTGGAAAGATTAAAAAATTGCAAGTTCTTTATAGATGATACTCCTATGCTTTCTATTTTGGAAATGAGAGCAAAATGCAGAAGATTGAAAGCAGAGCACGATGTGAAATTAATTATTGTGGATTATTTGCAATTGCTTCACTCTCCAAGTGCAGAAAGTCGTGAACGTGAGATTTCTATTATTTCATCAAGTTTGAAACAAATTGCAAAAGAGCTAAATATCCCAATAGTTGCACTTGCTCAACTTAATCGAGGAGTGGAAGCAAGAGGCGACAAACGTCCTTTACTTTCAGATTTGCGTGAGTCTGGTTCAATTGAGCAAGATGCTGACGTTGTTATGTTTGTCCATAGAGATGAGTACTATCGCACCACGATTAAGAATGACGAAAAAGCAACTGACTCTAAGCAAGATTTCCAAAAAGACAATGCTGAAAATAATGATGCATACATTTTGGTTAGAAAACATAGAAATGGTAGAGTTGATGATGTGAAAGTATCATTCTTGAAACACTTGGGTAAATTCGTGGATTATGATGACAACGAGATACCTGTAGAAGTTAGAAATAATTCAAACAGATATGGTGCTCAGCCAAATGATGTAAGTTTTTAAACAAATTTGAATTTAAAAGAGTTTTCAAGAATAATTATCTTTTAATTTTTATAATTTTGTATTCAAACTAAAGTTTTTTTACAAAAAAGGTATAAAAATACAATGGCAATCAAAGTTGCAATTAATGGATTTGGTAGAATCGGCAGAGTGGTTTTGCGTGAGTTGTTCAATCGCAAAGAAGATGTGCAAATTGTTGGAATCAATGATTTGACAGATGCACCAACACTCGCTCACTTAATGAAATTCGATTCTGTTCACGGTAAGTTCCCTGGTACTGTGTCTGTTGATGGCAATAATTTGCTTGTAAATGGTCAAGTGATACCAATTTCTTCTGAACGCACAATTGAAGGATTGAATTGGGGAAATGTTGATGTAGTTATTGAAGCTACTGGAGTTTTCACTAAGAAAGAAGAATTATCAAGACACATAGCAAATGGTGCGAAAAAAGTAGTTTTGACTGCACCTGCCAAAGATGAATTAGATGCAACTGTTGTGCTTGGTGTTAATGATCAGATTTTGACTGGCGATGAAAAAATTCTTTCAAACGCTTCTTGCACTACAAATTGTTTAGCTCCAATGGTGAAAGTGCTAAATGATAAATTTGGCGTTGTAAATGGTTTTATGACTACAGTTCACGCTTACACAAACGACCAACGTATTTTAGATTTGCCACATAAAGATTTACGCAGAGCTAGAGCTGGAGCTGTAAATGCAATTCCAACTTCAACTGGTGCTGCAAAAGCAGTTGGCTTAGTATTGCCAGAATTGAAAGGCAAATTGCAAGGTTATTCAGTTCGTGTTCCATTGCCAGATGGCTCTTTGACTGATTTGACTGCTGTGCTTTCTAAAGTGGTAACTAAAGAAGAAATCAATGCGGCTATGAAAGAAGCAGCTGAAACAACAATGAAAGGTATATTGGAATACTCTACTGACCCATTAGTTTCTAGCGATATCATTGGCAATCCTGCTTCTTGCGTATTTGACTCTCTTTTGACAGATGTCAATGGTAACTTAGTTAAAATTGTTGGCTGGTACGACAATGAGTTTGGTTATTCAAACCGAATTATAGACTTGGTTATAAAAGTTGGAAAGTAAGAGATAAAAGATATACTCTATTACTTATATTTAGTCCCCAAAAGTTGATAATTACTTAAGGGGACTTTTTTTTAATAGAATTTCCAATGTTAGGGATTTAAAAATTCCTTTTTCTTAATTAATTTTTCTATTTCGAAATAATATACAAATTCCAAATAAAATATTAATAATTGAATATAATTTTATTCCTAATATGATACTGGCAAACTATTAAAAAAATATTTTAAATATTTCAACTAATCAAAAATTATATTTACAAGTGGGTGCAGGTTTTAGTATTGCTTTTGTATTGCCAGATGGTATTGCAATTCCTATAAATTTAAAATATGTACTTGGAAAATATAATTATATAGAGATTGAAACTGGCTTATTACTTGGTTATTTTTTAAATAATAATAAAAGTTTAGGTTTTCTAAGTTCTGATTTAGTCAAGTTAAATTCAGATATTTCTTATAGATATAATATTAAATATATTAATGGCAATTACACGGATTTATTTAAAATAACTTTTGATTTTGTTTATATGTTTAATAGCCCAAACACAAAAGAACAATATGGCTGAAATCCATTCGTGCATTTTGTTCCTAGATTAGGTTTTTCATTAAACCTTTGGACATTGTAGAATTATCCTACACCGCAGCACCAACTCAAATGGGGAGACTCTGTAGGTATTTATCATTTCGAAAAAAATGGAATAAGTACATACAATTGTTCATTTCTACAATTTTGTTCAAAGGGTGGATAAAAACAAACTATTGCAGAATTGACAAATAATCATTAATTTGATTTTTTAATTTCTGTAAAGTTAAAGTTAAATATGAAAAAGTACATCTTTTTGTTGTTATTATTAGTTGGGATATCGGCATCGGCTCAAATTGGAGTGAATGTTTGCTTAGTTGGCAGTGTTACTGATGAAATCAATAAGAAAGCACTTAAAGCTACAATTAAAATATTAGATTTGAATGGGAAAAATATTGCCCGTCCTATTATGTCCAACGAAACAATGAATGGAGCATACTCTGCATCTGGTTTGAAACCTGGGCAAAAGATAATTGTTCGAGTGGAATGCCCTGGTTATTTTAGCCAAGATTACAACGTAGATGTTCCTGATTCCAAAGAATATGCTGAAATTTCAAGAGATTTCACAATTAAGCCAATGGCTGTTGGCACTATGATGCCTTTCAGGGTTTATCCATTCGACAGAAATAAAAGTAAATTGCGAGAAGGTGCCGATTATATCTTTGAAACAATGCTTTATGTTATGAAAAAAAATCCTACTTCAAGATTTGAGATTATTTGCTACCCAGATGATTCAAAGAACCCAGCAACTAATTTTAGGATGACTACAGAAAGATGCGATGCAATTAGAGAATACTATGTTTCAAAAGGAATTGCTCTAGATAGACTTACTGTGCTACCTTTTGCAAATATTGACAACAAAAACCCACCTCCTAGTGGCAAAGCTGCTAAAGGCAAGAGATACAAAGGTTCTATTTATTTAAAAATATTGGCTATTTAGGAAATTGAGTAAAACTCAAATTGCAAGCATTTAATCCAATCATCTTGGATATTTGCGACCTATTATCTCTAATTATTGCATAAATTGGGACAAAGAGTGAAGAAACAATTGGGTTTGCTCCTAAGTATCCAGCTATTTTCCAAAGTCCACTCGTTCGCTTCAATGCTTCAAAAATAGCTCTTGCTTTATGGAATACTCTTCCATTTGCATCAACAAAATTAATATTGAGCATTGATACTTTATCTTTAAAATCATAATCAGAATCTGGAATAGTTGCCAATCCAATAGGAGTAAGATTTTTATTAATATCAAATGTTAGATAATAATTCCAAGTGTGTGTGCAAATTCCACAGTCGTAATCAATGATGATGTATTCTTTAGTTTTTTCCAATTGTATTAATACTCCATACCTTTTTTACCAATATCTTTTCGGTAATAAGCATTTTCAAAGTTAATTGTAGCAACTCTCGAATATGCTCTTTCAATAGCTTCTTGCAAATTACTTCCAATTCCAGTGACAGCTAAAACTCTTCCACCATTTGAAAACACTTTTTCATCTTTAGATTTAGTGCCACAATGGAAGACGATTGTATGATTATTTCCGTTTTCTAAACCACTAATTTGCTTTTCTTTTTCAAATGAATCTGGATAGCCATAAGAAGCCATAATCACAGTACAAGCAGTTTGATTGGAAATTGAAATGCTTTCCTTATCGATATTGCCTTTTGCAGCAGTTCTGAATAGTTTTGCCAAATCCCCTTGTACTAATGCCATCACTGATTCTGTTTCTGGATCGCCAAACCTACAATTATATTCAACTACTTTTGCTTCGCCATCTTTAATCATAAGCCCAATAAACAAGCACCCAATAAAAGGACAGCCATCTTTAGCCATTCCGATTAAGGTCGGCTTAATTATTTCATTTTCAATTTTAGTTAAAAGCTCAGGAGTTACTAATTTCGTTGGCGAATAGGCCCCCATTCCACCCGTATTTTTACCAGTATCTTCATCTCCTATTCTTTTATGGTCTTGCGAAGCTGGAAGCACTATATAATTATTTCCATCGCAAATGGCAAAGATTGATGCTTCATCGCCTTCCATAAATTCTTCAATTACAATTGAATTCCCTGAATCGCCAAAAACTCCACTAAAGATTTCATCTATTGCTTGATGACCTTCCTCTTTAGTAATCGGAATCAGAACACCTTTTCCAGCAGCTAAACCATCTGCTTTTATAACAACTCTGCCAGAATTTTCTATAAAGTTATGAGATTCGGCATATTCAGAATTTTTGAATACTTTATAGCTTGCTGTGGGAATGCCATATTTCGCCATAAAATCCTTAGCATAACCCTTTGATATTTCTAACATCCCAGCTTTCAAACTTGGAGCAAATACATCAATACCAGCATTTCGAATGGCATCGGACATACCCATAGAAATTGGTTGTTCAGGCCCAATGACCACTAATTCCACTGTATTTGCTTTGCAAAAGTTGATTATTGCAGTGAAATCATTTAAATCTAGTGGCGATAAATCTGCGAAATTTACAATCCCTGGATTTCCAGGTGCTGAAAATAGTTTTGAGCAACTATTTGATTTTTTAAGTGAGTAGGCAAGGGCATTTTCTCTGCCTCCACTGCCAATTAAAAGTATATTCATTTGCTATTTTTCAATTTATGTTGAGAAATTTCTATAATTCAATTTGTAACGAAAACTAAAATATGGTTATTTTGTATTTTAAAAACTAAAAATTATCAAAACTATGGCAAAAGACAAAAATATTGAGGCAAACGTTCCAACGATTGCTGAAGAAAAAATGAAAGCAGTCCGCATTGCGATGGACCAAATCGAAAAACAACACGGCAAGGGCTCAATAATGATGCTTTCCGACAAAGGTGTTGATAATACAATTGAAGCAATTTCTACTGGCTGTATGTCGTTAGATGCTGCTATTGGAATCGGGGGTGTGCCAAGAGGTAGAGTAATTGAGATTTATGGGCCAGAATCTTCTGGGAAAACTACTATTTGTTTGCATATAATTGCAGAAGCTCAAAAAAATGGTGGACTTTGTGCTTTCGTGGATACCGAACATGCACTTGATGTAAATTATGCACAAAGATTGGGTGTGGATTTGAATTCCCTTCTTTTATCGCAACCAGAATTTGGTGAACAAGCTTTGGAAATCGTAGAAACTTTAGTTCGCTCTGGTGGTATAGATGTAGTAATCGTTGACTCTGTTGCAGCATTGACTCCAAGAGTGGAAATAGAAGGCGATATGGGCGATGCACAAATGGGTTCTCAAGCAAGACTAATGTCTCAAGCTATGAGAAAATTAAATGCTGCTATTGGCAAATCTAAAACTATCGTGATGTTCACAAACCAATTACGTAGTAAAATTGGTATTGTTTATGGCAATCCTGAAACTACAACTGGTGGTAACGCATTAAAATTCTACGCTTCAGTTCGATTAGATATCAGAAGAAAAGAAGTAATCAAAGATGGAAATGACATTATTGGCAATAGAGTGAAAGTAAAAGTTGTAAAAAACAAAGTTGCTCCTCCATTCAAAGAAGTTGAATTCGACATTATGTACAACGAAGGTATCTCTAAAATTGGAGATATGCTCGATATGGGTATAGAAAATGGCTTTGTACAAAAATCTGGCTCTTGGTTCCAATTCCAAGGCGAAAGAGTGCAAGGTAGAGATGGTTTGAAGAAATTATTAGAAGAAAATAAAGATTTATATAAAAACTTAGAAGCAAGCATCAAAGGAATGTTTGCTGCAAAAACTGTCTAAGTTTAATTATTTAAAGCATGAAGCCCTGCACTTTACTAAAAGAGCAGGGCTTTTTTTGTACTATTTGGAAACAACAATCGGAATGTTCAAATTCTCACTGCCAAGTGCTACTCTTGCGAAATAAACTCCCGATGGAATATTTGAGCAGTCCATAATTAAATTGCCGCTGAATGGCTCTAACTTTTGAATTGAATAACTAATGTTATTTAGCTTAGCACCAAATATATCATAAATTCCAATTTCAGCTTCATCAATATTGTAAGCAGAATTCCAATAAATCAAAGTTTTTACAGAATTCACCGCTGGAATTGGATATGGTTTGTAGTTGTATAGGTATGCTTTTTCTGATT
>Ga0163148_10000303_pt1 | contig 65811 bp, 45 predicted proteins | sample OliLakLV19MP7P2_FD_148606 | JGI IMG/M metagenome (GOLD analysis project Ga0163148, IMG submission 148606) | Freshwater microbial mat bacterial communities from Lake Vanda, McMurdo Dry Valleys, Antarctica- Oligotrophic Lake LV.19.MP7.P2 | ecosystem: Environmental > Aquatic > Freshwater > Lake >... | reverse complement strand
TGGCGTGAAGTCGGCCTGGGCGTTGAGTGGTTGTGTTCGGTCATGGCTCGCGTAGGGCGTGTTGCGCCGCTTGACCATGCGCGGATTGACCCGTCCACGGCTTGTTATGCAGCAAGTAGCCCGGATGAAGGAGTAGCCCGGATGGAGCACAGCGCAATCCGGGGCGAGATTGCTACGGTATTGGGTGCCCTGTTGGGCTGGATTTCCCCGGATTCCGCTGCGCTCCATCCGGGCTACTCTCTTATTTGTTCTATGGTTTCAGGAATATTTGGATACATATATTGGTGGGTGGACATTGTTTCCGCTATATTTTGTATATTCTTAGCCCGGGCTATTGACTGGTTCAGCAAGTAGCCCGGAGAAAAAAGTAGGGCGGGTCCCGCGAAGCGGTACCCGCCGTCCTAACCAACACGGCGCCGCATGGCGTGTGGTCCATCTTTTGAGATACACGACGCAAACCGCACTTCGTTTTTCCGCGTCGCAGCAACCTTCCATGGTGCACTACATCCGGCCCGGCCGTCCTGGCCGGGCGTTCGGCTCGCCTGACGATGCCTGAGGACATCGTCAAAGCGGCTCACCTCACCCCCGCAAAGTCATCCAGACCAGCAACTGCGTATTCCACGCCATGGTAGTCACTGATTCCATGGCGTGGAATCGGTGACTACCATGGCGTGGAATCAGTGACTCTTTCGCGTGGAATGCGCAAGCAAGTGCCATCGTGCAAATTGACGTAAGACCAGGGTTTTTCACAGCTTTCTCCAGAAGCGCAAGATCGCGCGAAGTCATGGCGTTGTTCATGGTAGTAATTTACACGGCTGGCAAAAATCAGCGCTTATCCAAACGCGTTTCGATGGCTGCCAAGCGCGCCCGCAGCCCCGCATTCTCCGCACTCAATTCCTGCATCGCGCGCACCGCCACTGCCTCAAAGCCGCGCATCGACAGCATCAAATAGCCGTCTTCGCCTTCACTCACCCATTCCGGAAACACCTGCTGCATTTCTTGCGCGACAAAGCCTAAGTGCAGGCCTTCGGGTTGAAAAGCGGCTTTGCCGGCTTCGCGGTAGTGATAGCGCACCGGGCGCAGGGCGTTGATTTGGTCAAGCGCGTGGGTGTAGTCCTGCACCTGGTCTTTTAGGCGCGCATCAGAAAGCGAGCTGATCGTGCCGGTGGTGGTTTGCAGCTGGCCGGTGTTGGATAGGCGCATGCGCTGCGTGCCGCCTGCGCCTGGATCGCCGTTCGTATTGCTGTGCGTGCCGCCGCTAAACCAACTGAAGCTTCCAAATGTCGGGCTGGTGCGAAAGTACATATTGAAACTTTGCACGCCGATGCCGTAGGTTGATCCAAAGAGGTTAAGCATTTGCCGGTTCTGCGAGCCGAACGCGAGGCTGCCAGTATCGACGACAGAAACGTTGCCATTAACTGTCAAGGCCGCATCGACGGCAGGTGTATTGGTATTGATCGCCATACCGCCTTCGGCGCGAACTAGGAATTGGCGCGGGCCGGTAGAAGTGAAGTCGATTCCTTGATCGTCGGACCAAACGAAAGTGCCGTTATCACCATTGGAGTCGCCGGAATCTGCAGCACAGGTGCCGTCATTGACTTCATCGCCAGGGCGGATTCGCGCCCGCCAACCGATGGCCAAACTGTCGTCGCCGCCAGCACAGTTACTCCGGCCGCCGACCGTACTAAAAAAGCCCGTCGCGAAGTTGTCGGTACCGCCGACAACGGTGCTGCGAAACCCGGTAGCGCTATTCCCCCTGCCGCCGCCGACGGTGCTGTAGTCGCCCCTTGCCGCGTTAGCCACGCCACCGCCGATGTAGCCAGCAAACCCCGTCGCTTCGTTAGCAGCACCGCCGCTGACGGTAGCGAATGACTTGTCGGATGTGGAACCCGCGTTGTCGCCTGCCAAATTTGCGTAGCCACCGCCAACCGTACCGTAGCTCTCGGTCACGCGATTGGGTCCTTCCAAGGTGTTTTCAGGATCGCTATCGCCCGAAGGCACACCGCCTCCAGCGATCGTGGCACCGCGCACGCCAGCGGCCACTGAGTTGGCGCTGCTACCAGCGAGGACATTGGCAGTAATCGGCACCCCATTAAACAGCAGGCTCGACGGTTCAATACGAAAACTTTGCACATTACGGGTGCGGATTACAAAAGGCTGAGCATCCGTGGTGCCAATAAAATTGCTCGACGGATCAATGCCGGCATTGCCTAGTCTTCCCCACGCGTCAGCCGAACCGGCGGCACCGGTCGGGCCTGTAGCGCCAATCGCACCTGTTGTCCCAGTCAATCCAATGGGGCCGGCGGGGCCTGTTGATCCGGCAGAACCGGTATTTCCTGTCGAACCCGTGGGTCCGACAGGGCCCGTCGGCCCTGTCGATCCGGCAGGTCCAGCAGGTCCAGCAGCGCCGGTGTTTCCAGTCGAACCGGTAGCGCCAGTGGGACCCGTCGCGCCCACCGGCCCCTGCGGCCCCACTGGGCCTGAACCAGCCGCCTCACACGTCACGCCGCCATCGACATTCACCACCCGAATCGACTGCCCGCTCGGGCAGCTCGATGCCACGCGCGCCTGCACTTGTGCGGGATTGATTTGCGCCGCGCCAATCGCGCCATTGGCGACAGAGGTTGCGACCAGCGCCACCGCCGCAATTTGCGCCTGCGGGGCCGGCGTGATTTTGGTGGCCGGGCTTAAGCTGGTAAATGTGCCGCTGGATGCGCCGGGGCGCACGCCGATTTGCAGCTGGTAGTCGCCGTCCGCAATCACCGGGCCAAAATCCAATTCGACGCTAAAAACGCCGTCGCTGACTGAAACGTCGTCTTTCACAATGACGAGGCCAACCGGCGTGCCGACGGTGGTTTGCAGCACAAATTGGAGGTCGAAGAGGCCGCCAGCGGGGCTGCCGGCATCGACCAGGCTGCCTTGATAGGTAAAACCATTGCCGAGTGCGAATGCGGAAGGGGTGAACAGCACGCTCAACACGGCGGCGACCAGTGAGTGAAGTTTCATGGGTTTCATGGGGCAAGCTCCTCGCGAATGGGTTGGGTGTTCGGTTCGACTGCGGCGCTGGCTGAGAACCGGCTTTAGTCTTCAAAGTCATCGCGAAAAATGAGGCCCAGCGAGCTGTGGAAACCGCCGCTCAAGACATACGGCCCGCCCGCTGCAAGCTGAGTCGCGGATTGCGCAACCGTGCCGACCAGACTGAGCCCAGCGGCACTCGCCGTGGCGCCACCGCCAGCGATCACTTGTTTTTTCATCACATAGACGCCGCCGCTGGGCGCGGTTTGCGCAAAAGCGAGCGCTGGCAGCAGCAAAATCAGGGCAATTTTCCGCATCGCTGTCTCCGCAAGCCGCCAAAATGAGCGGGTACTTACCTAAACACGTAATTTCCGGAGATGCGGGGCCACGCGGTTGCGATGGCTTTGCGCCGAGGCTCACTCGGAATGGTCCCCGCTGCATGCACTCACTCCGCGGAACGGAACGGGCGTGCAAGCGAGGGCATTGGCGCTGATTGATCCGTGCTTTCAAAGTGTCACGCTTGACAGCAGAGGAAACGGGGTCAGAGACGAATGGCACTAACTAGAGCAGGGGTCAGGTCTAGCAAAGTAGCAAGTCTCTGGGCTAGACTTGGCTATGGCCCGACCGATGCGTGTGGAGTTTTCTGGTGCGCTGTACCACGTGACGTCGCGTGGGGATCGGCGTGAGGCGATCTTTGAGAATGATGAGGATTGCGAGGTGTTCCTGGCGGTGCTCGGCGACGTCGTTCGGGATTTCAACTGGCTGGTTCATGCGTACTGTCTGATGGGCAATCACTACCATCTGGTGGTGGAAACGCCGGATGGCAACTTGGCCAAGGGGATGCGCCAGCTCAATGGCGTGTTCACGCAGGCCATCAATCGCCGGCATCGGCGCACGGGTCATCTGTTCCAGGGGCGCTACAAGGCGATCCTGGTGGATCGCGGCCGTTATCTGCTGGAATTGACGCGCGATGTGGTGCTCAACCCGGTGCGTGAAGGCAGGGCGCGCGATGCAGGGGATTGGGCGTGGAGCAGTTATCTGGCGATGTCGGGCGCCGAGCCAGTGCCCGAGTGGCTGGCGACGGATGGATTGCTGGTGTTGTTTTCCCCGCGTAGTGCGATTGCGATCAATCTCTATGCGAAGTTCGTGGCCTCTGGCGTTGGCGCCGAGCCAATCTGGAAACATTTGAAGCGACAAATGTTCCTGGGTGACGACCGTTTCGTAGCGCGCATGCAGAAGCGCGCGGACGCAGCCCGCGACAACATCAACATCCCCAAAGCCCAGCGCCGACCACCGGCAGCACCGCTGGCGGCGATTGCCGCCAAGTACCGCGACAACAAAGGCGCCATGGTTGCGGCACACGCTACCGGTCAATACAGCTATCAGCAGATCGCGCAATATTTTGGCGTGCACTTCACCACGGTGGGTCGCGTTGTTCGGCAAGCCAAAGAAGGCCAGTAACAATTGCTGCTACTCTAGGCTTGGCCGCTTAAGCAGTTTTCCACTGTCCCGATTTTCGAGCCCGCAACACCGATGAAGATCGACAGCAGGGCCAGCCAATTGGTAGCGAAGAATGCTTGCATGGTGTCGTACCTCTCAAAGGTTCAGCAGCCGCCACGTTTTATGATTCCCGTTGGATAGCGCCCGGGTTGCGCTGCGCTGCATCCGGGGTACTCACTGTCCGCATGGCAGAACGTGAACCCTTGGCATATCAAACCGAAGTGCAGTCCGCGATTGCGCCCGATGGACTCACGATCCGCTGTTGCGATGACAAACTCAGTTGCGATGACAAACTCGCACCTGCTTTGCCGTATCAGATCAACAACGGCGATCACTGTGATCGCTCGTCAGATATCGGGAGCACGCCATGCGCGCCACATTCACACACCTGCTTTTGGCAGCCGCACTATCGTGCATGAGTGCATCAGCAATGGCGCAGGTGCAGTATCGCTCCGGCCAGATCGTTTACACGCCGGCGATCGATTTCACGCTCGGCTACATGCCGAACGGCACCGGCTACTTCGTCTCGCAGGCCTATATCCCAAGCCCACCGCAGCCCACGGTGAACCAGCCCTACTACGTCAGCGTGCGCATGGAAGGCATCGCCTCGCCGGCGGTGGGCCGCTTCATGGTGGTGGGCTTCGTTCCGCCCACGGGCACCACCGTGGTGGTCAACGCCGCAACACCGGTGCGCTGCTTCTATCGCGCGATGAGCGGCACCGGCGCCTTCACCGAGTTTACCAACCAGGTACTCACCGACGTATCTTTTGGCGCCAATCTGCGCATCTTCGGCTGCCCGCAGCCTGGCGCTGGCGCCGGCCCGTATTCAATTATTGCGGTACCCGGCGGCAACGCCTATTACCTGGATCGCCGCGATCCGGTGCAGCCCGCATCCACCAACTGGCCGCTCGGCAGCCAGGCCGGCTATGAATTTCTGATCCCGGTCGTCAGCAATCGCACCATGGATGGCTTCAGCATCAATGATCGCTTCTACGGTGTCATCCGTTCCATCCAGGGCGACGGCATCGACCCCTGGACCAACCCACCGCCGCATCTTGCCTTGCTGGTGAGCCCGATCAGCGGCAACCCCGTCGCCGACATGGAAGCTGCACTCGCGGCGCCGCCCGCGCCACCACCCGCAGGTAAAACCGGCACCGAGGTCGTCTGCCGAAACCTCGGCCCCAGCGCTGCCAGCAACGTCAGCTGCGGATTCAACAACATCCCTGCCGGCCGCAACGCCACCATCTTCTGCAATCCCACCAGCCCGCAAGCCACACTCGCCAGCGGTAGCTTCATTCGCTGCGCCCTGATCATGGACCGTTTCCCCGGCTTCGCCACCGTCGAGGGCATCGCCACCTCGACTACACTCGACAGCAATCTCGCCAATAACACCCGCAGCCTGACCTTCTCAGGTGGGCTGACGGAGGTGATTTACCTGGGTGGGTTTGAGTAGTTTGCTATCAATAGTCCAGCAAGTCCTTTGCAGTGAAACAATTGCGCTCTGTCCTGGGGGAACGCACGGATTGATGGCCAGTTTTCGACGCAAGCTCGATGGAAAAGAAGCGAACTATTTTCTTCATTGACCACCCAGGTTTCTACCACTCGCGTTCAGCTCCTTGGTTGATTCCAAACCGGGGCGATGCAACTGCAGGCGGTTGCACTCAGATTGGCTGTACGTGCTGCAGGCGCAGATCTTCGATAGCGAAGACCTGGCGCGTGAAGTCCAGACGGTGCTGGATCTCAGGGACGCCCATTTCGGATTGCTGTCACCGCATCGAACTGTGTTTGTCGGCCTTGGCTAGCGCTGAGTGTGCGGGCTGCTGCAGTCGCAGGCAAGCCCGTTGCGATCAGGGAAAATGCGCGACGCCGCCGACGCGCGGGAATACGTTCGACCGCAGCTTGGCGATGGAGACTGGCGAAAATCCAGCACTCGTGCCGCTCATCAGACCCCCGTCGCCGTATTCCAAACCCAGAGAGCGACCGACCGCCTGTACCGCAATCGCTCGTGGGTCGTACTCGATGGAGTAGTCAGGCGCGGTCTCGTCCGTGCCGGCGAAACTATAGTCGGCCATGGTTTCCAGCAAGAGCACCGCGCCGAAGGCGCTGCTGGCAAGTGAATAAAATACACTCTCGGTATCCGGATCACCGTCTTTTCGCTCTGGCCCCTGGTATGCCGACAGGAGGTAGGCAATCCAGAACTCCTGGCTCTGATCATAGGCATTGTCGAACTTGGTCAGACTTCTCACTTCGGCATCCGTCGGCTCGTATGCTGTACCGTCCGCCTGAGGGCAATTGCGCACGAACGGCAGGTATTGATCGTTGCCCTGACCCAGGACACCATAGCGGACACGTATGTACGCTGCGTTGAACTTGTCGGCATTTCCGGGCACCCCGATATCGTTTAGCCATTCAATTGGAGGAATGGGGACATCCTCACCTATATCCCCTTGTGGGACGCGGTTGTCATTGCCCATATCATCATCATCGAACAGCGTTGCGACTTTGCCTATCAGGTCAGTGCCCACCGGTGTTGAGGTAGTGACGTAATTAAGGTTGTTCTCGACGATCGCAAAGCTCCTCTTGACGCCTGGCCCTACCGTGACTTCCATCCTGCCGTTCTCGAATGCATTGTCTGGCAAGCGGGGCGCTGAGCAGTTTCACCTCGGAGCCAGCACGATCCGACACGACGTTCTTGATAGCGAGCGAGGGTTCGCTGTTGCCGGTGACGATACCCATGGAGTCGATCTCCATATGCAAGCTGCGCCACACGGTCACCAACGGCGATGCCGTATACAGCTGATACGAATGGTACGTGCCCGGATCGATGAGCCCGGAAGATGAATTCAGTTGGGTGCCGCTGACGCTTGGCGGTGCTGGAAAAGGAAATGCCGGATGCTCGGCAGCCACTGCATTCTCGGCGCCGATCGCATAGGCCGCAAACCGGTAGTTGTCACCTGGTTGCGCACTCACGTCGTATTCCGCGACCGCAACGCCCTGGCTGTTGGTTTGCTTGCTGGTCGTGGACACGAACGCGCCACCGGTCCGATTGTCGTTGCCGGCATTGCCATTCGGGTCGATGATCAGATCGCGCGTTGGATCATCGACATCGAAGGCGAAGAATTGCACGGTCACGCCAGAGACCGCCGAACTCAGCTGCGCTTTCAGTTGCACGCGCTTGCGCGCCGGATTGCTGTCGGTCGGGGTGGCCTTCTCGGCGAACACCCGCAGCCCGCCGCCTTCGTTCGGATTGGGGTCCATGGGCGAACTGTTGCCGATCCGGTTCAGCGTGAGTGCCTGGATGTTCATCACCTGGAAGCGCGCGCTGTCTTCATAGACGGCCGCATCAACCGAGTTGAAGTAGCTCGCGTGCAGCAGGTTTTCCGGCGTGGAATTCGCCTCGGGGCCACGTGCAAAGAAGACCGGAGTGCTGCCATGACCGAAGGCATCGAGCGTGACCGGCAGTTGCAGCGTGGCGCCATAGCTCCCGTTGATGACGCCGGCGATCGACACATTCGCTGCTCCGTCCGCTTCGATGGTCACGATGCCCGTGCTGTTGGGCGGCCCGTAAAACACGTTGACGACCGGGGCACCGGGCATCCGCACACCCAGGGCATAGGTTTCCCGACTGAAGCTCACGATCGGGTGCGTGACGTTGATCGGCATTGCCGCTGACGGCAGGATGGCGACATTGTTGGCCCCGACCGTGGCCGCCCGCGCCACCAGCGCCGCCTGCCGACTGTTGCCGACACTGTCGCGAATGCCTTTGACGTAGATCTTCTGCGACAGCGCGTAGCCGATGCTGTTGGTCTGGATGGGGACGTACAACAGGCTATAGAACGGACCGTTCGGACTGGTCGAAAAGGTGACGAAGGGTTCGATCGGATTTCCTGCGGTGTAGCTGGTGCGGAAATTCTGCTCGGCGACGTTGTAGGTGTCGGCAAAGTTCGCCCGGCCACCAGACACCTCGATCTGCACGTCGCGCACCGACCCGATGCCGATCGCCGACCAGGCGGAAACAAACTTCGCGGTGCCCACGACCTGGATTTTCCAGGCGGCTGATGGGTCGATGCGGATGGCACCCGAAGACGAAGTGACCGCCAGCGTGATCAACGCGGCCGTTGGATTGTCGTTCGCCTGCGTGGGTTTGATGCCGCGAACGAAGACGTTGGCCGTGCTCCCCTTGCCTTGCCCGTTCAGCGTGATAGGCAAAGAAATCGATGCGCTGAAGGGACCGACCTCGCTGAGCGAGAAGCCGACGCGATCGGCGTGGCGTTCCTTCAGTACGATGTTGCCGCCAAAGTTTGCCGGACCGTAGTCGACGGCCACGGTAACGCTCTTGGTTTCGCCGACACCGATGACATTCCAGTTGGCATTGATCGTCGCCTGGCCCACCGGCGGAGGCGCCGAGGTGATTGCAAATGCGCCCGTTTGTATGCAGTTTCCGGGGAAGGTCTCGGTGATGAAGACCGATGATTCGGCCGCGAACGCCTTCATGTAGTACGCCACGTTCCCTTGGGCGGTCGCCGGCACGGACAGGCTGTCGGTGAAGTTGCCGCTCTGCGTCAGCGAAAACCTGAGCTTGCCCTGGATCGGCGCACCGGTGAATCCCGGCACACCGATGAAGGCGTTGATCTGGTGCACGCCGGTGGTGGTCTCTGCGGAAACAAAAGGCCGCGTTTCGCCTACGGCGATAGTGGGCATCGAGACGCCCTGCGCACACGCAACCCCGATGATGGGAACGGCACCGCCATCGGCGACTTCGGGCAGCATCAGGCTGGATGCCTGGGCGAAGCCAGTGCACAGCGACCACAATATCAATGCGCACCAAGCCACTGCTCCCCGGCGCGCAAGGCGCCGGTCCGAGGATGTCGTCACCACTGCGTGATCGCATCGCAATGGGTTCATGGTCTTTCGACCGCAACAGCTTTCTGGGTACTGACTCATGACGCGCCTTGTCCGGGGGAGAGGGCCGAAGTGCCAAGGTGCGCTGCTTGCGCACATAGATCAATTCGGTCCAGGCGTTATCCCCCATCAAGGCGCTATCCAACACTAACTTTCGACAGGTGCAGGCGGACTCAAGCGTCGATGCGGCGCTGGACGAGACAACTTGTTGCCCACAAAAATCTCGAAGGACCTGCGGTTTTAGCGCCCTGACTCGGGGGCAATCCCGGCTTCGAACGTGTTCAGCACGTCCCGAGATGTTACTGCGTCTAAACGAGCGTTGGGCTCATGGCTGCTGCGGCAGGATCACGCCTCGGAACGTGCCGCTGTTGCCAATTTCTCCTGCACCTTCGAACCAACGGAAAAAAGGGTCAAGCTCGTAACGCAGGCGGTAATAGCCTTGATAATCCAAGGTGCAGCTCGGGTCGTCGCCATTCTCGCGATAGGTGACAGCGTCGCCGGCAAGCAATGTGCTGGTGACCGGGCGAATCTGATACTGAACGCCCATGTCGCACCAGAATGCCCCACTGGTGTCACGCATGGTCAGCTGCACTACATGGGCAATGGGCGGCGTATCCACCAGCTCGGGCTCGGACTGCGGGTGTGCCGGGCCGATTTGCAACAGGCTCGTGATCTCGTAGCGAATCGAGTACTTGGCAAGAAAGTGAGGTGGGTTGGGTGTTGGATCAAACGGGTCAGCGTCATTCGGATTGGCCAATCTTGCGCTGCGTACGATCGGAGCTTCGAATCGTGGCTGGCTGTCTTCGCTGCCCACTACCCAGTCAGGCAAGCCGTCGTTGTCGCAGCCAGCGGGATCACCGTCATCGCCTGGACCTGGACCGGGATTTGGGTTCGAATCACCCGGCGGTGGCGCGCCGATTTCGTCGTCGCCATCATGCCCACTGCCCCACGGCGGGTCAGTCGGATCGAAGTTGCAGCCCAGCCAGCTATCACCGTTTAGGATGCAGGTGTCGTACTCGGCGCTACACACGCGGCCGGCGTCGTGACAACCGTAAATCCCTTCGTCGCCCGGCGACGGTGGTGGCTCAAAGATATCGACTTCTTCGTTGTAGAGCACCCAGTCGCGATGCTCGTCGCTGATCTCATCGAAAAAGCTCAGACTGCCCAACAAGCCGAGCTCGAACGGACTGAAATGTGCCGCTTGCGCGTCGCGGCATACCAGGCTGCTGGTCAGTTTGCGCACAAAGGTTTCGCGCTGGCCCTCGCGGGCGATCAGCCAGTTGGACGTGAACGTGCTTTCCCCGTCGCCACTCGTTTCAAGCTGAAGAGTCTGCGGCTCTCCGCGCCGCCGTGAGGCCACCATCGACCATCGCTCCGGATTCGAGCGCGACTGCATGAGCGTGAACCGCAGTTGATGATTCAGATCGCGGTGCTTGAACGACAACGAGTACGCGCCTTGCTGGATCTCAGTGGCGACGATGCTGGCGCATTGCTGCTCCGGGGAGACCTTTCTTGCCTTTGCGTTGTTTAGACAATCTTGATCGACGCGCGTCATGGTGAACTGCCGCAATCCGGATCGCGCATCGATCTGCACATTCGCGTCGATGCCACTGGCGAAGCCCAGGCCTTCGCTGCGGCGATGGAACGCATTCAACCGCAGGTGCCCCTGGCGTTGCGCCAACAGGTTCAGGTGCACTGAGTCTGTCTCTCGCGGGAAAACGCCTTGGGCAAGAATCGGCAGGCGCGCGACGAAGCGTTCGTAGTCGACGGTCGAATCGGCAATGCCGATGCAGAAGTGCGGAACGCTTGCAACGACTGGCCGCACTCCGAGCATTGCAATGAGGCAAGTCGACAGGCAAAGACAGAGTAAGGTCTTGCGAGACAGAGAACATTTTTGATTTGTATTCACGTGATGCTCCGTAAGGGTTGCTCCGAACAAGCTCGGAGTCGTGACCGCTGGCTGAGTCAGAGGGCGAGAAACTGCAGGTTGACGCGCTTCTCGGTTGAGAGCGACCAACTCCGCTGCTTAAAATCGGGCGCGGCAAGCGAGGCTCTTTGGCGAAGCCGAAGTGGTGACTTGTTCAGAGGGTCCCTGCGGGGGTCGCCCATTGGACGGTCGCTGCTTCAACATGGTTGATGTCATGGTTCATACGATCTTCAATAGCGAAATCCGGTTTGACACGGCGCCGATCGCATCGGCGCTTCGCTGTGCGCCGCGAGCAACCGCCCACAGCGCGGGTCGCAACACTGACTAAAGACAGGCCTCAGGATTTCGGATCGGGTGCGCAGGCGCGTTCTAGAGATCGCATCGTGCTGCAGCAACGCGGACGACTCGACGCTACAGGCCTAGGTCGAGTCGTTTACGCGGTGCTGTGCAAACAGACCGGCGCAAGTTTTGGGCCGACGCTAGTGTGGTGTCGCATAGGGCGCAACACCACTAGTTGCTCGCGGAACCCCTCAATCGCACTGCGAATAGCCACAATGTCGTTCGGCAGTTTGCGTCGAAGTTTAAGCACGTCGTGTTCATCAATCACCGCCAACGCAGAATTGTCGGAATGCAGATCAATCGCAGCGTAAAGTGGCATGCCCGTCTCCTGTCGTGTGCTTCACCTTCGAGGTTTCGTCACCGCACAGGTACCGCCATGGGCAGGAAAGCGGCGACACGAGGCTTCAGGTCGCAATAAATACTGCCTCCAACCCCTTTTGGCTGCGATGCGCCGGGATTGAGATCCGCGGAGATCGGACAAACGCGTGGGTGGATCAAATCCAAAGTGCGCTCTATTGACCGGCTGAGAACCAGCGACCTTCCACTTCGGAGGCAAACGCTATATCCCGCTGAGCTACGGACTTAGCCGGATGTCGGCGGCCACGCTGGCGCTGCACAGCGCTATGCCTCGCCATGTCCAAAAAGGCGTTCGCGGCAACGCATCCAGGCAGCGTAGGTGCGTGATGATGGAGCGGGCGAGGAGTACGGTTTGGGCGTCGGCGAATGTCTGCGCTATTGCCTAATCGACGCAAGCGCTTCAAAGTGGCCGCTTGCAGGAATTCGGCTGCGGTCGGCACGGGTCCTTCGTTGCGATCTACTCGGCTGTCTATTGCGTGGCGTCTGCGCTGCGTTCCCGTCCTATCGTTCTCGTCCAATCAAAAACTGGAAAATTGAGTTTTGCCCATGAATGACCCAACGCTCCCTCCCGAAGTCCCGGTCGATGAAAACCGCCTGATTGCCGAGCGTCGCAGCAAGCTCGATGAGCTGCGCGCCAACGGGGGCATTGCCTTCCCCAACGATTACCGGCCCGATGCATTCGCTGGCGATTTGCATGCCGAGTACGGCGATATCGAGCAATGGGATGCGGCCAAGCTGGAGGCTTTGGGGCGCGTGGTACGGGTTGCCGGTCGGCTGCTGGCGAAACGCGTCATGGGCAAAGCCAGCTTCGTGCAATTCCGCGACCAAACCGGTGATTTGCAATTGTTCTTGCAGCACAGCACGCTGGGCGATGTCTACGAGGCGTTCAAGTCGTGGGACGTTGGCGACATCGTCGCGGCCAGTGGAATTCTGATGCGCACCAAGACGGGTGAGCTGTCGGTGAAAGCGTCCGAACTCCGGCTGCTGACCAAGTCCTTGCGCCCGCTGCCGGACAAATGGCACGGCCTCGCGGATGTTGAACAACGTTACCGCCAACGTTATGTCGATCTGATTGTCACCGAGTCATCGCGCGAGGTGTTCAAGCTGCGCGCGCGAGTGATTTCGCATCTGCGCCGGTATCTGGATGAACGTCGCTTCATGGAAGTGGAAACACCGATGATGCATCCGATCCCCGGAGGCGCCACAGCGCGACCGTTCGTCACGCATCACAATGCGTTGGACATGGACATGTATCTGCGCGTCGCGCCTGAGCTGTATCTCAAGCGCTTGACCGTGGGTGGCTTCGATCGCGTCTACGAAATCAATCGCAATTTTCGCAATGAGGGTGTCAGCACTCGGCACAATCCCGAGTTCACCATGCTCGAGCTCTACCAGGCTTATGCCAGTTACACCGAGATTATGGATATCACCGAGGGCATGATTCAAAGTTTGGCCGGTGAAGTATGCGGCAAGGATATTTTTCAATGGGAAGGGCGTGACATCGATTTGTCGCGGCCGTTCCGTCGTTGGCGACTGGATGAGGCCGTACGTCACCACAATTCTGAAATCAGTGAAGCGGATCTGCGCAGTGTTGGTGCCATGCGGGCGCATTGTGCGCGTCTTGGCATCCACGTAAAACCCGATTTTGGTTGGGGCCGGTTGATGCTGGAGATATTCGAGCGTACGGTCGAAGCGACTCTGATCCAGCCCACGTTCATCACTGCTTATCCGACCGAAGTATCGCCGCTGGCGCGTGCCAACGACCACGATGCGCAGGTCACCGATCGCTTCGAGCTGTTCGTCAATGGCAAGGAACTTGCCAACGGGTTTTCGGAGTTGAACGATCCTGAAGATCAGGCCGCACGGTTCCATGCCCAAGTAGCGCAAAAGGACGCAGGCGATGCCGAAGCAATGCATTTCGACGCCGACTACATTCGCGCGCTCGAATACGGAATGCCACCCACAGGTGGCTTGGGTGTCGGGATCGATCGCCTGGTGATGCTGCTGGCGGGCGTGCCGTCGATTCGCGACGTTTTGTTGTTTCCCTACATGCGACCTGAGGCCTGATCGAATCGGCTGCGCCGTTTTTTCTGGCACGACGCCGCAGCTGTTTTCTGCTCGCCGTCGGGGCGACGCGGCGTTACGATATGCGCTCTCTCCGCTGGACCGTATCCAATGGCCGTGGAAACTATGCGCGCCATCCTGCATGTCGATATGGACGCATTCTTTGCGTCAGTGGAGGAACATGACGATCCGACCTTGATCGGCAAGGCGGTGATCGTCGGCGGGCTGGGCAGGCGCGGTGTTGTGTCCACATGCAATTACGCGGCGCGTCGCTTCGGTGTTCGCTCGGCGATGCCTACCGCACAGGCGCAAAGATTGTGTCCGGACGCAATGTTTCTGGTCCCGCGTATGTCGCGCTACGTGGAAGTTTCCGCGCAGGTATTCAAGGTGTTGGGCGAGGTCACGCCGCAGATCGAAGGCTTGTCGCTTGATGAGGCATTTTTGGACGTCAGCGACAGCCTGCGCCTGTTCGGCACTCCCCAGGAAATGGCCAGGCGCATAAAACAACGCGTCTTCGAGGAGACCGGACTCAGATGTTCGGTGGGCATCTCGCACAACAAGTGGCTGGCCAAGCTAGCCACCGAGCTCGGCAAGCCCGACGGTCTGTTCGAAATCACCGAGGCCAATCGTCAGCAGCTACTTGATCCGCTTTCGGTCGGAAGGCTTTGGACGGTGGGCAAAGTGGCCCAGGAAAAGCTCGAAGCTGCCGGCTACCGAACCATACGCGACGTGCGTTGCGCTGATGCCGTCGCGTTGCGACCAGTGATTGGCAACAATGTCGAGTTGCTGCAATCTCTGGCGCGCGGTCAGGACGATCGCCCCGTAGTCGCGGAACGAGAAGAGCAGTCGGTCGGCGCCGAGACCACGTTCGAAACCGATCTGAAGACTCTGGAGGAAGCTCGGACCTGGCTGCTGAGACTGTGCGAGCGCGTAGGCGAACGTGCGCGACGCAATGCGTTGCGTGGCCGCGTGATTACCATCAAGTTGCGCACGCCGCCGTTTCATACCGAATCCAGGCAACTGAGCCTGGCCGCGGGGTGCAACACCACTGACGATATCCATGCCGCCGCCAGGAAATTGCTCGAGCGCTGGTGGCAGGAAAAGGGAACGCCGAGCCTCAGATTGCTCGGCGTTTCGTTGGGTGGCTTTGGCGGCTCGGGCGCGAGCGAAGATATGTTCAACACCGTTGCTTCGCCACTGAAGGATCGTGTCGTCGACTCGCTCAATCAGAAATTTGGTAGCGGCACATTGCAACGCGCTCGAACCTTGGAATTGCCCAGCGACTGATCAGCTCGCCACAGCTTTGGGTGGGTCGCGCAGTTCACGGCGGAGAATCTTGCCGACGTTGGTCTTCGGCAAGCTCTCGCGGAACTCAACCACTTTGGGCTGTTTATAGCCAGTGAGGTGCGTGCGACAGTGCGCTTTGATCATATCGGCGGTCAGTTCCGGGTCCTTCTTGACGATGACCACTTTGACCGCTTCGCCGGATTTATCGTCGGGAATGCCGACCGCCGCGACTTCAAGTACGTCGGGATGCGTGGCTATCACGTCTTCGATTTCATTTGGGTACACGTTGAACCCGGAAACCAGAATCATGTCCTTCTTGCGATCGACGATATAGAAATAACCCTTCGCGTCCATCGTGGCGATATCGCCGGTGTGCAGCCAGCCTTGCTCGTCAATGACCTTTGCGGTCTCATCCTGGCGCTGCCAATAACCGCGCATCACCTGCGGCCCCTTGACGCACAATTCCCCTGGCATCCCCGGCGCAACGGGTTGGAAATTGTCATCCAGCAACGCCACATTTGTCGACGAGAGCGGAAGGCCGATCGAACCGTTGTAGTCGCTCAGGTCGAGCGGATTCATGCTGACTGCGGGAGAAGTTTCGGTGAGCCCGTAGGCCTCGACCAAGGTGCAGCGGGTGACTTTCTTCCAGCGTTCGGCAACGGCGCGTTGCACCGCCATGCCGCCGCCGAGCGAGAGGTGCAATGAAGAGAAATCGAGTTCGGCGAAGCCGGCTGTGTTCAACAGACCGTTAAACAAGGTGTTTACGCCGGTCAAGGCAGTGAACTTGTGTTTGCCCAATTCCTCGACAAATCCTTTCATGTCGCGCGGGTTGGCGATCAGCACGTTTAGCCCGCCCAGGCGCATGAACACCAAGCCATTCGCGGTGAGTGCGAAGATGTGATAAAGCGGCAGGGCGGTGATGATGATTTCTTCGCCCTCCTTGGAATTGCGTCCGATCCAAGCGCCCGATTGCAGCATGTTGGCGATCATATTCCGGTGCGTCAGGATGGCGCCTTTGGCTACGCCAGTGGTGCCGCCGGTGTATTGCAGAAAGGCGATGTCTTCGTGCCCAATATCGACCTTCGGCGCAGGCGCACGCGCGCCAGCAGACAGCGCGTCAGCGAATCGAGTCGATCCCGGAATCTGATAGTCCGGCACCATTTTCTTGATGTATCGGGCGACGAAATTCACGATCATGCCCTTCGGGAAACCCAGCAGATCGCCCACGCCGGTGGTCATGACATGCTTGATCGACGTGTCCTTGATCACTTCAGACAATGTGCTCGCGAAGTTATCCAGCACCACGATCGCCATGGCGCCGGAATCGTTGAGCTGATGCCTCAGTTCTCGCGCTGTGTACATCGGATTGGTATTGACCACCGTCAACCCAGCACGCAACACGCCAAAGATCGCTATCGGATATTGCAAAACGTTGGGCAGCATCAGCGCGACGCGGTCACCCTTTTTCAGCTTGAGTGTGTTGAGCAGATATGATGCGAAGTTCGCGCTCTGGCGATCCACTTCGTCGTAACTTATGGTCTTGCCCATCGAGTAAAACGCAGGTCGCTGCCTGAACTGATTGCAGGCTTGTTCAAGCACCGCTACCACTGAGGTGTACTGGTGGATGTCGATTTCCGCGGGAATGCCCTCGGGATAACTCGACAGCCAAACGGGTGCGTTTTGCGACATAAAACTCCCTCCGTCAAGGAACAGCGCGGTGCCGATGAGCCCGGTTTTGCGTCATGCGAATTCCTCCGGATTGCAACATAGTGAGGCAGGTGGCACAAGCGCGTGCCGACTCAAAACCCAAGTCTCTGGCGGGTTGCCGCGCACGTGCGGGGACATAGTGGCGCGGAGCCGTCGAATCAGGCGGTACAAAAACGGCGGCAGAATGTTGACGAGCACGTCCAAGCTCCGTATAGTCGGCGGTCTCTCTTGGGGCCATAGCTCAGCTGGGAGAGCGCTACAATGGCATTGTAGAGGTCGCCGGTTCGATCCCGGCTGGCTCCACCAAAACGTTGTCCCCATCGTCTAGAGGCCTAGGACACGGCCCTTTCACGGCTGTAACAGGGGTTCGAATCCCCTTGGGGACGCCAAGTACGGAAGCCGCCGCAAGGCGGCTTTTTTGTTGCGTTGCGTGTGTTGCGCGTGCTGGTTAACATCCGGACGCGGCTGTGCTGGCTATCACCGCGAGGGCGATGGAGTGCAACGGCGGCCGTGCGGCGAGCGCGGTCAAGGGAGGCGGAATGTTGATACTGACGAGGCGAGTTGGCGAGACCTTGATGATCGGGGATGAGGTCACGGTCACGGTGCTCGGCGTGAAAGGGAATCAGGTTCGCATCGGGATCAACGCCCCGAAGGATCTGGCTGTGCACCGGGAAGAGATCTTTCAGCGCATTCGCCGCGAGAAAGAAGCCGACCTAGTGGTCCCAGAAGCAAGTAAATAATCCAGCGCGAGAAAATACGGCATGAACTTCCAACGCGACGGTCGAGTCGCTATCATGCGCGGCTCGCGATGATCACAGTCGCACACAGTGCGGACAAAATCTGCGCTGACTTGTTGCGGCGTTGAGCAGTAAATTTTAAGGGATGCCCGAGTGGGTGGAGCTGCAAGCGAACACGGTGCCCAAAGCATCCGGTGAAATTGAATGCTGAGACAGGACGTCGAGGCTGTCGTACTGCATCAGGGAGGGCTGCACTCAGGTGCAAAGCAGAAAAATCTGGAGAGATGCCCGAGAGGCTGAAGGGGCTCCCCTGCTAAGGGAGTATAGGGTCAAAAGCTCTATCGAGGGTTCGAATCCCTCTCTCTCCGCCAGACAGCAAAAAGCCGACGCAAGTCGGCTTTTTGCTGTCTGGCGGAGAGAGATTGCAGGCGAACTCTCTGGTTCGACAAAATCGCCTGGAGCGATTTTGGACAGCCAGCAGGCTGGCCCGCGCAACGCGCGGGCTGGGCTCAGGGATGAGCCCAGCAATCCCTCGATGCGCTGCGATAACGGTAAACGACGCGAGCGACGCAAGTCGGCTTTTTGCTGTCTGGCGGAGAGAGATTGCAGGCGAACTCTCTGGTTCGACAAAATCGCCTGGAGCGATTTTGGACAGCCGCAGGCTGGCCCGAGCAACGCGCGGGCTGGGCTCAGGGATGAGCCCAGCAATCCCTCGACGCGCTGCGATAACGGTAAACGAAGCGAGCGACGCAAGTCGGCTTTTTGCTGTCTGGCGTCGAGTGCTGCGTGGACGAGCCGTCGGGGTTCGACAAAATTGCCAGCAGAATTTTTGAGAGTCTTTGACCGGACCCGCGGATTCGCTAAGTGAACCCACTTTTAGCGACGCATGTAGGCTTTTCGCAGATTGGCGGCCCGGCTCCCGCGCATGAACCCACAGGTCCGACAAATCTCGTCCGCCCACAAGATCGCTTTTTCACAGTCGCATGTTCAGGTTGATTGCATGCAGCAATAGGACCGAATGCATGAACGCCATTCAACTTTTTCGGGGCGAAGGGTTGACGCTGGCAGGGCTGGCCTTCATACTTTGCGATCTTGCCCGCGCCCGTAGCTCAGTTGGATAGAGCACCAGGCTACGAACTTGGGGGTCGGGAGTTCGAATCTCTCCGGGCGCGCCAAATGCAGTGAGTTCGGGGCGCTTAAAGCGCCCCGAAATTTTTTACAAGGTTCAGGCGATTATTGGTGGTGGCAAGTGTGGTGCTTACAACAGTGGTGCTTAGAAGAGTGGTTGATTGCAACTCAGTTCGTTGACGCTTGATTGGTGCATGCGGGACAATTCGCAATCAGTGCGCTCGCGCATTGAGAACGACCGGAATCAGCGGGGTATAGCGCAGTCTGGTAGCGCGCCTGCTTTGGGAGCAGGATGTCGGGGGTTCGAATCCCTCTACCCCGACCACCGGTGATGGAAGCATGCGCTCGTAGCTCAATCGGATAGAGCACCGGCCTTCTAAGCCGGTGGTTGCAGGTTCGATTCCTGTCGGGCGCGCCACCTTGGTAGTTGTTTTCACTAACACATCTTTTCACCCGCACCATGTTTACAACGACTCTAAGTAAGGGCATGAAGCCGCGTTTATCTCCGCCATACTTGGTTGCGCCCCGATGCTGGACACATTATTCCGCATCGGATTCACGGCTCATTCGGCGGGGGATTTCACTGACTTGGTCGCCGCAACTCATTGTTGAAACGAAGCGTTTGGGAAACGGAATGTTGGTTGAGGAACATCTGCACAAGTCCGGAGCGGCGATAGCCCCTGAGTCAGGGGGCGAAAAACCGTGGGTTGACCAGCTCTGCTGTTGAGAGCGGGGGTTTGGCAAGCAATAAGCAGTGTGGCGAAGACGATGTCGTGACTTATTCAGACCTTCCTTGAGTAAATGTTGGTTTAACGAATTATTGGCTTGACGATTACAATGGTGGATGTAGCTCAGTTGGTTAGAGCACTGGATTGTGATTCCAGGGGTCGCGGGTTCAAATCCCGTCTTCCACCCCAAATCAGCGTGGGCCGTTAGCTCAATGGTAGAGCAACGGACTCTTAATCCGCAGGTTCTAGGTTCGAGTCCTAGACGGCCCACCATTTACACCGCAGCGAGGCATCGCGAAGCAATTCAAAGACGATGCGCGTTGCCAAGAGCGACACAAGCGAGAGTGGCGGAACTGGTAGACGCACTGGATTTAGGTTCCAGCGGGGCAACCCGTGAGAGTTCGAGTCTCTCCTTTCGCACCAGACATCAACACAACACGATTATCCGGTTTTTTCAGGAGTTCCCATGCAGGTTTCGGTTGAACAGCTCGGCAGTCTCGAACGCAAGATGACGATCCGTGTGCCATCGGCACGCATTGAGCAGCGCGTGCAAGAGCGATTGCGAGAACTGAGTCAAACGGTCCGTATCAAAGGATTTCGCCCAGGCAAGATTCCGGGCAAGGTAATCGAGCAGCGCTACGGTCAGCAAGTGCGATCAGAGGCGGTTTCCGATGTGGTCGGCTCCACTTTTGAGCAGGCTGTTGGTGAAAACAATCTCCGCCCGGCGATGTCGCCATCGATCCGTCGTGACGAGCAGTCGTCGGATGCCGAGTTGGTTTTTACCGCGACATTTGAGGTAGTGCCCGAGATTGGTACGGTTGACGTCTCAGGACTTCAGCTCAACCGCCTCACCTCCGAAGTTGAAGGCGCGGATGTCGATCGCATGATTGAGACTTTGCGGCAACAGCGCAAACGCTGGGTCGTGGTGGAGCGCGCCGCCCAGATTGGCGACATGGTGTTGTTCGAGTACAGCGCAATGGCCGACGGGACGCGTTTTCCGGTTGAGGGCATGGAGCGAGCGGGAACTATTTTTGGAAGTGGTGCCTTGCCGGCCGCGTTTGAATCGGCGTTGGTGGATGCACTAGCCGATACTACCCGAGCATTTTCCGCCGAATTTCCGGAAGGATTCCGCCAGCCAGCGTTGGCGGGGAAGTCCGCTGAAATCGATCTGCATGTGATCCGTATTCAGGCCGCCGAAATTCCCGATGTCGATGACGCATTTGCCGCCAGCTTCGGCGTGGCTGCCGGTGGCATCAGCAAATTTCGGGCAGATGTTCGCGCCAATCTCGAGCGCGAGATGCGCTCGGCACTGAACGGACGCAACAAGGTACACGCTGTCGAGCAACTGGTTCGTGCCTATGCTGGATTCGAACTGCCCAAGGGCATGATCGATGCAGAAGCACGCGCGATGCTGCGTCAGGCGGTGGAGCAGGCGCAGCGCGCGGGGCGTGCGGAAGACGCGCCAGCGAGTCCGGACGGATTTGTCGATGTGGCGGCAAACCGTGTACGCGCCAGCCTGCTGCTTGGAGAAATCGCGCGGCAGACCCAGATGCGGCTCGAATCGCATCGCGCTTCGGAGATGTTGGCGACGATCGCATCGACCTATGAAGAGCCGCAGAAAGTCATCGAAATGTACCAACGCGATGCGCAGCTTATGGGCGGCTTGCGCAATCGGGCAATCGAAGATCAGGTAGTGGACTGGGTGTTCTCGCAGGCAAAAGTGACCGAGCAAGCGGTGAGCTTCCAGCAACTGATGCAGCCGTAGCGAAGCGCTGTTCCACGTCCGTGCGCGACGCGCGACACGATCAAAGGGTCGCTGGACTTGAAGCGATGCCAATCCGGCCTCATAGTGAGTACCGGATTGTTGATGGAGTGGGCGACATGGAACGAGCTTTGAATCTGGTGCCGATGGTTGTAGAGCAAACCGCACGCGGCGAGCGGGCCTACGACATCTACTCGCGACTGCTTAAGGAGCGGGTCATTTTTCTGGTCGGCCCGGTCGACGACTATGTGGCCAATGTGATCGTCGCGCAGATGTTGTTCCTTGAGTCTGACAATCCGGACAAAGACATCAGTTTGTACATCAACAGCCCCGGCGGAGCGGTTACTGCCGGACTGGCGATTTACGACACAATGCAATTCATTCGTCCAGACGTCAGCACCATCTGCGTCGGGCAGGCTGCCAGCATGGGTGCCCTGTTGCTTTGTGCCGGCACCAAGGGCAAGCGCTATTCCTTGCCGCATTCGCGGGTCATGATCCACCAGCCGCTCGGCGGTTTTTCGGGACAGGCCAGCGATATTGATATCCACGCCCGCGAAATACTGCGTATCCGCGAATACCTGAATGGCATCATGGCGCGCCACACCGGCCAGCCAGTGGAACGTGTCGCCAAAGACTGCGACCGCGACAATTTCATGGGACCGATCGAAGCTCGCGACTACGGCCTGGTGGACGCGGTGCTGGAACGTCGGCCGGAAGAATCGGTCAAATCGGGCTGACCCGCGAACGTCCATCGCGCGAGATTAGGCGCTGGTTCTAAACGCTGCGTTCGGATCGAGTCAGTTGGGTATTGATGGCTCGCTCTGGCTCGCGTCGGCGTGTCCGCTGCCAAGCGCCAGACGCGCCAATACCCTGTGATATGCTCACTCCCAATTATTGGAGGGTTACCGCGTCGCCGGTGCCCGCAAGGAAAGCGGAAAGATGACTGAAGATCGCGGTGGCCGCAACGAATCCGGGAAAGTGCTGTACTGCTCCTTCTGCGGCAAGAGCCAGCATGAAGTGCGCAAGCTGATTGCCGGTCCGTCGGTGTTCATCTGCGACGAGTGCGTCGAGCTTTGCAACGACATCATCCGCGAAGAATTGGAAGAGAAGTCGGCCGCGGCGCGTAGCCATCTGCCCAAGCCGCGCGAAATTCTGGAAACGCTGGATCAGTACGTGATCGGGCAACCACGTGCGAAGCGCGTGCTCGCGGTAGCCGTTTACAATCACTACAAGCGGCTGGAAACGCGACAGAAAAACGACGACATCGAGCTGTCGAAGAGCAATATTCTGTTGGTTGGCCCGACTGGGTCCGGCAAGACATTGCTGGCCGAAACGCTGGCGCGTCTGTTGAATGTGCCCTTCACCATCGCTGATGCCACCACGTTGACCGAGGCAGGTTATGTCGGCGAAGACGTCGAAAACATTATTCAGAAGTTGCTGCAGAAATGCGACTACGACGTAGAAAAGGCGCAGAGCGGAATCGTCTACATCGACGAGATCGACAAAATTTCACGCAAGTCCGAGAACCCTTCTATCACCCGTGATGTGTCCGGTGAAGGTGTCCAGCAGGCCTTGCTGAAGCTGATCGAAGGCACCATCGCTTCAGTGCCGCCGCAGGGCGGACGTAAGCATCCGCAGCAGGAGTTCCTGCAGGTCGATACACGCAACATCCTGTTCATTTGCGGTGGCGCTTTTGCAGGACTGGAAAAAGTGATTCAGGCCCGATCGGAGTCCACGGGAATCGGGTTTTCCGCGGAAGTGCGCAGCAAGGACAAGCGTGCAAGCGTGGGCGACTTGCTGAAAACCATCGAACCCGAAGATTTGATCAAGTTCGGATTGATTCCAGAGTTTGTCGGTCGTCTTCCGGTCGTGGCCACTCTCGAGGAACTCGATGAGGAAGCGCTTATCAAAATCCTCAGCGAACCCAAGAATGCCATCACCAAGCAGTTCCGCAAACTGTTTGAGATGGAGGGGGTCGAGCTCGAGTTCCGCGATGATGCGCTGCGTGCCATAGCGCGCAAAGCGCTCAAACGCCGCACCGGCGCGCGCGGCTTGCGCACGATTCTGGAGTCGGTGCTGCTGGACACCATGTATGAACTGCCGTCGCAGGAGCAGGTCAGCAAGGTGGTTGTCGATGAAGCGGTGATCAATGGCGCTGCCGAGCCCTATCTGATCTATAGCAACGCTCAGCCCTCTGCGCGTGCCGTGGGCGCAGACTGAGTTCAGTCCATCACCCTTCGCCCCGCTTTGCGCGGGTCGAAGCGTTTGCTGGCCCAACTCTTGCATCTTCAGTGAATGACCACACTTGACGACTATCGGCGTCAGGCGCAGTCTCGACTTGCGTCCGACCCTCGACTTGGGTCCGACAATTTCTCAGGAATTTCTCATGACAGTGTCACGCTCCCGAACTGAAACCCCACGCACCATCCCGCTTTTACCGCTGCGTGATGTAGTGGTGTTTCCCAATATGGTGATTCCTCTGTTCGTCGGGCGCGAGAAATCAATTCGCTCGCTGGATGCTGCAATGGAAGGCGACAAGCAGATCCTTCTGGTTGCGCAGAAGAGTCCCGACATTGATGACCCCGGTGCGGCAGACCTATACGAGCTGGGTACCCTGGCCAACGTGTTGCAACTGTTGAAGCTCCCCGATGGCACCATCAAGGTGCTGGTTGAGGGCGTCTCCAGAGTCAAGCTGTCCGGCGTTGAAACGCTGGGCGATGTCCTGCATGGTCAGATGCTTGTGGTCGAGTCGCAAACATCGCGCGACTCGCGTGAAGTTGATGCTGCAGCCAAGTCGCTGATGTCCCTGTTTGAGACGTTTATCAAGCTCAACCGCAAGGTGCCGCCGGAGCTGATGACGACGCTCGCCGGCATTGATGAGCCTTCGCGTCTCGCTGACACCGTGGCTGCGCACCTGGGCGTACGCTTGCAAGACAAGCAGCATGTGTTGGAGACGCTTGACGTTTATGAGCGCCTGGAGCGACTCATTGGGCTGGTCAATGCGGAAATTGATTTACAACAGATTGAAAAGCGCATTCGCGGTCGGGTCAAGACGCAAATGGAAAAGAGTCAGCGCGAGTACTACCTCAACGAGCAGATGAAGGCGATCCAGAAGGAATTGGGCGACCTGGATGAAGCGCCGAATGAGCTTGATGAACTTGCCCGCAAAATCGGCACAGCAGGCATGCCCAAAGCGGTAACGGCCAAGGCGCGCAACGAGCTCAGTAAGCTCAAGCAGATGTCGCCCATGTCCGCCGAAGCAACCGTGGTGCGCAATTACCTTGACTGGTTGCTCGGTGCGCCTTGGAAAAAGCGCACCAAGATCCGCAAGGATTTGCCCGCCGCGGAGCAAGTGCTTGATGCGGACCATTACGGTCTGGAAAAAGTCAAAGAGCGCATTCTTGAATATCTCGCAGTGCAGCAGCGGGTCAAGAAAATGAAGGGACCGATACTGTGTCTGGTCGGGCCGCCAGGCGTAGGCAAGACTTCACTCGGACAATCCATAGCGCGCGCAACCAACCGAAAATTCATTCGCATGGCACTTGGTGGTGTGCGTGACGAAGCGGAAATTCGCGGACATCGCCGCACTTACATTGGCTCGATGCCCGGTCGAGTGATCCAGAATTTGTCCAAGGCAGGTGTGCGCAACCCGTTGGTGATGTTGGATGAGATCGACAAGATGTCCACGGATTTCCGCGGAGATCCGTCATCTGCGTTACTGGAGGTGCTGGATCCCGAGCAGAATCACACTTTCAATGATCACTACCTGGAAGTGGATTTTGATCTCAGCGATGTCATGTTCATCGCCACCGCCAATTCGTTGAACATCCCTTCGGCGTTGCTCGACCGTATGGAGGTCATTCGAATTCCGGGCTACACCGAAGAAGAAAAGATCGGAATTGCGGAACGCTATCTGCTTGCAAAAGAGACCAAGGCGGCAGGTCTTGCCGAGCGCGAGCTGGTGATCGAAACGGATGCAGTACGCGATATGGTGCGCTATTACACGCGCGAGGCGGGTGTGCGCGGGCTCGGTCGTGAGATCGCAAAAATCGCGCGAAAAGTGGTCAAAGAGGCGGCGATGGCTTCTTCCAGGAAGAAGCTAAAATCCGGAAAAGTAACGACAAAACGCACCCATGTCCGCGTCGGTGCCGATCGCCTGGAACACTATCTGGGCGTGCGCAAATTCACCTACGGACGTGCCGAACAACAACCGGAAGTGGGCCTCGTTACGGGGCTTGCCTGGACCCAGGTCGGTGGCGATTTACTCAGCATCGAAGCGAGTGTTATTCCGGGTAAGGGCAAGTTGATCCACACCGGTCAGCTCGGCGACGTGATGCAGGAATCGATTCAGGCGGCGCTTTCGGTGGTGCGCGCGCGCGCTGCGCTATTCGGTATTGATCCTGAGTTCAATCAGAAGAACGACCTCCACATTCACGTCCCTGAAGGCGCCACGCCCAAGGACGGCCCAAGCGCAGGCATCGCAATGTGCACCGCGCTGGTCTCTGCGTTGACTCGAATTCCGGTTCGCGCTGATGTTGCGATGACCGGCGAAATCACATTGCGTGGGCGGGTGCTGCCCATCGGCGGCTTGAAGGAAAAGCTGCTTGCAGCGCACCGCGGAGGCATCAAGACCGTGGTGATCCCGGAAGAAAATGCCAAAGACCTGGTCGACATTCCAGCTGAAATCACCTCGCGGCTGGACATTCGTCCAGTGAAGTGGATCGACGAGGTACTCGATCTGGCGCTGGCCGAACCACTGCGGCCGACGCCGGTCGCAATCGCGACGGTTGCGGCCGATAGCAAACCTGCCGTCGAGCCTGATGGTGAATCTGAGTCGAATGTGATACGGCCTCACTGACAGTAGAGGCAACTCATGTTTTTCCCCTGTAAAGCGTGCTGTACTTTGTTGCGCGCTTATAGTGCCACTGGTATAAAGACGCCCCTACTGCTTCGGCTGTGAGCGTGCTTAGTTGCGGCTCTCGCGGTAGCTGAGACTGAAGAGCAAGCATCCAAGGATGCTGCGCATCAGTCCGAATTGACTACGAACCACCCACACGAATTCCAGGGAGTACCCAATGAACAAATCGGATCTGGTTACCGGCATCGCAGAAAACGCAGAACTCAGCAAGGCCGATGCTGGCCGTGCACTCGAGGCAGTGATCAAAGTCGTAAAGAAAGCACTAAAGTCTGGCGACACCGTTGCTATCGTTGGCTTCGGAACGTTCTCGGTTCGCAAGCGCGCTGCGCGTACCGGCCGTAACCCGCAGACTGGTGCGACGCTCAAGATCAAGGCCTCGAAGAATCCGGCGTTCAAGGCTGGCAAAGCCCTGAAAGACGCTGTAAACTAATCCGCTTTGCTGGGGTGCTTAGCTCAGCGGTAGAGCGTCGCCCTTACAAGGCGAGGGTCGGGGGTTCGAAACCCTCAGCACCCACCATCTGTGAGGACGCCGCATAAAACCGAGCAAGTTGGGTACAGGTCTGGTCGAGGGATGACACCTTCGATGTCTACAAGAGTTTGATGGTCAGATGTGTTTTCTGATCATGGGAAAATGGAGTGGTAGTTCAGTCGGTTAGAATATCGGCCTGTCACGCCGAGGGTCGCGGGTTCGAGTCCCGTCCACTCCGCCATATGACGCGAGGGCGCCCACGAGGCGCCCTTGTTTTTTTTGCCCCACGCCGGACGTGCCCGGTAAACCAGAAAGACATCGAGCCATGTTGCAGCAGATTCGTGACAAATCGAGTACCAAGGTGTTTTACAGTCTGCTGATGCTGTTGGTGATTGGTGGATTGCTATTCTTCGGTATTGGCGATTACAGCTTTGGCGGGTCGCAGCCATTTGTGGCCAAGGTCGGCGACGAGATCATCAGCGAAGACGATTTTGCCAAGCGCATGCAAGAGCAGCAAAACCAGATGCGCCAGATGATGGGCGAATCCTACAATGCCAAAATGTTTGATACGCCTCAATTCCGGCGTCAGGTGCTGGACCAGTTGATCGACGAAGAGTTGATCACCCAGGCCGGCACGGGTGCGGGCATGGCGGTTTCGGACAGCAAAGTCCGCGAAGAAATCGGCAAGATCGAGTCGTTCAAGCGCGAAGGAAAATTCGACGAGGATTTGTATCGTGAAGTGCTGAAAAGCAATCGCATGAGTCCAACGCAGTTCGATGCGCGCCTGCGTCGTGACATTGCGGTTCGCGAGTTGCCTAGTCAAATTACTGCTACTGCGCTGGTCACGTCCAAGGAAGTCGGTACGTTTGTACGCTTGCGGGATCAGTTGCGCAGTTTTCGTTATCTGTCTCTCCCGCCAACAGTCATTGCGCCGGAAAGCATCAGTGACGAACAGATCAAGAAATATTTCGACGCGCACTCGATAGATTACGTGACGCCCGAGCAAGTCTCAGTCGAATACGTCGAGTTGAACGGAGCGTCGATCGCGCGCGTTGAGGCAAATGAATCGCAGCTGCGCCAGCAGTATCAGGAGCAGTCGCTCCGATTCGGTACCAATGAGCAACGCCTGGCTTCGCACGTGCTCATCGAAGTGGCTGAATCTGCGGATGCAAAGGCGCAGAAAGTAGCGCAGGATAAGGCGGCGGCGGTTGCCGCCGAGCTGAGTGCTGGAAAGGAGTTCGCGCTGGTAGCGCAAACTTCTTCCGAAGATATCGGGTCCAAGGAATCAGGCGGTGATTTGGGCTGGATCGAGAAGGGCAGTATGGAGCCGGCCTTTGAGCAAGCGCTGTTCGCATTGGAGGCGGGCAAGGTTTCGGCGCCAGTTCGAACCAGGCAGGGCTATCACATCATCGCCCTGCGCGAGATTCGTCCCGCCGTGACCAAGTCGTTCGACGAAGTACGCGCGGAGCTTGAGTCTGAGTTCATCGAAGAACAGCGCGTGCAGCAATTTACCGAGTTTCAGGACAAACTTTTTGCCGCCGCAGACCATACCAGCGGAACGTTGGAACCGCTGGCCAAGACAATCAACGCGCAAGTGCTGACGTCCGAGTTGTTCACGCGCGAATTTGGCCCTGGCATTGCGGTTCATCCGGGTATCCGAGAGGCGGCATTTTCGCTGGAAGTGAAGGACGACGGATTGACCAGCGAGCCAATCGAATTGAGTAAGGAACATGTAGTGGTAATCCGACTTGCGCAGCACAAGGCGTCACAACCCAGGTCACTGGAAGTTGCCAAGGACGAAGTGCGCACATTGCTGGTCAGCGAGGCGAGCAGCAAGTCAGCCCGGGACGCTGCGGACGCAGCGCTCAAGCGACTGCTGGGTGGCGAGACACTGGATGCCATTGCGTCGGGACAGGGCGTCGTCGAGGCCAAGGACATTGGTCGTCAGGGCGCTACGCATGATGCTGCATTGGTGTCCGAGGTTTTCAAGATGGCAAGGCCCGCTGCGGCTGCAGTGACCAATGGATTGGCAAAACTCAGCGAGAGCAGTTATGCATTGGTGCAATTGCAATCGGTGGTTGATGGCGATGTCGCCAAGCTGGATGAAGCGGCACGGACTGCGGCAAACGATCAAATTCGACAGGAACTTGCGGCTGCCGAGACCGAGGCGTTTCGCAAAGCATTGCGCGCACGCGTACCGGTGCTGATCGACGAAACCAAAATCTGATTCTGTCGTCTCCGCGAATAAAAACGGCGAGCTTCGGCTCGCCGTTTTTACTTCTGCGTCCAGGGTAAGCGTCCAGCCAACCCACCTTCCGCCGAGCCGACGGCCGTGATTACGCCTTGGCCGGCTGCCAGGTGTGCGGCAGCAGCTCGCCGATACGGCTGTTCAACTGCGTCGGCAGTCGGGTGAGTACGTCGCGCAAGTAGGCGTGTGGATCGTGGCCGCAAGCGCGGGCGGTCTGGATCAGGCTCATGAGATTGGCGGTGCGGTGGCCCATGTCTTCGGAACCGATGAAGAGCCAGTTCTTACGACCGAGCGCGACCGGGCGGATGGCGTTCTCGACTGGATTGTTGTCGATCGGGAAGCAGCCGTCGTCGAGATAGCCGATGAACGCGGCTTTTCTGCGCAGCAGATAGTCGACGGCGTTGGCGGTGGCCGAGGCGCTGTTGATGCTTGGGCACAATTGGGTGAGCCAGGCGAAGAGCTGCTCGATACGTGGCCGCGCGTGTTGTTCGCGGTGATCCTTGCGCGCACTGGCGTCGAATAATTTGGCTTCCTTTTCGACGACGTAGAGTTCGGCGATGCGCGTGAGCGCTGCTTGTGCGATCTCGCTCTTGTTGGCAGCGTGCAGGTCGAAGAATTTTCTGCGCGCATGCGCCCAGCACGCGAGTTCGCGCATCGGGGTCTTTTGGAACAGATGCTTGTAGCCCGAGTAGTCGTCGACGACGAGCGCACCGCCATAGTCGGCGAGGAATGTACGCGCATGTGCTCCGCTGCGACTGGTCGCAAAGTCGAAGACGATGATCGGCGGTTCGCCGATCTCGCCGCGTCGATAGGAGAACAGGTACGTGGACTTGGTCTCGCCACGCCCCGATTTGGGATCAAGCATCTTTACCGGGGTTTCGTCGGCGTGGATCACGCTGCACCGACGCAGTTCAACGCGTAATGCATCGACCAGCGGTCGCAGCGCAAAACCGCAGGCACCGATCCAGCTCGACAAGGTCGAACGCGACAGTTCGACGCCGCTGCGCTTGAACATCTCGCACTGCCGATACAGCGGCAGGTGATCGACCAACTTGCAGGTCACGACGTGCGCCAGCAAACCCGGACTCGCGATGCTGCGCTCGATGATCGCGGGCAAGGTCGGCGCCGTGACGATCGTCTCGCAGGCGCGGCAGGTGTACTTCGGGCGAATGGTCTTGAGCACGACAAACTTGATCGGCTCGATGTCGAGCTTCTCGCTGGTCTCATCGCCGATGTGCTGCAGATCGCCACCACATTCGCCGCAGACGCACGACGCTGGCTCGATGCGGGTTTCCACACGCGGCAATTCGGCTGGAAGCGGCTCACGCTTCGGCTGTATGCGCTCGCGCTTCACCGCTGGCGTCAGCGCTTCAATCTCGCACTCGATCGCGGCAATTTCTTCAGCCACGGCCTCGTTGAACAACGTCTGCTGCGTCGGATCAAACTTCTCCGAGCGCGCCGCGAACTGTGCGCGGCGCAACACGGCCAGCATGTGCGTCAGCTTTTCGAGCTTCGCGGACTTGAAGCGGATCTCGGCGTCGCGCTTGTCGATCATTTGCGCCGCCACCTGACGTAATTCGTCGATATCGGTAATGGCGTTGAGAGCGGCTAAATGCATGCCGTGATCATACCCAACGAAAACCGCTTAAACCGTTGCTGTGTATAGCTTTTTTCCGGCATCGATAACGCTCAAAGCAGTCGTGGAATGTCCGCCATGCGGGCCGATAATCGCTGCCAGTCGACACCCGCAATCAACCATTCGAACTGCGCCGAACTCAACGCAAACAGCGTCGCATCCGCACGCGGCCAGACGAACGATCCGCGATGCAATCGCCGCGTGCACAACCACACGCCCTGCGCATCGGCGCACACCAGCTTCAGGCGCGAACCCGCGCGATTGCGGAACACGTAGGCCGCGCCGTCAAAGCCGTCACGCCCGAACTGCGTCTGCACCAGGACCAGCAATCGATCCATGCCGCAGCGCAGATCGATCGGCGTCAGCGCCAGCCACAATCCCGTCGGCCGCAGCATCAGCGCAGTCCGCGCAGCACGCTGCACAACCAGGTCGCATCGACGCCGGCATCCGCGCGCATGCGCACACCTGCGAACTCCAACTCGATCACGCCGGGCACCGACGTGCTTCGCAGCAACGGCGCGTCGGTCACGACGATCGGCACCAGCGACTGCGACATCGGCAGCGCAGTCCGCAAACGAGACCGCCAGTAATCCAGCGTCGCCAGCGCAACACCGTGCAGATCACACCACTGCCGCCGCCTCAGGCCACTACGCTCGAACGCCCGCACTCGCTTCGACCACAATGCCGTCTTCGATGCCCTGTCCATGCTGAACTCCTCGCCGAAATGCGCGAGACTGCAGCCCGAGAGGAGACGTGGGAAGGTGGGTTGGCTGGACGCTTACCGTCCAGGGAACCTCTGAACAAGTCCGGAACCGCGATAGCCCCCTGAGCCAGGGGGCAAAAAACCGCAGGTTTTTAGGAGTTTGGCGAGCAATAAGCAGTGTGGCGAAGACGAAGGGGTGACTTATTCAGACCTTCCCTAGGTGTGAGAATCAGCGCGCTCAGCGTAGATCTGGATCAGATACCGGTCATGCCCAGTGTGCTGTAGCCAGCGTCAACGTAGGTGATCTCGCCGGTGATGCCAGCGGCCAGATCCGAACACAAGAAGGCAGCCGCGTTACCGACATCTTCGATGGTGACGCTGCGCCGCAAGGGCGCCGACTGTTCGACGTGTTCGAGCATTTTTCTGAAGTTGGCAATGCCTGCTGCGGCAAGTGTTTTGATTGGCCCGGCCGAGATCGCATTCACCCGCACACCTTCCGGCCCGAGGCTGCGCGCGAGATAGCGCACATTTGCTTCCAGGCTGGCCTTGGCCAGGCCCATGACGTTGTAGTTGGCCAACGCGCGCACGGCACCCAGATAACTCAGCGTGATGATCGCCGAGCTGCGCCCGCGCATCAGTGGGCGCGCCGCCTTGGCCAAGCCGGCGAGACTGTAGCTGGAAATGTCGTGCGCGATTGCGAAATTCTCCCGGGTTACCGCGTCCAGATAGTCACCCTGGATCGCCTCCCGCGGTGCAAACCCCACCGAATGAACCAAAATATCCAGCCTTCCCCAGCGCTCTTCAATCCCCTTCATCAGCGCCTCGATCTGCGCGTCTTCTGCAACATCACACGGCAGCACGATGTCGCTACCGCAATCCTTGGCCGCTTTCTCAACACGATCGCGCAGTCGCTCGTTCTGATAGCTGAAGGCCAGCTCAGCACCCTGGCGATGCATTGCCTCCGAAATTCCGGTGGCAATCGATCGCTCACTGGCGACCCCAACGATGAGCGCGCGTTTACCCTGCAGAAAACCCATTCCGGACTCCTTGGTCTTTGGTTATTCGTCACTTTGGATGAAAACGGCTTGGGCCGCAATCGACGAAGTTCGCGTCAACTCAACAGCGTCGCCGACGAGCTGTAACATCGAAGGGAGGCTAGCGTAGTTCAGAACGCGCGGACGAGAAAGCGCGGACCAGAAGGCGCAGCGGCCGGATTGGGTGATCGTTGGATTCAGCACTCACACTGGGCGACAGGGCATTGCGCGACGCATCCCGCACCTGGCTAACGCGGGCTGAGTCGGATTCGCTGGCCGGGCTGCAGGATGCTACCCGTTTGCAAACCGTTCCAGCGCGTCAGCTGCTTGATCGCCACTCGATAGCGGTGTGCGATGTGCGAAAGCGTATCGCCCTTGCGGATGATGTGGACTTCTGCGCTGACGGGCGCATCCGCGCTGGGTGCAGCATGGCGTCGCTGCAGGCCTATCGGAAGCCACAATCGCATGTCGTCTCGACCAGGGCTTGTTGCATTGACGGCCTGCACCAACTTTTGATCATCGCGGTATAAGTCCAGTAGTCGCTGGCGTTCGACCGCGGACGTTACCTTAACCAAGCCCCAGCGACGCGAAGTGCGCGCTGGTATTTCTCTTAGCGTCGCACCGGCCGCAACACCATGCGCAGCCGGCAGCAAAACACGCAGACCATCGATGTCTGGAGTGAACTCGCCGCGCAGAGCGGGATTCCATCGTCGCAAGACCGCCAGTTCGGTGCCCGCGAGGTGGGCAAGAAATCCCGTTGCGATCGGAGCGTCGATGGGTAGCGCAATCAGTGAACTCTGCGCTTGAACCGTCGGAAGCGCGATTCCATGCGCCACAGGATCGGAAAGAAGACAGGTTAATGCTTCGAGTCTGGCCAAATGATGCAGTGTAATTTTACTCAGGCCGAGCGCATCGAGAGACGCATGCTTTCCCTTGTGGTTACGCAAGGCCGACTTGACGCGGAATTCGCCGGCATTGAACGCCATATTCATCAGCTTCCAATTCCCCTTGAATTCGCTGGCCAGATGAGCGAGCAAGTCGGCCGCGGCCTCGGTGGCACGCAGGTAGTCGAGCCGCCCATCGTAGTCAGACTGCATCGGCACAGCCAGACCGCGCGCGGTTTGCGGCATCAGCTGCCATATGCCCGCGGGACGATTGCCAATGGCGACCGGTGCGTAATACTGGCTTTCGACCATGGGCAGCATGGCGAACAGCGCTGGTAACGCGCGGCGCTCCAACTCAGCGCCGACCATTTCAATGAGTGGCATCGCGCGCTGCAGGTCTGCCTCCAGCGCTCGTGCCTGTCGCGTGTATTGACCAATCCAGCGCTGAGTGCGGGCGTCAACCTCCTGGCAATTCAGCTGTTGCGCGGCATCGGCGAGGCGTTTCCAGGGGTTTAGCAGCGGCACGGTGGTCAAATCAGAGCTGGGCTCAGGCGTTGAGCCCGGCACTGCGTTGGCCGATGCGCCAGCTATCGCGGACTGTCCCGGTGGGGCTTCAATTTCCGTTGCTGTCGGATCGGCTTTTTCTGGAACTGCCGGCTTAGCCCGCGAAGTTTTAGTTGCGGTAGTTGGCGTTGACGCAGAGCGTGATGTCTTCGGTTCGATCGACGCGCAACCAGCCAGCAACGCCAGCGTGCAGGTGAGACCTGCGCAGGTCCACCGCCAGCACAACGTGATCCGTCGGCTAGTGACGCGCGACATAATCGTTTTTCAGTTCACGCAGGCGGGCGAACGTGGCCAGTCGATCGCGGATGGGATCCGCTGTCTTTTCCTGAAGACGGTTGCGCAGTCCCGGCTGGTCGCAACGCAGAAACGGATTGAAGGCCAGCTCATCGCCGATGGTCGTAGGAACCGTGCGCTGCTGGCGTTGGCGCAGCGCGCATACTCTTTCGTAACGACGTCTCAATAGTTCGTTGTCCGGTTCCCACTCGAGCGCAAAGCGCGCATTGTCTCGAGTGTATTCGTGTGCGCAAAATACCTGAGTGCTGGGCGGCAGCGCTGACAAGGTATCCAGCGAGCGCAGCATTTGTTCGGCGCTGCCTTCAAACAGACGTCCGCAGCCTGCGCTGAACAGCGTGTCGCCGACGAATGCCGACTCATGTCCGACATAGGCCAGATGGCTTATCGTGTGCCCAGGTACGTGCACTACCCTGAATTGGATGTGCGGGCGGGACAGGGCGACGCAATCTCCATCAGCGACTGGTTGCGTCACCATCGCGATGCGGGAGTCGTTCGGACCGATCACCGGGCAGTCGTGACGCGCAGCGAGGGCCGCGGCACCACCGATGTGGTCGGGGTGATGGTGGGTAATCAAAATGCCGCGCAAGCGCAATCCCAACGCATCGAGTCGCGACTGAACAGCGTCGCCATCGCCGGGGTCGATCACGACGGCATCTCCGCCGGTATCGTGTAGCAGCCATAGATAATTGTCTACGAATGCCGGAATTGCCAATACGGTCAGATCGTCGGATAGGTGTGCATGCTCGTTCATCGCATCAGTGACTTCTCTCTCGGACCGAATTTGTATCACAATCGCACCACTGCCCCGCAACGACTTCTATGTCCGATACGCCTACGCCCGACGCCGACCCGCAAGCTGGAGCACCCGCGGCCCCATGGGCGCAGACTTTGTTGCGCGCTGAGTGTCTGTGGATGCAGCCCCGTCTGCGCCAGCTCGAACGTGTCTTGTGGTTGAGCCCGGTACCAGTCGCTGCAGGAGATCAGCTCGGCCCCGATACCCTGAGTGTATTTGCTGCGGGCAGCGGGATGGAAGGCGACCTGCGTGCGGCGATTGCCCATTGGCCGTTGCCGGACGATTGTCTGGACGGCGTGGTTGTGCAGCATGCGTTGGAAGTCGGATTGGACCTGGATACGCTGATCGCCGAAGCGATTCGTGTGCTCAAGCCGGAATGCTCGCTGTGGGTCCTTGCCAGCGGCACTGCCAGCCTGTCTCGCTTCCGTCTGTCGAACGCGATGGGCGCTGGCGTGCGCTGGCCGTCGGCCTTCCGACCGGGCGCGTTTCAGGCTCTTATGTCACGCTCCGGGTGTGTCGATGTCGAATGCACTTCGCTCGCCTTCGATAGTCGGCTTGCCACGCTCGGCGTAATGGCACATACGCTGCCTTGGTCATCAGTGGTGGTGGGGCACGCACGCAAGCGACGCAGTGCCAATATTCTGCGGCCGCGGGCACTGCGCAGTTTTGCAACTGCGCGGCTTCCTGGGATGCCGGCATTGCCCGCGTCGCGGGTGGGCTTGGCAGCATGAGCGAATCGGCGACGCGCGTTGAGGTGTTCACCGACGGAGCCTGCTCCGGCAATCCGGGTCCAGGTGGTTGGGCTGCTTTGATGCGCTGTGGCGCACATGAAAAATGGCTAACCGGTGCCGAGCTGGCTACCACCAACAACCGAATGGAACTGACCGCAGCAATCCGTGCGCTGCAATCGCTCAAGCGGCGTTCGACGGTATGCATCACGACTGATTCGCGCTACGTGCAGCAAGGTGCCAGCGAATGGTTGCCGGCGTGGAAAGCCAGAGGTTGGCGCAACGCAGCGCGCGAGCCAGTGGCGAACCAGGATCTTTGGCAGGAGATGGATCTGGCCCTGGCGCAACACGATGTGGAGTTGAAATGGGTGCGTGGCCACGAAGGGCACGTCGAAAACGAAGCCTGCGATCAACGCGCGCGTGCCGCCATCGCGCAACTGTTGTCGGCGCGAACCTGAAGGCGTCGGCTACCCATGCGCCAAGTAGTGTTGGATACCGAGACCACTGGGCTTGACCCTGCCCGGGGGCACCGCGTGGTCGAGATCGGCTGCATCGAATTGGTCGAGCGTCGCCGCACCGGACGTGAGTTCCAACGTTACCTCAATCCCGAGCGCGCTATGGACTTCGGGGCAATTGAGGTCACCGGATTGACCGAAGAGTTTCTGCGCGACAAACCGTTGTTTCGGCAAGTTGCAGAAGAATTTCTGGCTTTTGTCGACGGTGCTGAATTGATTATTCACAACGCGGCATTCGATGTCGGGTTCCTGAATGCGGAGCTGGCGCTCCTCGGCACCAGCTTTGCACCCCTTGAACAACGTTGCTCGGTGCTCGATACCCTGGCTTTGGCGCGGGAAAAGTACCCGGGTCAGAAGAATTCGCTGGACGCTTTGTGCAAGCGGCTGCAAGTGGACAGCGCGCATCGTCGACTGCACGGCGCCCTGCTCGACGCCAACCTGCTGACCGACGTCTATCTGGCACTGACCGCCGGGCAGGGCGATCTAGGGTTCGAAGTCGCCGAAATGGTTCGCACGGTGAACAGTACTCCGAACCCAGTGCGCTTGTCGTCGTCACTTCGAGTGGTGTATGCCGATGTTATCGACGTCGAATGTCATCAACTGCGGCTACAGCAGGTAAACAAGGCGAGCAAGGGCAATTGCCTTTGGCTCTCCGCGGATCAATCATAGTCGCGTGCTGCTGGCGATCTGGTCGCGGATGATCAGGTTTTGACGCGCAATTGTGTTCCGGCATCGCTAGAGTGTGTCCGGTTCTTAGCCAGTGTTAGTGGCGGCCACGGAATTGAGTGGCATAATCGGATTGTCGCCTTGAGGGAGTTAGCAAGATGCGCAAGTTGATTGCACTGGGGCTGTTGATTGCCGGCCAGCTGAATGCACAGGGTGCAGCCGAGAAGATTGGTGCCCAGCTGCACGAAGGCGTTGCCAGTTGCGCCGCCAGCCAGTGCCATGGAGCGACCAAGGTCTCAGGCACGCAGGCAGTGCAAATGAACGAATTTGCGCTTTGGCAGGAGTTCGATCCACATGCCAGGTCTTACGATGTTCTGCTGACGCCTGCATCCCAGGCGATTGCCACCAAGCTGGGGCTGGGCAAAGCGCAAGATGCAAAAGTCTGCCTTGACTGTCACACGGACAACGTCAGCGCAGATAAGCGCGGCGCCAGATTCCAGATTGACGACGGAGTCGGCTGTGAGGCCTGCCACGGTGGCGCCGAGAATTGGCTCGCCAGTCATAGCAAAGCGACACATGCGCAGAACCTCGATGCAGGCCTCTATCCCACCGAGGACCCTGTTGCCCGCTCCGCCCTTTGCCTGAGTTGCCATACCGGCACGCGCGACCGCATGATTACCCATCGCATCATGGGTGCAGGTCATCCGCGATTGAGCTTTGAGCTCGATACCTTTACCTGGCTACATCCGCACTATCAATCCGACGCCGACTACGAAAAGCGCAAGGGCCGATTCGACGGGTTGCGTGATTGGGGCGTCGGCCAGGGAACAGCGGCGCTAAATTCATTGGACATCCTGCTGGACGAACAAGCGGGGTGGCACGGAATATTTCCCGAACTGGTGCTTTTTGACTGCCATGCCTGCCATCGTTCCATGACCGGAGGAAAGTGGGGACCGCGGCAGGGCACCGGACTGGGGCCGGGTGTAGTGCGCTTGAATGATGCCAATCTGGTGATGTTTCGACATGTGCTTGCTGCGGTGGACAGCGCGGGGGCGCAAGCCGTCTTCGAACAAACGCGCCGACTGCATCTGGCCACAACCGAAGGTCGCGAGCAGACCTTCGCCGCAGCCCGCAAGCTTCGGGCGGGCATAGGCGCGCTCAATGGAAAAGTCGCGAGTTTTGAATTTGCGCCGCAAACGCTTGGCGTGATTCTGGGCAGCATGATTCGCGACGCCGAACGTGGAGAATTTCGTGATTTTGTTGCCGCTGAGCAATGCGCCATGGGCGTGCAGAGCGTGGTGGTCGCGTTTGAAAACGGTGGGCTACTCGACGAAGCTGCGACGAATGTGTTGCGCTCACGTGTCGATGCACTTTACGCAACGGTCGAACACGACGAACGCTATTCAATGGAACGTTTCATGGTGGCGCTGAAAGCGGTGCGCGCGGCGGCTCCGTGATCGCGCCAGCACCCGTGATCGCGCCAGCACCCGTGATCGCGCCAGCACCCGTGATCGCGCCAGCACCCGTGATCGCGCCAGCAATCGGCTGGCAAACGCCGAGCGCACATGCAGCGAGCTCGAATGCACTGATCGAGCATGCCTCGGGCGACATTGCACTCGCATCGGGTTTTGCTATTGTGTTGCATTGCCTGCCGGGGTCACGCAGGCTGGAACTTCGCATTGAATGAATACAGTCGTTACTGAATCCGTCGAAATTCCCGGTTACAGGATCGAAAAAGCGATCGGTGTTGGCGGGATGGCCTCCGTGTATCTTGCATTGCAGGAATCCCTGGATCGGGAAGTCGCGCTGAAGGTCATGGCATCTTCGCTCGCCGACAATGCTGAGTTCGCCGACCGATTTCTCAAGGAAGGTCGGTTGGCTGCGAAACTCAGTCATCCCAATCTGGTAACGGTTTACGACATTGGTCAATATGGCCAAGTCTATTATCTGACGCAGGAGTACATTCCGGGCGGAACGCTGCGCGAAAAAATGAACGCCGGCATGACAGTGCCAGAAATCCTGGACGTAGTTCGCGACATCGCACAAGGACTGGCCTATGCACACGAGAAGGGCGTGGTGCATCGTGACGTGAAACCGGGCAACGTGCTGTTTCGCGCCAATGGTACGGCGGTTTTGGCGGACTTCGGCATCGCCAAAGCCATGGACTCAAAAACCATGTCGACGCAAGCCGGGAACTCGATCGGCACCCCGCATTACATGAGCCCGGAACAGGCGCGGGCGGAGAAGGTAGACGGTCGGTCGGACCTCTACAGCCTTGGCGCGATGCTGTTCGAGATGCTCGCTGGGGCGCCGCCCTACGATGCGACAGATCCCTTCAGCATCGCCTTGATGCACGTCACTCATCCGGTGCCGCAACTGCCCGCGCACGTAATGTGGTTACAGCCATTGATCGACAAGTTGATGGCGAAGTTGCCCGAGCGTCGATTCGCCACGGGTGACGAAATGATTGCGGGTTGCGACAAGTTGTTCGCTGTCGCGCCCGAGGCACAGGTGTTACGCGACGCACACATGACGCGAAAGCGTGCTGTGCCAAGGCCCATGGTGTCCCAGCAGACAGAAATGTTGGCCGGTGACACGATTAAAACGCCGAAGCGCGTTCCGACGGCCAAAGTTTCGGTTGCCTCTCAGTCACCAGATGTCTCATCACGCGCCTTCGGCAAGCCGCTGCTCGCGAGTTTGGGCGCTGCCGGCGCGATTGGCGTGATGATCGTTGCGTGGTTGGCATTGCGACCCGATCCGCAAATCGCAAAGCCGCCCGTCAAGGAAACTGTGGCCGATGTCGCCGAAATGCCGGTTGATGATTCGCCCGTCGACGACAACAACGCAGTCGTTGATCTCGGTAACGAAGCCAGCGCGGACGACGCCACCACACCTCCGCTTCTGATGCAGGGCGACGTGGGTACTTTGCTCGCCAAAGCTCGGCAGTATGTCGAAACCGGGCTGACTGACCGAGGTCGTCGCTTGACCTCGCCACCGGGCGACAATGCCTTGGATATCTACAAGACAGTTTTGCAGCGAGACCCGGACAATGTAGACGCCGTCAATGGATTAAGGCGGGTCGCCGATTATTTTGAAGCCAAAGCGTTGAGTTCGCTCGATCGTGGCATCCTGTTTGGGTGCTCACTGCTTGCCGAGCAGGGACTGAGGGCCGAACCGGATCGTCAGTCGTTACTCGATCTGCGCGACAAGGAATGCAAGTCTCCGCCGTAGTCGGGTGATTCACGACACTGGGCAGCGCACGAGTTGATTTTTCAGCACCGGCACCGGTTTTCAATCACCGATCACCACAGGGTGAGCTGCCAGGCGACTACCTCTTAAGATTACCTCTTAAGATTACCTCTTAAGATTACTTCTTGCGCAGCAGAATCACGGTGACGTTATCCGAGCCGCCGCCATCGAGCGCTGCCAGGATCAGATGGTCGACGCATTCCTGCGCCGACAGGTCAGACCGCGCCAGAATTTCGGCGATCATTTCGTCGTCGACCTCTTCAGTGAGGCCATCGCTGCACAGTAGTACCTGGGTGCCGGGCGAAAGCTTGCCGGCAACGGTCTCGACGCGAAGGCTTTGCGGATCGGTGACGCCCAGCGCCTGGGTGACCACATTACGATGCGGGTGGGTCTTGGCCTGTTCGGGCGTGATCGCCTTTTGATTGATCAGCTCGCGCACATAGGAGTGGTCCTCCGAGATCTGCTTGAACTCGCCATTCTGAACCGCATAGGCGCGACTGTCGCCCACCCACGCAACCTCAAACTCCTCTCCGGTGACGTGGATCGCGGCGATCGTAGTGCCCATCGGCAGGGCTTGTGGTCTGCGCGTCGAGTGCTTGATGATTTCCTCATCAGCAGTCTGGATGGCATTCACCAGGGTGCCGCCACTTTGCATTTCGCGCACCAGCGTATCCCGCGCGAGCGCACTGGCAACTTCACCGTTCTCGTGTCCGCCCATGCCGTCGGCAACTAACCAGAGCCCCAGCTCGCTGTCAGCGTAGTACGTGTCTTCGTTGTGCTCACGACGCAGACCAACGTGGGTGGAATGTCCAAACTCGATCATGGTTTTTTCCGGACTCGCCTGTGCTTGATTATCGCTTGTTACATCGCTCATTAGCCATGCCTGAATCAGAACTCGATACGAACGCCGATCGCCAGACTGCTCTGTGACGTTCGGTCTTTGCCTGCGACATGCTCGTAATAGACGTATCCGGAACGGCCATTGGCGAAGACGCCAGATAGACCCAGTCCAATGTTGAGGAAATCCGTATCGATCTCACCACCATCTATGATGATGGAGGTATTGGTCGGATCAAACGCAAAGCTGGTAACCAGACCATCGGCGTCGTCCTTGAGCTCCTTGACATACTCGATCTGCAGGCTGGGCACCAAGACGCCCCAAGACGTGCTGACCGTATAGCTCAGTTTTCCGCCCAGCACTGCCTGCACCGAAGTCAGTTGTCGATCTTCGACGGCCAGCGCCAAGCCGGAACCGGCGCCAGTCGGATTCGACATGCGTTCGACATACCCATCGAAATTCAGTCGCGTGTAGGTTCCGCGTACATAGGGTCCGAAGCTGAGCGCACCGCGATTGAAATCGCGACCCACTGACAGCGCAAACGACTGCTGGTCGCTGTCCGGCGAGCCGGATGCGATCTGGTCGATCGTAGTCGAGCCGCCAGCAACGCCGGGAATCGTATAGTTGATTCGGCGCGTAACATCTGTGCGGTTGCGTCCCAGTGTCAGCACGCCATCGGCGTAGTAGCTATCGCCCTTGAACCAGGTCGCATAGGCCGAAAGACTTGTGCCTTTGCTGTCCAGTCCGCCGAGATTTCGTTTCAGCTGGCTGTCGTTGCTGTTGAATCCCAGTGCGGCGCCAAGAATGACCGAATTGGTCAGGCGGTAGTCGACGCCTGCGGTGACACCATAGTTGTCGAAATCGCCGCCCGGATCAGTGTCGCTGGTATCGCGACTGCCTCTTCCAATTGTCCCGGTGGCAAAGAACCCCCAACGCCCGAATGTCTCGGAAGTTGGCGCGGGTGCATCGTCTGCGGCACCGAGCAGCACACTTGATGGCAGGAAGCTGAAGGGTAAACGTCCAGTCGGAGTCATGATCGCGAGACCGCCGAGGCTGCCACCGCTGGAGCCTGATCTTAGTGCAGCGAAACGGCCCTTAAGATTTTCGAACTGGGCAGATGCACTGGCGAGCGCGGCGTTGTTCTGTGCACTGGACTCATCGGCGAGCATCTGGTCGAGCGCGCCCACCACATCCGCGGTGTTCTGATTGGCGTTGACCACCAGCTCAGAGCAACGTTGCAACAGGTCCTGCTGAGCAGGGCTCAGGCCCGTACTTCGAGCAAGACGAGGACAGGCGATGTCGATGGCACGCGCGACGCCATTTCTACGACCGCCGAGTTCGGGCAGATTGGCAATACCGTTGCCGAGATTGAATACGACTGGCGCGATGCCACTGAGTGCCGGCAGGCTGGCAGTGACCGTGTAGTCGCCGGGCAGTGTGACGCTGGCGATCGTCGCTGCGCGACCATCCGGGCCAGTAACTACTTCACCCGGATCGACGGATAGGCCGTCCGAAGGAGTAAAGCGCACGGTAAATCCACTCAGGCCGACACCAGCCGCGGAACGCAGCCGGACGATCAATGGCGCGCCAGGACGGCGCGGCACCAGCCGCTGGTTGTTGCCCGAGACGATCTCAAGCACGCTGTTGGACGGAATCGTCGCATTGGCAGTGAATACAACTTCCCCGACGTCTGCAATCGTGGCCTTGATTTGCTGCGCTCCGAGCGTCGCGCCCAGACGCAACGTGTTGCTCGCCTGTCCGTTGGTGTCGGTGAGCGAGGTAGCTGTGCCGAGCTGGCCGCCTCCGGAGAGGACCGTCCACGTAACGACCAAACCCTGCAGTCCCTTCGCTTGCGATGCAGTGGGCGGGCGCGATATCGCGATAACCAGCGGATTGGCCAGGCTGGCTCCGGCGGCCGCAGTCTGGTTGTTGCCGCTGGCAATCGCGATCAGCGGTACAAACGTGGTTGCAACGCCGATAGCAGATATGCGGCTGCCGAAGGCACGCGCAGTGACCTGCACCGACCCTGCCGCGGCGCCGTAGCGAAGCCCGACGCTGACCCGACCATCGCTGCCGGTTACAGCGCTGCTCGCGGTCAGCGTACCGTCCGTAGTTGCGAACTGGATGGTTTGGCCAGGAAGCACGGAACCGTTGGCTTGCTTCAGCTCGAAGACGAACACCTGATCGGCGTTGCTGCCGATCGCTCCGCCCTGGCCCGATCCCGACACTGCGACGAGCGTTGCGTCCGCCGCGCTCAAAGTGAAATCAACACTGGGACGGGATGGATCACCCTCGACGGTTGCTGTCGCTCTTACCCGAATACTGCCCGTGGTCGAACCCACTGCAAGCGTGGTTTCTGCCTCGCCTTGAGCGTTGGTATTGGTTTGGCGGAGTGAAAGCGTCGCGTCGCCACTTATCACCGACCAATCGATGACACCGTTGGCAACCGAGCCGCCGCCATTGCTTAAACGCACCCGCAATGGACTGGCCGTCAGCCCAGTGGTAGCGGTCTGAGCATCCCCACTGACTTTTGTCAGCGACAGCGTGCTGGTTGGTGGCACGCCGGTTGCAGTAAACACTGCTGGCAACATTCCTGGGAAACTGACTTGGATCTGCGCTGAACCAGGTTGCGCGCCGAGGCGCAGGTGGACCTCGGCACTCAGGCCGGGACCTGATGGCGGTGCCGAGAACGTGCCCGTCCCAGTTTCGACAAAAGTCGCGCCGCCACTGATTACTTCGAACAGGATGACCCCATTCGGCGCGTTGGCGCGCGCGGTGGGTGTAATCCCTGCCACCAACGGCTGGGGCAAAACTGTATTGACGAGGCCCTGCTGAGCATCGCCGGAGACCTTCGTCACCGTTTCGATTTCTGGCTGCTCAATTGACAAAGTGAAAAGGACCGGGCTGTATCCGGGCGCCGCCGCTTGCACGACGGACTCACCGACCGCCGATCCAGCAAAAACGCCGAGGCTTGCACTAATCGGGCCATTTCCGGTCAGCACCGTCCTGGTCGTGACCGGTATGTTTAGCGCGCCAAGAAAATAGGCACTGCCACTGAGTACCGTGAAATCGACTGGAACTCCGCTGGCCGGGGTCGACCCGGACAATGCTTCAACTACGAGCGGTTGCGCGAACTGTGACTCGGGTTCGGCGACTTGACCGTTACCCGAAACGATCAAAAGAAGCTGTGATCCAGCCGGCGTCGCTACCAGTCCCCAGGTCGCGGTTGTCAGCGGCGTGGGTGGCGAGGCAGTGAGCGAAAAAGTGCCCGGCGCGCCAGACATCACCTGAATAGTGGAGCGACCCGTGCCGTCGGTCGGAACGGTGATCATGGTGCCGCTCGGGGTGCTGCCACTCAACAATTGCGCGCCAGTCGAACCCGAGAGCTGGAATACGACGTTGACGCCGCTGATCGGTGCGCTGCCGCTATCGAGCAAGACCACGGAAAAATTCTCGGCGAAGGGCTGATTTTGTGGAGTAGTGTAGTTGACGCCCGTCGGCGGATTCGGCGTCACAGTTGCTGCACCGGCTGGAGTGACCTGCATGCCGGTGTACATGCCCAAGCTGCCCATTGCGCTGGCCTGGGCGGTGACATTGGTCGCAGTTGCTACGCCCGCATTCGCAATCAGATCGACATAGGCATTGCCAGTGGCGTCGGAGAACACGGTGATGCCGGTGGCATTGTTGCTGAAACGGGCAGGACCGCTGGTGATGGTGAACGTCACCTTGGCGTTCGCCACCAAGGTGGGCAATCCGCTGCCCTGGGAAATAAAAACGCCCAACTGGCTCGGGAAGGTTGTGCCGGTGACTGCACTCTGGCTACTGCCCTGAAAGGCACTGACCGTCGGCGCAACCGGCGCAACTACGTTGAGATTGAACGTGGCGTCGGCGAGGCCACAGGTCGGCGTAGTGGCACGAAGCGTATACACGCCGCCGGCGTCTGGCTCAGCGACGACATCAACACTGCTGTTGAAGGTAAACGGTGTGGCGCTCCAGAACACATTCTCGCTGAAAGTTGTGGTTCCTGATTGCAGGAAGTGGAGCGTGCCGAGCGGTGGTGCAACTGCCATCACATTCCAGGTCACGGGAACCGGATCGGGTATCGGCGTGGTCGCGCCTTTTTCGCCAGTGACCAGCGACATCGGGAACCGGGTACCGGCGAGCGCCGTCTGGTTCGAGCCGGAAAGCACATCCATCGGACAAGCAATCTGCGCTTGTCCCGGCAGCGCCGAGATAGACAAAGCCAGACCAACGAGCCAAATGATCAGTGCTGCCGGCCGTTTCGACCCAATGGTATCGATCTCGCGGCGGACGGTTAATGCGGCCATAGCATCCTCGCTTGTGTGTCGGACTATACTATCAGCGTACTACAGCGCCGCGCGCTGGTGTAGTCGCGACGGCTTGGTCCCTGAGATGCACCAGTCCCCACGGAGGTTAGGCCATGCGTTTCGCGCTGTCTGCGTTCCCCCTTCTTCGGCGCACGTCGTTGGCGGTGTCCATTACCGCTTCGATGCTGATCGTGACGTTGCCGGTCGATGTTCAGTCGAAATCGCCAACAATGCGAAATGCTGAGGACTTCCTCATCGTCGACTGCCTCTTGCCTGGTCAAATGCGCAAACTCGGCCGTGTCAGCACCTTTATGAGCGCGCGCCGGCCGGTTCGCACCAACCAGGCGGATTGTGAAATTCGCGGTGGTGAATACGTCGCCTACGATCGTGCCAACTATCAAACCGCACTGAAGGTCTGGATGGATCAGGCGACGCTTGGTGAAGTCGAGGCGCAGAATTATGTGGGCGAGATTTACCACAAGGGATTGGGCACCGAGCCTGACTACGTCAAGGCAGCCGAGTGGTATCAGAAAGCTGCCGCGCAGGGGTCCAAGCGCGCGCAGATCAATCTGGGCTCGCTGTACGAGTCCGGGCTTGGAGTTGAGCAGGATGTGAACAAGGCGCTTAATCTCTATCGGCAGGGCTCTGGCATAAGCGGCGATGACCTGATTTATACATCGGTGATGACCTCCGCCATGGCGACCAAACAGGGCGAGATTGAAACCCTGCAGCGCGATGTGGCGGCGGAGCGAGAAGCCGCGACGCGGCTCAAGGCTGAGAATGAGAAGCTGAAAGGCGAGCTGGATCAGCGTCGTCGCGCGCTGCAAAGCTCTCAGACCGAACTGGACAGCGCCCGCAGTCAACTCAAGCAGGCGCAAACGCGTATCGCGCCTGCCGATGAAGACATGGCGCTGCTGAGCGAGTTGCTCGCGGCCAAAGAGCAGGAGTTGGCAATGGAACGCGAGCGCCTCGAGCGCGACCGAAAGGCGCATGCCGATCGCGTTCAGCGCGACCGCACCAAACTTGCCGAATTGAAATCGCGCGAAGCACAGCTCAGCAAAGTTTCCACCGCGTCTGCAGGCGATCGCGCCGAGTTGGACAAGGTGCGCGGGGCTGCAGTCGAACTGGCACTGACATTGGACGATTCGATTGCTCGCATCGAGGAGATGGAAGCTGCCCTGGCGCAGAATCAGAAGCGTCAGGACGCCGAGCAGGTCGGTTACGAGATGGACCGCAAGAAAATGGAAGCGGCACTGTCTGCTTCCAAGGAAGACCGCGAACTGTTGCTGCTGCTGGAACAACAACTGTCGGAGAAGCAGCGTGAGGTGGCACGCCAACGCGGCCAGATCGTTGCACTGGAGCAACAGTCCGGTACGTTGGGCGGAGGCAGTGCGATTGCTGCGAGTGCCGGACCGCAAATCACTCTTTCCGATCCGTTGATCACCCTGTCGCGAGCGGGCCGGCCTACCGCAACGTTGCCGGCGCGCAGTACTGCCTCCGAATTGGTGGGCACGGTCAAGGCCGCGGCCGGTGTGCGTCAGCTTTCGGTCAACGGGCAAGTGGTTTCAGTGGCGTCCAATGGCAGCTTCAGGGTGCGCGTGCCGGTCAGCGGGACGGGTACCGAGGTAAAGCTTGCCGCTGTGGATCGCCAAGGCGTTGAAAATGTCTTCAACTTTTTAATCGCGCCCACTGCCGGCACCAGCGGCAATGCCGGATCGGTCGCTGCCACAACTGGGTCTCAGCGCGCTCCCGCAGGCGTCAAACTCGGCAAGTACCACGCGCTGGTCATTGGCAACAGCGATTACAGCGGCTACCCGAAATTGGTCAGTCCAGGTAGCGATGTGCAACGTGTCGGTGGCCTGTTGAAGCAGAAGTACGGGTTCCAGACAACCGTGTTGAACAACGCCAATCGTTTTGAGATTTTGTCGGCGCTCAACGACATGCGCGAGAAGTTGACCGCTGAGGACAACCTATTCGTGTACTTTGCTGGTCACGGTGAAATGGACGAGAAGTCGAAGCAGGGCTACTGGATTCCCGTAGATGGTCGCGCGGATGCCCCCAATACCTGGCTGTCAAATCGCGCGATCAGCGATATGCTCAATACTATGGCGCCCAAGCACGTGATGGTGGTGGCTGACTCCTGTTATTCCGGCACCATGACGCAATCAGCGGTACCGGTGTTCACTTCCGAAAGCGGCAACGCCGGGTGGAGCAAGTGGGTGCAGGCGGCGACGGCAAGTCGTTCACGCACCGCACTGACCTCCGGTGGATTGGCGCCGGTCCCCGATATCGGTCGCGGCAACAACTCGCATTTCGCCAGCGCTTTAATTGCGGCGCTGGAAGACAACAGCCAGCTGCTTGAAGGTCACCGCTTGTTCCGCGAAGTGTCCACGGCGTTGGCCAGTGCGGCCGCAGAATCGGATCTGGTGCAAATTCCTGGCTACGCGCCGATCCAGTTCGCGGGCCATGAAGCGGGCGAGTTCTTTTTCGCGCCAACCAGCCGCGGTGTGGCCAGCGCCCAGACCGACTCTGCGAGCGGCATGCATTGATCTGTTCGCGGTGCACACAGGAGCCTCCCGATTGCGGGAGCGCTCCTGGGCGCGGTGATTCGTGTACCGGCACGTTTCTGATTTTTCAGCCTCACAGCCCTCGCCGTCGATGCAAAGCCGACGCAGCAATGGTGCGTTCGGGCGCGACATGTCGCGCGCATCAACACAAAGTTTGTTGACCCATTTGCGGTCGTCGCCAACGCCACTGCGCGCAGTTCGATTGCGCCGAAATTGCCGCTCCCGGCAACACCGTCTGGCCCGTACCATCCGAGTGGCGCGCCCTTCGGCGAGGCGCGGTTATCGCCCACTGCACCACAATGGCCGAGGTGAAATCATGCGAGACTGCGACTGACCGGTCGACGGCAACGGTGTAGGGGGTTGGCGGTCGAGCCTTACCGGATTGTTCTCAGTTGTTTCGCGCAGCACTTGGGGCCGAACTCGGTCCGTAGAGTCGAACAATGGATAGCGTGTCATCCATAACTGCCGTAGTGCCGCGGCGGCATGAAGCAACTGGACGCCTCCTCCGCCTGATTGGCAAGAGGCCGAACTTGTGCGTCTTGCATCGGCGGATTCTCCTGCCATGTCAGACCTGATCGATCTGCTGCAGCGTGCCTCCGATGGCGATCGGCGAACCTACGATGCCGCCTATGCGCAGGTTTATCCCGTGCTTAAACGGCTTGCACGCGGACAGAAGCGCCGCGCCGCGCCGAGTGACGATGCCAACACCACATCGATCGTCAACGATGCGTGCCTGAAACTCATGCACAGCGCTTCACCCAACGACGAGGCGCATTTCTACGCGATTGCGGCGAGTGCGATGCGACAGATTCTGATCGACCGCGCGCGACGGCGCCTGACCGAAAAACACGGTGGCGGCGAAGTCACTTCCTTGGAAGGCAAGGAGCATCTTGCCGAGGTCATTTCCGGGATGCCGAATGTCGACGTGCTCGCGTTGGATCAAGTACTGAGTCAGCTTGCCAAAGTCGATGCGCGCTTGGCGCGATTGGTTGAATGGCGCTGCTTTGCCGAACTTGAATTGGCCGAGATCGGCAGGGTTATGGATATTTCCGAACGCTCGGCCCGCCGCGAATGGCGCCGTGCGCGTGCGTATCTGTTGCTGCACCTGGAAGCTCCGGATCAATGAGCGTGCCGAATGATTCACTCTGGCGTCGCGCGATGGACGAGTTCGACGTGCTGTTGGATCTGTCCCTCGACGGACGAATCGCGGCGCTCGCCGTACTGGCGCGTGAATCACCAACGCTGGCGGAGCACGTGCAGAGTCTGCTCGACACGGATGCGCGGGCCGAGGAAGCCACCGTCGGCACCGCAGTGGCGTTTGCCGCCGACTTAGCAGCATCGGATTGGCCGCGCGTCGCTGGCTATCGATTGCTCGGTGTACTTGGCCATGGCGGTATGGGCGAAGTCTTTCTGGCTGAGCGCGACGGACAGGATTTTGTCCAGCGAGTGGCGATGAAACGGATGACACTGGGCAATCGCGATGACAGTCTGCGCGAACGATTTCTGCGCGAACGCCGCATTCTGGCTGGCCTAAATCATCCCAATATCGCGCGATTGCTGGATGGCGGTCTTGATGCCGACGGCAACCCGTACTTCGCTATGGAGTTGGTTGAGGGCGTCAGCATCACCCGCTACGCCCACGAGCAAGCCCTCGATCTACGTGCGCGCCTGCGCTTGCTCATCGTAGTTTGTGAAGCAGTCGCTTAGGCCCAGATCAACCTGATCGTCCACCGCGACATCAAGCCATCCAACGTATTGGTGAATGCAACTGGTCAGGTGAAGTTGCTTGATTTTGGCATCGCCAAGCTGCTTGCGCCGGGCGATAGCCAAGCCACGGCCACGCTTGCGATGACGCCCGCCTATGCGGCACCGGAGCAACTTCTGGGTGAGCCGATCTCTACCGCTACCGACGTTTACGCACTTGGATTGTTGCTCTTTGAGCTGCTTGTAGGTCACCTGCCGGAGCGCAGTTGGCGCGAACGCATGCGCGACGCGGTGACTGAGCAAAATTCGATTGAACGGCCCAGTCTGGGTGTTTTGCAATGGCTGGCGACAGAGCCACATTCGACGGCGGGCGACCCGCGCCAACGACGCCGATTGGCGCAGCAACTACGCGGAGATCTCGACCAGATTGTTTTGCTCGCTTTGCGTCGCGATCCGGCAAGGCGCTATCCGACAGCACAGGCCCTTGCCGACGACCTGGCGCGCTATCTCGACGGAAGGCCGGTGCGCGCTCGTGCCGATCACTGGCGCTATCGACTGGAAAAGTTCGCGCGCCGAAACATTTGGGCGATGACGGCTGCGGGATTGACCTTTGCCGGATTGATTGCGGCAACCATTGTTTCCGTCTCGTTCGCCAATAGCGAGCGAGCGGCACGAGCGGCTGCTGATATCGACCGGAGCAAAGCCGAGCAACAAGCCCAGCGCGCGACGCGTACCAAGGACTTTGTCGTGCAGTTGTTCAGCGACATCGATCCATTAAAGGCTGCCGGCGGAAAAGGAGATGACTACACAGCGGTTGAGCTGCTGGATGCCGCCGTGCAGCGGGTCGAAAAGGATTTGGTCGATTTGCCCGAAGCACAGGCCGAACTGCGCTACGCGATCGCCGATAGTTTAAGAAATTTGGGCCGTCCGCAAGCTGCGCTGCCCTTGCTCGACGCCAGTATCCTGCAATTGCGCAGACTGGGCAGTTCTGCCGAGCGCACCTTATCCAGCGCGCCGCAGTCGCGTGCTGTGGTTCGTGAGTCACTGTCGGATCTGGTCGGCGCGCAATCCGATGCGCAAGAGGCCCTGAGCATTTCCTTGGCCTGGCCTGACGACGAAGATGCACGTTTGGGCCGCATCAAAATGCGCACCTCAATTGCCGCATTACTCAGTCTGCGAGGCAACCTGGTCGAGGCACATGCGCACTATCAGACGATCCTGAAAGACCGCACTGCGCTACTCGGACGCGACAACCATCCCGACCTCGCTGTCGACTGGAACAATCTTTCCGCCATTAACGAGCGCCTCGAGCGCTTTGCGGAAGCTGAAACGAGCGCGCGCCGCGCGATGCAACTGTTTGCCGAGGCAAACGGCACTGAGCACCCGCGCATGGCTTGGTTGCACAACTCGCTCGGGTTTGCGTTGTTGGGTCTGGGGCGATTGGACGAAGCGCAGGCGCAGTTCGATGCTGCGCGCAAGCTGGCGCTGGCCAAGCTCCACGCGAACACGCCAATTTTGCTCAACATCAATGTTGGGCTTGGGCGTGTTGCGCAAGCCCGCCGCTTGTATCCGCAGGCCGAGTTGGCGTTTGTCGAGGCTTTGCGCATCGGCAAAGCGCTCAATCACACCAGCCTGACCGCTGTGGAAATCCGCTACGGCTTGATGTTCTTGCAGCACGAGCAGTACCGCGAAGCCGAGGTAATGTTGCAGCGAGGAATTGAACGCAGCGGCACCTACGGTGCTCAGATCCCCAATCCGCTCATGCTACAAGGCGCAGTTGCACGCGGTTTGGCGTTGGCCCACCTCGAACGTGGCGATGAAGGCGAAGCGCTTGCCGTGGCTGCGTTGTCCAAGCTGGCGACGCTGGTCGACCGTCGCGCGGACAGTTATGTCGAAAGCCAGCGCATGCTGGCTGCATTGCGGCAACGCGAGTAAGTCGGATCGGGCGCGCAGCTTAGCGGGCGGGTGTCTGGCGGAGCGGGATCCATTCCCGTCGCTTTTGTCTGGCCGCCGGCATCTCCCTTTTTCGTGTACCCAATTGAGCCAGGCGCCGGACAGCGTCAATGGCGTCATCGGGCCACGAAAAAAGGATACTGTCATGCCTGCGATTTCTCGCGTCGCGCACTGCGCTTCTGTGCTTGCATTGCTTCTTGGTGCGTGCTCGGCCCAGGCGCAGGTCGAGGTCTGCGCTAACACAGCGGCTGAGATTCTCAACGGCTTTGGCCTCGCCAATAACGACGCTGTGACCATCAAAGTGGTGCAGGGCGACTACGCGCTGAGCGAGTCGCCGAACGAGCGCATTGACGGCGACGGTCAGTACTTTGGCCATGACATCAAACTGATGGGTGGGTACAACAGCAGCTGCAGCAGCCGTAGTCTGGATCCAAAACTCACCACCATCCGTTCCAACACTGATTTCCACGTCTCAACGCGAGACAGCATCTATATTTATTCGATCCGATTTCTGGATATCACGGGTGACGTAGGACTGTATGCAGAGTCGTCGTCGTTCGGTCCGGAGGAGACCGTCAGCCTGAGTCGAGTCTGGGTGGAAAACGTCTGCCACCCCAGCCCGGTCAACTGTGAGGGAGACAACAGCGCACTGCGCATTTCCACCAACCATCTCAGCCTGTCCCAAGTGGTCGCGGTGAAAAATCCTACCCTTGGTTGCACCTTCAAGGTTTTCAATACGATTATGCAAACGCTCTCGATAGTGCACTCGGTCTTTGCCGACAACGAGGGCGATGGGGTTTGCATTTACAACGCATTCGGCGGCGAGGATTTCGACGTCACCATTGCCAATTCGAACTTCCGCAACAACGCCGGTGGCACGGACATCCGCACCGACTTGACGTCCAATGTCACGCTGTTGAACAACATCTATTCTGTGCTTGATGCCGATCCACCGCCGAGCAATGCGCCGGTGGCCAGTTTGAACGTCAATCCGCAATTCATCAATCCTTCGGTCAGCGCCTACTCGATTCTGAATAGTTCGCCAGCGGTAAACAGCGGCAATGTCAGCGCTGCGGCTTTCATCAGCCAGGACATCAATGGCGGCGAGCGCCACGTTGGTACGGCACCCGACCGCGGCGCCTACGAAACCACGGTTGAAGACAGCAACTTGGTCTTCGTTACCACTACTGCCGATCAGATCAACCCGGTGCCCGTAGGCTCAATGCGCGCCGCGATCCTTCAGTCCAACTCGGACTCTGATTTCAACACCATCCGTTTCGACATCGCCGGCGCGTGCCCGCGCATCATTAATCTGGCGGGGCCGTTGCCGGACATCACCGACCGCGTGCGCATCGAGGGTTATTCGCAGCCCGGATCGGCGCCCAACACCAACAACTTCACTTTCAGTCCCACGATCTGCATCGGCATTCGTGGGGATCTCTCTGACAATCATGCCTTCCTGCTGCCGCCCAGTATCGGTGCTGGCGAATTCCTGGATTTGTCCGGGGTGGCGTTCGGCGGGTTCGATTTTGCCGCCATTCGGCTCTCGGGTGGTTCGACTTCGCGCATTCACGGTGTGCAGTTTGGCGGCACTTTCGGCAGCGTCGCAATTGCCAACAACGCAGTGAATGTGTTGATCAGCAGCAGCACCGACAATGTCATCGGAGGCGATGGCAATGCGGATCGCAATCTGATCAGCGAGGCCTATGTTGCCGGCCTTCAGTTGCTGGACGATCCAGGTCTTGGTACAGCTGGCAACACGGTCGAGAACAATCTCATCGGCAGCACCGCCAGTGGCACCCAGTCCGCCGCCAATAACATCGGGATTGAGCTGCACAGCGACGGCAACATCATCAAGGGAAACCTCATTTCCGGTAATCAGACCCACGGTGTCCTGATTGACGACAGTACCGCGACGGGCAATTTGATCTTCAGCAACCGCATCGGCCTCAAGGCCAGCACTACCGTTGCCTGCTTGCCGCCGTGCCCACCCGGTTTTTATGCGCTGGGCAATATCGGTATGGGCGTGCTGGTGCAGGGTGGAGCATCCAACAACGATATCTGGACCAACACCATCGCCTACAACGGCGGCAAGGGCATTCGCTTTCTGGAGGGTCAACGCAATACCTCGTTTGGTAACTCCATCTACGAAAACGGCGCACTCGGCATCGACACCGGCAGCGCTGGCGTCAACCCGATCAACAACGATGGCGATCCCGCAGAGCAGGCCACCGCCAATCGCGGCCTGAACTGGCCATTTCTAACCAGCGCCAGCGGTGGCGCGAACAGTGGCGTAGTGCAGGGCACATTGTTCTCGATCGATGGTGACTATACCTTGCAAGTGTTTTCCGACATCGCTTGCAATGCCCTCGGGCACGGTGATGCGCGTCGCTATCACACCAGCGATATCGTCACCATTAGCGGCGCCGCGGCCGGAGAAAACGGGTCTGTGCAATTCGCAGTTCCGTTTCAGTATTCCGGCATTTTGAACAATCGCGGGATCAGTGTCACCGCCACCGACCATCGCGGAAATACCAGCGAATTGTCCAATTGCATGGTCTATGACCAGGTCCTCGGCGACGCTATCTTCGCAAATGGGTTCGAACTGTGAGGATGAGCGTAAGCACCTATTGGTGTGACGTCATAGAAGCAGCGCTGCAGCCATCGACCAGACCGCTCAGTCCGCGTTTTCGAAACCGCTATCGAATAGCACGCCACCGAGTTGATAGTGGCGTACGACAACGGTTTCGTGACCGGCCTGGTCGACCACGCGCACGCGCACTCCGATCTGGCCGCTGTTCACTGCGATCGGCAACGGTACGATGACCATGCTGCCGTCAGCGGGCAAAGTTAGCGTCGCGGCAAGGTTGCCGCCTACGGGTACCGGACCCAGAGCGCGATCCGCGCTCACGCTCCATTGTCCCGGTGCGTTGCGCAGGCCACTTTCGATGTCGAACGCCGATACGCGCAACGCGCTCAGCGTGCCCGCGCTGGTGACTGCGGTCACGCTCGGCGTGAGCACCAACGTCGGGCGCAAATCATCATGCAGGAAGCCGTTCACTGCTTGCTGGCCGGCTTGCTGACCGGGCTCGGAAAAATTCAGCAGATCGACCCCGGCTCCAGTGTCGATCCAGCGAGCGAGCAGCATGCGTTCGCCATTGCTGAGGCCCGGAATCGTCGGATGACTGGCAAAATCGAGATCACCGACACGCGTTGCATTGCTGCGTCCGTCCAGACGCGCGCCCCATACCGCCCACAGCAGCAAACTCTGCCGTGATTGAAAAGCACGCAGGTAGCGCGAGACTTGCACGTACAAGTTATTGCCATAGCGCGTGTATGCTTCGGCCGTAACTGGATCGGTGTGATTCATGCGCAGCGCATGCAGGGCTGCGGGCCAACCTTCGACCAAAGGCGCGTTCGCTGCGAGCACTAGACCCGGGCCAGGACCGGCTGGATTGTTGCCGCCGTGACAGCTCGCACAGCGAGTGTTCAATAGCGGCGCGACATCGCGGAACCACTCGACGCTGATCGAATCCTCGCTGCGCACGATCAATACCTCCTGATTTTGCCCGTCCAAGTCGAGCAGCGGAGTAGTGCGCGCGAGGTCACGCAGCAGGTAATTACTCTGGTCGGCTGCCGTATTGGCGAAGTCGATTGGTTGTTTGCTATGGGCGTGGCAGCCGCCGCAGTCGTAGCGTGCCTCGCCAGGGCGCACCTGGTGCCAGGTCTGCGCAACGTTGAGCGCCATGCCGCGTCGGTCGATAGTTTGGAAAGTTACTGATACATCGGCCGGTATGCGTGCCAGGAACGAACTGTCGCGTACTACGCGGCCATCGGGCAGTGTCGTGTTCGGGTCGCCGGGTTTGCCCGACAGTGCGCCGCGAATCGGCACCTCACCGAGGATGCGCAAACGCTCGCCGCCATCGACCAGCAGCTGCGGATTGTTGCCCGGATAGCTCAAATCCGCTCGGGGGAGCTGAGCGAGTATGCGCACGGCATAGATGTCATCGTCGCCATAGATACCGGCATCGGTTCCCTGCGTCACCCATGCGTACGGATAGTCCCAGGATGCAGGGTTGAACGGTTCGCGCTCAGTATCGCCAGGCAAATAACGCGCAGCGCGTGTGTCACGCCAAATCAACGACGAGCTGCCAATCAATCCAAAGGGTTCACCCGGAGTGAGGCCTTCGGCGGCGATCGCGCCGTCAGAAAGCTCGGGCCATGCTGCCGGTTCGGCACGCGCATACAGCTGTTGATAGGTGACAACCGGGCGCGGCCATTGCAAGTTGTAGTTTTCCTCGAACAGAACGCGTTGCAAACCTGCAGGTCGCCCCGGCGGACATTGCGGGCCGGGGCCCGTTACGCAGCCGGCTGGAATCGGGATGGTTTCTCCGTCCGGGATCATGACGATTTCGCCGTGGTACCACGGTAGACCGGCGGCGCCGACACCGCCCGCGTTGCCACTGCGATGATTGGCGCCGCCAACGGTGTAGACCGCGAGCAGTTCTGCTTCGCCAGCTGCACCGACACCAGCGACCGCGGGAGTGGCTTGCGGGTGGGTAAACTTTCCGCGCCGCTCACTGTTGGGGCAGTCACCGGCATTGCTACCGGCGAGCGATTCGAAGCCAGGGCAGGGTGCGGGTACATCGAGGTGGGTAGTGAACGGCGTCAGCACGCGGCGCACGTTGTCAGGTTGCGCGGGGTCGCGGCGCTCGTGCGGGATGTGTGTGCCTGGCGCCGGATCATCACTCAGGAAAGGGCCGCCGGGAGGGTCCAATGGATAGCGCACGAGGCTGCCAAATCCATTGTTGTTCAAGTTGTAGTAGCGCTCGACAACAATATCGCCATCGGGCATCTGGGTGGCAAAGTGATGGGCGAATGGACGATCGGAATAGCCTGAGAGTGAGTTCCAGCCGCGACCGTCCGGGCCGACAACCCACAACGCGAATGTACGCTCGTCGCGCAAGCCCTGCAGCTCCCAACTGGAAAACACCAGGCGCCCATCCATCAACACCTGTGGATGCAGCGCCATGGCCAGATTGAAGTGCCCGATCGGCGTGACGTTGCGCCCGTCGTGATCCATCGCGTGCAATTGCAGTACGCGCTGGCCTTCGTCGAGCAAACGTGGCGGCGTAAAGCCATTGCGGGTTGAAGTGAAAACGATGCGCCCGCCCGGTGCAAAGCTCGGCCCGGTGTTGAACACGCCCACGCGCGGGTGATTGCTGAACGGATTGACCTGGTTGTTTGCAGGGTCGAAGCCGGTGAAGGTCGCGCCGTTACCGGTGTTCGGTGTGAATTCCTGCTGCGTCAATCGCAGTACTACACGCGTCTGCAGATTGAGTCGATACAGATCGGCGCCGAAGAACGACATGCCGGCGTTGCTGCCGCGCTGCGTGTTGCGCGCTTCGGGCGAAAGGTCGTGATACCAGGCAAACACCACCCAGCGTGCATCAAACGAGATCGTCGGATCGGAAACCGAACCCACTGCAAGCGGCTTGGTCGCGGCTGTATCGATCAACGCGCGGTGCTCGGCAAGTGGAAACAATAGCTCGCGGCTTCCGTCGGCGCGCAACAGCATCAATTGTGCGCCGGCGTCGGGTTCCAGTGGCGCCACAGTGTCGGGCCAGGCACTGTTGCCGTTGCGCGGCGCGCCTGGCTGCCAATCGGCGCCAAAATACGGCGCGCGCACGTAGACAAGATCGTAGGGTAAGGGGTTGACCACGTCGACGGCCTTGGCGCCCAGCGCATAGAGCGCGGCAATCAGGATTACGGCAAATCTTGTCACATTCATGCGCTGGCTCCGCGGGATCACTGTCAATCAGACGCAGGCCAAACCAATCCTTTCTCACCGCTCATTTTCAACAATCGGGCACGCTGGGCGGATGGCGGCCGCGCTTGCGACCCGTCACACTTCTGGACATGCCGCTGACGCGCGAACAGTTCGATCAAATCATGTCTACGCACGAGCCACGCTTGCGCGCTCACGTGTCGGTACGGGTGCGCGCGGATCAAGGTCTGGATGTTGACGACGTGATCCAGGAAGTGCGGATCCGACTCTGGCGTGTGCTGTCCAGTGAGAAAATTGTCGAGCATCTTGCGTCTTACCTGCGACGGACGGTGGTGTCGGTGGTCATTGACGCGCTCAGGCGCCGGCAGGCCCGTCGCGAAGAAACTTTTGACTTACAGGATGTTGATGTTGTCGATGACTCGGTTGTTGCGCCGGATCGCATTGCGGATCGCGCCCACCGCGTGCAGCTGGCGCAGGCGGCGATCGCGACTTTGCCCGAGCGGCGTCGCGTACCGGCGCAGTTGCTGTTGCAGGGATTCACCACACAGGAGATCGGGACTATGTTGGGATTGACTGAGGCCTCGGCGCGTAACCTTGCCTACCGCGGCGTTGAGGAAATCCGGGCAGCGTTGCGCGAGGCCGGCGCGGAAGACTGGGATGAATGAGCGATCCGCAAATGCGGCCCAATCGGCAATCGCTGCTGCGCACCGCTGCGATCCATCGGTCTGTCCGGATGCGCAGACGCTGATCGCATTCGCCGATGGCCGACTCCCGGCTCCGTTGCGAGACCAGGTGGCGGCCAGCGTGGCGGCGTGCGCGGGTTGTGCGGCGGCTGTGCGTTTGGCGCTGGATGCATCTTCCTGGGCCGACGATCTCTGCGTCGACATCGAGCGCGCCGGTCAGCACAATAACGTGCAACCGTTGCTACGACCGGGGCGCCTGCGCCGCCAATCCTGGCTGCCGTTGGCGATGGCTGCCAGCCTCGCGTTGTTCGTCGGTGCCGGCATGTTGCTACGACGGTCGCCGGTTGAAGAGACCTTGCGCGGTCGCACCGGGATCGCCACTACGCCGGTCGATGGCGCACTGTTGCGGCAGGCACCGCAGAGTCTGAGTTGGCCGTGTGCTGCGCTGCCATCTGCGGCGCTGGTCGAATTATTTTCTGCCGATGCTACGCTGCGTTGGTCGGGTGTGCCTGTGGAATGCATGGCCACGCTGCCTGCGCAAATTCAGTCTGCGCTGACGCCAGGCGAGTATTTGTGGCGGGTAAAAAATGCTGCCGGAGAAACTCTTCTCGGACCGGTCGCGTTTCGTATCGCGTCATGAATTTGTGCCGTCAGACGTTAGTCAAAACGTGTCTGTGTGCGCTCATCTTCGCAGGCAGCCCGGCGCGCGCGGATGTGGTCATCATCGACGTGCCTGCTGCGTCAATCGCACGCGGCATTCCGCTCCAGGCCGGCGACATCCTGCGCGAAGGCGACGCTCCGACAACACTTGATGTGTTCCGTTTGCTCGCGCTGGAGACCGTGAACGCGACGCGCGGCACAGTGCGGCTTCAGCGAATTCGTGCAGGCGTGACCGAAGATGTCGATCTTCCGGCTGGCGATTGGTCGTTGATCGCAATACCACTGGACGCTGCCGGAAATCCGCCGCGAGAGCTCGACATCGCGTTGTCGCATGCCCTGGCCAATGGTGATAGCGAACGCGCAGGCGCGTTCCAGCTGGCGCGCGCACGGTTGTCAGCGGGCAGACACCAGTTCGCCGCGGCTGCTCAAGACTTCGTTGCTGCGACGGCATTGTTGCCGGCCCGCGAACACTGGATAGCGCAGACCCAGGCGATCGCCTTCGAGCGTCATCCGGATCGAACGCAAGGGCTGCTCGCTGCCGAACGCGCACTGGAACTGCGCCGCACCAGTCATGCACAATCGCCGCTGCTCGCGGCGAGCATGCAACTGGTGGCGGTGTGGCGTGTGCAAACGCGTGACAACGAGGGTGCCCGTAAGGCCGCCGCAGCCGCAATTCGGCTGGCGCCCGGCACACTGGTGGCGGCGAATGCGCATGTAGTGCTCGCGTTCATTGCCATGCGCACCAGCCAGCTCGATGTCGCGGCCAGCGAGTTGGATCGTGCCGAAGTTATCGTGGTGCAGCTCGCACCTGAAGGACTTGAGGCGGCGACGCTGCTGGCGCGGCGAGCCCTGTTGAGTGCGCTGCGACGTGAGGGTGATGGCGCCGCCCGGGCGTTCACACTTGCACTGATTCCGTTGCGTCAGTTGGCACCCGGCTCGATGCTGCTTGGACGCATCGCGTTCAACGCACAATTGCACGCACTGGAACGCCTACGCTATGCCGAAGCGGAGGGCTTCGCCCGCGAGTCCATGGCAGCCTTCGCGGCGGCTGCTCCCAATAGTCTGGAGTACGCACAAGCGCGCGCTGCGCTGGCCGAAGTGCTGATGCGTCGTACCCAGTATGCGCAGGCCGAGACCTTGCTGCGGGCGGCTTGGCAGGCTTCGAATGCGCTCAATGCGCGCAGCTATGAAGCGCTCTCATTGAAGTTGCAATTGGGCGATAGCCTTGCCCGCCAGCAACGCCTTGCAGAAGCGCTGCTGTTGTACGACCAGATCGAACAGGTCCTTGCTGCTGCCGATGCGCCGGAAGCACTGAGCCAATCATCACTGGCGGCCGACACGGCTTTGTATCGCGGCAACCTGCTGTCGCGGTTGGATCGATGTCCTGAAGCGGTGCTCAGCGGCACGCGCGCGCTGGATCAATACCGCGTGCAGCAACGCAGCGGAACAGAAGTCTGGGACGCGCACCTGCTGCTTAGCGAATGCAAACGCCGCCAGGCTGATTTGTCGGGTGCGTTGGACCATGCACATCAGGCCATCGACGGATTTCGCGTCATTGCCGCCGGCGGTATCCAGGAGGCCTGCGCGCAATTCGCACTGGCACGCGCGCAGCGCGACGCGGGCAATGTAGCCGCGGCGGTCAACGCCTATCGCGCCGCAATCGATGGTTTGGAAAGTCATCGCGAGCACGTCGGCGGCAGCGCCGAAATTCAGGCGAGTTGGGCGGCGCAGTTTCAAGACTTCTACAAGGAACTGCTGTGGTTGCTGGCTAGTGACAGTAATCTGAAAGCCGGCGCCGGGTATGCCGACGCGGTGTTGGAATTCGAAGCACGCTATCGCGTGCAAGCGTTGCGCCAGTTGCTCGGGGAAGAACACTCCGATCTCGCGGCAACATGGGCCACGCGGGTTCCGAAGTTGACGCCGCGACAATCACTCACTACGCAGCTGCCGCACGATACCGCGTTACTGTCGTTTGTGGTCGGGCGTCAGGGAACATTGGCGATCGTGGTGCTGCCGGGCAGGCCCGAAGCCTCGATCTTCAGACTGCCGGCAACGCGTGCGAAGCTCGATGTCGATGTCGATCGCATGCTGTTGCTCGGCGCCCGGAGCAGCGACGATCCGCTCGCAGTCGAGGCGCTGCAACGCATTGGGTCTGACCTGCACGATGCCCTGATCGCGCCGCTGCACAGTGTGGTCGATGCCTATCCGCGCTGGATTGTTGTGGCGGACGGTCCGTTGCTGCAGCTGCCGTGGTCGGCGTTGGTGGTGCAGCGCGCTCCGCAGCTACGTTATCTGGTCGAAGATCGTGTGCTGAGTATCGTGCCATCGGCACCCGTGTGGTCACTGCTCGCGATGCAGGGGCGCGCACCTGATTCCATCCTCGCGTTTGCCGACCCAAGCGTTGGCCCCGGCGAAGTAGACACATTGCGCAACGTGTCGCCGAGGGGCCTGCCCGGTGCGCGGCACGAGGTGGATGCACTCGCAGCTCTGTATCCCGGTCGCGTCACGGCCTATTCGGGTACGGCAGCCACCGAAGCTCAGCTGCGCGCAGCGGCGCCCACGGCCGGCTCGATTCACTTCGCACTGCATAGCGTCACCGATGCCCGCGAGCCAATGGCCTCGCACATTGTTCTTGCGAGCGGTGACGGCCAACAGTCAGAGGACGACGGGCGCCTGCATGCCGATGAAATCGCGCGCCAATTGCGCTTGAACGCTGACTTGATTGTGTTGTCTTCCTGCGCCAGTGCGCGCGGCGTCGATGTCGGCGGCGAAGGCTTGCTGGGTCTGATCCGGGCGTTGCATCTTGCCGGCGCTCGCGCGGTCATTGGTACGACATGGCCAGTTTCTGATCAGTCCACGGCTAGACTGATGACCGATTTCTATCGACACCGAAAATCCGGCGAAGACAGCGCCGGAGCGCTGACCGCGGCGCAACGAGACTGGCTGGCAAGCGCACGCGACAGCACGTGGCGTAACGCGATCAAGCGATACTTGGGTGTGGGCGACGCACTGCCAGCTGCGGCCGCCCATCCGTTCTACTGGGCGGGATTTGTCCACAGCGGCGCGGCTGCGCGTTAGGCGCAACAATCCGCAGTCAAATACAGAAGTCCAATGCTACACGGTGGCGTGGCGTCAGTTTTTGAACTTGCGCATCGCGCTGCCCAGTGATTTTTTGATGGCGAGAGGATTCGGCCTCTTGCTTCGTCCAAGCACCCGGTTCCTTGGGGAGTGCGGAAATGTCGCCACGTTCGATCACGATCCTCGTCCGCTACGGGTGTGCGTCAGTGCGTTCAAAGAGCGCGCGAAGGGCGCAATCGATGCGCGTGAAACTTTGCCCGCTGATGCTATTGGCGGCGATGAGCGTGGCGAAGTCGCAATCGCCATCACTGGCTGACGTCGAGTATGCGCGCGTGAACAACCAGCCGCTGCGCCTGGATCTATACCTGCCAAGCACACCGGCAGCAGCGTATCCGTTGATGGTCTTTGTCCACGGCGGTGGCTGGAGCAGCGGCAACAAGGACGTGATCCAGCCCGCGATGCTGCCGCTGTTGAACCAGGGTATCGCATTGGCAAGTGTCAACTACCGGCTGGTCAATGCACAGCATGCCAGTTTGTATGGAGGCATGAGCGCAGTGATTTTCCCGGCTGCGGTGCATGACATCAAGGCGGCAGTTCGTTTTCTGCGCGCCAATGCGGTGAGCTATAATCTTGATCCGCAACGTGTCGGACTTTGGGGCAGTTCCGCTGGTTCGCACTTGGCAACTCTGGTGGCACTGTCGGGCGGCGATGTCGCACTTGAAGGCAACGTCGGCAGCCACTTGAGCACCTCCAGTGCGGTGCAACTTGCGGTTGATGCCTATGGACCAAGCGATCTTCTGCGTATGGGTATGGACGCGTTCCAGGCCGGATTCAATGGCGCCGGCTGGGATGCAGCGAACACTGCGCACGCCTTGTTTATCGGCTGCGGGCCCCAGGGCATGGGCGCGATCATCAGCAATATCAACAACCCCGTAGCCCCTTGGCCGCAGTGCGTTGCCCAGGCGAATCTGGCCAATCCTGTGCTGCAAGCCGATGCCGCCGATCCGCCGCTGTGGATCGGCCACGCCAACGACGATGGCGTTGTGCCCTGGCCACAAAGTCAGCGCCTTTTTGACGCGCTGCAGATGGCCGGCGTCGATTCGGAGTTTGTGCGAGTGCCATCAGGTGGCCACCAGTTACAGGAGGCGCAATATCTGCAGGCACGCAGCTTCGTTGTGCAGCACTTTGCCAGCGTTGAGCCGCTATTGTTTCGGGACGGATTCGACTAGATGCGTCGCCGCAGTAGCGATGGTGAGGGCATGGATGCCCGCGGTCGCGCTTGCGCGTCCATGTGCTGCGCAACGCAGGAGCAGCTGCCGAAGTTGACGAACCATCCGTGGATAAGTGCGCAGTTCATGGAGCGAAGGCGAGGACCGAGGAAAACACGAAAGAGCGACCCGAGATGGGCGCGGGCGCAATCTATTCAAACCCATCCACCAGTAGCGGCGGCTCAACATAAAAGAATGCGGCACCCTGGCCATCGAAGCTTAGGTCCTCGCCGAGCGCACCGATGAACAAGGTGCCATTCGGGTAAGCTCGAATCGAGCCGCCGAAACTGCCGGTGGCGTTGCCGAGCGGATTCTGAAACTTCTGCACTTGCGACCACGCGCCGCCGCTGTGTTCGAACGCGTACACGGCTTGACTACCGGGCACCGATGCGGGGCAGCCGAGGAACACACGTCCCATGCTCAGCGCCGCGGTGTAGCAAAACAGGCCGGCATCATTGGGCTGCAATGTGGTCTCCGGCAACCAGGTTCCGCCGCCGCCGGCGCGAAATAGCTGCGCGGGTGGGAAGGTGTTACTGGGACCGGTGGAGGTCACTACCAGCAGATCGTTTTCGCTGGCAATCTCGTAGCCAAATTGCTGGCTATCCTGGCCGCCGAACAGCGTGTTTTGGAACTGCCAAATTCCACCCGAACGCAGATAGGTGCTCACTTTGCCAATGTTCTGCGCGCTGGTGCCGTCGGCGAATGGATTGTTGAGTATCAAGCGCTCGCCCTGCAGCTGCGGCGTTTCGCAGCCATGTGCGATGGTTTGCGCCACGTTCCAGCTGCCATTGCTGCTGCGCGTGTAGACCGAGCTGGTGTCGTTGAGTGCACACACCACTGCCGTCGTGCCGTCGAAGGCAAGGCCGCGACCAAACTGACTTTGCGCTGCAGGCGTGACCGGGGTCAGCTGAGACTCCAATGCCCAGACTCCGGCGCTGCGGCGGAATGCGTAGACAACGCCGGCGGCGTTTAGCCCTTGCTGGGCGCGCTCGGGTGCCGCGACCAGCAGGCTATCGCCCACCAGCGCCAGCGCGCGGCCAAACTGGTCTCCGGTGACACCGTCGGGCGCGAGCAACTTCAACTCCAACGGATAGAATCCGTTCGCATCGCGTCGATGCAGATAGACCGCCCCACGGCCGCGCTGGTTGCCAATCGATTCACCGAAGGCGGCCACGGCCAGCAAATCGGCGTCGGCAGCTACGAATCCGGCGCGCGCACCGTCAAGGCCTTGCCCCAAATCTAGCGTTCGCGTCGGCAAGGTGATGGTGCCGCCGGTGATGCCCCGCCCGACCATCACCACGCCTTCGTCCTGGTTGCCATACACCTCGGCGTTGGGATTGCCGATCAACACGGTGGGACCCGCGCGATCGATCGCAATACTTTGCCCGATGCTGAAGGCCTCGTCGGCCAATGGATCGAGGCGCTGCGTGGATGAGAGTAGCGACGAGAAAAAACTGTTGAAGCGCAGCACCGAGACCGCGCCCCGCGCGTTCCCCACGACGCTGCTCTCGCAGGCGCCGACCACGGCCCAATCGCCATCCAGCCGTACCGCGCATCCGAAACCGTCCTGCGTGCCCGCCGCTTCGGACGACAGGGTGGTGTGGCGCAGTGTCCACACGCCGCTGTTGCGGGTGTAACCGAGTACACGACCCGAAAGACCCGCCGCACTGCGCTTGGAAGCGATCAACATGCGATCGGGCGTCGATGGGTCGGCGCCGCTGATCGCCGCCGCGGTTCCGAAATTATTGTTGTTGCGCAGGTCAGCATCCGCTTCGACTAGCCGTGCCGCTTGGCTCCATGTGTTTCCGGTCAACTCAAACACGTAAGCGGCGCCAGCGTCGGTGCGCACGGTGCCATTGCTCGCGGTGATGTCTTCCTGTGGCGCTGCCACTACTACCGCGCCAGCGACGATGCTGACCGCTGCGCCGAATCCTGCGCCCGCTTGCACCACGCTTGGTGTCAGAGTCTGTATCGTTGACCAGAGCGGAGCAGCGTTTCCGCGCCGGTAGGTCGTGGCGATTCCATTCGGGGCGATACGACCGGCCACTGCAATCTGACCATCGATTGCCGCGTTGACCACCGCGCCGGTGCTGAACGAATTGATTTCGCGTGTCCAGTCTGCAGGACCGCGGCGATAGATTCTCACATTGCCCTCGCCCGGGCGGTTCGAGCCGATGATCAGATAGCCGTTCTTCAGTCCAATCGAAATCACCGCATCGGTGCCGAAAATCTCAATCTCCTGATCGGCGCGCCGAGTCCATACGCTGTTGACGCGCTCAAAGGTGTGTACCTTGCCGGGCTGCAGCGGGGTAGGGACGGTTGCCACTACCGCCAGATCGCTGTCAATAGCTACCTTCGTTCCGAAGTGCTGGTTCGGCGCGCCTGCACCGCTGGCGATGGCGCTGAAGGCGCCGCGGTATTGGTAGTCGCTCGCGTGCGCGCTATTGACCATGCCATTGCACAGCACAGCAAGAATCAGGATTGCACGGATCAACAGAGTGTTCATTGTGGGCTCCAAGCAGAATTGTGGATCGGTGCGCGATTAAAACTTGATGGCGCGGCAAGCAGCCATCCCTGGAGCACTGCTCCGGCCCGGCCATCCATGGCCGGGCGTTCTCGTTCGCTGACGATGCCTGGGGGCATCGTCAAAGCGCTCTTTGGATGCGCGGCAAGCAGCCATCCCTGGAGCACTGCTCCGGCCCGGCCATCCATGGCCGGGCGTTCTCGTTCGCTGACGATGCCTGGGGGCATCGTCAAAGCGCTCTTTGGATGCGCGGCAAGCAGCCATCC
>Ga0163148_10000295_pt1 | contig 67246 bp, 49 predicted proteins | sample OliLakLV19MP7P2_FD_148606 | JGI IMG/M metagenome (GOLD analysis project Ga0163148, IMG submission 148606) | Freshwater microbial mat bacterial communities from Lake Vanda, McMurdo Dry Valleys, Antarctica- Oligotrophic Lake LV.19.MP7.P2 | ecosystem: Environmental > Aquatic > Freshwater > Lake >... | reverse complement strand
GGGCAGTTTTGGCACCTGGCAGGGCGAAGGGCAGTTTCGCTACCGCAGCGACCGCTGGGTGTCGCGGAGTTTGTTCGGGCATCAACGCGCGGCGTTTGACTTTCCGGTGCACCATCCGGCGCTGACGGGTTATCGAATGCCGGATTTGGCGCTGCGGCGCTGGTACGGGGCCCAAGACGTCGGGGGTGCGGCGGGAGCGCAAGGGCAGTGGCAGGCCAGCTTCAGCGGCACGGGCACACAGCGCCAACTTCCCCCGAGTTTGCAGGCGTCTGACCAAGGCGAAGCCCAACAGGATCACTTATTACTCGGTGCCGCGCAATACCGCCGCAGCATCAAAACCTGGCAACTGGGTGTCCGCGCCGGCTGGACCGATGAGCGGATCGTGTACACCAACAAACAAGCGGATTTGCTCTCCGATGGCCGTGCGCACGCAGAGGAAGGGGCGCTGAGCGTCTCAAAATCGCTGGGCAACCGCTGGCAGTGGGAAGCCCAAACGGCTCTGCGCCGGGAATCCGTGGTATCCACCGGTTTTGCCGAACCCGTCAGGGCATGGGAGCAGCGGGCGCAGAGCAGCCTGCACGGGTTTCTGTCGCAAGCCTGGAGCGTGCGATTGGATATTCTGCAGGATCGCTACGATCGGGAATGGATGCCGATTCAGCCTGTGTTTCGCACATTTTGGAAGGATCGGGCGCGGGGGCCCCTGCAGCTTCAGGCAAGCGTTGGGGGGATGCGGCATTACGCGCGTCCTGCGCTGAACGATCGTTATTGGTACCCCGGCGGCAACGTGGATTTGCTGCCCGAAAGCGGTTGGATGCTCGACGGCGATGTTCGCATGGCCTGGAAGACCATTTGGTGGGAAGGCAATGTGCAAACCATGGGTTGGCTAGGCAACATCGACCATTGGATTCAATGGGCTCCAGGTGCCGGTTCTTTTTGGCAGGCAGAAAACCTGGCTTCGGTAAAAACTTCGGGCGTTGAGATTCGAATTGATGCAGAACGGCCCGTTGCAAGTGGACAACATACATCGTGTTATGGTCAGGTGATTTACGGATACACGCATGCGCGCAATGCTACCGGTGAGTTCCTGCTGTACCAACCGGGGCATCGGGCCACGGCTGTGGCCGGATTTCGATTCAAGGGCTTTTCGTTTGGGTTGCGGCAACAGGCCAGCGGTTGGCGGCCTGTATCGCGGGATGGCCAGGAGTGGTTGCCCGCTTACGCTCTCCTGGCTGCCGATTGCGGCGCCCTATTTGATCTGGACGACTGGCAAATCCAGGCCCAGCTCAGTTTGGAAAACCTGACCAATACCTATGTGGAATCGGTGGTTGGTCGACCCTTGCCCGGACGATCCTTTCGCCTTCAGGTAATCCTGCGCCGCAGCAGTGCCGGCTTTCAACAAAACAAGCCAGGCTAACCGTGCCGGGTACTTTAATTTCTTTGACACTTAATAATTAACACACCATGATTCGTTTGTTCAATGCTTCTGCTCTTTTAGCTGCACTTTTTTGCAGCAGCCTTTTCTTTTCCTGCAAGGAAGACGATTTGCCCGATAACCTAAATGAACCCGGGTTGTTCAGCGACGGATTCTTTGTTCTTAATGAGGGAAACTTCGGTTCCGGCAACAGCAGCGTGGATTTTTATCAACGCGGATTGGGCTTGCAATCGGATGTCTATGCCAACGCTAACGGTGGTCTTTCACCAGGCGATGTGGTTCAATCCATGACCCTGATTGGCGATCGGTATTTTCTGGTGGTCAACAACAGCGGTAAAATTGAAGCGCTGGATGCCGAAAGCGGGCAGGTAACGGGCACCATAACAGGACTTACGTCGCCTCGGTATGTCCATTCCGTTTCCAGTAACAAAGCTTATGTTACAGATTTATTCAGCGGAAGTATTTCTGTGGTCAACACCAATACGTTGCAGGTTGACGGACAAATTTCCACCGGAAGTTGGTCGGAGCGAATGGTCAGCATAGATAACAAGGTTTATGTTTCGCTGATGGTCCGCGATCGGATATGGGTCATTGACCCGCTAACCGATGCGGTACTGGATTCGCTGGACACGGGCCGGGAGCCAGAGGGATTGGTGGCTGATGCGGCTGGCCAGCTTTACATTTTAAGCACCGGTGGATTTATGCAAAGCACGCCGGAATTGCGCTGCGTAGACCCGGAATCCAAAGTTATGCTGCGTCAGTGGGTGCTCGGCGCCGTAGGTGATTATGTGAGTGATCTGGCTATTTCAGCAGACGGGAGTCAGTTGTATTGGCTGGGCCCAGGCGGAGTATACCGCATGGCCGCCGATGCACCCACAGCTCCGGTTGCCCCCTGGATTGCGAGCAATCCCGCAGTTTTTGCTTATGCGCTGGCGGTAGACGAGGGAGCCAGCGGCGAAGTGCTGGTGGGCGATGCGGTCGATTTCAGCAGCCAGGGAAATGTGTTCCGCTACAGTGCTTCGGGTACCTTGCTGGATTCCTTCCGCGTGGGGGTTAATCCGGGGGCGTTCCATTTTGTGCCATGAGCAGCGGCCGATACATTCAGCACTTTAGCGCCTTGGTTGGGTGGGCGCTTGCCTCCATGGCGTTGGTATCCTGCCGTTTCGACTCGGGAGAGCACCCCGCATTGCCTGGCGCTGTGGATTGTGCCGGGCTCCTGGAGTCGGAGACCCCGATTGTGTTGCAGCACGCCACCCGGTTGCAGGCCTGGCAAGGTCAGGGGTATGTGCGTCTGTTTATTCTGGCCACCGATAGTTCTTCACAAGAGACTTCCGGTTTTCGCTATTTGTTGGTGGATACCGGAGCAAGTTTGGGCCCGGAATGTTTTCCGGACCATGTTCGCGTGAACGTTCCGCTGACCCGTGCTGTCTGCGTCAGCACCACGCACGCAGCAGTCTTTGCCCGGCTAGACTGCCGCGAAGTACTGGTGGGCATGAGCTGGCTGGACAATATTTACGACCCTGAATTGCGGCGCCGTGCTGCGTCCGGTCAACTGCGTGAAGTGAGCCGCGAAGGCGATCTGAACCTGGAGGTCATCCTGGACCTTGAGCCCGGGCTTGTGCTGACTTACGTTACTGCCGACCCGGAGTACGGAGATTTTGACAAAATGCGCAAGCTTGGGGTGCCGGTTTTGCCCGTTGCAGAGTTTATGGAGCCCCATCCGCTGGGCCAGGCAGAATGGATCCGGCTTGGCGGTTGGCTTTTGGACCGGGAAACTCTGGCTGATTCCCTCTTTAAGTCCGTACGCCAGGCTTATTTGCAGGCGCGGGAAAAGGCGTTGGCCACTACTCAGAAACCTACCGTGTTTACCGGCATGGATTTCCAGGGAAGTTGGACAGTACCCCGCGGCGGCAGTTTTGCAGCCGTCTACCTCAAGGATGCCGGAGCGCATTACGTCTGGGAGGATGTCCCTGGCGCGGGTAATTACGCTGTTGACTTTGAAGCAGTGTTGGATCGGGCCGGTACGGCGGATTTCTGGCTGAACCCCGGGGCCGCACGGTCCCGTTCTGCAATGGCTGAATTCGATACCAGGTTGCGCCATTTTAGGGCGTGGAAACAAGACCGGGTGTACAACAACGATGCCCGCCTAAGCCTTGGCGGAGGCAACGATTATTGGGAATCCGCGATCCTGCGGCCTGATTTGGTGCTGGCTGATCTGATCGCGGTGTTCCACCCGGAGTTGGCTTTGCGCGACAGCCTGATGTACTACCGAAAGTTGCCCTTATGACCATAAGGCAACTTCCGGAAACCGCACAGCAACGCCTTTGGCTGGCTACCACACTTTTGTTTGTGGCGCTGCTGGGATTGTTTGCGGCAGACTTGTTGCTGGGCACGGTTCAGATTCCGGCAAGGGTGGTCTGGGCTGCGCTGTTGGGGGGACAGGAGATGGAAGCTAAGTACCGCATTCTCGTCCTGGAGAGCCGGTTGCCCAGGGCCATCACCGCAGTTTTGGGGGGATCGGCGTTGGCTGCCTGTGGCTTGCTGATGCAGACGTTCTTCCGCAATCCGGTAGCTGGGCCTTATATTTTGGGCATTAGTTCGGGAGCCAGCTTGGGCGTGGCTTTGTTGCTGCTTGGGCAGGGATCAGTAGGGCTTTTGGCCAGTTGGGACTCCGGTTCAGCACCTGGCGTAGTTGTGGCTTCGTCTGCTGGAGCGGCCCTAACAATGGGGATTATGTTGTTGCTGGCCACCCGGGTACGCGACCCTGCAACCCTGCTGGTGTTTGGACTGATGATGGGCAGTTTCACCGGAGCACTGGTGAGCTTGCTTCAATACCAGGCGGATGCAGCTTCGCTTCGGGATTTTGTTTATTGGACCTTCGGCAGCCTGGACCACACCCATTGGGCAGAGTTGGGTTTGCTTGCCCCAATCCTTGGTGTTTGCTTTGGAGTGGGCTGGTTGTTTTCCGGGCGCTTTGATCTTTTGGCTTTAGGCGACGATTACGCGCGTTCCATGGGTCTGGCCGTCAACCTGACGCGGGCGATAGCTATTTTACTAACCGCGTTGATGGCCGGTGCGGTGACGGCCTATTGCGGCCCGATTTCTTTTATTGGTGTGGCCGTTCCCCATGCGGTACGCGCACTCAGCGGCAGGACGAGTCACCTGGTTTTATGGCCGCTATGCGCTTTGGGGGGAGCAGTATTGCTGCTCGGTTGCGATCTGATCAGCCGGATGCCAGGGATGGATACTACACTGCCCATCAACGCGGTGACCGCGCTGGTTGGCGCTCCGGCGGTCGCGGCCATTGTGTGGCGGATGCGCCGTATCAGCACTTTTTTTCAAAGCGGAGCATGAAACATACCATAGAAAATGGTACGTCTAAGGCTCCGCTTGGTCTTCAAGCTAAAGCGCTGGGTGTTGGCTATTCCGGAAAGGTCTTGCCTGGCTTAGGCGTGGTCAACCTTTCGCTCGCTTCCGGGCAATTGACGGCGTTGGTGGGACCGAACGGTTCCGGAAAATCCACCTTGCTCAGAACTTTATCTGGCTTGATGAAACCGCTGCACGGAAGCCTGCTTTTGGATGGTCAGCCGGTTCAGCGATGGGGTCCCCGAGTGCGCGCGCGAAAACTCGCGGTTGTTTGGACTGCCATTCCCCCGGTAGGCGAAATGCGCGTATTGGACTTGCTGCGTTTGGGGCGATTTCCCCACCGCGGTTGGGCCGGAGATGATCCGAAAGGCGACGTGCAGGTAGAGCGCGCTGCTGACGATTTGGGTTTGCGGGCACTGCTTATGCGGCCTATATACCGGTTGAGCGATGGGGAGCGGCAACGGGTACTGATCGGCAGAGCCCTGGTTCAGGATACCCCTGTTTTGCTCCTGGATGAGCCTACACATTACCTGGATGTCGTGCAGCGCGCCGAAGTATTCCAATTGTTGGCCCACCAGGCAAGCGGGAGAAACCGATCGTTACTCGTGGCGACCCACGAAGTGGAGTGGGCCTTGCAGGTTGCTGATTACCTTGCAGTTATTGCTCCTGAAGGGCTGGTTGTTGGCCCAGCAGAACAAATTCGTCACAGCGGTATCCTGGAACGGGTTTACAGGAGCGACAAGTTGCATTTTGATGCTGAAACCGGACGCTTTTTGGCGCGCTGACCCGAGCTAGCCGCAAGGCACATAACACCGAACCGTTTCAGAAGGACAAGCTGCTACTCCGTGTCCTGGAAAAATTGCAGTGAGACCGAGTTAATGCAATAACGCAAGCCAGTTGGTCGGGGTCCATCTGGAAAAACGTGGCCCAAGTGCCCCCCACAGCGGTTGCAGTGCACCTCCGTGCGTTGCATGCCAAGTTTGCCGTCCTGGGTTTCCCCAACGTGACTAGGTTCTTCCGGTTGGTAAAAACTGGGCCAGCCGGTGCCGGAATCAAATTTGGTTTCCGAACGGAAGAGCAGCAAACCACAACCTGAACAGGCATAGGCCCCGCTGGCTTTGTTATCGTTGTACGGACCAGTAAATGCTCGCTCTGTGCCCTGTTTGCGCAAAACATAAAAGGCCTGGTCGCTGAGTTGGGCTTGCCATGCTTCTTCTGTCCGGTCCAAGGGTTGACCGTCCCAGGTCAGCAGCAAATCCACCTTTGGCGAAGAACCCTGATCAGCCTGAGTGGCTTGAGGCTTTTCGGGAGTGTTTTGGCTGCAGGCAGCACCTGCGGTTACCAGAAGAGCGCCTAAAAAGAATAGGCCGCAAAAAGCTGTTGAAAACAGGCCATTCCAATGAGGACCTGCAAAGGTATGCTTAGCGTTCATCTGCCTTCAAACACATTCTTCATCAAAATAGTTTGCCTCCGCGCAAAAATGGATTCCAGATCAGAAAATTTGCCGTTTCAAAGTGTCAAATGTGAACTAAATGTTAAATCAACCGTAAATTTTAAACAGAAGTAATTCGCCACACTTATGCCATGAAAGCAATCTTTACCCTGTTTACCTGTTTCCTGCTGAATCTTCAAGCGAGCTATGCTCAGGTAGAATTGGCTAAAACCATAGACGAAAATGGTCAGTTGACTGCAATTTGGTTCCAAATGGGGCCAGAGGAGGTGCAAGTCATTCGGTTTTATCCCAGCGGGCAATTGCAGGAAGTGGGGAATTGGTACCAAGGTCGATTGCACGGCTCGTGGGCCATGTGGGCTGAAAATGGCCACAAAGTAGGCGAAGCCTATTACCGAAATGGCCATAAAACCGGGTGCTGGAAACTTTGGAGTCCGGCAGGAGAGTGGCAATATGATTTGTGGTACGACCAGGATCAATTGGTCGACGCGCGAATACCTTCACGCTGAACGTAAGGGAGGTTGGCCTGAATCCAAGGGCTTGTGGCTATTTGTGCCCCGCCATGCAGCGGTTCACGCTTAAGACGAGGTCTCCCACGCGTTCAATACTGGAGACCAAATTCAGGAAAGCAATGCTCTGCAGCGCAGTGATTTTTCCTTTTTCCAATGATCGGAAAATTTGGAGGTTGAGTTGATCGCGTGCGGCATCAATTTCCTTTTCCGCCGCTTCTGCAGCAGAAAGGTCGACTTTGCTAAAATCAGCTTCCAGATCCGCGGCCATCTGCTTTATCCGGGACAACACCAGGTCAAACAGGCGTTGGATAGGTGCCTTAACCTCTTCAGGGATCACAATTTGGTCCTCCTGAAGTTTTGGTTCACTCAGGGCCAATCGGCAGAAGATATCCGCTATACGCTCCAGCTCGTTAATGATCGCAAGCAGGCTTTGGATGCGTTGAGAGCCCGAGCTGCTAATGTCCTTTTCAGAAATCGCTGAAAGGAAGTTGGCAATCTCCAATTCCATCTGATCCGTGATCTCCTCCCTGCGCCGAATTTTATCAATGAGATTGAGCTTGTCCCTGGGTTTTCCAAAGTAGAGCATGATGACATTGCTCAGCATTTTCTGAGTCAGCTTGCCCATTTGCGCCGTTTCCTTCCTGGCCTCCTCAATGGATAGTTCCGGCGTCTCCATGATACCGGCTACAATGTACTGAAGGCTTGTTTCCTCCTCATCTTCTGAACTGGAGGGTACTATTCTGTAAACCAATTTTTCAAAGAAAGGGAGAAACCACATCAGAAGTAAAACGTTCGCTACATTGAAGAAGGTATGAAACAGCGGTAGGCGATCATTCGGAGAATCTACGGTTACCTTAAGAGTTTCCACACCTGCTAGCCTGGCTGCTTTGAGGTATCCGTATCCCTCCCGCAACGCATACTTTTCCGGGTCCATCTGATCGGGCATTACTACGAGACTGCTGGCGTCCAGTCCTGCTGTTCGGATGGAGTCGATGAGGAAATTCTCGCGATCCGGATCAGCCTGAAAAGCGCTTGCTATAGACTCTGAGACGTTGATATCCACCAATTGTATGGTTTCTTCTTTGCCCAATGGAATTTTTTCAAGAAATTGAATAACCCAGTTAAAAGCAAAAAGCATCCATATTACCCCAACAACATTGAACAAAAAGTGAAAGCGCGCTGCCCGTTTGGCGTTGTTATTAGCAACTAAGGCAGCCATATTGGCCGTGATGGTGGTCCCTACATTTTCGCCCAGTACCATTGCTGCTGCAATGGGGAAAGAGATCCATCCATTGGCAACCATAACTAATGTAATTGCGGTCGATGCGGAAGACGATTGAACAATAACTGTTAATAAGGCACCTATACCAATGAACAACAAAGTGGAAAGGAATCCCATGTTCGTGTAACGATTCAAGAACTCCAATAGCTCAATGTTAGCCGGATCGTCAAGATCAGGTACGTTTGATTTGAGAAACTGAAGTCCAATGAATAGAATGCCGAATCCTATAATAAATTCCGCCAGATTCCGCAGTTGATTCCGACTGGAAAACATCAAGGGCATGGCCAAACCAACCAGGACGATGGCCAAAGGGGTGATGTCAACCTTTAAACCCGCGTAATTAACAATCCAACTGGTCAACGTAGTGCCGATGTTGGCCCCCATAATCAACCCAAAGGATTCTGTTAAGGTCAGAAGGCCAGCATTGACAAAACTGACCACCATCACAGTGGTAGCTGACGAAGATTGGACCAGCGAGGTGGTGACAAATCCTGTAAAAATTCCCTTTGCAGGATGGCTGGTAACCGTTCGGAGAATCTCGCGCAACCGCTTTCCTGCTAACTTCTGGATACCGTCGCTCATCATCTTCATGCCGAAGATGAAAACGCCCAGTGATCCAATGATGAGCAGGATCTGCCAGATAAACTCAAGTATAATCAACGCTGGAGTAGGTTAGTAGAGCTCAATCCGGAAGCATAAATACAGTTGGACAGCCCTGTCGTTATTTTGCACGAAGTGAAAATAGGGCACAAGCGGCTTGAAATGCCCAACTTTCGCAGATTCCTGGCCTTAACCTTGGCTTAATACAGGGTTCATGTTGGGCTGGTTTGCAAGACCTATTTTTGTACTTTCTGAACCGCCCGTTATGCAAACAGAATCTATTCATGTGCTAATTGTGGACGATGAGCCTGATATTCAGGAATTCATCCGATACAACCTTCAAAAGGAGGGCTATAGCGTTAGCACGGCAAGTAATGGTCCGGATGCATTAAAGCGGGCTAAGGAGCGACTGCCAGATCTGATTTTGTTGGATATTATGATGCCGGAAATGGATGGCATAGAGGTCTGCAGCGAATTGAGGGCCGATGCCCGGTATAAAAACACGGTCATTGCCTTTTTAACGGCCCGGTATGAAGATTTTACGCAAATAGCGGGATTTGATGTCGGCGCGGACGATTACATCAATAAACCCATTAAACCCAGGCTCTTGCTAAGCCGGATCAAGGCGTTGTTAAGGCGCAAGTTGGAAACTATCCAGGATCACAACATTCGGTACGTGGGCGACTTGGGGATTGACCAGGAGAAGTACTTGCTTTACCGCAACGGGGAAGTGCTCAATCTGGCCCGAAAGGAATTTGAATTGATTAATTTACTGTCCTCCCGACCTGGTAAAGTGTTCTCCCGGCAAGAAATTTTTAACAAAATTTGGGGATACGACGTGATCATTGGAGAGCGGACAATCGATGTGCATATTCGCAAGCTGCGAGAGAAAATTGGCTTAAAATCCATCAAAACCATCAAAGGAATCGGGTATAAGCTCGATTTATGATTAAGAATCCCACCCCTCGGGGAATTGTCGTACGCACCGCAGCGCTTACTGCCCTGGTTGTCTTCCTCTTTTTGCTGTTAGTGTACGTAATCTTCCAAGATAGCCTGCATCCTTTTTTGTTGTTAGCAATACCGCTGTTTGTATTTGGTGTAGCCTTTGCCATTCAATTGCAGGCTTTGGAGCGGTTTATCTACAGAAAAATTAAGGTTATTTATAAAAATATTAGTCAATTAAAAACGCCCAAAGGAGTTCCCAAAAAGAAAGTAGACCTTGACCGTGACATCATTTCAGAAGTAGAGCACGAAGTGATGGAATGGGCAGATGTTCAGCGCAATGAAATTCGCCAGCTTCAAGACATGGCGAATTACAGAAAGGAGTTTCTCGGCAATGTGTCACACGAGCTGAAAACACCTATTTTTTCTATTCAGGGCTACATTGATACCCTTATTGACGGCGGACTGGATGATGCCCGGATCAACATGGAGTATCTGCACAAAGCAGCGGCTAACATTGAGCGGATGATTGCTATCGTCCGCGATTTGGAGAACATTAGCTTGCTGGAAAGCGGTCAGTTGCAATTGGAACTATCCACTTTCAACATTTGCGAATTGGCAGCAGAAACTTTGGAGGCCCTGGAAGATCAAGCGGATGCGGCCGACATGTCGCTTGGATTCAAACCGGGCATTAATCCCAATGTCAAAGTCAGGGCTGACCGCAACCGTGTCCGGCAGGTTCTGATCAATTTTCTGACCAATGCTATTCGCTATGGAAAAGAAGGAGGCTATGCTCGGATTGGTGTCTACGACATGAGCGATAGAATTCTGGTTGAGGTTTCCGATAACGGGATTGGCATTGCGCAGGAAAATCTGGGGCGGGTGTTTGAACGATTCTTTAGAACGGACAAGGCCAGGACCAGGGAGCGGGGTGGCACAGGCCTGGGACTGTCTATTGCCAAACACATCGTCGAGGCCCATGGTATGGGAGTGAATGTCCGGAGCACCGAAGGCGTGGGCTCTACGTTTGGATTCACCATGCCGAAGCCCTAAAAATGCAAACGCGCCAGCGGTTAAACTGGCGCGTTTACGCGTCTAAAAAGGAAAGTGGAGGGCTATAGGGTGCTTTTAAAAACCCCAAAGACAAGGCTTGCACAATTTATAACACCGGAGTTTACTCCTGTAAATGAGGATGTTAAAAATTGTGCGTAACGCAGTGTCCGGGGTTTTTAGAAGTACCCTTAATCTTGGATGCGGACCACGGTGCCGGTCTGCATCTTGCTTCCGGTGCGAAGTTCGTACACATAGGTTCCAGGGGCCAACTGGCTTCCGTCAAAAGAAAGCGTGTGGCTGCCAGACTGCAAGATCTGGGCGGGTTGTTCAAAGGCTACTTTGCCTTCGGCATCGAAAAGTCGGATGGAAGTCTGAACGTTATCATAGGCAACTTCAAACTGGAGCGTCAATTGATGTTGGAAGGGGTTCGGGCTGGCCATCACTTCTGCTGAAGCTACATCCAAAACACCCATTCGAGCTGGAATCAACCTTATGCTCATCAACTTCTCGAAACCACCGCTGGGTTCGATGCTCATGACCAGGTGGAGCTTATTATCTGCTTCGTCAAAAAACCAACCATCTTCGGCATAGTTCAGGGATGCGAGCGATGGATTGGAAGGAATTAACGAACCGTCTTCGCGGGATAAACGAGGGGCTTTCCCAGAAGGAACTTGGAACGTAAACCGGTTGCCCGACGGGGAAAATCCGTGAAGTTTTAAGGTAAATTCCTGGGGCATGGGTTCGTCAGTAAAGCCCACTTGGAAACCTTCGTTGACCGGTACCCATTGGGTACCGCGGTGACCAAACTCCGGCAACCAGTCTGCAATAACCTCGCTCTCGTACATATTCTCGATGACCGAGCCGATATTGCGCGTCAGGCGAACCTTGCCGACAGGCCCGACTTCGTATGGATTGGAGCTGATTTCTAAGTTGGCATACTCGCGCGAAGGGCAGCGGTAAGCATTTGCAGTGGCATCAGCGGTACAACTTGCGGTGCGGAAATCATATTGCTCACCAAAGTAAACAGTTGGTGTACCAGAACCACTTACCATGCCCCTTAGGTCAATAAAAGCTCCGAGGAAATCATCGCGGTCAATGCGGATACGAGGACCACTTCCCCCGATAAATTCGATGTTCCTGGCATAGCTGTAGATGTCTACTACATCTGTTTCAATAACAATGCGTTTATCAAAACCAATGACATCCACGTCTTGTATTTTAGGCTCTTTGTTTCCATTGTCAAAGCTGGTGAACACGTTGATTGCGCCAAGATTCTTGGTGGTTGGGACTATCTGGTTGGCTGTTTCATGAATCAACCCAACACCTTGAATAGACGAGCCCTGGATGTTGACCCCAGAACCGTTGTCAGCGAGAACTGAATTGCGCAACGTAACCAGATCGCCATCCAACCATGCACCACCCATCGTGTTTTTGTATCCGGTAAAATTGTTGAAGAACATGGTCGTGCCATTGCCAAGACCCGGGCCGACGAACAATCCCCACCCCGTAGTGCGGTAAAACGCGCGGTCATAACTTCCCTCTGTACTGTTGTTAGAATGGGCAATGTTTCCAGTAAAGAAGTTAGCAGGCACCGTTTCAGCAGTTCCAGCGCCGTCGTAGAAGAAGCCGATTCCATCTAAGCTTCCGGCTGCATGGTTATCGCGCACGATGTTGTTGGGGTTTGCCAGCCAAAAGGTGCCGGGATGGCGCTCTGACTGAAGCGAGCTAAACTGGCCGCCAGGGAAAGCAAAATCATCCATATCTGGAATTCGCTTGGTCATCAAACCGAGGTTGCCAACAAACTCGTTGAACATTTCATTCCCGTCTTCTGCAACTACATAACAATGAGAGAACACGTTGTAGGCAACGTTATTATTGACCTTAACACCGTTGGTTCCGTGCACGACAAAAGCCCGGTGGAAAGAACGGTGCACGCTGTTGTTATTGGCGTAATCGCCGTAGGAGTCCCCGCTAAAATGCCAGTGCATCGGGTAACGGGCCTGCTCACCGTACCAGCCCATGCGAAAGAACTCAACCCCTTCGACTTTGGCATGTGAACCGTTCATGACCATGACGTGACCGCCATTTTGGGACGTTTCCGAAGATGCATCACCTTGTAGAACGATGTCCCGCGTCAATAGGCCGATTTCGGCCCGCATATCAATGGCATAACCATGGATGGTGTCTACTTTTCCGTAGTGGCGGAAGTTTAAACCAGGGGTTACTCGGATTTGGTGGCCAATGACTTCTACTATGGTGCGCACCTCCGTTTGTTCCGCATCTGTGCCACTCGGAGCAATGACCACTTTGTCACCAACTCTCCAGCCCATGCTCTCTGCAGTTTCTAAAATGGTTTGCCCGGGTGAAACAGTCTTTTTGAGTTGTGTCCAGGACGGCACACCAGCACGAGCTCCGTGCAGCTCGAGTCGGCCGCCACCCATAACCATAAGAAACTTATTGCCTAAGCCCATTCCCGTCACATCAGCGATGTCGCCGGTAAAGGTGATGATGGCTTTGTGTTCATAGCGATCCGTTTCTGTGCCAATGCGAAATTCACCGCCCGTTACCAGAATGTAGCCCGTAGTCAGGTTGATGTTCTGGTCAGCAAACACCAGGTTGCCTTGAATTTGAATCCCTTTCAGCGCAGGGGGGCTCACATCCAAAATAACCGTTTTGCCAGGACCGATGGTAACCGTTGTCCCTGCGGCCGGTAGCGTGCCTCCCCAGGTAGCAGGGTCAGACCAAAGTCCGGTTTGAGCATTAAGCGCGGAAGAAAGCGCCAACGAGAAACACAAAAGCAGGTTCCGAAAGGAGAACCTTGAAAGTGTAAAGGGGGGGTTTTGCATAAAAAATGATTGGTAGTTGAAGTTCATGTTTGGCAACGGATTGCAGAGGAACCCTTTCCTATACTTCTGCAACACGACCAAAACTATTCGGTACCTTCAAATTCCGGCAATTCGTCGAGGAAAGTTGCACCAAAAAATGCGCCCTTCGTTACTATGTTGATAATGAATAATTTGCTAGACAGCCACTATGGGAATTAATAAACAAAGGCATGCTCACTTCAAAATAAACTAGTTTGTTTGGAACTTAAAATCATTTTGTGACTTAAAAAAAATGTGCTCTTGTTGAAAAAAAATGCCATTTAGTGTCTGTGCAACAGGTAGTTTGTGACTGGAGTAAATGCCTTATAAACTCTTAAATCAAAAGCGTGACGGCCAATTTATGTACAATTTCTCAGTAAAAATTTTCAATTTATTCCTCAAACGTGACGCTAAATTAAGTGTACAGGATGTTCTTCCTTGGTTAACCGCCATGCCGAACAGGACGGAAAATCCGATCCATTCGAACGGTACCAAGTTTAGCAGGGAAGGCCGTGTGAACGTCCCAACTCCACCAAACGAACCAGGCCTTGCCAACCACATGGTCTTCGGGAACAAAGCCCCAGAAACGCGAATCCTGGCTTTGATGGCGGTTATCGCCCATCATAAAGAAATAGTCCATCTCAAAAGTGTACGGGATGGATTCCCCAGCCACTATGCGGCGCTCAAGTGCCGGGTATCCTGCTCCTGAATATGCAGAATGTTCAAAAACTTCAACAATGCGGCGATAGATAGGCAAGTTAGCCGCCGTAAGCGATACGGTTTGGCCTTTGGCGGGTACTTCTAAAGGCCCGAACTGGTCTACATTGCCTGGAAAACGCTGGTCATGGGGGTAGAGTGCGTCCGCCTTTTCCATCGGAAAAGGAACTCTGCGCACCCGAAGCACCTCCGACTGGTTGCGAATGGCACTTATTTCAGTGGAATCCGCGTGAATTTCTACGAAGCCTCCATAAACCGTTTCGCCGTTCCGGTCTTGCAACATTTGCCCCACCTGCATTTCATAAGTGGCCACCCCTGTATTGATGCCAACTTCTTTTTTCAGGAAGCGATCGCTCAGGTAAACATTCGGTTTCAGGTCAACCCGGTACTTAAATTGCATGTGCTCGCCGCGAAAAGCGGGCTTTCCATCAATCAGGAGCTGGCGGTTGCGGACCTCCAACACATCGCCGGGGACGGCGACGCAGCGTTTGATGTAATTCTCGCGCTTGTCCACTGGAAAGGCCGTAATCAGGTCATTTCCCGGGCGAAGGGGTCCCGATGCAAAAGGCAGACCCTGTTGGGATAGCATGGCTACAATCTGCGTGTTGCGGTAAAAGGTTTTGTCGTTCAGGTCTCGCTGCAAATCGTAAAAACTACGAGTGCTGCCCACAGGCACGAAGACGGTATCGCCTTCCGGCCAGTTGAACACTACAATATCATTGCGTTTTACCCGCTGAAATCCAGGCATCCGCATGTAGGAAATGGACGGTTTTTCCAGGTAGGCCTTTGTGCCCAGCAACGGCATGCGCTGGTGGGCAAAAGGGAAGGCCAGCGGCGTATTCGGAACGCGTGAACCGTAGTGAAACTTGCTGACAAACAGAAAGTCGCCGGCCAGCAGACTGCCCTCCATCGAGGTGGTGGGAATGGTGTAGGCCTCGAAGAAGAAAATCCGGATGAAGGTGGCGGCAACCACGGCAAAAGCAATAGCGTCGGCCCATTCGCGCAAAACGCCTTTGGAACCTGGCGTTGGAACCTCATCAGCGGCCAGGTAGCGCACATTTTTGTTCAGCCCCATCCACGGAAAGAAAATATAGGGAAATACCATGGCGGCTATTCCATCCCAAAACCCATCTCGTCCAAAGCGCTTGGCCAAATCCACCGCCAGAATGAGCCACACCACAGCATTCAGAATGGGAATGCACATCATGATGAACCAACTCAGCGGTTTGTCCACCAGGCGGGTCCAGCAGTAATAATTGTAGAACGGAACGAACGCTTTCCAGGCGTCCACGCCGGCTTTGCGAAACAACAAGGCCAGACCCGCATGCGATGCGAAGACCATTAACCCGAGAATCAGGTAAAATCCGAAAGAAGCATTGGCGTCCATGCAGGCAATTCAGGGTTAAGGCAGTCTGGAAAAGCGGGAAGAGCTTAGGTGCCGGAGGGCAACAGCGCAGGTTGATTCAATCCGCTGGATACGGTCACAAGCGCACAAAGTTAACCGAGTGAGGCCTATGTAGCCGTTCATTTAACGCTAAATTAACAATAGGTCTGCATTCAGCTCCCGAGCTCCAGCAAATCGCGCATTGTAAAGATGCCTTGTCGGCCGGGCAGCCAACTTGCGGCTTCTAAAGCTCCGCGGGCGAACCCTGCGCGGCTGTGGGCGGCGTGCTCCAACAAAATGGAATCCTCCGGACTGCTAAACCGGAGCTGGTGAGTTCCCGGCACATTGGCCTGGCGATGCGCTTGAATGGGCAAAATCCCTGTTTCAGGATTCTGAGTGGAGTCATCCTCAAGCGCCCATTGCTGGTAGTCCGGGTGGCGTTCAATGACCGATTCAGCCAGGTGAATGGCCGTGCCGCTCGGGGCATCCAGTTTGGCCGTGTGGTGTGTTTCGCTGAGCGAAACACGGTAGCGGGGGTAGCGCGCGAACAACTGGGTGGCGTACTCCTGGAGAGCAAAAAAGAGGTTGACCCCAATGGAGAAGTTAGGGGCATACAAAACGGCGCCCGACTGCGCAAGGCAGGCTTCCCGAATGCGGGGTAGATGCTGGTACCAACCGGTAGTGCCGATCACCATCGGGACCCCTGCTTGCAGGGCAGCCAGCATATTGTCCACAGCCGCATCCGGCCGCGTGAACTCAATGACCACATCCACCTGGCCCAAAGCTTCCTTTAGTTGATTGGGTGATATGCCAGCATCCAGGGTCCAGGCCAGGGTTAGGGCAGGGGAGTGGCGGTGCGCAGCAGGCGATTCGCCCGCCGTTTGCTCAAGCAATTCGGCTTCTACAGCGCGACCCATTTTTCCATAGCCCAAAAGGCCCAGTCGAAGGGGGTTCATCGGTAGGTCAAAATAAGTTGTAACCCTTGCGCTGGGAACGCCAGGCGATTCGCCTTAGAAAACTGGGCAGCCTGCGCAGAAAAAGCGCCGGAAGCCGGCGCGGTCCATGGGTTCCAACGCAGACTCAGGTCATTGCTGACGTCAAAGTGAAACAAGTGGGCATCCACAACAGCATCCACGATTTGGAGCCCGTAAAAAGCCACCGTAAACAGGACAGAGGCATCCAGTTGGCGCCGGTAATACTCTTTGGTCTGGAGCACGGAGGATTCGCTGAAAGCGGGCAGCGGGTCAATGGTGCTGGGATCTTCATCGGTCTTGGCCAGGAAAGCCTGCCGGTAAAAACGGTGTTGGTCAGCGTTAAAGTAGACCCAATAACCCAGCCCGCCCAGGCCTCCGTAGACGAGGGGCAACTTCCAGTATTTTTGGTTGTAAATCTGGCCCCAGCCAGGCAGCACTGCCGCTCGCCAAGCGGCTTTTGTGGGCGAATGGCGCTCGGGGTCCTTGGCAACTTTGGCTTGCACCAATGCGCTGTCGCTGCTCAAAGCTGGAGGTTGCGCTTCAAGGGTATTTATGGCTGCGCTGTCCACGGGTAAAACAGGCCTGGATTGGACGTAGAAAGACGCGCTGAGCAAACCGAGCAGCACTGGCCATGCCCGACGCTGTCCCAACCAAAATATCCGATGCGCAAGCTTCATCCGTGGGTTAAATCCGTTGATTATCTCCGTTGATTAACGGATTGAATAACTCCGTTGGTTAACGGAGCGATTCGGCAATTCTATATAAATCGTCTTCGGAATGGTATTGAATCACCACTTGTCCTTTGCCCTGCCGGCCTTCCTGAACCAGGACCCGAGCGCTGAGTTTGGAGCTCAGTTCGTCCTGCAACCGGCGGATTTCAGGGCGCATCGATTTCTTTGATGGGCTGGCGGTGCTGTTTTTTCGCGGTTTGTAATGGGCTGCTTCTTGCTCCAGTCGACGCACGTTCATGCCCGCGCTCATTGCGCGGCGGAACAAATCCAACTGCGCTACCGGATCGCTTAATCCGCTAAACACTTTGGCGTGGCCGAGGCTAATCTCGCCCTGGCGAAGTGCTTGCTGGATGTCGGGGATTAGTTTGAGGACGCGCAGGTAATTCGTGACGGTAGAGCGATTTTTGCCCACCCGGTCGGCCAACTGATCGTGGTGGAGCCCACATTCATCTAAAAGCCGCTGGTAATGCAGGGCAATCTCGAGCGGGTTGAGGTCCTGCCGCTGGATGTTCTCTACCAGACCGATCTCCAGCATCTCCTGGTCGTTGGTTGCTCGGAGGTAGGCCGGTATGCGTTTAAGCCCCGCAAGCCGTGCAGCGCGAAGGCGCCTTTCGCCCGAAATGAGCTGAAAGCGTCCGGATTCCAGCCGCCGCACTGTGACCGGCTGGATGACCCCATGAATGCGAATGGACGCGGCCAATTCGTCCAGGGCCACCGGGTCAAAATCTGTGCGCGGCTGATAGGGGTTGAGCTCCACGGCCGCAACGTCGATTTCCGAAACGCCGGTCATGGTCGCGGCTGCTGCGGCCGGGCTGTCGGTGGCATCCATGTCGCGCAACAGCGCTCGAATACCTTTGCCGAGTTCCTCTTTTCGTTTGCTCATCATGGGTAAGTCATCGTCGTTTGCGCGTTGTCAATTGCCGGGCGAATCCTTCGGCTCGAATTTTGAATGCCGAATCTTGCAGGCGGAATTTTGCAAGCGTAGTCATGAATAACGAATTCGGCGCAGCGGTTTACTCCTCTTCCAAATTCAGCACCCGTTCCGCTTGTGGAATGCGTGTGGCATTGTTTTTCTGAAGGATTTCGCGGGCCAGATCCATGTATTGTTGCGAGCCCTTGCTCTCCGCATCGTAGAGCACCACAGGCTTGCCAAAACTAGGGGCCTCGCCCAAACGGGTGTTGCGGTGAATCACGGTTTCAAAAACCAGCTCCTGGAAATGGCGGCGCACCTCTTCAACCACTTGGTTGGACAAGCGCAGGCGCATGTCGTACATGGTCATCAAAATGCCTTCGATCACCAGGTGTTCGTTCAGGCGGTTTTGAATGATGTTGATGTTGTTGAGCAGCTTGCCCATGCCTTCCAAAGCAAAGTATTCGCTTTGCAATGCGATGATCACCGAGTCAGCGGCCGACAGCGCATTCACCGTAATCAGGCCCAGCGATGGTGGGCAGTCAATGATGATGAAGTCATATTCTTTCCGCGCTTTTTCGAGCACGGTCCGCATGCGGTTTTCGCGCTGAGGGTGGTTGATGAGTTCAATTTCTGCCGCCACCAAGTCCAGGTGGGAGGGGAGCAAATGCAGCATCGGCAACTGCGTGTTTTGAACGGCGTCTTCCAGCGGCATTTCGCGCACAAGGCAATCGTAAACGCTGGCGCGAATTTGGCGCGGATCAAAGCCTACACCGGAGGTGCTGTTGGCCTGCGGATCGGTGTCCAGCAAGAGCGTTTTGTACTCCAGCACCGCCAGACTGGCCGACAGGTTAATGGCCGTCGTGGTTTTGCCGACACCACCTTTCTGATTGGCAATTGCAATAACTTTTCCCATGGTTTAGCTCGTTTCCGATTGGGCTCCGGGGTTTGGAAGGTGCCTTGAAGTACCGCGCCTCCGCTGCCGAAGAATGATTTAAAAGGTGAGGGTCTCCCCGATTTCCGGCAAAAGCAGTTCTACATCCATCACGTCAAATGCCTTGAAGGCCGCTTCGCGGTTGATCACAATCTGGGGAAAGGTATCGTAATGCACCCCAACTGTTTTGGGTGCGCCACAATACACAGCGGCCAGCGCAGCATCCACAGCGCCCATGGTAAAATTGTCGCCGATGGGCAAAACGGCAAAATCCAGATCGTGCTGGTCGCCAAGGAGTTTCATGTCCAGTGTCAACGCGGTATCTCCAGCGTAGTAGAATGCGTGGTTTCCCATTTGCACCACAAAGCCGCAGGGGTTACCCGCATAACTACCGTCCGGCATTGAAGACGAATGCACCGCTTTGACCAGTTTGACCCTGCCGAAGGCAAAAGCATAACTGCCGCCGATGTTCATGCCATGCACCTTTTGGACACCTCGTCTTTGGTACCAAGTTGTGATCTCAACATTGCTCAGCAACAATGCACCGTTGCGTTTCAGAATGCTTTCCGCATCGGCCACATGGTCTTCGTGCCCGTGCGAGAGCAAAACTACGTCGGCCTGAATGGCCGAAACGTCAACCGCCGCAGCCGCCGGGTTGCCGCTGATAAACGGGTCAAACAACAAGCGCTGGCCTTGCTCTTCTACCAGAAAACAGGAATGGCCGTAATACGTAAAATTCATCCGGAGCTGGAAACGTTAAAGGTTAGCGCAAAAGTTTTGGTTTGTGCGCAATGGAGGAGCTGTCCGCCTGCTGGCGGCCCAAGCGGCATGCGATAAAGATACACCGGGGGAATGGGGGCATCGGGCCAGCCCGCCTGCAGTTATAAACAGCTGTTGACACAATGTGGAAAAGGCCCTTCCCCCGTTTGTACAAGCCCGAGTGTCTGGCCTGAAAAGCCCGCTACCTTTGCAAAGCTTTTTTAAGCGATCAAACCAAACCCGGCAACTTCTGCCTGACCTGGCTTGTTTAAGGCCCCATGATGATCACCTTAATTTCCGGGACCAGCCGGCTGAACAGCAATTCGCGCAAAGTAGCGAACCAGTACCAGGACCTTTTAAACGAAAAAGGCATTTCGGCTAACCTGCTCGACCTCAGCGAGTTAGCGCCCGATTGTTTTGGGCCCTGCGCCGAAGAATACCTTCATCCAGACCTGAGACAAATCCAGGAAGAATTAATCCGACCAGCCACACACCTGCTTTTTGTCGCACCGGAATACAACGGAAGCATCCCTGGTGTATTGAAAGCATTGATGGATTTCACGGAAATCAAGGCCTGGCATGGCAAAAAGGCTTGCCTGGTGGGTGTCGCGACGGGACGCGCGGGCAACCTGCGCGGTTTAGACCATCTGTGTGCCATCCTGATGCATTGCAAAATCAACGTTTTGCCCAATAAACTGCCCATCAGCGCAGTGGGTAAGTTGCTCACCCCTGAAGGCCGATTGGATGAGTCCACCCGGACGGCAATTTCTAGGCAACTGGACGAGTTCCTGGTTTTTTGATTGTTTTGGGGGCGGGGTTCGCTCTTTGACCATGCCTTGTGCTTGCTTTGTCCAATCCGATTTGGAATGCATGTCTTTTAAAACTTAGCTCTATGCGCATGTTTCGCCGTTTAACGATCACTTTTCTGCGCAAAGGCATTTTACAAACATTTGGACTGGCCTTGCTGGTAGCCGGACTTTCTGCAGGCGGCTTCGGTTGCGGTTCTAAGGGCGGAGAGATCGCCACAAAAGCGGACCAGGACGCGGGCATTTTTCGCCTGAACCTGAGTGCGCAAGTCAGTTCTTTAGATCCGGCTTTTGCAGACAACCAGGCCAATACCTGGGCCGCCGTGCAGCTTTTTAACGGGCTGTTGCGCTATGGGAGCGACGGTCAATTAGAAGGCGATTTGGCGCTGCGCTGGAGCGCTTCAGAGGATGGAAAAATTCATACGTTTTTTCTTAGAAAAAATGCGTGGTTTCATGCCGACCCTGCCTTTGCAGATTCTGCCCGGGTGGCAAATGCTGATGACGTAGTGTTCAGTTTCCGGCGCTTGTTGGATCCTGCGCTCGGAGCCGACGGTTTTTGGGTCTTCAACGGCGTTTTTCGGCCTCAGGATGTGGTGGCGCTCAACGACAGCACGGTCCAAATAACCTTGCTCAAGCCGTTTCAGCCCTTCCTCAGCCGTCTGACGATGCCCTATTGTTCGGTGCTTCCTCCCGAGGTGGTGGAGCACTACGGTGCCGATTTCCGGAACCATCCGGTAGGCACGGGTCCCTTTCTTTTAGCAGAGTGGAAAGAGGGCGAAAAACTCCGGCTCTCCCGGCATCCGCGCTACTTTGGCCGCGACCAGTCGGGCGCACCTTTGCCTTACCTGGAAGGCGTACAGTTCAGTTTTATGTCGGCAAAGGGCACGGAGTTTTTGAAGTTTCGGAATGGCGAACTCGACTTCGTTTCCGATCTGGATGCGGAGTTTCTGGACCAGGTGCTCAGCGAAAATGGCGAGCTTAACCCGGCCTACGAGGGCCAGATGCTGCTGCAGCGCGGTCCCTATTTCAACACCGAATACCTGGGCATTAACCTGGAGGCCGCCGCCGGCACTCCACTGGCCGATCGCCGGGTGCGTCAGGCACTGAGTTGGGGCATCGATCGCCGGCGGATGATCGATTTTCAGCGCAATGGCAAAGGGATCCCCGCCGAGGCGGGTATGGTTCCACCGTCGCTATTGGCGGGGGAGTCGGAAACCGGACGACCCGCCGGGTACGGCTACCGCTATGACCCCAACCGCGCTTCCGCTTTGTTGACCGAAGCGGGGTTTCCGGGGGGGCGGGGGTTGCCGGAGGTGGTTTTGCGCACCAACGACCAGTACATGGACATCTGCCTGTTCCTGCAAGCTCAGTGGAAAGAACTGGGTATCCCCGTGCGGGTGGAAAACATGGATGGCAAAATTCTTCGCGAATCGATGGTGACCGGACAATCTGTGTTTTTCCGCGCCTCGTGGATTGCCGATTACCCGGACGCCGAGAGCTATTTAGCCCTGTTTCTGGGCGAATACGGTGCTCCGCCCAACTACACCCGGACGCGCATTCCCGCTTTTGACGCGCTGTACCACCGGGCTGCTGCGGAGCCGGATCAAACCCGTCGATTAGCCCTTTACCGCAGTATGGACAGTCTGGTCGCCACTGAAGCCGCGGCTATTCCCCTGTATTACGATGAGGTTCTGTTGCTGACCAGACCCGGCGTGACCGGGGTAGAGTTGAATGCCCTCAACTTGTTGCGTCTTGAGCAGGTTCGCAAGAGCCGGCCATAAGGCCACCTTTCAGAATTTTCAACGAAGTTTGACTAGTCTAAACCAAGTTGGTTATGTTAAGAACTACAGCTCGTTTCGTTTTTGCCCTACTGTTCAGCGGTATGGGAATTCCCTACATTACCGACCACGCCCTTCATGCACAAACGCTTCCCAACGCCGGTTTTGAGACTTGGGTGGACGTTGGCACGGCTTGCGAAAACCCAACTGGCTGGGATTCTCCAAATGAGGGGGTTGCCTTGTTCGGGGTCTGTTCCGTGTTTAAAGAGACGGGAAGCGTGCAGGAAGGCAGTTCAGCAGTTCGCCTGGAAACGATTCTGATTCCGCTGGTGGCGCTTCGCGCTCCCGCCGCCATCTCCAACGGTACGCTGGTGGTCAACGCGTCTGACCCGTTCAACAGTACGGTGCAGGGGGGGAGCGTCATTTGGGGACGTCCGGATGCGCTCATCGGGTACTACAATTATGCGCCGGTGGGGGGGGACTCCCTGACCATTCGGGTGCGTTTGTATGATATCACCGGTGTTGATACAACCCTCATTGCCGAAGACGAATTCATTGATGATGCCAATACGGGTGCGTACGTACCGTTCACCCTTCCCCTGAATTACTTTACACTGGAGGATGCCGAACTGGCCCAGGTGTTGATTCGTTCTACGCGAAATACTACAGATGCCACGGTGGGCACTACGCTCTGGATTGACGCGTTGCGTTTTACCGGGATTACCGGAGTAGGAGAGGAAACTTCTTCCGCTTTTGGCTTCAATCTTTACCCAAATCCAGCCTCAGAAGTTCTTCACGTAGAGAACATTATGGGCGAATCAGTTACATTAGAAATCCACGACAGAATCGGCAGGCGGGTGCTCAGATCTGCCCTGACTTCGGGTTTTAATGCCATTTCAATAGCTGACTTACTGCCCGGATTTCACGTTTACCGCCTTTTTAGCGCAACTGGGCATGTTTTAACAAGCGGCAACCTGCAGGTGCTGCGTTAGTGGGAAAACTGGCTTAAGAAGTGCTTGGCCACGTGATGGTCTGCCGGCAATTCAAATATTGCGGGATCGAGGTCACCTAAAGCAAGCCACAAGTATTCCATGTCGGGATCAGCGTCTGGCGCTGGTTTTACAGTAGCTGGGTCAGGCAGTTCGAATCGGTAGTAGATACTCAGCAACTGTTCCTGCGGATGGCGAAGGGAGCGAATAAAGAAACCGGTAGTGTAGATGTGTTCCCGCAGCCGGATCTCTTGCCCCGTTTCTTCGCGGAGTTCCCGCACCAATGTTTCTTCAGGTCCTTCGCCAAATTCCAGTCCACCCCCAGGAAATTTGGTGACTAAACGGCCCTGGAAAGGCTCCCGGCAGACCAGGATGTGTAGATTGACCACACAAAGACCGTAAACCCGAATATTAAACATGCGAGGTTAGCCCAGCCAAAGTGCTTTGAACAGCCTCCAGGTCTGGGAGTTCACCAGCATTTTCTAAAACTTCGGCATATTGCACCAAGCCTTCGCTGTCTATCACGAAAGCAGCTCGTTTAGAAACTCCTTTCATGCCAAAAGCAAAGGTTTCATACAAGGCTCCAAAGGCATGGCTAACTTCTTTGTTGAAATCGGACAACAGCGGAAAATTTAGCTGGTTTTCTTCCCTGAATTTGGCGAGGGTAAACAATGAATCCACAGAAATGCCCAACACCTGAGCGCCACTTTGCTCGTACTCTTTCAATCCATCACGGACAGCGCACAATTCTGTGGTGCAAACAGACGTGAATGCTAAAGGGAAGAACAGCAGTACGACGGGGCGTCCCTTGAACTGGTCAAGGCTGACGGTTTCTTTGTCTGATCTGGTCAACGAAAATGCCGGGGCTGGCTGGCCTGGGGTGAGTAACATAGAGAATCACTTAATTTTAAGCACTCAAACTAAGTCTTACAAAAAGCATTGGCACCAATGTGTATAAATAAATGTCTGAACGGTGAGGCAACCTGCGGGTTTGAGCCTGGCGTACTTATTCTATAAAGAAGAGTTTGGAATCTCAAGGCTTTCTTAACTTCGCACATTAGTGCTTCTTCGCACCGCTGGTTTAACAGCCCTTCAGCAACGCCCAAACGCCATAAAAACCCTTGTTTATGAAAAAACTTATCCACTACTGCTTCCTGTTTTTACTAACCCTTCCATTGCTGAGCCAAGCACAGGTTACGGGGACAGAAATGTCCAACGGCGGATTGGAAGACTGGAACGACACCTTGGGTTATCCTCAACCTGAAGGCTGGTGGGACTCCCACAACAATTGGAGCACACCCAACAACATTACTGACTACGGGCTGGAAAAAACCTTTTTCAATGTTCAGGAGGGTCTTTTTGCGGCTGAACTCGAAACCAAAATTGGTGACGTCTTCGGATTGGATCTCTTCCGCAAATACATTCCCGGCGTCTTGACCAACGGAAATTGTGTGTTGACCCCTGCTGCCCAGTTGCAGGATGAACGGAGCATCAACCACGACGAATTCATCTTCGGCGGCGAAGCTTTTGCAGGTATGTTGGACAAAGTGACCGGATTCTATGAGTACACGCCTGCTGTAGGTGGCGACAGCGCCTACTTCTACGCTCGTCTTTGGAAGGCAGATGGTACCGTGGTAGCAGAGGGCACGCTCTTTGTATCGGCTGCTGCTGCTGATTACACAGCTTTTGAAATTCCAATTACCTACAGTGTCATGGAAGACGCCGACAGCTTGTTGCTGATCATTGCCAGTAGCTACCTACCCCGTGCAGCAACGGTTGGATCCCGGCTTTTTATTGACAATCTGGCGTTTGAGTTTACCGAGCCTGACTTTGTAGACAGTTATGCCGAACAGCAGGGTATCTCCATTCGCCTGTTTCCTAACCCGGCTACCGTGAGCATTACGTTGGAGAACCCCTACATCACTCCCGTCCAGGTAAGCGTTTTCAACGCCCTTGGCCAGGAAGTGCTCTTGCAACAACTTCAGCCCGGCTTGAATGAAGTGAGTGTCGCTTCATTGGCTCCAGGCGCGCACCTTTACCGGATGACCACTACGGACAAATTGATTGCCAACGGTACGTTCATCGTACGCTGAGCATCTGCCTCTAAGTTCCCTTTTTCCCCTGCTCTTCCTTAACAATTTGGCAGAGTAGCGAGAAGACCGCGCTTTCAGAACGTCTACCACCCAGCTTGCTGTGCATAACTTCCCGGTATAGCTTGATTGGCCGCGCTAACTTTGCGCGTAATTTGGAGGAGATTTCCCCATCTTTTAACCCTTTCTGTCAACCCCTTTCTGTCAACCCCTTTCTGTCAACCCCTTTCTGTCAACCCCTTTCTGTCAAAACTTTCCGTTAGAAACTACCTAACTCATGAGAAAAACGTTTACTCTTCTGTCCCTGATGCTCCTTATTGGTGTAACAGTTCAGGCGCAGATCCAATACCCAGTCAATGGCAATTTTGAAAGCTGGGCAACCGCCAGCTTTGCCGGTCAAACCTATGATTCTTTGGTAGGATGGGATACCCCACAGCGATTGGCTACGGCACTTGCCGTGCCCGATACGGTAACCTATCGCACCTCGGATGCCAACGGAGGTTCTGCAGCCGTTCTGATGATTTCTAAGGAAGTCACCATCGCTGGTATTCTAACCGTTGTGGTTCCCGGCTCCGTTTCAACGGGCACCTTCTTCGTTAACCTCTTTACCCAAGAGTTTGGCGTTACCGGAGGTGCTGCAATTGATTGCAAGCCGACCGAAATGACCGGCTTTTACAAGTACGATCCGGCCGGCGTTGACACGGCCAACATGGTTGTTCTGTTAACCGACGCTGCAGGGGATACCATTGCCGACGTCACCTTGCAGCTTGATGTCGCTACCACGGGCGGCTACCAGCCTTTCACGTTGCCAATAACCTACACAGGAACCACGAGCCCGACTGTTGCTCAAATCCTGATCACGTCAAGCGGAGTAGGTGGGCAAGACGGCTCTACCCTGTACGCAGATGATGTTGTGTTAAGAGGCGGTGACTGCGTTACCGGCCTTTTTGATGTGTTCTCTCAGCCCCAGGCTATTGAAATCATCCCCAACCCGGCTGCGGAAGCCGTGCGGTTTAACCTGCCCCTCCAGAACAATGCCGATGCTGCCATCATGGACCTGAGCGGACGCACCGTGTTGAGAATCAATGCAGTTCCAGGAATGAACCAGGTTGATGTTTCACAGTTGGCAACCGGAGTTTACGTGTTGCGCGTTGCCGAAAACGGCAAAACGATGTACAGCGGCAAGTTCGAGAAATTCTGATCTGACCTGCCCGAAAGTTTAGCGAAAAAGGGCTGCAAGCAAACACTTGCAGCCCTTTTTCATTGTCCTTTTTGACAAGGTTGCTCTCGGGGCAATTGCCCCATTTATTCTTCGACGCTGAACGAAACGGATGTCTACCCAATCCCGAAAGCTTCACCTTAGCCTGGCTTTTTTGACCATTCTGGTGGATATGATAGGCTTTGGCGCCGCATTTCCTATCCTTCCGATCCTTTTTAGCGACGAAGCCCATTTCTTTTCCGGACTGCGCGCTGATCGACTGCCCGTGTGGTACGGAGCACTGCTGTCCGTTTTTGCCTTGGCCCAGTTCATCGGAGCACCGGTTCTCGGGGCGCTATCAGACCGTTTTGGCCGTCGTCCTGTGTTGCTGCTCAGCATTGGCGGCTCGGCCATCGGTTATGCGCTCTTTGCCTACGGTATTGAGCAAAGCAACATGGTCTGGCTTTTTGCCGGTAGAATCATCCCTGGCTTTGCCGGGGGCAATGTTGCCATCGTGTTTTCCAGCCTGGCCGATGCCAGCCACGGGCGTTCTAAGGTCAAGGACTTTGGGCTGGCGGGGGCCGCTTTCGGAATGGGAATGATCTTGGGACCTGTCCTTGGGGGAATTCTGTCAGACGAACAACTGCATCCTGTCTTGGGTCTTCATGTTCCTTTTGTGGGCATGGTCTTGCTTACGGCCGTCAACTTCTTGTTCGTTTGGCGATTTTACCCGGAAACCAACCTGTCGCCCAACCCCAGCAAGGTCTCCCCACTGAGTGGATTTCGGAACCTGGTTGAAGCCTTTTACCACCCGCGACTCAAACTGGTGTTCATCGCGGTGTTGCTCCAAGCTTGTGGCTTTTCGCTTTTTATCCAGTTTGTCGCCTTCTTTTTAGAACAAGCGCACGGTTTTCGCCAATTGGATATCGGTTTGATGTTCGGCTATGTGGGATTGCTCACGGCCCTTACGCAAGGATTCCTCGTCCGTCCGCTAGCCACCCGATTTTCATCCGAACGGATGGTGGCTAACGTAATCCCAGGATTTGCCCTAGGTATTCTTCTGTTGATTCAACCCGCGGAATCGTGGTGGCTATACGTCATTATTCCCTTGCCGACCATCTTTCAAGGGCTGTACATGCCCAACATGACCGCCGTTGTCTCCAATCTGAGCGACCGCGAAATTCAGGGTAGAATGTTGAGCATCAACCAGAGCCTGACGGCCCTATCCAATGCCATTCCACCGCTTTTTGGCGGTTGGTTGTTCCTCATCGGGGCCCGGATCCCCGTTTATGTCGCCGTTGCCTTCAGCTTCGCCGCCTGGGCGGTTTTCAATTTGTTCTTTCAGCGCTACCGCAAAGCGGTTGCTGCCCAGGAAGAGCCCGCAGATTAATTCCCTCAACTTGCCAACTGGGGAAGGGTAACCGTTCGCTCAGCGAGCCCAGCGCGATTGCCAGCCGGGTTGCAGAAAAAGGAACAGCTGCGCCAGCGACCAGCCAATGAGAGCGCCTAAAACACTACCGGCCAGAACATCCAGGGGAAAATGTAAGCCAACATAAATTTGGGCATACCCGATAGAGAATCCCCAAAGCAAAGCCAGCCAGGAAGCTACGGGGTAGTGCTGGCGGAACAAAAGAAACAGAAACATGGAAAGCGCCAGGTGATTGGCAGCGTGCGAAGAGGGGAAACTCAACCCCGGACCACAATCGATTATGTCCCGGATAAAGGGTTGCAGCGATTCCGTCCGGCAGGGCCGCAGCCGGCCGACTGCAGGCTTGATCACGGAAGAACTCACGCCATCGGCAATACCCACACATGCTCCGGCCATCAGCGCAACCAGAAGCCCGGTGCTGCGCAAACGTCGCCAAAGCCAAACCAGAAACAAAACGTACAACGGTAACCAGGTGCGCTTGTCGCGGTAAATTGGGAAAAAGCTATCCAACCAGGAGGACGTCCAGTCCCGGTGCAGCACCAAAAACAGCTCTCTGTCCCAGGAAGGCCATTCCCAGCCTGTCATCCCGCGAGCTTTTCCACCACCATGATTAATCGCGGGCTGGTAATTCGGTCATAGGGTTCCAGGTCATAGGAACCGAAGGAACGGATCAACCGCAGGCCAACATTATTAAAGTCTTGCTCGAACTGATCGATGGTAATTGCCTGAACCCGTTCCTGATATAAACGATAATTGTCCCCCTTTTCCACCCGTATGTCTTTGACAAAGTGATCACCAGTAAACCGGCGGTGCAGCAAAAATCGGACGCCAGCTTCTTCTCTTATTTCTTCCTTGACCAAATGGTCCGCAGCATAAGCGACGTTAAGAAAATCGATGACCAATTTGCCTTCAGGGCGCAAACCCAACCGAATGGAACTTAAGCTTTGTTTGTTGTCAGAGGCCCTTTCGAAATAGCCAAAACTCGTAAAGAAATTGAATATATAATCATAATAATTAAAACGAAACGGAAACCGCATGTCGTGTTCGTAAAACGAGAGCCGTTCATTCTCCCAAAGTCTTGCTTCCGTGATGTTTCTGGGCGAGAGGTCAATTCCGGTCACATCAAAGCCAAGTTGAGCGAGGTGGCGTGCATGGCGGCCCTGTCCACAAGCCAGATCCAGAATCCGGCTCTCTTTTTGCGGTTCAAGCCACTTAATAAGCTTATCCAGGAACTGCTTGGCTTCAGATTCGTCCCGGTTTCGGTACAGCAACGCATACCAGGGAGAATCGAACCAATCCTCATACCATTGAGGTGGACGAGGTTCTATTGAGGAGGCCCCTGGTGAAGATTCAACGTTCATGGGGAGCAAAGAAGGCAAAATAAGCGCGAATCAGCGCGAAGAGGTTGCGTATTCGGCATAATTTAGCTTCCCCTTTCGGTTTAAAAATTCCCGGCGTGACCCTCATCAAATCTATTTCCGGCATTCGCGGCACTATTGGCGGTACGCCAGGCGATGCCTTGACCCCATTGGACCTGATCAAGTACGCAACAGCCTACGGAACCTGGGTCCGGCGCCGCGGTGGCAAGATCGTCGTCATTGGCCGGGATGCCCGCATTTCGGGTGGCATGGTCAGCCGACTGGTTACTGGCGCGCTGCAGTCCGTGGGCATTCATGTGGTTGACCTGGGCCTGAGCACGACGCCGACTGTGGAGTTAGCTGTCGTTGCAGAGAAAGCGCAGGGAGGCATCATCTTAACGGCCAGCCACAACCCAAAGAACTGGAATGCCCTCAAGTTGCTAAACGAGCTGGGCGAATTCCTTTCCGCTAAAGACGGGGAGGAAGTGCTCCGCATCGCAGAAAACGGCGAGGTGGAGTTTGCCGGAGTGGACGATTTAGGCGACTACACGGAAAAGGGCTTCTACATCCAGCACCACATTGAGCAAATCATGGCGCTGGACTTGGTGGACCGGGAAGCCATTGCTGCTGCCGATTTCAAGATTGTCATTGACTGCGTCAATTCCACCGGAGGTCTCTGTGTGCCGGAATTGCTCAGTGCTTTAGGCGTGAAGCAAGTGGTGGAATTGTTCTGTGCGCCCAACGGTCGTTTTCCGCATAACCCGGAACCGCTGCCCGAGCACCTCAGCACGCTTGCCAATGAAGTGGTTCACCATCAGGCCGACCTGGGCATCGTAGTAGACCCGGACGTAGACCGGCTGGCTCTTGTTTGCGAAGACGGCGAATTTTTCGGCGAGGAATACACGCTGGTGGCCGTGGCCGATTACGTGCTTCGGCAAAAGCCCGGCAGCACCGTATCCAACCTGTCTTCCTCGCGGGCTTTGCGCGACATCACCGAAAAGGCCGGGCAGGCTTATCACGCGGCTGCGGTGGGCGAGGTCAATGTCGTCGCTAAGATGAAAGAAACCGGTGCCATCGTTGGGGGCGAGGGAAATGGGGGCATTATCCTGCCCGAACTGCATTATGGCCGCGATGCGCTGGTGGGCATCGCGTTGTTTTTAAGCCACCTGGCCCGTTTTGGCAAGACGGCTTCTATGCTGCGTTCTACCTACCCGAATTACCACATTGCCAAAAAGAAAATCGACCTCATGCCTAACATGGCCTGGCCAGAAATCATGACCCGTCTGCAGACTCAATACGCCCGTCAACCGCAAAACAGCATCGACGGGCTGCGGATTGAGTTCGACACCGACTGGGTTCACCTTCGGCCCAGCAACACTGAACCCATCATTCGTGTTTATGCCGAAAGCCATTCGCAGACCACCGCGGACAACATCGCGCGTAAAATCATGATGGATATTTTAGAGGAAGAGTAGGGTTATCTGAAGGCATTCTCCTGGGCATTCCTAAAGCAGGTTTTTGCAAGATTCCCTTAGCTTTATAGAAAATGCCTGAGCCACGCATGCCCCACTGTTAAGGAATGTACAAATCCCATCTTGACTATCCTCAATTATAATTTATTGATATGAATATTTATTTAGACAATGCGGCTACGACTTCCCTGGACCCCAGGATTCTGGAAGCCATGATGCCCTACATGACCCAGCGCTATGGAAACCCGTCTTCCATCCACGCTTTTGGCCGCGAAACCCGCGCCGCGATTGAGCGAGCACGCAAAACCATTGCCGATTGCCTCCGTGCCTCAATGGGCGAATTATTCTTTACATCGGGCGGCACCGAGTCTAACAACACGGCCTTGCAATGTGCCGTTCGTGACCTGGGCGTTCAGACCATCATCAGCTCTGCGCTGGAACACCACTGTGTAGAAGCCACCTCCCGCAGTTTGGAGGCCGCTGGCAAGGTTGCTTTGCACCTGGTTGACGTGGACCATCAGGGACACATTATCCTAGCTCACCTTGAAGCTTTGCTGGCGGAGCATCCAGGCCCGACTACCCTGGTCAGCTTGATGCATGCCAACAATGAAATCGGTACGCTGCTCGACCTGGAGGCCACTGGCCTGCTGTGCCAGCGCTACGGCGCGCTTTTCCATTCGGACACGGTCCAGACCGTAGGCCACTATCCAATCGACCTTTCCCGCCTGCCCGTAGATTTCATCTCAGCCGCTGGACACAAATTCCACGGTCCCAAGGGAATTGGCTTGCTGTACATCAACAACAAAAGGCATTTACAGCCGCTAATCCACGGCGGAGCACAGGAGCGAAACATGCGCGCGGGCACCGAAAATGTTTACGGCATCATTGGCCTGGCTAAAGCCCTGGAATTGGCCACCACCGAAATGGAAGAGAACCGAAAAACCATTGACGGCATCCGCCGATACATGGCGGATTCCCTGCGCCAGCGCATACCTAAGGTGCAGTTCAATGGCGATTGGGAAAATGGTCTTTACACCGTACTCAACGTCCACTTTCCGGCCAACGGAAGAGAAGATATGTTGCTCTTCAACCTCGATATCGAAGGCATCAGCGCATCGGGCGGCAGTGCGTGCAGTTCCGGCTCTTCCATTGGCAGCCACGTCTTGCGGGCCATCGGCGCTGAGCAATCCGGGGTGTCTATCCGCTTCTCGTTTTGTCCGCACAACACGCGTCAGGAAATTGATTTTACCCTGGACAAACTGGAAGCCGTCTACTTGACACCCCGCAGGGCAGGGTTCCCGGTGACTGTTCGAACCTAAACGCTCGCTTAAAAGCAATTGGCCAAAAAGGCCAACGTGTCTTTCTGATCAGCGTAATCCGCCGGTCCCGGTTGCTGCGCTCGCCCAAAGGGAACCAGGCCCTTGCCCCGACCGACCAAAACTTGCAGTCCGTCCCGATGACGTTCCATGAGCGCATCCAATTCTCCTTGGGTTTGAAACCGCGTGTAGTGTAGCACCGAAATCGGGGATACGAGCGACGAGTTTTCCACAAGCGATAAAAAATCACTGCCCAAATGGGGCGTCCGATTGAGCAATAGAAGGGTGCGCTGGTAGTCGAAATTGTGGCGGTAGCGAGAGTGTTCCAGCAGCGGGGCGAAGGGCTCCAACGCGTCCAGCAATACCGTCAGTTCAACTTTCGGCGAAACGAACAAATGCGAAACGCTCCGGCAACCCAGACCGAAGTACTGAAAGATGTCCCTGCCCAACGCTTGCAACTCGTCGGTAGATTCGTCACCGCGCAGAATCGCCGCAGAAGAGCGGTTTCCCCGCAACAGGTGCGGGACGTGCTTGAAGTAATGCAGAAAGTAGCGGTTCGAATTGTCGCTGCCCGTGGCGATGACCGCATGGTAATGCTGCAGCCGCTCAACGAATTTCCAGTGACCGGCAAGAGCGGGTTCCAGATTGAGCAACAGGTCCAGCGCCCAGGGCAACAAAACCGGGTCCTTAGCCGAGACCTTAATCTGCGCGTGGTGGCCGGCAACCAGCACGCAAAGCGCATCGTGGAAGCCCACAAGCGGCAAGTTTCCTGCCAGGACGAGCCCAATGGTTTTGGGAGCGAACGGCTGATGCAGTGGCAGCGGTATGGGCTGATCCATCTGCTGATCTATGGGCTGATCTATCTGCTGATCTATGGGCTGATCTATGGGCTGATCCATCGTCAGATCCAAGGAAGGATAAGCAGCCAGCCAGGATTGCAGGCAAACAGGCTCCAGCAGTCCCTCGGTAATTCCTGTCAGCGCCTCCTCCACCTGGGCGGGACCAAACCACGGATTGCGGTCACCGGCCATGCGAACAATGTCGCTTCGGTCAGGGGCATTTCGCAGGACATCAGCCCAACGAGAAAGCAGCGAAAGCCAGTGGTTCCGGTCCATGGTTCGGTGGCAGAAATTCAACGGTGAATGTTAAGCTTGCCCAAAAAAGAATCAATGTGCAAAAGCGCAAGGCAGTTGATGCGAAATGCAGCTATTTTTGGTGCCCTCTGTAGCTTTGTTGCAGTAGCCCCAACAGGGTATGAGCGGAAGCCTTGCGAAAGAATAGCCCCTTTTGCTGCTATCCGCGCAGAATCGGGCTGCAAACTTACCAAAAAGCGAGACCCATGGCCATCATGATTACGGACGAGTGCATCAATTGCGGTGCCTGCGAGCCGGAATGTCCCAATAATGCAATTTACGAAGGTGGGGTCGAATGGGCCTTCTCCGACGGCACAACCGTTAGCGGGACCTTTGTCCAGTTAGACGGAAGCACCGTGGATGCTAATGCCCGGCACAATCCTGTAGCTGATGACGTTTATTACATTGTGTCTGACAAATGCACAGAGTGCGTTGGCTTCCATGAAGAGCCCCAATGTGCTGCCGTATGCCCGGTGGACTGCTGCGTGCCTAACCCCGACCAGGTAGAGGACGAAGCAAGCCTGTTGGCCAAAAAATCACGGCTGCATCTGTAAGGATCTTCTAATCATCCGCATCGCGTTACTTTGTCGCTATGACGCATTTCGAATCCGGTTCAGGCTCTTCTGCCTCGTTTGCCGATAACGGTCCGGGCCAGATCGGCAACAGGGGCGATGCAGGGATAAAACCGCTTGTCGCTGTTTTGGCTGGCGGCTTTTCCGCCGAATATGCCATCTCTGTGCAAAGTGGCCGCGAAGTGTGGCAAAGCCTACTGGACAGCCCGTACGAACCCGTTCTGGTGCATGTTCAGCCCGGCATCTGGACCGCAGGCCAGGAGCTTGCGCCCGTAGACCTGAGCGACTTTAGCATCGCTTACGGAAGTGGTCGCCGCCGCTTTGATGCAGCTTTCGTAGCGTTGCACGGCCGGCCTGGCGAAAACGGCGAACTGGCTGGTTACCTGGAGATGCTGGGCATTCCGCACACCACCTGCGACGTGCGCGCAGCCGTGCTCACGTTCGACAAAGCCCTGTGCAAGCAAAAAGTAACGGGAACCGGTGTTCGGCTGCCTCGTGGCGTTCTATTCAGCAGCAGCGAACAACAGGCCAAGGGCCCCTCGTCGCTGCCGGGAGAACCGTGGACCTTTCCCCTGTTTGTAAAACCCAACCGCAACGGCTCCAGTTGCGGCATCAGCAAGGTGCACAGTTCCGCAGACCTTCAACAAGCGTTGGAACACGGCTGGACGTACGATCAGGAACTTTTGGTCGAAGAAGGCATTGAAGGAGGCTGCGAGGTCACCTGTGCAGTCTTTAGCCTCAGCGGCGAGGTCCAGACCCTTCCCTTGTGCGAAATCGTCTCCGGCAAGGACCACGATTTTTTTGATTACACGGCCAAATACACGGCTGGTGAGGCAGAGGAAATCGTGCCTGCGCGGATCACAGCCGCAGAAGAAGCCCAGGTGATCACCTGTTCCAAGTCTATTTACCGCCAATTGGATTGCCGGGGCCTGGTCAGGATCGACTACATTTTACGCCACGGCGACTGTTGGTTTTTAGAAGTCAATACCGTGCCCGGCATGAGCCAGGCCAGCATTGTGCCAAAGATGGTCCGCTCCTTGGGCCAGACCACCGGTCAATTTTTTGCCGCTTTGATTCGGGAAGCCATCGCGCATCCCATCCTTCAACCTGCCGTTTCCCATGCCTGAGTATTCCGGGCGCCATGCGCCCCCTAAACGGGGGGAAGGTTTGTGGGCCTTTGTCACCAGCCGAATCTTCTGGGTCAATGCTTTGGCCGCTTTGGGCGCCGTGCTGGTCCTCAGCCTGATTGCGCTGCAACTGTTGCGGATGTACACAGGACACAACCACTACATCACCGTGCCCGATTGCCAGGGCCTGACCCTGGACCAGGCGGTAGAAACCTTGGAACGACGGGACCTCCGGGTTGAGGTCATGGACTCGTTGTACGATCCCGCCCTCCTTCCCCTGAGTGTAATGGGCCAATATCCGTCCGAAGGAGCTGAGGTTAAGGAAGGCAGGGTCATCCACCTTACGGTGAATAAAACGCGCCCCCAAATGGTGGATGTGCCCGTTGCCGAGGTGCTGGAAAAGACCCTGCGCTCCGTACAATTCAACCTGCAAAACAAGGGCTTTCGCATTGGCGAACTGATTTACCGGTCCGGCGTATACGACAACCAGGTGGTGGAATTGCGCAAAGGTGGCACTTCCCGGGCGCTTACCCGCGGAGCCAAATTGCCCAAAGGCGCCACGATTGACCTGGTGGTGACCGACGGATACGGCAATTCCCGCATCTCTTTGCCCGATTTTACCGGCATGAGCCTGCAAGAGGCGCAATTTGTCCTGACGGCTAATAATCTGGTCGAAGGTTCTTTCGTTGTGGATGGCGGGGTAGACAGTGTCTCAGCCCGGGTTTATCGGCAGGAACCTGAAGCAGGAGAGGATATCTTTGTTCGCGAAGGGTCCATGATCAACCTGTGGCTGGGCGACATGCCTTCGGAGAGCATCCCGTAAGGAGTTTCAAAAGAGGCCACTAACCGCAGAACCGGTCCTGTCCTTCAACATTTCCTATTCCTGATCTTATTGCTACTGCTTCATGGCTCGACTCCTGTTTCTGTTCTTAGTCGTTCTTTCAGCGCCGGGCGTCCAGGGGCAGGAAGTTTTGCGCAGCCCTGGCACGAATCCGGCGCTCGGGCGGGCGGCTCTTAGTGCTGCATCCGGGCAAGGCTCGACAGCGCACATGGAACGCAGCGGCGGTGGAATACGCGACACGCTTTGCCTCCCTTTCTTCGACGATTTCAGCAACCCGCGCCGCTGGCTGGGCAATCAAGGCGGCCCTTGCGCGGACACGGTGCATCCCACCCAGGCGCCAGTGTATCCCAACAACCTGTTCTGGGCAGACCGCGGTGCCTTCATCAATGCCACTTACCCGGATAACCCGCCAAGCTACGGAGTTGCTACCCTGGATGGGCTGAATGCACGCGGCAAACCTTACAACGAAGCAACGCCTTATGGTCCGGCAGACACGCTCACTTCGAAGCCGATTTACCTTGGCGGCGCGCTGACGGACAGCATTTTTCTCAGTTTCTATTACCAGCCCGGGGGAAAGGGTGATTCGCCCGACAGCCAGGATTCGCTCTTGCTCCAATGCCGCTTGCCGGACAGCACCTGGCTCACGGTTTGGTCGGCTCTCAACGACAACGGCACCCTCCCAGACCCATTTCGGCTGGTCATGATTAACCTGACCGGACCCGAGTTCCGCTATGATGGATTCCAATTTCGCTTTAGGAATTACGCCACCCGCAGCGGCAACAACGATCATTGGCACATCGACTATGTGTTGTTAGATGAGGACCGGGGAAGGGGCGATACGCTGTTCCGCGACGTTTCCTTTTCGGAACCACCAGCGTCCATGATTCAACCGTACCACAGCATGCCCTGGCTTCAGTTCCGCGATCAGCAGACGGAATTTCTGCGCCCAGCGCAGGAAGTTCGCGCCTTTAACCTGTTTAATACCGCTATCAACACCAACTTTCAGGATTCTTTGCTCGAAAGCAATACCCTTTCGCTGGTGGGTTTAACGGCTTCGGAATCCGCTGCTGTACCGGCTGGTGGGTATTACACCTATGTCCACAACAACCCGGAAATCCCGGCCAGCACCCCGAATTACGACGAGGATTCGCTTTCACTGATTTGGAAACTTCGCCTGCGGCCCTCCGGCGATATTGATCCGTTCAACGACACGCTGCTACTTCGGCAGGATTTCTACAATTTCTACGCCTACGACGACGGAAGTGCCGAGCGCGCCTACGGGCTGATTGGCACCGGTGCTAAATTGGCTTACCGCTTTGCTACTTCAACACCGGATAGCTTATACGCTGTTTATATTCATTGGTCTTTTATAAATGGGAGTTTGGGCAATAAGTTTTTCAGTTTGCTTGTGTACCACAACGTCGATACCACTGGATTGACGGACACAGACAGCATCTTGTACCAGAAAGACTTCCTGGTGCCCAAGTACCCGGATAGCGTCAACGGATGGTGGGTGTACAACCTGGAGCAACCTTTAGCGGTAGACGGAATTTTCTACATCGGCTGGCTGCAATCGCAGGAGGATTTGTTGAACGTGGGGTTTGACCGCAATACCGCGTCCAACGCCAACCTGTTTTTTAACCTCGGCGATTCCTGGCTGCAAAGCAGCCTGGTGGGTTCGGTCATGATGCGCCCGCAGGTAGGGCCAAATTATCGGGTTTATCCAACGCTGGGTATCCCAGGCCCGGCGGCTACCATAGCCCCTTTGCGCGTTTGGCCAAACCCGGCATCGGACGTGTTGATGGTTTCTGCTGCGCCGGGGCAGCCGGGCGGGGGCATGTACCGCGTTTACAATCTTCAAGGCGGCCTGCTTCTTTCGGGCAGAGCAGCCGACAACCGCATTGACATCAAAAGCCTTTCGCCGGGCATGTACCTCTTGGAATGGTATGATGGGGGTGGGGGGGGAGGGGTCACGCGGTTCGTCCGCAAGCCCTAAGTTTCCGTTATCTTTCCACGGTGACACCTCGCTTCCGGAATCGTCTGGTTTGGCCCGCTCTGATAGCGGTTTTCCTGCTCGGGCTTTCGTATTGCCGATTTAATACAGAAGCCGTTGCCGGGGCCCCGGAAGGGTACTGGGCGCAAGTTGATACAGTCTCTTATGTGGGCATGGAGACTTGCGCTTCCTGCCATCCCGACCACCACGATACTTACCAGCACACCGGCATGGGCCGCAGTTTCGGGCTGGCCACCCGCGATCGCAGCGACGCCGATTACTCCGGCCATCCCCAGGTTTACGACAAGGCTTTGGATTTGTACTACCGGCCTTTCTGGGCAGGAGACAGTTTAAAAATTGCCGAGTTCCGGTTGGATGGAAAAGATACCATACATTATCTTGTACAAACAATATCGTATGTTATAGGATCGGGTCAGCACACCAATTCTCACCTGATCAATCGCGGAGGCTACCTGTTTCAAGCTCCCATAACTTTTTATACGCAAGAAAAGCGCTGGGACCTTGCTCCTGGCTTTTCAGACGGTCACAATTCGCGCTTTTCACGACTCATTGAAACCGAGTGCATGACCTGCCACAACGGTTTGCCGCAACCGCTGGCGGGCTCGCTCAACGGCTATGAGGCGGTGCCGACCGGCATTGATTGCGAGCGCTGCCACGGCCCCGGTGCAGAGCACGTCCGGCAGAAATTGGCCGGCATTTTGGTCGACACTGCCAACGACATTGACTACACCATCGTCCATCCCGGCAAATTGCCGTTAGACGCTCAACTTGACCTTTGCCAGCGCTGCCATTTGCAAGGCGTCACTGTGCTAAATGAAGGCTCCGACTGGTTTGACTTCCGCCCCGGCGATCGGATCTCGGATCACTGGAACATTTTTTTACCGGATTTTGCCGGGGGTAATGGCGGCTTTCTCATGGCATCACAAGCGGAACGCCTGCGTCGCAGCGCTTGCTTTGTCGCCACCGGTGGAATCTCCTGCATCACCTGCCATAACCCGCACCAATCGGTTCGGGAAACCCCAAGAGCGGTGTTCAACCAACCCTGCAAGGATTGCCACGGCGGTGGTTCGGCCTGCAAGGCAACCCTGGCCGTGCGCCAAGCCGGGGCAGACGACTGTTCCCGCTGCCACATGCCGCGCTCCGGCAGCGTTGACATTCCCCACGTCACCATCACGGACCACAAAGTCAGCATCCCCGGCAGAGCGCAAACCGGCCAAGGAGCGTTCAGCGGGCTGGAGTGCCTGACAGACGATCAGCCCGATGCTATGACCATGGCGCGGGGATACTTGCGGTTTTTTGAGGCATTTTCTACCGACCCGGCTATGTTGGACAGCGCGGCTCGCTACCTGGATCAGGCAGCACGAGAAAGCCCCGACCCAGGCTTCCTGCAGCGCACCCGCCTACACTTGCTTTACCTTCAAAAAAACCATGCTGCAGGAGCCGTTTTGGCGGCAACTACAACCCCAGGCGACTGGCAAGACGCCTGGTCTTGCTACCGGGCCGGCGAATGTTTCAGCAGTGTTGGAAACATCGGGCAATCCCTTCCCTGGCTGGCTCGCGCAGTAGAGTTGCTGCCCAGACACCCTGATTTTCGCCTAAAATACGCCAACGCATTGGCGGCCCTGGGTCAAAACGAAGCTGCCACCCGCGAGTACACCGAGGTGCTGAAACAGGAGCCCAATGCTGCCCAAGCCTGGTCTAACCTGGGATTTTTGGAATTGCAGCGCGGCGAAGGCTCCAGCGGAGAACGGCGCTTGCGCGAGGCAGCCCGGCTTGACCCCGACTACCTGCCGGCCCGGCTCCATTTGGCCCAGTGGTACCGGGCCAGTGGGCGCGAATTAGAAAGCGCTATCGTGGTCAAACAATTGCTCAAACGCCACGCCGGCGATCCTAGTGTTCAGGCGCTCGCAGAGCGCTGGCAAATCCGTTAGTTTTGCCGGAATATGCCGCGAAAATCCAAGACATCCCGTCGATCCTGGTGGCTTTGGGGCCTGGCGGCGCTGGGCGTTTTCGCATTCTTGCTTGTTTTGCTGGGCTGGCCCTGGTACCGGGCGCTTGAACGACCCAATACCCGAACTCCAAAGGGTAATCCCGTCTCAATATTCGTCCGGGACACCTGCGATTTTGAAGACCTCATCGTCCTGCTTCGCGAGCAGGATTTGCTCCTGCGCGAACAGGATTTTCGCCGCGTGGCCAAACTGATGAAGTACGGTCCGGCCATCAAACCCGGCCATTACCTGATCCGCGATTCCATCAGCAACCGCGAACTCATCACCCCGTTGCGGCAGGGTCACCAGGACCCCGTCCGGGTCACCTTTACCCGGCTTCGCCACACAGATCGGCTCGCCGCCAAAGTGGCTACCAAACTTAGCCTTGACTCCGCAGGACTGGCCGACTTTCTTCGCCATCCTGACTCGCTCCTCCAAGTTGACCTGACCCGCCAAACAGCCCTGGGCGCCTTTCTCCCGAACACCTATGAGTTTTGGTGGAACACCAACGAACGCCAATTCGTCAAGCGCATGCTCCGGGAGCGCGATCGCTTTTGGCAGGCAGAGGGCCGTTTGGAAAAGGCGGGCGAAATGGGCCTGACCCCTGAACAAGTGACCGTCTTGGCTTCAATCGTCGAGGAAGAACAAAACGCCCTTCCCGATGAATGGCCCACGATTGCAGGCCTTTACCTGAACCGCCTGCGCAAAGGCATGCCCCTGGAAGCCGACCCCACCATCAAATTCGCCATGGGGCGGTTTGACCTCAAACGGGTTTACCTGAGCTACATTGAAGAAACGGCCGATTCGCCCTTCAACACCTACCGAAACCCCGGTCTGCCGCCCGGTCCCATCTGCACACCCAGCCCTCGTGGCATAGATGCGGTGCTCCATGCCCAGGACCACGACTACTTGTTCATGTGCGCCAAAGCTGATTTTTCGGGTTATCACGCCTTTGCCGTTTCGCACAACGAGCACATTCGAAACCGCAACCTTTACACCGCCGCCCTCAACCGGCGAGGCATACGCTGAGGCCGCCTGGGCCTTTTTTTGGGGAATCGGCCCAGGCTTTGGTATTTTTACCGGGTGTATACCTCAACAACCGTTCTGAGGGTCCGATACGGCGAAACCGACCGCATGGGCTTTCTCTTCCACGCCCACTATGTCAATTACTACGAAGTAGCCCGAACGGAGTCTATCCGGCAGCTTGGGCTTACCTACCGCTCCATTGAGGAAGAAGGCATTATCATGCCAGTCACTGATGTAATCGTCAAGTACCTGCTGCCCGCGCATTACGACGAGTTGATCACCATTAACTCCACGATCGCCAAATTGCCAGAAGTCCGCATGGTGATCAATGCCGAAATGCTGAACGAAAAGGGAGAGGTCATCAACCGGTCAGAAGTTCGGCTGGCCTTTTTAAACGCTGCAGCCCGGCATATTTGCCGCGCACCGGAAAGTCTTTTAAACGCCTTCCGGCCTTTTTTTCCACCCGAACCAGCGTCTTGAAGAAAACCAGGCACTGGCTTGCTCGCTACCGATACCCCCTTTTGCGAATCGGGTGGGTGCGTTTTCTTATCCGCAAACTCAAAACCACCAGCCTTCCGGGCTTTGAGAAAATTCCCATCTGGGATGTGGTGCACTTTTTTTGGTTGGAATCGCGACGGGACCGATTGACTGTCCGGGCCAGCTCCATGGCCTTCAGCTTTTTGCTGGCCACCTTTCCGAGCCTTCTTTTCTTGTTTACCCTTGTCCCTTACATCCCGATCCCTAACCTGGACAAGGCAGTGCTTTCTACCCTGAGTGCCCTGATGCCCGAAGAAGCTCTCGCCTTTATTCGCATTTCCGTAACCGATATTTTTGCCAATCAACGCCCGGAACTGCTCTCATTTGGTATTGTCATGGTCTTCATTTTCGCGACAAATGGCGTCAACTCCATGATTGCCTCGTTCAACAAGCAACACGCGACCTATCTCAAGCGAAATTTTTGGCAGCGCCGCTGGGTGTCCATCCAGTTGACGATGTTCATTTTTCTGCTGTTTATCGGCTCCCTCATTCTCATCATAGGTGGCAGGGAGTTCCTCAATTGGATGGAGCGCCGCTACCCGGTAGACATCCGTTTTGAGTTGCAATTGCTGGCGTTATTCCGCTGGCTGGTTATTGTCTTTCTTTATTTTGGGGTTATCTCGCTGATCTATTACTACGGCCCTTCGGGCAAAAAACGCTGGAAGCTCATCACCCCGGGGTCAACGCTGGCTACTGTATTGTCTATCCTTTCCACGTTGGGTTTTGCGTTTTTTGTTACCCGCTTTGGGATGTACAACCAGGTTTATGGTTCCCTGGGTGCCCTGATCGTATTCATGATTTGGATGAACATCAACACCTTCGTTATTCTGGTGGGCTTTGAGTTGAACAATTCCATTAGGGTGAATCACCACCTGCGGCTGGAGGATAGCTCAAAAAGCGCTCCTGAGGAATGATCTTGGACCAGGCTCTGCGGAATAAGCGGGCTTTCGTTATTTTTGCCCCGGAGGATTGGCAGAGCGGTCGAATGCGGCGGTCTTGAAAACCGTTGTGCCTTCGGGTACCGGGGGTTCGAATCCCTCATCCTCCGCCGAAAAGAATTTATTGTACGGTTGGGTTTGCTGTTCAGACTAAGGTTTTTTGAAGGACCCTTATGGTTGTCGGCTAGGGTTAATCATAGCTTTTGGATGATTTATCGGTCATCTTTTTTTTGCGTCTGTGGAAAAGGGAGGTTCTCCGGGCAGCGTAGGCAGGATTTTTCCTGACTATGTTTGATTGTCGATCAGATTTTGGTGGCAGACCGGAACCTATCAGCTCATTTTAGCAACGTGAACCTAACGTGAACCTAGCTTGAACCATAAGCATCGCTCTATTTCCGGCTCCAAATCCCGCCTTTCGAATCGCGCAATGTCACGCCTGATTCAAGGGCTATTTCAGGACCTAATTCAAGGTGTTGAGGTTCGCGTGGCGAGACCCTTTTTTGACAACCTCAAGGTTTTACCAGTTTTGGCTCTGCTGACCGCGCTTTCCGTGTGGTCTCAACCACTGTTAGGGGCAAGCGGTTTATCAGTTGCGCCAGGTGCCGCGGCTGCTGCCCCCCATAGAAGCGGATATGCTGGCGGAGGAATGTCGGTGAGCGTAACCGTCTTAGTCAACTACAACGGCGAAGACGTGACCTGCGTCGGCGCCTGCAACGGTGTAGTCATTGCGACACCATCCGGTGGCACACCGCCTTACAGCTATTTGTGGGAAGACGGGCAGACCAACCAAGTCGCCATCGGTCTTTGCGCAGGCAGCATCAGCGTCACCGTCACCGACGTTACCGGAACCGAATCCGCGGTGGGCAGCATTGCGCTGAGCGACCCGACACCGTTGGTGGTCAGCGCGGTACCGTTCGCTTTCGCAGGTGGCTTCAACATCAGTTGCTTTGGTTTGAGCGACGGGCAGATTACCGCCTCTTCCGTTGGGGGGGTGGGGGGCTACACTTATTTTTGGAGCGACGGCCAACTAGGTCCTTCCGCGTTGAGCGTGCCCGCAGGCAGCATCTTCGTACAGGTCACCGACGCCAACGGGTGTACCGATCTGGACACCGTTATAATGCAAGAGCCCGCTCCATTGAGCGCAAGCCCTTCCACCGTCCTGCCCATTTCTTGTGCGGGTAAAACAGACGGCAGCATCAACCTGGTTATGAGCGGCGGCAGCGCGCCTTATAGCTATACCTGGGCAGATGGCCCAACAGGAGCGGTGCGTACGGGCTTATCTCCGGGGAATTATTCCGTATCCGTAAGCGACCTCGTGGGTTGTGTGTTTGACACCGTCTTTGTCATTGGCAACAGCCCGGTGTTGCAGGTATCGCTGCAAGATCTGCTACCCGCGTCTTGCCCTGGCCTCGCAGATGGTGCTGCGGATGTCGCTGTCCTAGGTGGTTCGCCTCCTTACACGTATCGCTGGACTAACGGGCTGAGCACGCAGGATGCCGTTGGTCTGGCCGCAGACGAGTATCTTCTGACGGTGCGTGACAGCCGCGGCTGTACGGCTACCCTTCCCGTGACTATTCCGGACGGGAGCCCGCTGACCGTCAGTGCGCTGAAAGTGAATCCGGCCTGCAACAGCATCAATGGGGCCATTCACCTCCAGGTCAGTGGGGCAGATGGTGTGCTTAGTTATTTGTGGAGTGATGGCCAGACCACAGCATCGGCAACCGGGCTTGCAGCAGGTGCTTACGATGTTGTTATTATGGACGGCACCTGCATGGTGTCGCGCCGTTATCTGCTGGACAACAGCAGCGATTTGTCGATTATCATCGCGCCCACAGAAACTGCGTGCAACGCTTCAACCGGAACAGCCGAAGCGCTGGTGATTGGTGGAAGCACACCGTATTCCTGGTTGTGGAGCAATGGGCAGACCACACAAACAGCCACCGTTTTAGATGCGGGTTGGTTCGAAGTTGCTTCAACGGATGCTGCGGGTTGCGTCGTGCACGGGCAAGCCCTGATTGAACGCGCTGATGACCTCGCGTTGAGTGCAGCGGTTATTCCCCCGGCATTTTGTGGAGCTAACAATGCATCAGCCACGGTGACCCCCGGCAGCGGAACGCCACCATATAGTTTTTTATGGAGTTCTGGTTCTTCAACAAGCACTGCCAACGGGCTTCGATCGGGCTTGTACAGCGTGCGGGTCAGCGACATCAACGCCTGTGTAGATACCTTGCGGGTTGCTTTAGAAGACGCTTCGTTGCTGCTTTCCCTTAGCGGCATTTCAACATTTTGTGGAACGTTCAGCGCAGGGGCCACCGCTGCGATCGGCGGAGGAAGTGCTCCTTACCGTTTCCGCTGGTCCAACGGCGATACCACCTCTGCCATCAGCGGACTTCCAGCGGGTACCTACACGCTGGTTGTGCGCGACAACAGCGGTTGCCAGACTTCTGAATCAATTTCGCTGCAAGGTTCCCCGGGTGTGTTGGCCGAAGCCGATGTGCAGGGAATTTCATGTGAGTCGCTGCAGGACGGGGCTATTTCCATTAACATTCTGGATGGGGTACCCGCTTTTGCGGTTTCCTGGTCGGATGGTTTTATTGGTCCAGACCGAACGGACCTGCCGCCACTGGTGTACACGGTGGCCGTGCAGGACCAGGCTAATTGCATCGCTTCCGGCCCTGTCGCCGTGGGAGATGGTTGCGATGTTCCGTTGGATGCCGTCGACGATTTTGTGGAAGCTATCGAAGGGCTGGCCCTGGGAATAGAGGTTCTGCTCAACGACAGCTACCCCGACCGCGATGACATTTTTGTTGTCCTGGTCAGCGGAGCAAGTGAAGGAACAGTTTCCCTTGGTGGCGATGAAATCTTTGTCTATACCGCAGCGGAAGGGTTTACCGGTATCGATAGCTTTTCCTATGCGCTGTGCAACGGGTTTGGCGTTTGTGATACGGCCTGGGTATACATTACCGTGCTGCCTGAATTCCAAATTCCCGATGCGTTCAGCCCTAACGGCGACGGGGTCAATGACTTTTTTGACATCCGGGGAATTGATGCGTACCCGGACAACAGCCTGGTGCTGGTCAACCGTTGGGGCTCTGAAGTTTTCAGGGCGGCGGGCTATTTAGGTGGCTGGAATGGCATCACGGAGAATGGTGCTGAATTGCCTGTAGGCACTTACTTCTACCGCCTGGAGCTTGGACCGGGATTGGATGTCTTGTCGGGATACTTAGTGCTTCACCGATGATGGCCAACTGAAAAACCCCAGTCACCTGACATAATCTTTTATGCGACTTACTGCTCTCCGTTCTGCGCTTTTTACTCTGCTGGTCCTCACCGGTAGGAGCAATCTAAGCGCGCAGCAGGACTACCAGTTCACCCAATTTGCGTTCAACAAGTTGGCGCTGAATCCCGCATACGGCGGCACCGACAACCTGATCAGCCTGACCAGTTTGTACCGCCGTCAGTGGTCAGGTCTGGAAGGTGCTCCTCAAACGGTCACGCTGGCAGGGCACGCGCCGGTTTTTCACAATCGGATCGGACTGGGCTTGCTGGTGTACAACGATCGCATTGGGGTAACGAATGATTTGGGGGTCTACACGACCTACAGTTATAAAGTGCCGTTGGGCGGTTCTGTACTGTCGCTTGGCTTGCAGGCGGGCTTTCAGAACTACCGCTCTTCGTTAAGCGAACTCAGCCCGTTGACTTCTGGCGATGCAGCTTTTTCACAAAACCTCAACAGTTTTCATCCCAACGCGGGTTTTGGCATTTACTGGTATCGACCGGGTCGGGCCTATGCTGGAATCAGCGTGCCACGCTTAATTGAAAACAAGCTTGATGACTTGGCGCCAGAGGCACCGGAAAACAGCACGCTTACCCGGCATAGCTACCTGATGGGCGGCTATGTGCAACCGATCAACCGCAACTTAAAATTGCGTCCATCCGGTTTGCTTAAATTCGCTGGTCCTGGAGAGCAAAGTGCTCCGTTAAGCGTTGAACTAAACCTCAGTGCGTTGTTAGCTGAGCGCGTTTGGCTTGGCGCGGCCTGGCGCTCTTCGGATGCTGTTGGAGCGATGGCAGAATTCCTGGTAAGCGATCAGCTCATGGTCGGCTATGCATATGATTTTGGCATCGGTGCTTTTTCTGATGTTCACGGTGGCTCACATGAAGTGATGCTTCGGCTGGAATTGATTGCCGATAAGAATGCGGCAATCACTCCTCGTAAAATTAAATACTTTTGATCGTGATAAGAGCGATCCTTTTGCTTGTTGCCTTTGCGCTGGCAGGAGTGCATTGGGGTTTTGCCCAAACTGAGGCAACACCCTTGGAAGCGCCAACGACAGCGCCTGTTGCAGCGCCAACGGCAGCACCCGTTGCAGCGCCAACGGCAGCGCCCGCTGCAGGGCCAACGGCAGCGCCCACGGCTGTAACTCCTGCAGCGCCAACGGCTGTAACTCCTGCAGAATCCCGAGCAGAATCCCCTGCACCAAAAGGCAAATTTAAACGCGCTGAACAATTGTTCAATCAGTTGGCTTTTAGTGCAGCCATTCCCCTGTACGAAGAACTGGCAGAGGAAAGCGACGACCCTTTTGTGCGCATGCGATTGGCAGATGCTTATCGATTGACGGACAATTTTAATGCTGCTGAGCAGTGGTACGCCACCTTGATGACCGTAGATACCCTTGATCCTGTCTATAAGTTATATTATGGTCAGGCATTAATGGCCAATGAGAAATATCCCCAGGCTCGCGGTTGGTTAGAAGCCTATGCCAAAGCGCGCCCCGATGACCCCCGCGGTGTTAATTTAGCCGAGGCTTGCCGGTCTGTAGACGCGCTGGTCAGTCAGAGTTTTCCTGCGGAGTTAGTGACGCTTCCTATTAATACTGCGCGCTCTGAAATTGGGCCTGCGTATTGGGGAACGGATCAATTGCTGTTTGCCGCTGATCGGGATACTATTCTTGGGGTTCGCCGGAACAACGATTGGTACGACGCGCCGTTTTTGGATTTTTACGCCGCTGCGCTCGACGAGGAGGGCATGATTACCAGTGGAAAAGCACGTTCACTGCGGGGCAAAGTGAACGGGCCATACCACGAAGGTCCGGGCCAGGTGAGCGGAGGAAACACGCTGTACTACACGAGCAGCCAAACCAAAACAACCAGCGGCGTGGAAGGCAACCAAACCCTTCGAGCTGGTTTGACCAAGTTGCATATCCAAAAGGCTAAGGCTGACGCCTCCGGTCGGTGGATGCCTACAGACGAAACAGCATTACCTTTTAATAATCCGGAGTATTCCTGCGCTCATCCCGCGCTTAGCGCCGACGGGCTCTGGATGATATTCAGCAGCGATATGCCAGGGGGGCGTGGGGGCAGCGACTTATACCTGAGCCAACTGAAAGCAGATGGTTCTTCGTGGTCTGATCCAATTAATCTGGGCAGGAACATCAATACTCCTGGCGACGAAATGTTCCCGTTCTGGCATGCGAACGGCACGCTTTATTTTGCCTCAGACGGCCATTCCGGGTTGGGTGGATTGGACGTTTTTGAAACGCGTCAGGACGGTACGTCCTGGCAAATTCCGCGCAATCTTGGAAAGCCCATCAATTCATCACGAGATGATTTTGGGTTGATTTTTGACGATAAGCTCGCTCGGGGGTTTGTCGTTTCCAACCGTTTCGGCGGGGCAGGGCGAGACGATCTTTACGGCGTAGTAAGCACCGGCATTGAACTGGCAGGGACAGTCAGTAATGCATTCACTGGACAGAAAATCAGCGGTGCGTTGCTCCGGCTTCGCCAGTCGGGCCAAGAGCGTGTGCGAAGCAACAGCGATGCCTCTGGCAGCTATCGCTTTGCCGTAGGTACCCGTCGCCAGTATGACTTAGTAGTTTCAGCACCGGGCCACATTCAGAAAGTTGTACCCGTCGAAATAGGTGACTTGAGCTTTCCTTCGTCGGTTCAGGTGGATATCGCCCTCGAAGACACCTTGCTGCTCAAGCTCGTCGTGCAGGTAGTGGATAAAGATTCCCGTGCGCCGTTGACGGATGCCAAGGTGATGGTGTACAACAAATGCACCAACGTGAACACCGAAGTGCCGGCTGACGAAGAGGGTATTCTGCGCATAAGGCTCGAACCCAACTGCACCTTTTATGTAGCCGGGCGAAAACTGGGTTACCTGGATGACAACGAAGTGGTCAGCACCATGGGCATTACCGAATCTTCGGAGATGGCTGCTGTTTTAGAGTTGATCGAGATCAAGGAGGATCTGGTCATTGAGCTCAAGAACATTTATTATGATTATGGTCGCTATTACATCCGCGAGGATGCAGTTGGCGATTTGGATAACCTGGCGGGACTCATGGACCAGTACCCTTCGCTCAAGATTGAAATATCCAGCCATACCGACAGCCGCGGCAGCGATGAATACAACAAAGGGCTTTCGCAGAAGCGCGCAGAGACTTGTGTGGATTATTTGGTCACCAAGGGCATCAGTGCCGATCGTTTAGTGGCGCGCGGCTACGGCGAATATGTACTGCGCAATGATTGCGCTAACGACGTGGCGTGCAGCGAAGAGCTGCATCAGGTCAATCGACGCACAGAGTTCAAAGTGCTGAGCTTTGATCGCGTGCTGTACAGCGACGAAGTGGAGAACCCGGCAGTGAACCTTTACAAGAATGCTTTCGGGGACGATCAGAAGTACCTGGCCCGAACACAACTACCTGACGGTGGCAGCCAGGATCCCGCCATTCCGCTAATTGTGCAAAAGAATGCCGGAGAAGATGCACCTTCAGGTTTGCTGGCCAAACAACAAGAAGCATCGCGCGCTGCCGCTGCTGGTGTTGGAGAGACAAAAAGTGAAGAAGCCACGCCAACGCCCACTAAACGCAGTGAAAGAGCCAAACCAGAACGGAACAAACGAACCGTTGTGCTGGAGCCGGACCCAGTTCCCCCGGGCAAAAACAACCGGCAGGAGCGGGCAAATAGCAATAACCGTCCTGGCAGCCGAACGGAGAACCGAAGTAAGCCCGCCGCGCCAGCCGAAAATTCACCGGCAGTTTCTGCACCGGTTGTGGCACAACCCGAACGCCCGGCACAGAGCGCGCCGATCCCCGCCGCAGAGCAGGATCCGGATGCGCCTTGGTACAAAATCGGGGTGAGCTACAGTGTCCAATTAGCTTATGGTTCAAGCAATACCGCGGCTTTTTCTGCCTATTCTGACCTGGGGACGATCCACGTAGAGAAAAAAGCGAATGGGGTTCCTGTGATCGTGCTGGGGTATTTCAACAAGTATTCCGAAGCAAACTCCATGCAACAGGTGGTCCGTAGTCGCGGCATAAAGGACGCTTTTGTGATCAGCTATGTAGATGGCAAACGGCTGGAGTAGCAGCAACGATCTGCACACAAACTGAGCCTGTCTGTCTGTTCCTCTGTCTAATCGTGGGTCCGTGAGTCCGTGAGTCCGTGAGTCCGTGAGTCCGTGAGTCCGTGAGTCCGTGAGTCCGTGAGTCCGTGAGTCCGTGAGTCCGTGAGTCCGTGAGTCCGCCATAACATAACCTATGGTATGTTATCGAGGCTTGGCTCAAACTGTTCGTAAGGCACCTCGGCAACCACAAACAGGCTTCCACAAACCAAAACAAGGTCATCGGGTTGCGCTGTTTGTAGTGCTTGCTTCAAGGCGTCGGCCACAGAAACACAAACCGAACCTTGCAACCCGTAAACAGCAGCTTGTTCCTGGAGCAGCAAGGCAGACAAACCACGAGGTATATCCGGACGCGCAAAATAGTAGCGCGCCTCCGTGGGAAAGCAGGGGAGGACCCCTGCCAGGTCTTTGTCATTAACTGTTCCGGTCACGATGTGCAATTGCTGGTGCGGCAAGCGCTTTATTTGAACAAACAGTAGCTGAAGCGCTTCGGGGTTATGCGCCCCGTCCACGATGAGCCAGGGCTGACGTTGCAGCACATCCCATCGGCCGCGGAAACCGGTTCGCTGCCGTACCTGCCACAAGCCCTGGGCCAGGGCATCTTCCCGCAAAGCGAAACCGTGGTCTTCTAACAAGAGCAGGGTTTGAATTACCGTGCGTAAGTTGCTGCGCTGGTAATCTCCGGCAAGAGCGCTGCGCAGGGCTCCGGACCACTTTCCCCCGGCCATATGCCAGCGGAATTCCAGTCCGTCAGGAAGTTCAACAAAATCATCCAGGGCGATGGTCTCCGAAGCAAGGTACAGTGGCGCCTGGTTTTGCTCGGCTACTTGGGCAAAAACCGGGAAAGTATCTTCGCGAAACTCTCCGATGACGACCGGCACTCCAGGTTTAATAATACCAGCCTTTTCGCGGGCAATGGACGGCAAGTCCGGTCCGAGCAGCGCTTGGTGGTCATGCCCGATGGAGGTGATGACAGACACCAGCGGATGCACGATGTTGGTGGAATCCAACCGACCACCCAAACCTGTTTCTACAACTGCCAAATCCACTTCCCAAGCTGCGAAACGCTCAAAAGCCATGGCCACCGTGGCTTCAAAAAATGAAGGCGAAACGCGCTCGATCAATGCGCGGTGTTCGCGAACAAAATCCACGACTTCAGCTTCGGAGATCGGTACCCCATTTAGCCGGATTCGCTCGCGGAAATCTTTTAGGTGAGGGGAGGTGTACAACCCGATTTTGTATCCGGAAGCTTGCAAGACTGAAGCGCATAGGTGGGCTACAGATCCCTTTCCATTGGTTCCGGCAATGTGCAGCGAAGCAAACCGATGGTGAGGCCTGCCCAACGCTTTGGTCAATTCCAGCGTATTGGTCAGGTCTTTTTTGTAAGCCATCGGGCCCTGACGCTGGTACATCGGGAGCATTCGGTACAAGTAATCCAGCGTGTCGGCGTAGTCCATCAATAGCAAGCCGCCAGACTTTGAAGCGGTCTTGTAAAGTTACCGGGAGCGGACCGGGTTCAAGCAAGCCCTAACACAAATTTAACACAGCAACATAAATTTAACACAGCAACACAAATTTAACACAGCAACACAAATTTAACACAGCAACACAAATTTAACACAGCAACATAAATTTAACACAGCCAGCGGCGCTTAGCGCAGTGTCAACTTGAACGTGATAAAGCCCTGTTGTATTTCGGGTGCGTCCGGGTCGGCGTTGAAGCGCGCTTTTCGGGCGTAGGCCACATACTTATCAATGAGGGCGCGATCCGTAATGGTAGAACCTTGGCGGGAGTATTGGGCATCGGTAACCTGCCCGTTTTTGTTTACCTGAATGGTAATCTTGATGTCGCCGTATTCCTGGTGAGCGTTGTCTGTAGGAGGGGGTCCAACCATGCCTCGGCCGCTGAGTCCAAAACTGATTCCCTTGTCGCCTAAACCGCTGTTTTGGCCCAGGTAATTGTCCGATTTTCCGCCGCTGGGATCACCCATATTGCCGCTGCCTTGGGTATTGCCCTGGCTTCCTGAATTGGATTTAAAATCGTGTTTCTCTTTGTTAAAGACGAAGCGTTCATCCACCGCCGGCTTTGGGTCGGGTTGAGGCACTTTGACTGAAGGTTTGGTCTCCTGTACAGGTTTTGGCTTTTCTACCGGCTTTTTAACTGGTTCCTTTTTTTCTGCGGGCTTGGGCAATGCAACTGATTCTTCGAACTGCTGATCAACCGCCCCATCAGGAGATTTTTGCTCCTCCGTTTCCGGTTGCGCGGGGGCTGGCTGCGGTTGCGTGTTAGGGTTCTCTTGGCCAAATCCGGTTGCAGTCGTTCCAAAATCAACCAGAAGTCCTTCTTCAGCAGGGGGGGGGTAGGGGGTGTAGAACCCTAGCAAAAAGAAAAGCAGCACCATTAAAGCACAAATAGCGGCCGTAGCCAAGGCTGACCGGACGCGGTTCTCGCGTTCGAGCGTTTCCCATTGCGTGGAACCCGATGATTTGTAAGCAGTAGACAGGGTAGCTCCCATGTTCTTTAAACGTTTCGGAGGAATCAGCGCTGCGGCTCCGTGGCCAGAATCATTTTTATCTTCTGTTCGCTGGCAATGCTCATGACTTTGACCACCTGTTCAATAGCCACCGTTTTGTCCGCGTAAAGCACGACCGTTGGATCAGCCTGACCAGCAACACCTTGCAGCAAAAGTGAGGCCAATTGTTCCAAGGCAACAGGTTCGTTGTTGTAATAAAACTGGTTCTGTGCGTCAATGGCCACGGCTACGTTCTGTCTGGCCTGCGTTTGGCTGGTGGAATTGGGCAGGAGCAATTTAACAGCATTCGGCTGCACCAAGGTAGAGGTCAGCAAAAAGAAGATCAACAGCAAAAAGATGATGTCTGTCAACGACGACATGCTGAAGTCTGCCGATCGCTTGTTTCGCATGCGCATGCTCATGCGGCAGGCTCTTGCAGGAGGTCCATAAATTCCACTGAAGTGGCCTCCATGTTGTAAACTACTTTTTCCACTAAGGCTACCAACAGGTTGTACCCAATGTATGCGATAATGCCCACTGCAAGACCGGCAGCAGTGGTAATCATGGCCTCGTAAATACCGCCGGCCAGGTCGCTGGCTACTACGTTGTCATTGGAGGCCATTTGAAAAAAAGCGCGGATCATCCCGGTTACTGTACCCAGAAACCCAATCATGGGCGCCGCACCGGAGATGGTGGCCATGGTAGCCAGGTTCTTTTCCATTTTGTAGATCTCGAGCTTGCCCACATTTTCAATGGCGACTTCGATGTTTTTCAATGGCTTGCCGATGCGCAGCACCCCCTTTTCAATCATGCGGGCAATAGGGGTATCCGTGTTCTTGCACAGCATTCTGGCCGCTTCAACATTTCCGGTTACCACGTAGTCGCGGATGTTCCGCATAAAGTTCTTGTCCACGCGCGAAGCCTTGCGTATAGTGAGCCAACGCTCAATAAAAAGGTAAATGGACAAGACGAATAGCACGGCAATCGGAATCATGATCACACCGCCTTTCAGCGCCAGATCAACGAGCGTGGTTTTTTCAGGTCCGGTGGCCATTGCGGCTGCCGAAGTATCCGCAGTGATTTGCAACAAGGTTGTGAGCATGCAAAAGGTAAAGTAAGTGAAGGGGGAAGGGGACCGGAGCGCGTGGCCGGCGCATTATGTTGCTCCTAACGAACCAACGACCGGCGTAGTATCCAGAATCAGGCCAAAGATAACCGGGAGTGGTGCGTGGACAGGGCGGACCTTTGAACGGAAGCCCTTCGCCTGTTCAGAATAGTGAACAGATAGGCCCACGGAATTGGGGGTTCAGGAAATGTCCACATCGCGTCATTTCCGGGGTTGTTTTCAGGCTCCTGCGGCCGGATTTGCCTATATTTGCCGGGTCCGTCTTTTAGGATGAATCACGCATATTATCAGCAAGTTATACATGGCAGATAACGAGAACATTATTCCGATTAACATCGAGGAGGAAATGAAGTCCGCCTACATTGATTATTCAATGTCGGTCATTGTTTCCAGAGCGCTACCAGACGTGCGCGACGGCCTAAAGCCGGTCCACCGCCGCGTCTTGTATGCCATGCAGGACCTCGGGGTTACCGCAAGTAAGCCGCACAAGAAATCGGCTCGCATAGTCGGGGAGGTGCTTGGAAAGTACCACCCGCACGGAGACGGTTCGGTATACGATGCCATGGTTCGCATGGCGCAAAGCTGGTCGTTGCGCTACCCCTTGGTTGACCCTCAAGGCAACTTTGGCTCGATTGACGGCGACGGACCAGCCGCTATGCGATATACGGAAGCGCGGCTTCGCCGAATTGCGGAGGAAATGCTCTCGGACATTGGCAAGGATACCGTTGACTTCGGGCTGAACTTTGATGACTCGCTCGAAGAGCCCACCGTACTTCCCGCCAGAATACCCAACCTGCTGATAAACGGAGCCAGCGGCATCGCAGTAGGTATGGCAACCAACATCCTTCCGCATAACCTGCGCGAAGTAGCCAATGGCATCATCGCCTATGTTGACAACCGGGACATCACGATCCCGGAATTGATGGAGTATATCAAAGCTCCGGACTTTCCTACCGGCGGTATCATTTACGGCTACGATGGCGTCAAGGAGGCTTTGGAAACAGGCCGCGGCAAAATCGTCGTTCGCGCCCGCACCGAGGTGGAGACCTCGCCAGGAGGGAGGGAGAGCATCATTGTCAGCGAGATTCCCTACCAGGTCAACAAAGGGGCCATGCTCGAGAAGATGGGGCAGTTGGTCAACGATAAAAAGCTGGAGGGCATTTCCGCCATTCGCGATGAGTCGGGCCGCCGTGAAGCAATGCGAATCGTTTTTGAACTAAAGCGAGATGCGGTGGCAACGGTTGTCCTGAACCAGTTGTACAAGTACACGCAATTGCAGACGTCCTATGGCGTCAACAACATTGCGTTGGTGGACGGCCGGCCGCGGATGTTGAACATCAAGCAGATGATCGGCTACTTTGTGGAGTTTCGCCACGAGGTTATTGTACGCCGCACTAAATACGAACTGGCGGAGGCCGAAAAGCGAGCCCATATCCTGGAAGGTCTCATCATTGCGCTGGACAATCTGGATGCCGTCATTGAGCTGATCCGCGCCTCGCGTACCCCGGACGAGGCCCGCGAAGGCCTGATGCAGAATTTCGGGCTCAGTGAAATTCAGTCAAAAGCCATTTTGGAGATGCGCCTTCAGCGCCTCACCGGGCTGGAGATGGACAAAATCCGGCAGGAATACGCCGAGATTATGGACACTATCTCCCGCCTCAAAGCCATTCTGGCGGATGAAGGCTTGCGGATGCAAATCATCAAGGACGAAACCGCTGAAATCCGCGATAAATACGGCGATGAACGCCGTACCACCATTGACTACAGCGGGGGTGACTTCCGCATGGAAGACATCATCACCAAAGAAGATGTGGTGATCACGATTTCCCACCTGGGCTACATCAAGCGCACCGCCGCCACAGAATACCGCGCTCAGGCAAGAGGAGGCAAGGGGGCTAAAGGCGGCTCTACCCGCGACGAAGATTTCATCGAGCACATTTTCGTGGCTTCCAGCCACGATTACATGCTGTTCTTTACGGAGTTAGGCCGCTGTTTCTGGCTTAAGGTGTACGAAATTCCGGAAGGCACCCGCACGTCCAAAGGGCGCGCCATTCAGAACCTGGTGGCCATTCCGCGCGAAGACCGGGTGCGCGCCTACATCAACATACCGGACTTTACGGACGAAGATTTCATCAACAGCCACTACCTGGTTTTCTGCACCCGCAAAGGTGTGATCAAGAAAACCTTGGTAGAGCAATTCTCCCGACCGCGAACCAACGGCATTATTGCAGTAAACGTCCGCGACGGGGACACTTTGCTGGAAGCCTGCCTGACTAACGGGTCCTGCTACATTGTCATGGCTGTGCGCTCTGGTAAGGCTGTGCGCTTCAAAGAAGACGCGGTTCGGGAAATGGGTCGAAACGCCTCTGGTGTCCGGGGCATCACCCTGGCAAATGACGAGGATGAGGTGGTTGGCATGGTCTGTGTAGACAAAAGCGATACTGACGACGTGGACGTACTCGTGCTCAGCGAAAAAGGCTATGGCAAACGCACCCCGATCCTGGATTATCCGGAAACAAACCGGGGGGGCAAAGGGGTCAAAACCATGCAGGTCACGGATAAAACAGGCAAACTGGTTGGTTTAGCTGCTGTCACAAAGGAGCAAGACCTGATGATCATCACCGAATCGGGCATTGCCATCCGGATCGCTGTCAAAGCCATTAGCCAGCTTGGCCGGGCCACACAAGGAGTTCGCGTCATCCGGTTGGGAGAGGAGGAACACATCGCCTCTATAGCCCGTCTGGAACCTGAAGAAGAATTAGAAACCAGCCCTGAAGAAGACAACGTGCTTAACCAGACTGCGCCGATTTTGGATCTGGACAGCGACGAAATACCCGAAACTTTTGAAGACGATCCGGAAGAGGACGAATCGCCAGTCGACGAACCAGACGAGTTGGACGGTGGGTCAGACGACGAAGAAGATCTTGATTCCGAAGAGGATCAGCTCGATGGGTAACCTGAATGCCGCGTTTGTGCGAAGGAGCCCTTCACCCGAAACCAGAAGTGCATCCTAAGCCCATTTAACAACCTTCCCTAAATAAGACTCTGAAAATCAACCCCATGAAGCCCAAGGCAATCACCCGAATCATTCTCCTTGTTTCGCTTGTCAGCGCGGCCGGATTTAGTTTTGGGCAGAGCAGCAAGCTTATTAGCGCTGCTTCTTATATTGATAACGGCCAATACGGCAAAGCGTTTGAGGCGCTGGAAGAGGCGCGTGTCAATGAAAAAACTGCGACCAGCGAGCGTACCTATTACCAGTACTTGCGCCTGTACATCGCCCTAGCGCTGGATTCTTCAGGCGATTTCGCCTCCCTTTCTGCCGAACCTCTGTTGGATGCGCGTGAGGCCGCCCAAAAAACGGTGGAGTACGACGTCAGCAAGCGCGTATCCAACCAAACGGTTGTTGAAGCGGACAAGTTGGCCCGCTTGCTGTACAATGAAGGCCTTACTGCCTATCGCGCAGCCGATTACAGCAAAGCGTATGACTATTTCCTGGGTGCATACGATGCGCACCGGGTCATCTATCAGTACGGCAAAGTAGATGGTCCCGACACCTCGACGTATTATTTCGCAGCCATTTGCGCCGATGTTTCCGGCCAGAAAGACAAGGCTGAAACCATGTATAAAGAGTTGATTGCCATGAACTTCAACGAAAGTGGGCTCTACGGAAATTTGGGAAAACTTTACTTGGCAAAAGGCGATTTGGCAAACGCTGAAAAAACGTTTGCCGAGGGGAGGACCAAGTTTCCGAAGAGCCAGGATTTGCTGATCGATGAACTGAACTATTTCCTGCAGCAGGGGCGTGCTCCGGAGGCCATTGACAAGTTTCAGCTGGCTATTGCCAACGACCCCGACAACCCGGAGCTGTACTTCGCCATGGGCACGGCGTACCAGGCCCTGATCGCCCTGGACTCCCTGAATGCTCAAAAACACATGGCCGAAGCGCGGGCTGCCTATGGTAAGACCATAGAACTTAACCCAAAGAGCTTTGATGCCTATTTGAATACGGGCGCTTTGTACTACAACGAAGGAGTGTTGGTTCAGGAGCAGCTCAACAACGTAGACATCAACGATCAGAAGCGGGCCGATAAGTTAGCCGCCGATCTAAAAGAGCTGTACAGCCAAGCGCTACCGTTCTTCCAGAACGCAGCCCGGGTTTACGAAGAAATGCCAGAAGATGAAAAAATCGATGTGTTTTACGCCATTGAAGTTTACCGATCGCTCAAAGAGATTCAGGTGCGCTTAGGCGACTATACCGCATCCGGCGCTGCCAAAAAGCGGATGGAGGAACTGGAAGCTCAGCGAGCCGCCAACAACTAAGGCAAGTTGCTATTTCAGGGCCATGCTGAACGTTCAGGAGCTGAGGTTTGACTTTTGCAAGACATAGCTGAGGTTTGACTTTTGCAAGACATAGCCGAGGTTTGACTTTTGCAAGACATAGCTGAGGTTTGACTTTTGCAAGACATAGCCGAGGTTTGACTTCTGCTGCACATAAGATCACACGCGAACCGACCGGAAGTTTTTCCGGTCGGTTCTTTTTTTGAAGAACACCGGAGTGTGAGTAGGCGACGGGGCACTTAGAGCGCGGCAGCAGGTGCCATGGCAAAAGGTAGCTGAACCACTGCGCAATCAGCAGTCCTACAGGTAGAACCTGATTTTCTGATTTATAATCCTACTTAACATAATATTAATTATGAGTCAAGAAAGCCAATTTCTATTCCCCGATCGGACTTATCAAACAACACTCCATCCAGAAGGCTCAGACCACGTGGTTTTGTACCCCTTGAAATTCCCTACCTGTTTTCTGCTGTCACTACCACCACCAATTTGTTGCAAAAGTCCATCATGTGTTCGGCTATACTTGCCGTATACCTGAATTCTATTAGGTATTTCTTAGTTGCTATTTACTCCCAATCCTGGACATGGGCCTGACCCAAGAAACGATTAACCGTTGAACCGCCTTCAAATTTTCCTTACAATAGCCATCAGTTTTCAGACTATCTGGCTTCAGGCCCAGACGTTCTCCTGGAACGGCGCTACATCGGCGGCTTGGAACACCAACACTAACTGGACACCTAATGGTATTCCGGGCCCCGGAAGCACGGTAAACATTAACTCAGATGCCGTTCCTAACATTTGCAGATTAGATGCCGCTCGAAGCATTTCAGTGCTTAATGTATCAGCGGGCACCCTGGATCTTAATGGGTTCACGCTCACGACAACAACCCGCTCCTCGTTCTCTGGGGGAGTCGTTTCTGGTGGCGGGATCAGTGCACCTACCATTCCAACCTTGACTAATACTACCTTCCAGGGTACCCTAACCATCACAAAAACCGGGGGAACCAACAACTTTTGGGCAGGCGGAAGCACGTTTAATGGCCCCGTGACCATCATCAATGCCGGCACAGCTGTGATACGGATGGGTAACACCAACGGGGACGTTTTCAATGACGATGTACGCTTCATCAATACCTCAACCCGCTACATCGATGTCGCTTACCGCGACACAACCTGGTTTAACGGCAACCTGACCTTGGACAACACCGGAATCCAAGGCATGCGAATCGGGGCAGCCAACAACGCTACCACCACATCCTACCTGGCATCCGGCTCTGCCTTGTTGACCAACGGATTCACCAATGGCCAACTCTTGATCAGGCGTATGGAGCAAGCAGGCACCGCTGCTAATGGCGCGTTTACCCCTTCGACCGCTACCTTGGCCAACTGCATTTTCAGAGGAGGCATTTCCGTTAGGGCAACGGCAACTACGTTATCCATAGCCAACTCAACGTTTTCGGCCAGCAATACCTTTACCTCTCAAACCAATATGGGCATCAATGGTGTCAATAATTTTAGTACAGTTTCCGGATTGACCCAACTAACAATTAACGGCTCCACTGGGACGATGACTTGGGCAGGTGGCAATACCTTCGGGGACGTTGTGATTACCAACAACGCGCCAAATCTTGTTCGGTTAGCCAATACGTCCGGGGATGTGTTCGCGCGCACTGCGACCTTTGTCAACACAGGTGCTGGAGGTTTTCAGGTTGCCTACCTAGGCAGCAATACTTTTGCCGATGATATTACCCTGGCCAACTCAGGCAGTGGAGGAATTGCTTTTGGAACACTCACAGGTACCAGCGTACAAGCAGCTGGTCGCCTCATTAATGGCGGTTACTCTAACGGACTGCTGACTTTAAATCGCTTTACACAAACAAGTTCGGTGGCGAATGATGCTTTCGCGCCTACCGTCTTTAGTGCCACTGCGAGCACATTTAATGGAAATTTCTCGCTGAACACCACGAGCACTACCATAACAATAAATACGTGCAATTTTAACGGGACCAGCAACAGTTTCGCGTCCAACACCAGCACCAGCATTACTTCCAGCAATTTTCCCCGCTCCAACACCATTACACCAGTAACCAGCCTGACCCTGACCAATGCCAATACGTTTAGCACCAGTTCCGGCAGTTCGCAACTGACGCACAACAGTGCTACCGGGGGAGTCACCTGGACTGGGGGCAATACATTTGGAAATGTGACCATCACCAAAAATGCTGGGCAATTACTTCGTCTTGCAAACTCCGCAGGGGATATTTATACCGGAACAGCCAACTTTGTTAATGCCGGGGCAAATGCGCTGGAAGTCAGCTATGTAGGTAGCTCTTCGTTTGCGGGCAACATCACGCTCACCAACAACAGTGCATCCGGAATTTCTTTCGGAGCAAGTTCCGGCACAACTGCTCATACTAGCGGAAGGCTGATCAATGGTGGGTTTACGCTGGGGCCGCTTACACTCAATCGGTTTACACAATCGGGTACAACGGCTAATAGCGCCTTCTCCCCCACTGTTTTTAATGCCTTAAACAGCACGTTTAACGGGAACTTCAGCATTAGCACAACGACTGGTGCCATTGTTTTGAACGGCTCCAGGTTTACTGCTTCCAACACGTTTCTGCCAGCTACCACGCTGACTTTGACTAATGCCAATTCGTTCAGCACAGTTTCTGGCTCCACCCAGTTGACCAACAACGTAAGCGCCGCAGCCATAACCTGGACAGGTGGAAACACCTTCGGCCCTGTTACCATCACGAACAATGCAGCAGGCTTACTCCGGCTGGCGAACACTGTCAGGGATATATTCAACAACACCTCTGCTTTTACCAATACAGTTGCTGGCGGCATTCAAATCAGTTATGTCGGGGTCAGTACCTTTGCCGATGACATCACCCTGACCAACAGCGGAACGGGTGGAATATCTTTTGGCGCTCTTACAGGAAACACTTCGCTTACCGGGGGAAGTTTACTAAGTGGAGGGTTCAGCAATGGGCCTTTAACCCTAAACAGGGTTACGCAAACCAGTGCTAATGCGAACGGCTCTTTTACCCCAACAATTTTTACCGCGTTGAATACAACGCTGAATGGAAATTTCTCCCTGACAACCACGGGGTCAACCATAACCATTACTACGTCCAGTTTCACGGCTTCAAACGTTTTTAGTGCAGCCACCACCATCACTTTGAGCAATGCCAATGCTTTTAGCACGGTATCTGGAAACACAGCCTTCACGATAGGTGGCGGAGGTATTGTTACCTGGACAGGCGGGAATACTTTCGGTAATGTTTCAGTGACTACCAACAGTGCCAACTACCTTCGAATGGCCAATACGAATGGCGATGTGTTCACTGGTTCAGCCATGTTCGTCCAGAACGCTGCAGGTATCCTCTCCCCTGCTTACAATGATACCAGTTCGTTTGCAGGTAATATTTCCACGACGGGTACAGCCACGGCGATTACTTTTGGCAGTGGTGCAGGAGTAGTAGCCATTAATGGCTCCACTGCACAAACATTAAGTGGTTCTGTCCCGCGCATTCCGGTCATTAGACGCCTAACCATGAACACAACCGGCGCTGGAATTTTGACATTGGGGGTGCCCCTGAACATCAGCGTTTCCCTGACTTGGACGTCAGGACTGATCAATACAGACAATACCAACCTGCTTACTTTAACAGACGAAACGGTTACGACGACAAGGGGCAACGCCAACGCATATGTGAACGGCCCTATGCAGTATACCCACAACTCCAACTCAGTCACCCGATCGGTGCTAAACCTTGCCTTGGGAAAGGGGGGTGAGTGGCGACCCGCCGTACTTTCGGTAGGTCATTCCACCACAACCTCCTACACTTACCGAGGTGAAGTATTTGCTGCCAGTGCAGATGCCCTGGGATTGAACGTGCCCGCTGGAGTAGTTGATGTATCCGATACAAGGTACTGGGACATTGGCCGCTACCTGACCTCTTCTTTGGCTTCCGCCCCCTCAGCCGACTTGCGAACTGCGTCTGGCCAACAACCCATTATCCAGCTTTTCTTTGATATAAGCGACGGTATCACTGATGGCAGCTTTCTGACCATTTGCAAGAACACGGATGCAGATCCAGGATCCTGGGTAGATATTGGCTCTTCTGGAACACCGCCCTACGACGGAGGAGGCAACCTCACCGGCAGCATAACATCAACCTCTACACCAACCGCCTTTAACTCCTTCAGCCTGTTTACCATGGGTAACTTGAATTATGCGCTACCGGTGACTTGGGTGAGTTTTGATGCTACAGTTATACAGCATATTGTCCAATTGGACTGGCAAACTGGTACCGAAACCAATACGGATCGATTTGCAGTGGAGCGCTCCGCTAATGGCGAGGACTTCACAGATGTCGCTTTTGTGCCTGCTGCAGGCAACAGCCCATCCTTGCTTACTTACCAGATTGCCGACAAGCAGCCGCTGCCCGGGGTTTCTTACTACCGCCTGCGCCAGATCGACTTGGACGGCAAGTACGGCTACTCCTCCATTCGAACGGTTAATCGCACAGGGATAGCATTAGCGCCCTGGGTGACCAGCGTTGCGCCAAATCCTTTCACAGACGTAATTCACGTTGCTTCCTCTGGCCAAGACATTAGCGACATGGAAGTAAGGCTTTACGAATGGACGGGGGCTTTGAAGGCACAAATCAGCACATCCAGCGCCAATTTGGAACTGAAAACTCCCAATTTGGCCCCTGGAATTTACCTGCTTGAAATAGAGCAAAATGGGCAAATGCACCGGTCTAAAGTGGTCAAGAATTGATGCAGTAGCCACATTCAGTTCTCGAAAACGTAAAAAAACGTGCATTATCCAATCACAAGAAACCAGTATGAAACGTTAAAAGCTACGGTATAATAATGTGGGAATTCTTTATATAGGATTATTATATAATAGTCTCGTCCTGTGCTCCATGAACCAGCATAAAACTAACGAGGCAAGTCAATACATTCTACAAGGACCCCAACTTTCCTCCCGGAAATCAGCTAAAAGACTCCCTTTAATTCGGTCAATTATCTGAATAATTCTTGATAGTTCTCCCGGATTTCCGCCATTATAAATTCTATCCCCTAGCGCCAGGCCCTTTGCCTGGCGCTTTGCTTTTTACGCCATTTGATTTCAGAAAAAGTGGTTCAAAGCAGTCTCTTAGGCGTCGCAACGCTACTCATCCAGAGGATAACACCAGCATTTTTGATCAAAGTGCGGAGTCACCCTCAGCTTCTTGCTGATCTATGTTAATGGAAAGCATTATGCGATAATGGGTTCAAAAGCCAGCGATAAACCCTTTAGAGCAATACTCTTCTGCCTAAGCCAGCATCATAGCCATGTCACCGATTACTCAAAAAGTCATCATCCTATTGCAAGCCTTTCTGCTGTGCAATTCCGTCGCTAAAGCGCAGTTATTCGAATGGAATGGGTCTCTCTCCAATGATTGGGCTACGGACGAAAACTGGACGCCTAACGGCATTCCAGGCGTAGGAGATAGCGTATGGATTAACAGTGATGCTGTTCCGAACATCTGCCTTCTGGACGATGACAAAACCATAGCCGTTCTTTTGTTAACAGCGGGCACCCTCGATTTCGGAGATTATCAATTCACGGCTAGTGTAAGTGTGGCCATATCCAATGGAATCTTGCAGAATGGCACCTTGTCCAGCCTAACCTTTAACTCAATATCAAACGCTACATTTAATGGCGCAATTAATTTAATTAAAACAGGTGCCATAAATAATGATTGGTATGGTGGAAACACGTTCAATGGGCCAACTACAATTACAAACAATGGCAGCGCCCGTGTCCGACTCGCCAACACTGTTGGAGATATTTTTAACGACCAAGTACAATTTATCAATAATTCCCTCGCAACATTTGATATTGCTTATCGGGACACAACCTTTTTCTATTCACTAGTAACTTTAGACAATAGCGCTACAGGTGGAATGACCATAGGGAACAGCAATACCGCTGCGGCTCAATCCTTCCTTGAGCCAGGTGCTGCACTATTAACCAACGGTTTCTCCAATGGACGGCTCATCATCCGAAGGATGACACAGAGTAGTACTGACCCAAACGGGAGCTTCAACCCTACTACAGCCACCTTAACCTCCTGTAATTTTAATGGAAATTTTAGTCTTTCAACAAGTGGAGGAAACCTTACGTTTGCTTCCTGTGCGTTTACCGCTGCGAACTCCTTTAGTGCTGAAGGCAACATTTCCATGTCAGGATCCAATCAATTCAGCACAACAACTGGAAGCACGAATATCACTCGCAATGCTGGAACAAACAATTCAACATGGTCTGGAGCTAATTCTTTTGGTGACCTCATCCTTACCAACAACAGCACCTATTTCATTCGCCTGGCAGGTACAACTGGTGACTCCTTTGGACGGACTGCCCAATTTGCGAACACCAGCAGTGGAGGAATTCAAGTCAGCTACAGGGGCAGCAACATCTTTGGAGGCGACATTACGCTGACCAACAGTGGCAGCGGGGGTATTACGTTCGGCGCCGGTGGCGGCACAAGTACGCAATCTTCTGGCGCATTGCTGACAGACGGCTACAGTGCGGGGCCGCTTACCATTAGTAATTTTACCCAATCAAACAGCAGTGCCAACGAACGCATCACCCCGACTGCCTTTACAGCCACATCGTGCAGCTTTAGCGGCAACTTTGCGATTACCACCAGCAGCGATGCCATTACCCTTACCACCAGTAATTTCCTGGCGAGCTGCTCCATGATCAGTGCAACCCACATTTCAGCAACAGGAGCACACCAGTTTAGCACGGTAAGCGGCTCTTCTGAATTTATTATGAATGGCGGATCAAATATCACATGGACGGGCGGGAACACCTTTGGGAACGTCAGCTTTACAAACAATGGAACTTCCTACTTGCGTTTAGGCAATACCAATCCAGATGACTTTAATGGTTCCGCCACATTTGTGCAGACCAGCACGGGCGCCCTTTCGCCAGCTTACAGTGGAAACAATACGTTTTCAGGCGACATCTCCACGGTTGGCTCTACTGTAGCAATAGAATTTGGATCGGGTACTGGTCGAGCTACCTTTGATGGGAACAGCAACCGCACCTTGTACGGAGATGTACTCCTCCCCCCTGTTTTTCAGCGAATGACCGTGAACATAAGCAGCGGAGGCAACATGCTGCTGGACGTTTCCATGGCTGTTGTGGCCGACCTAACGATGACCCAGGGTACCATCACCAGCTCGTCCATAAATTTAGTTACGCTTCGCGATGAAACCACCACGTCAACTGTGGGCAACGTCAGCGCATACATTAACGGGCCTATGCAATATGGCATGAATTCGAATACCACTTCGCGTTCCGTGCTATATTTCCCCATTGGAAAAGGCGCTGACTGGCGTCCTATCACGTTGGAAGTGGCTCACAGCATCTCGTCTGACTACACCTACAGGGCCGAAGTTTACCAGAATTCAGCCTTGGAATTGGGTTACGCACTCCCTCCAACCGTTCAGCTAATTTCGCAGGCCCACTATTGGCAAATGGAGCGGTTTCTAACCGCTGGAATGGTGGAAGATCCTGATGGCAACATCCGCACGGCCGCAGGACAAGAACCTAGAATCACCTTATTTTTCGGAATAAACGATGTTGTCTTCGATGGATCTGACCTGGTTGTCTGCAAGAACACGGCTGCCGCTCCAAGTACCTGGATTGATATTGGAGGAACCGGAGCACCGGCATTCTCCGGTGGGGACACCCTGATCGGAAGCGTTACTTCCACGTCGGCACCAAGCGCATTTACTTCATTTAGCTTGTTTACCCTGGGCAGTTTTTCAGAAAATCCCTTGCCGATAGAGCTCATATCCTTTCAAGCTGAAGCGCTGCCAGGCCAGGTACAACTTTACTGGAACACCGCTTCAGAGCTGCAAAGCAAGGAGTTTATGGTAGAGCGTGCCACAAAAGAAGTGGAATTTGGTGCTATTGGGACGGTTGCCGCAGCGGGCAACAGCAGCACAATGCTGAACTATCGCTTCTCCGATGAAAAGCCCGAACCAGGAACCAATTATTACCGGCTCAAACTCGTAGATATAGACGGTACAATTCGGTATTCAGCCATTCGCAGCGCAGTCTACGAACAGCTAACAGCAGAAGGTACAGCACAACTTTTCCCTAATCCCAATTACGGTTCGGCCTATTTCACTACTTCAGGCAGCTTACAGGCCGGTGAAACAGTATCGCTGTTCTCCGCTACCGGCGAGCGTGTACTGCACCAGGACTTGGAGCAAGGCGACCAAGCTGTTCTGGACGTATCCGCCCTTCCCTCGGGAATTTATTACCTGCGCGCTGGAACACCGCTGCGTCCTATTCACATGACCATGGTCAAAGAGTGAGCAGGAGGATCATGGCTTGAGCTTTTCAGCGAATGCCTTTTTGAACTTGTCCATTTTGGGCCGGATCAAATAGGCGCAATAGGGTTGATCCGGGTTGTTGGCGAAGTAGTCCTGGTGGGAGGCTTCCGCGGCAAACCAATTGACAAGCGGGCTGATTTCCGTTACAACAGGATTTTGCCAGGTACCACTTTCTTGAGCCGCTTGACGCGAAAGCTCGGCGACACGCTTCTGCTCCTCGTCGTGGTAAAAAATGACCGAGCGATATTGCGTGCCTACATCGTTGCCCTGGCGGTTAAGCGTGGTGGGGTCATGGGTGGCCCAAAACACCTCCAAAAGTTCAGCATACGAAATAACCGCCGGATCAAATTGGACGCGTGTCACTTCTGCGTGACCGGTTCGGCCATCACAGACTTCGCGGTATGCCGGATTCTTGACATGACCTCCGGAATAGCCGGAAACCACGGAATTAACACCGTTCAGGCTCTCAAAGAAGGCTTCTGTGCACCAAAAACACCCGGAACCGAAGGTGGCTTCGGCTAATTCTTTTTGAGGAGAAGCAATCCGGTCAGGATCAGGTTGCTGGCTGTTTGAAGCGGTGGTTGTGCTTTCCATGGTCGTTTTTTCGGGCGAAATGGCTTGGTTCGCGTTGCGGGGGCTGGTTTCCGAAGAAAGTCCGCACGAAGCCAACACAAGGACAAACAATACGTGCATGCTGAAAGTTTTCATGGTTTAGATCGTCTGGTTGACTTTCTACAAACCAGAACACCCCGATTAAGCCTCAGGTTCGATTCTTTGCAGAATGAGGCAAAAAAAATCAACATCGCTCAGATTTTTGCCCCTGGCTTTGGGATAGGATTGTGCGGGCTTAATTTGGCTCTGTGTTAGAAATCGCCGTGCCCCCCCTCCCCCCTTCCCCTGCTGGCAATGCCTCCGGCATTGCCG
>Ga0163148_10000291_pt1 | contig 67725 bp, 56 predicted proteins | sample OliLakLV19MP7P2_FD_148606 | JGI IMG/M metagenome (GOLD analysis project Ga0163148, IMG submission 148606) | Freshwater microbial mat bacterial communities from Lake Vanda, McMurdo Dry Valleys, Antarctica- Oligotrophic Lake LV.19.MP7.P2 | ecosystem: Environmental > Aquatic > Freshwater > Lake >... | reverse complement strand
TGCGAACTCGCTGGAGCCCGAGCGGAGCCGCCCGAAAGATGGCCTTCCTTTTCTCTGGCGCCGGCCTGCGGACGGAGCCCGGGCTGCGGAACGCGGCAGCGTCACCCACAGGAAAGCCGGAAGACCCACCTTTTCTGAGGACGGCCGGCACTTGGAGGTGCTTTGGGAGATCGCCGGCTGCATGCTCAATAGCTCGGGCGTGCGCCACTTCCGCGATGTCTTCCACCTGCCCAGCGGCGTTGAAGTCGTCTCTGCATCGTCTGATTTCCGCAAGGACGACGAGACGGCCTCCCGCCCCAACCCCGTTGGGAGCAAGGCATCCGTGCATCTGGCACAGATGCTCCGCACCCGGTTGTGGGAGAACTACAAACACTGGGAGCAACTGCCCAACCTCCCGGAGTTGACGGCGTTCCTGAACGTGATCGCCGAGTCCGGCATCGACATCAGCGGGAGCGGTGGGGCGGTTCGGCATCTGGTCAGTTTGCTCACCCGAGATCTCGGCTCATGGTCCGACGACGAGGTCCGCCTTCGCTTGGCGATCGTCAAGATCCTCAACCGAGTCGCGGTCGGGAGTTCAAAGGAGTTCATCGACTTGCTCATCCCGCGCGGCCGCATCCGCGAGCCGGTGCGTGACGAGCACAACCGCCTCGCCGACGAGTTCGGGCGGAAGCTGATCGACGCAGACCTGCCTACCCACCGGGACGTTCTGCGGAAGACGGTGGCCGAGATGCTGAACGCTTCGGAGGTGTTCTCGCCGGAGGGGGCGTTCGGATTCGTCGAGCTTCTATACCCGCAGCCGGAGGAGGCAGCCGCCATGTGCCGTCAGATGGTCGCGGCGGCGCACACTCGGGTTGCCGCGCTAGAGCAGGCAGTCATCCAGAGATTCGAGAGCGCAGAGCCGGCCGAACCAAACGCTGCTGAGCTGGGTCGTTAGGCGGCGAGCCCGTGACATTCGAGCGTGTCCACACAGTCTGGGACTACTACGACGGATCTCGCGAAGGACTCGCGGACTTTAACGGCAAGCCGCATCACTATCAGAGCCAATGGGATGAAGGCGCGGACGACTGGTCTCCCTTTTTCGCGCTTACTCCAGTCGATTCAGAGACACTTCATCTCGCCATGCAGCAGCGGACCCTCTGGTGTACATGGGAACAAGCATTTCACGCCGCTCAGGTGGCTCAAGACTCACATCCGGGTTACGGCGTTAAGAACACGAGGCACGATGAGCTCGAAGCGATCCTCGAGGCGCGTCTCCCCGGGGAAGTCTCGGTGACTTATACGGTGAGGACGCAGTTTTATGCTATTGATGGTCGGCCGAGACGACTCTTGGTGTCATGCGCAATCTCGAAGTCGAGTGGCGCTCGCCACCTAACAAATCGCTGGAGCGCTTGCGCGAGAAATAAAAGGGTCTTCAGGCTTTCGTGTGGGCGACGCTGCCGCGTTCCGCAGCCCGGGCTCCGTCCGCAGGCCGGCGCCAGAGAAAAGGAAGGCCATCTTTCGGGCGGCTCCGCTCGGGCTCCAGCGAGTTCGCAGCGTCATGTGGGCGCCTGACCGCCCGCCGTCGCCCTCGCATGCGCCGGACCCCTGCGGCGGCGATGCGACGGCGACGGCGGGCTCTCTTTCTTCTTTTTCAGTGGATCGCACAGCGACCAGCGCGATCGCGGTGTGATGCGTGTGGAACACGTCTGGCGTCTTCCACCCGAGCGCTGAGTGCGGATGGTGGCCGGTGTCACAGCTGATCCACCTGCGGATCTGGCCCGCGTCTCTTCCGCCGGGGCCAAGCGCCGACGGGGCTTGATCTGCATCCGGGCCGGTCGGCTACCCACACGAAAGCCGGAAGCGCCAAATAAAGTGCCAAGTTCATACGACAGCGCGCGCGGCGCTCAGCTCAACCGTTAGGCGGAAGATCAGGGGTGGCAACCTCACCGCCGAGGAGATTCGCCCTTGGCTCGTCGTGACTTTGTCGTCGTCAACGCCTTTCCCGTCGATCGCTGATCCATGAGCCATCCCTACCTTGAAGTGACCTTCCGCCAAGGACGCGCTCTCGCCGCCTATCTCTACCTTCCCCGGCGCTCCAAGGACCGGAGCTCGCGGTCTGTCGTCGCATCTCCCGGTCTCCTACCAGCCCGTGGCAAAAGTCATCCGGGCTGCGAACGAGCCTGATCGCCTGCCCCGAGCTACGTCGAGAGGGCCATCTGCGGCGTCGCCGCGACTCACGGTATCGCTGCGGCGTGTTCGCACCGGCCACGCGCCGGTCCTTGGCGCTGGCGACCGTCTTCACGACCGGGTGCCCGTGTCAAAGGAGGATCACGTCGCTCGAGTGACCGTAGGCTGCGAATTCGAACGGAAACCCGACAAGTCCGAGTCGAACCGCCGCAAGCACGGCGTCACCTTCGAGGAGGCGGACCACGGTGTTTGCGAACCCTCCTTCTTCCTTTCCTCACCCTCCGCAGCACCCGCCCCCGCAGCAACCACTCCGACCGTATGCAAACTTCGGCTCCCACGGTCCGACGCCGCCTTGGAGCAGATCGAACAGCGGCCACGCGGCGCAGAAATCATCGCCGGGTCCGAACTCGGTGAATCCCGTGCGCGTGATCACGCCGTCAGCGCTGCGATGAAACGCCGACGCGCCAGGCTTTGTGTGGCCCGGGGTCGTCTCGACGCCGAGCTCTTTCGCGAACGAAGTTCCGTGCATGCTCGCCGCGGGGAACGGCCAGCCTCGGCCGCGCGCGAATGCGTCGGCGGCGAGCGGTGCGTCTTCCGATACCAGCACCACCGCGGTGCGATCGTTGAGATGCGGCCACAGCCCGATGAAGCCATCAGCCCACAACGTGCAGTACGAACAGCGCATGCCCATGTTGTGAATGACGAGCAGATCGTCGCGCGTTCCGAAGAAGTGCGACAGGGACGCCTCCGATCCATCGCGGGCGAAGAGCGGAAGGTCGGCGACAACCTCGGCTGGAGCGTTGCGGCGTGCTTCGCTCAGCTGGGTCTTCAGCCGTTCAATGTGCGTGAGAATCTCGCTGATGGACTGGTTGTTCGTGGGGGCCGGGCTTGCGGAAGTCGGAGGCGTGGACGTGCTCATGCGGCGCATTGTGCGCGATGAAGTCGCAGTTCCATCGCGCGACTCATGGCAATTCCCCAGTTGCACCGTCATAATGCGGGGATGGAGCACACGACCGATTTCGATCCAGCCGCGGGCGAGGCGACCCTGCTGATTCGTCGCGCCGCGGCCGGCGACGGGGTCGCGGCGGCCCAGCTACTGCCCATGGTCTACGGGCGGCTGCGCGGCCTGGCCGCGGTGTGTGTGCGAGGACAGCCGGAGCACACGCTGCAGGCGACAGCGCTCGCCCACGAGGCGTACCTGAAGATCGTCGCCGCCGGTCAGAACGGGAACGCTCCGAACGATCACGAACACTTCATGGCGATCGCCGCGAAGGCGATGCGGCAGATTCTTGCGGATCACGCCCGGGGCCGCGCGGCGCTCAAGCGCGGCGGCGGGTTTGCGCGCGTGCCCCTGGACGCTGTCGCGGTGAGCAATCCCGACGACGAACCGGACGATGATCTGCTCTCGCTGCACACTGCGCTTGAGCGGCTGCAGCGCGCGGATCCGCGCCGCTATCAGGTCGTCGAACTGCGATTCCTTGGCGGCCTCTCGGTCGAAGAAACGGCGCGCATGATGGGCATCTCGGAGCGGACGGTGGAAGGGGATTGGCGCGCAGCGCGCCTGTGGCTCCAGGGCGCGCTGCAGGGTGAAGAGTGAGCGCTCGTCCACATGAGCGAACGAACTGGTGACATTTCGCATCCTGTCGGAGACGCGCCGTCATCGACGGACGCGATGCTGCGGGCTGCGCTCGATCTCTTTCTCGAAGTCGCGGATCTGCCCGCTGCCGAGCGCGAGCGCGTGCTCACACATCGGTGCGCGCAATCACCGGCGCTACGGGCCCGCGTCGAAGCGATGATGCTGCGCGAAGCCGACAGCCCTCCGCTCGGGGAGAGATCATTCAAGACAGGCGGCGGCGCCCGCGTGGCCATGGACCTCGAACGTCGGCATGATCACGTACCGATGCCCATGCTGCGCGGCCGCTATCGCGTGCTGACCCTGCTCGGCGAAGGTGGAATGGGCACGGTCTACGAAGCCGAGCAGGTATCGCCCCGCCGGCTGGTGGCGCTCAAGGCGCTGCGCGCCACGGTCTTGGGGAGCGAGCAGGCGCTGCGGCGATTTGCGCTCGAAGCGGACGTTCTCGCGCGACTTCAGCATCCGTCGATCGCGCAGGTATACGAAGCCGGATTCGGTGAGGACGACGGCGTCGGCCCCGCCTGGATCGCGATGGAACTCGTCCGCGGAAGGCCGCTCGTCCTTGCTGCACAGGAGCGCCGCCTCGATCAGCGGGCGCGACTCACGCTGTTTCTGGACGTGTGCGAAGCCGTCGCGTTCGCGCATCAGAAAGGTGTGATCCACCGCGATCTCAAGCCCGGCAATATTCTCCTCACCGAGCCCGAAGGAGACGCGCCCTTGGGCCGCGTGAAGGTGCTGGATTTTGGTGTGGCGCGCGTCATCGGCGGCGAGTGGGACGTGGCGCAGGACCTCGCGTCGCAGCTGACAGGGCCTGGCCAGCTCATTGGCACGCTGCCGTACATGAGTCCGGAGCAGGTGAGCGGTGACGTTGACGCAGTCGACATTCGCACCGACGTGTACGCGCTCGGTGTGATTCTGTATGAACTGCTCGCGGGCAAGCGGCCGTTTGACTTTCACGCGCGGCCGCTCGATGAAGCGCTGCGCGTCATTCGCGACACGGAGCCGCCGCTGCCGTCCACGCGCGCACCGCGCAGCGAAGCACCGTCGGTGTGCGGCGATCTCGATGCGATTGCACTGAAGGCGCTCGCGAAAGATCCAAGCCGCCGCTATCAGTCGGTCTCGCGTTTTGCGGACGATGTGCGGGCGCATCTGCGCGGCGAACCGATCACCGCGCGCGCCGGCTCGGCGTGGTACATCGTCCGGCGCCGGGCGCGCCGCTTTCGCGTCCACATTGCAGTCGGGCTGCTCGCGACGCTGGGTGTCATCACCTTTGCTGTGCGCGCCGGTCTCGACGCGGAGGAATCCGACCGACTTGCAAAGATCGCGCAGCGCGCCGAAGCCGAGACCGAACGTGCCCGCGCGGCGCTCGCGGTGCAGCTTTCGAATGCGCGGCTGGAGCAGGCACGGCTCCTGAGCGCGAACGGCAACCTCGGTGAGGCCGCCGCGCTCCTGAGGCGCGAATCCCAGCACCGCAACGACGACAGCATGCGATGGGCGCTGCGCGATCTTGCGGCGCGCCATTCGTGCATCGTGGCGTGGTCAGCGCACACCGGCGTGATGCATCTCACGGCGCTGATGGCCGAGGCCTCGGTGGTGGTGAGCGCGGCGGAAGACGGCCTCGTCATGCTCAGCGGTCTCGACGGAATGACGCTCGCCTGTTCGCAGCTCGACAGTCCGATCATGTCAGGCGCGCTTGATCCATGGAAGGATCAGATTGTCGTCGGTCTCGCTGATGGTTGCGTCGTCACACTCGATGCCTGGACGCTTGCAGAACGGGACAGTGAGTGGCGGCATGCCGCGCCGGTATCGGCGATCGCCTGCTTCAACGGAACGGTGGCGAGCGCTGCAACCGACGGAAGTGTCGTGCACGTGTCAACATCCGGCGGGCTGCGCGTGCTTCCGCAGCGGGTCGGCGCCGTGAGGGCGATAGCGCTGTTCGATCATGACACGGTCATCGTCGGCGATAGCCGAGGCGCTGTCACCCGCATCGACGTCGGTCCCGATGGTTCCAGCGACACGGCGCGGATCATCGCGAGGCACGATGCAGTCGTCGGCACCATCGCTGTGGATCGGATTCGCGGCCGCGTCATCTCCGGTTCGGCCGATCGCATGCTGCGCTCGACGGATCTCGAACGGATCGAAGCGCCGATGTTCGCGGCCGATTCCGCGAATGGAACGGTCCGCGTAGTCGGTGTCGATGAAGAGTCGGGCGACATCTTCGGGTCTGGCTGGTGGGCGGTCGACCGGTGGGACAGCAGCCTGATCGCCAAGCGCCGGATCACATCGCCCCCGACTGGAGCGACGACGGCGCAGTTTGATCTCGCGCACGGACTCATTGTCACCGGTGATGCCGAAGGGACCGTGAGTCTGTGGGCGGTACACCGCCAAGGTGTCAATGCAGGCGGCGTGGCGATCCCGCCGCTCGCGGGGCGCTGCTGCACCGCGCTCTCCCGAGACGGGCGACGCCTCGTTGCGGGCGACAGCGAGGGGCGGGTCGTTGTGTGCGACGTGACCACGGGCGCCGTGCGCGCCGAGCTTCCCTCGCATCAGCGGCGTGTGCGTGCCGCGACGTTTCATCCATCAGGCAACGTTGTGGCGACGATCGCCGACGACGGCTGGCTGCAGCTCTGCGATGCGCGCGATGGTCAGCCGATCGCGCGGCGAAACGGGTTCCATCCGCAGTCGGCCGCTTCCATACGGTTTTCACCGAACGGCCGCGTGGTGGCGGCGACGTGCGCGGATTACTCGGTGCGGATCATGACTGTTCCGTCGCTCGATCCGATCGCGGTTCTGCCGAGTGGTGGCGACGAGGCCCTCGCAGTCGCGTGGTCGCCGGACGGCAGCACCTTGGTGACGACGTGTCGCGACGGAACAGTGTGCCTGTGGAGCGCGGCGGGAGTGGAACTCGCACGCATCGATGTCGCGGAGACGCCGTGGACTCCGGCGTTCTCGCCGGACGGCAGCATGCTCGCCATCGGCGGATGGGCTCGGGCAATCGATATTCACGACGCGCGGACACTCGCGTGGCAGCGGCGTTTGACCGGATCTGCGGGACTCATCACCGATGTGGCGTGGCTCACCGGTTCGTCATCGCTCGACGGTCACGCGCTCGTGCTCGGCGCGTCCGTCGACGGCGAGGTGCGCATCTGGGATCCCGCTGACGCGCGCATCGTGTTTTCGTTCGAACCGTTCGCGGGAAAGGAAGTCGTGTCGTGCTCGGTAAATGCCGACGCCACGATCATCGCGGCGAGCGGATCATCCGGCGAAGCGGCGACATGGACGCTCGCGCGCTGGGACGACTGGGTTCGCCGCGGACTGCACACCCGCTGAACTCACGCGCACGAAGGAGAAACACCGTCACATCGGCTTTTCGCCCACCGTCTCGTCATACACCTGCAGCAGCTTCGTCTTGTCGAAGATCAGCTCAGCGCGCGAGAGCCCCGTCACTTCATAGTGCGGCGTGAGTTCGATCGCGTCGCATGGACACGCCTCTTCACACATGCCGCAGTAGATGCAGCGCAGTTCATCGATGTCGAACTGCTTGGGATACTTCTCGCGATCCTGCCACGGGCTCTCTTCGGCGACGATGTGAATGCAGTTCGCCGGACACGCTGTCGCGCACATGAAGCATGCGACGCAACGGACGCGGCCGTCTTCGTCCTTGTTCAGCCGATGCACGCCGCGGAAGTACGGACGGTACTGGCCGCCGTCCTCGACATCCCGGTCGTCGCGCTTCTGCTCGGGGTACTGCACGACCCAGAGCGTGTCCTTGTTGGAACCGTTGCGTCCGATGTTCTGCAGGGCGTGGCGCAGCGTGGTGCCGAGCCCCTTGATGATGTTCGGAATGAACAGGCTCTCCGACCGGTTGAGGCGGGTCGGGCTGACGTCGATGATGTCCTTGTCGGGAATGGCCATAGAGGGGGTGCGTCGCTGAGGCGGGGGGGGTCGGCAGTGTACGGCGAGCGGGAGCGGCGCCCCGGAGGACGGGGACTCACCGGCTCGAACCTGCGATCGATCGCGGCTACGCTGCCCGCGGAGTCTCCTTCCCATGGCCCACCCATCTGAACGAAAACGACTCGACCGCATCGGCTGGCGCCTCGCCGGCGTCGGCACCGAGTTCGCGACCCATGTCATCGCCGGTGTCCTCCTCGGCTGGGGGATCGACTGGTACTTCGAGGTCGGGCCGTGGGGGATCGTCGGCGGCACATCCGCCGGCGTCGCCGTCGGCATGCTGCAGTTCATCCGCCGTTCGCTCGCGTTGAACAAGGAAATGGGGGCCGTGAAAGCTCCCCCCGGCGGGTGGCAGAAGATCGAAGACGAGCCCGAGGAAGGCGTCGACGAACGGGATGAGGGATCCCCGCCCGATGCCGCCCGGCGGCCGGAGCCGCGGCGATGAGCCCGGCGCCCGAACCGGTGTCCCGGTCGGCTGACGCGCCAACCCGACCGACTGCAGAGCCCGACCCCCCGCGCACACTCCCGACCGCTGACATCATTCTGGTGTTCGGGGGCCTCACGTTCCTGCACACGGCAGTCCTGTGGGGGCTGCAGCGAAACTTCCAGTGGTCTTCGTCCACGGTCAACGGCGCGATGGTGGGGGGCCTCGTCGCCTATGCCTGTGTGCTGGCCTCGATCATGGCGCTTCAGCCGTGGAAACCCCGCCCGATGGCGGCGTGGTCCGTGCTCTGGATGGGCTCGACGACGATTCGTCTGCTGCTCACCCCCCTCGCATTGTTTTCTGTATACTTCGCGACCCTCCTCCCGGGGACGGCGGTCCTACTCGGCGGATCGGCGGCGTTTTTCGTCGCTATCGCCGCGGAAACCGTGGTCATCGCGAGGTCCGTGCTCCAATCAAAACCTTCGTCGTCCTGAGCGCCGTCGCCCCTTCATCCGGGGGGAACGCCCCGCTTGAGTCGAACCGAGGCTTGTGAAGGATGTCACGGAGTAGCGCTTCAGTCCGCTCAGCCCGTTGGCCGCTTCTGCATAGCTCGCACCCATGCTCCCCGACCTTGCCGCGATGATCACTTTGGGCTCCTCCAACCCGATCGACCACGTGGTCGACACACCGCTCTTTGCCGTAGGGAACCTGGGGTATTGGACGATGCAGCTCGGCACGCTGCTCGTCGGAGCCATCGTGGCGGTCCTGCTCCTGAACGTCGCGGCGAATGCCATCGCCGCTGGATCGGGCGCCGGCAACCGGAAGTACGTGGCGAAGGGACGGCTCGCGCAGGTCGTCGAGGTACTGATCCTGGGGCTTCGCGATCAGATGCTCCTGCCGATTCTCGGCAAGCGGAACACCAGTCGCTATCTGCCGTTCCTGCTCACATTGTTCTTCTTTATTCTGACGCTGAACCTGATCGGGCTCGTCCCGCTTGTAGATATTCAGCATCTGATCGCCGGTTACACCGGCGCGCACTTCGATACATATATCGGCGGCACTGCCACATCAAACATCGCGGTCAACGCGGCATTGGCCGCGGTCGTCTTCGTCGTGATCCAGGTGCACTCGATCCGCGAGCTTGGACTGAAGGGCTGGCTTGAGCACTTGGCCGGCGGTGCCGACATCCTCCACGGACCGAAGGGGCTGCTCTTCGTTGTTCCGATCATCTTTGTGGTCGAAGTGCTCGGTCTTTTCATCAAGCCCGCGGCGCTCTGCATCCGTCTCTTTGCAAACATGGTCGGCGGTCACACGCTGATGGCGACGCTTCTCATGTTCGGCGCGATGGCCCGCGACCCACTCGCTGAGAATCAGGTGATGAACTGGCTCACCGTCGGCGGTATCTCCGTCGCTGCGGGCACTTTCGCGATTCTCATCACGTTCATGGAACTGTTCGTCGCCTTCCTACAGGCGTTCATCTTCATGTTCCTTTCCGCTGTGTTCATCGCCCAAATGAGCCATGAGGAGCATGAGGAGCATGAGGAGCATGAAGAGCATGAAGAGCACGACGCGCATGCCGACGCCAAACTCGCTCACGCTCACGCTCACGCAAACTGATCTTTCCTTCACTCGTTCTGCAGGTCCGCGGGGATGTGCCCCGCGTCACCTGATTTCGCAACCCAAAAGCAACCCATCTCAGTCAGTGGGTTCAGCAGGTCGGGCGCCTCGGCGTCACGCACGGACCATCAGGAGTCCATACATGAAGAAGCTCGCTCCCCTCACGTTGATCGCACTCAGCGCCCTCTTTATCACCTCAGCCGCAGACGCCGCCATCGGTGACTTCGGCGGCCTTGGCATTGGCGGCGGTCTCGCTGCCGGCCTCGCCACCATCGGCGTCGGCATCGGCATCGGCCGCATCGGAGGCAGCGCCGTGGAATCCACCGCGCGTCAGCCCGAGATGGCCGGCCGCATCTTCACGCAGATGATTTTGACGGCCGCACTCGTCGAAGGCGTCGGGCTCTTCGCAGTGGTCGTCGGTCTGCTCATCGGCTTCGTCCGTACCACTCCCTGATTGATGCGCCCTGATCGCTGAGCAGGATCCGTCCAGACGCGGAACAGTTGCCGTCAGGGTCGATGTGTTTCCCGTTCACAGGGTGAACCATCGACCTTGGCGGTGCCCGCGGACGGCAGGCTCCCCTCGACGCAGGACCGTCCGGTGTCGCTTTGCTGTCGATTTTCCGTCGAGGTGTTCCATGCTTTCAATCCTGCTCGCCGCCGCTGATGAACATGGAGGCGGATCTCCGGTCGATTTCAATCCGCTTGCGTTCATCACGACGATCGTGGTGTTCCTGCTCGTCGTGGCGATTCTCGCCACCGTGGTGTGGCCGAAGATCACGAAGGCGCTTGACGCGCGCGAACGGAAGATTCTGGGCGAGATCGAGGCAGCCGAGCGCAGCCGCGCGGAAGCGGAAGCCGCGAAGGCCTCGTTCGAGCGCGAACTCGCGTCCGCACGCGACGAAGCGGGTCGTCTGGTCGCGCAGGCCAAGGGCGACGCTCAGCGCGTTGCGGACGATCTGCGGGCACGGAGCGAAGTAGAACTCACGGATCGCATGCACAAGGCGACCGCGGAGATCGACAGTGCCAAGCGCGCTGCGATCAACGAGATTCACTCGCGCGCCGCCGATCTCGCGACGGCGATTGCCTCCAAGATTCTGCAACGCCAGGTCAACGAAGCTGATCAGCAGCGGCTGGTCGACGAAAGCCTCGGCGAACTCGCAGCCCGTCGGAACTGAGCACTCATGCATCAACAGGTAAACAACGTTGCTCGCGTGTATGCCGAGAGCCTGTTCCAGCTCGCCGAGAGTGAGGGCGGACTCGAGCGCGTGCAGGAGATCGGCGAAGAACTGGCCGGACTCGCGGAGCTGATTCGCGGCGACAAGAAGTTCGCGGAGTTCCTTCGCACACCGACCGTCGATCGCAAGAGCCGAGAGGGCGTGCTGGTGAGTGCGTTGACTGGCCGCGTGTCGGGCCTCGTGCTTCGCTTCCTGCTCGTCGTCAATCGCAAGGGACGCGGCGGGGACATCAACGGTATCGAGCAGGCGTTTGACGCGCTGGTGCAGGAGCGCCTCGGGAAGATCGAGGTCGATGTGTGGACGGCGGGTGCGCTCAGCGTTGACGCGCTTCGCGGCATCCAGCGTCGCGTCAGCGAGGCGATCGGCAAGGATGCGATTCTCCACACCTACACCGATTCGGCGATGATCGGCGGCATCAAGCTTCGAATCGGCGACCGCATGGTCGACGGTTCGATCGCCACCAAGCTTCGCTCAATGCGTGCATCACTCGTCGACCAGGGGGGCGCGGATATCCGCGGCCGGTACCAGCAGTTTTTGAATCAGTGAGTTTTTCCGCGGGGCACTTTTTTAGCGTCAGTTCATTACCGCGGGCAATTTTCCACCCGCTGAAGGATCCAAGGCCGTGAAGATCAAGACCGACGAGATCACGTCTGTCATCAAGCGCGAGATCGAACAGTTCTCGAGCCAGCTCGAGGTTTCTGACGTCGGCCAGGTGGTCGAAGTCGGCGACGGGATCGCGCGTGTGTATGGCCTCTCGAAGTGCATGGCGGGCGAGCTGCTGAGCTTCGCGAGCGAACTCGGCACGATCACCGGCCAAGTGATGAACCTCGAATCCGAGACGGTCGGCGCCGTGCTCTTCGGTGAGAGCGACAAGGTGCGCGAAGGCGACACCGTCCGCGCGACGGGTCGCATGCTCGAAGTGCCGGTCGGTCCAGCGCTGCTCGGCCGCGTGGTCGATCCGCTCGGCCGCGCGATCGACGGCGGTCCACCCATTCAGACAACCGAAACCGGCAAGGTCGACATCGTGGCGCCGGGCATTGCCGCCCGTCAGCCCGTGAAGGAACCGCTGCAGTTCGGCGTCAAGAGCGTGGACAGCATGATCCCGGTGGGCCGTGGACAGCGCGAGCTCGTCATCGGTGACCGCAAGACCGGCAAGACCGCGATCTGCATCGACGCGATCATCAATCAGAAGCAGTACTGGGGCACGCCGGACGCGGTGGTCTGCATTTACGTCGCCGTCGGTCAGAAAGACTCGACCGTCGCCGCTGTCGTCGAGACGTTGAAGAAGAACGGCGCGATGGACTACACCATCGTTGTGGTCGCCGGCGCCAGCTCAGCTGCACCGCTGCAGTACATTGCCCCGTACGCGGGATGCGCGATGGGCGAATACTTCATGTGGAACGGCAAGCGCGGCAACGGCGGACCGAAGCATGTGCTGTGCGTGTACGACGACTTGTCGAAGCAGGCCGTCGCGTATCGCGAATTGTCGCTACTGCTGCGCCGTCCGCCCGGTCGCGAGGCGTATCCCGGCGACGTGTTCTATCTGCACTCTCGTCTGCTTGAGCGTGCAACGAAGCTCAGCAACGAGAACGGCGGCGGCTCGCTCACGGCGCTCCCAATTATCGAGACGCAGGAAGGCGACGTGTCGGCGTACATCCCGACGAACGTCATCTCGATCACCGACGGTCAGATCTATCTGCAGCCCGAATTGTTCGCCGCGGGCATCCGTCCCGCCATCAACGTCGGCATCTCGGTGTCGCGCGTCGGTGGCGCCGCCCAGATCAAGGCGATGAAGGAAGTCGCGGGTTCGCTGCGTCTTGACCTTGCAGCGTTCCGCGAACTCGAAGCGTTCGCGCAGTTCGGCACCGATCTCGACCCGGCATCGCAGCGGCAGCTCGACCGCGGTGCACGCATGGTCGCGCTGCTGAAGCAGGGTCAGTACCAGCCGTACGAAGTGCTCGATCAGTGCATCTCGATCTTCGCGGGCAGCAAGGGCATCATGGATGACGTTCCCATCAACCGCGTCGCCGAGTTCGAGCAGCACCTGCTCGGATACTTCAAGTCGACCGCGGCACCACTGCGCGGCGAGCTGGCGAAGGCGATGTCGTTCAAGGGACTTGAAGACAAGTTCATGGCGGCGATGAAGGAAGCGAAAGCACGGTTCAAGTAAGTGGTGCAGAGGAGCAGCTCCTCGATCAATGAGTAAACAAGAGCCCGCGGCACCGATGGTGTTGCGGGCTTTTTTCTTGTTCTCGACGCCCGAGCATCGAGCGACTCGCATCACGCGCACGGCCGTTACCGGCCACACAGTGCGTATTACCGGCGACGGGGGGGGAAGGGATGGCGCAATTGTGCGGCCTCGCCCGCGCGTTGTCCGATGGATGGGCTTCATGCGCCTCTCCCTGCTCGCTCCCAAAGGCACCCGCACACCGCTCGGTGGCGTGGTGATCGGATTCGTCATCATCTGGGTCACCGCACTGGCGCTTCCGTACGTGCTTGGCGCCGAGTCGCCGATGCGCGCGGCAGGCGGGCCCACCGCGTCGGCGAATCTCCTCTTCTTCATCACGCTCGAATTGATGACAGGCGCCGTCGGCGGATTCGTCGCGGCGCGGCTCGAGTCCGCCGGCGCAACGTTTCGTCTCGCGATCGCCGTGCTGTTTGTTGGCGGTATCGTGGCGTTCCTCGCCAGCGGGACGCCAAACGCGGTGATCGGGCCGGGCACAATCTTCCTGCGCTCGGCACTGCACGCGTGCGGCGTGCTCATCGTCGCCATGTACGCGTGGCGTGCGGCGAACGGCAATGCGCAGGGATCTCCACGCGTGAGCCACTGACATCGTCCGGCGACGCACACTCGCGAAATTCGGTCACACGCGGTATCTGTCGAAGCCAGATCGGCTCTCCTCGTTTGTCCTGGTGATCCAGCCAGGCTTCTCCAGGAGACTCGACCGATGCACTTCTCGTCATGTACCGTCTTTTCGCCGCGGCTGATCGCGGTCGCCGCACTCTGCACACTCACGTCCTTCACGCACGCCCAGTTTGTCGTAGGGTCGTCGGGGACTTTCGGGACCGGCCTCTCGCCCAACGGCACCGCCATCGGTGAGTTCAGTGGCGATGGAATCACCGATATCGCGGTGACGATCGACGCACCGGACCGCATTCAGTTCCTGGTTGGCAGCGGAACCGGCACGTATGTCGCCGGTCCGACCATCGCGCTCGGCAACGGCACCGGCGCCGGTGACATCGTCGCTGCCGACATCGACAACGATGGCGACGCTGATCTTTTCGTCTGTCTCAAAAACATCAACTCCGTGCGCGTGTATCGCAACGACGGTGCCGGCGTGTTCACTGTGCTCGGCACGTTCGCGACCGGCTCGGAGAGCGTCGGTCCGGACGTTGCCGACAGGAACAACGACGGATTCGTTGACTGCGCCGTCGCCAATCGTGACGGGAATTCCGCCAGCGTTCTGACGAACAACGGCGGTACCGGATTTACCGTGGTGACGTTCGCGTCCGGTGAGGATCCGCGCGACACAGCGTTCGGAGACTTCGATTCGGATGGCGATCTCGACCTCGCGGTCACGTCGCACGATGACCGAACGGTCCGCCTGCATCGCAACGACGGCGCGACGTACTCGCCGATGCTCACGATCAATGTTCCATCGAACACGCGGCCATCCGGCGTCGATGCCGGTGATCTCAACGGCGATGGACTCGCTGACCTTGTGGTCGCCAACAGCGACAACGCCATCTCGTTCGCCAGTGTCTACTTCCGCACGCGCGCCACGTTCAGCGCTGGCGTTCACTACAACACGCTCGGCAGCAACGTCGGACCGATCACGCTTGCGGATCTCGACTGCGACCTGGATCTCGACATCGCCGCCGGCAACGAAGACAGCGGGAACATCTCGGTGTTCACGAACGACGGCACTGGTGGGTTCGGCGCCGCCATGCTCTTCGCGAGCGGAGCGACACTGGACGCGGTCGCGTCGGCAGACCTCGATGGCGACGGTGACAACGACCTCGTTGTCGTCAACAAGGATGCCAACTCGATCAGCGTGTTTGACAACAGCTGCGCGGTCGCTCCTGTCTGTGGCGACGGCATCTGCGACCCGGGCGAAGATCCGACCTGCGTCGACTGCAAGGTTCCGACGGTGCAGGGCGACCTCAACGGCGACGGTCTCGTCAACGCTGAGGATCTCGCGATCGTCCTTGGCGGATGGGGCACGCCGGTCGGGGACATCAACGGCGACAACACCACCGACGGTTTTGACATCGCACTCGTGCTCGGCAACTGGAGCTGAGTTCGACCAGACTTTCTTGCATCTCACGCAACGCAACCCACAGGCTTGTCGCGCAGTGCGACGGGCCTGTGGGATGTTGCGCGCGAAGTGGAACTTCGCGAATCGGATCGCTGCTCGTTGCGCTGCGGCGTTTCGCACGTCGACTGTTGCCAACCGATGACGCCGCGCCGCCGCATCCCGCATCACTCACGAGCCCGGGGAAACGCTCCTGGTTTGCGGATGCGTTTGATCCCAAGCCCTGTAAGGGCGCTTCAACAGGCGTCGCTGCATGCCATCGCGCGCACCTCGCGCAAAGCAGAAAGGGCACCTCGAACGAGGCGCCTGCTCTTCCGCGCTTCCGTCAGCCGATGCTCGTCGTCGATGGCGAGGCCAGAGCGTCGTGACGGGCATCGCGTTCTCGCCCGACAGTTCAATGGTGGCGACGGGGTGCCGTGACGGCACGATTCGGCTGTGGAACGCAGCAGCGCGCAGCGATCCGTTCGTACTCGCGGCGCCGGCGACGGTCTATGCGCTGGCGTTCTCGCCGGACGGCACGCGACTCGCGACAGCGAGTCTCAGCGGCGAACTTCCGCTGCGCGTGTGGAATGTCGGATCAGCAGCGGAAGTGGCGGCGATGGGTGACGGCACGCTCAGCGCGGTCGGGTTTGATGCCGACGCTTCGCGCATCGCGCTGGGCCGTTCGCACGCCGATACCACCATCGTTGACGCGCGTGACGGAACCGTGCTTGCCACACTGAAGAGGCACTGGTGGCGCACCGACTGGGTCGCATTTGCGCCGGGCGGCGAGCACCTCGTGTCCGTCGGCATGCTGATGGTTCACGACTCGCCACAGGCGGCGCGGATCAGACGGTGCGCCTGTGGGACACGCGGCCGTGGGGTGAAGTGGTGAAGGAGAGAGCGATCACGTCCACGCGCCGAGCAGAATCGCCAGGTCCTGCGCATCGGTGACACCGTCGCCGTTCAAGTCGCCGCCCGGACCGCCCCAGGCGCCGAGCAGGATTGCGAGATCGGCACCATTGACGACACCATCCTGGGTGAGATCGCCGATCACACCTTCGCACGCGTCAGGCACGAGGTTGCCGTTCTGATCCGTGCTGCTCAACGGTGCGACGATCACAGCGCGTGCTGGACCTGCGTCTGCGGGGTACGAGCGATAGGTGCGCTCGGCGTAGCCCGTCTCGACGTTGAAGCCGTTCAGGCTCGATGAGCTCGTGGCGCTCGTGGCGAGGATCGCGGTGCCGCTCGCGCTGAGCGCCAATCCCCACGGCGACGAGAGCAGATTGCTGGACTGGACGTCGAAGCGGCCGAGCGCCGCGCCGGTGGTTGCATCGAATCGCAGAAGGCCGAACTGCGCACGGCTCGCGACGATGAGACTCTGCGCATCGGGCGTTTCAATGACACCGATGAAGTCATGCGGCTGCGCGCTGCCGTCGATCGTCGTGCTCGCCGCACCGTTTGGAAAGAACTGGCGAATGGTTCCATCACCGCACGTCACGACGATGCGGCCGTCCGCACGGATGGCGACGTCGCGCGGATCGGGCGCCGCGCCGGACGCGCCGCCGAGGAAACTCAGCAGCGATCCATCGAGCGCGTGCTTGCCGACGCCCTCCGGTGCGCGGGCGACATACAGCGATCCGTCAGCACCGAACGCTAACCCGCGCACCTCGGCGTCGGCGCCGGGGAGCTGGATGATCGGGGGCAGAACAGCGCCGGTCGCGCGCTCGATCGGATGCAGCATCCGGCCGGCGCTCGCGTAGAGAAGACCGTCGGGACCGATCGCGAGATCGTAGATCGGCGCGTCGACCGTGACGGACTTCAGCAGCACCGACGAGCGCGGATGCAGCTCGCGCACTGCGCCAAGCTCGTCACCGGTCCAGATGCTCAATCCGCCGTCGAGATCGACGAGATCCGTCACGCCGTCGCCGTCGCAGTCCTGACACGCATCGATCACTGCGTCGCGGCCGCGATCAATCGACATGTCGAGCTGGATGTCGGTGTAATCCGACTGGCCGTTGCCGTTGCAGTCCGGCTCGCATTCGTCGGGGATCCCGTTGCCGTACGCATCGAGTGACGTGCCATTCAGGATGTCGAGAGAATCGGGAACGCCGTTCGCGTTGCAGTCGGCCTCGCAACCGTCGGGGCGTCCGTCTCCATCGACATCGGCCACGCTGCCCGCAGCGATTGCGACCGGGTCCGGCACGCCGTCGCCGTCGCAATCCTGGCACGCGTCGGGGATGCCGTCGCCGTTCGAGTCGAGCCGTGGATTTGCGGCGATCTCCTCTGCGTCGGTCGCGCCGTCGCCGTCACAGTCGCTCTCGAGGCACGTCGCCTGCGTGATGAACAACGTCATCTCATCCGCGCACACGCGATGAAAGTTGAGATCGATGTTCGCCGACGCGCCGCTGTTGATGTGACAATACGACATGATCGAACCGCGCGCGACTTGGCCATTCGCGCACTCGTCGAGGCCGTAGCTATGGGTGTGCAGCGAGCCGACATTGTGGCCGAGCTCGTGGGCCGTGACGTTGATGTCCCAGTTGCCGGGATGAGTACCGACCGGATCGGCGAAGCTGCCGATGATGTGGCCGTTCACCGCGTAGCCGAATTCGCCGCACGTTGCATTGAGCCACGCGACGCCGCCGTACGGCAGATTGCGCCGACCGGTGAGGAAGTGCGCCACGTCGCGGTCGACATCGGTCATGTTCGTGTTCCACCAGTCGCGGAACTCGCCGAGCGGATCGAACTCGTTGAAGAGATCCTTCTCGGTGTCGAAGAAGCGAGTGAAGACGATGCTGACGCGCGCGCCGACGTCGCGCTCGTAGATGGCCGAGATGGCGCCATAGAGCGCCGCGACATACTCGGCGGCCGCCGTGGCGTCATCGAAGATGTGGAAGTACTCCCAGTCCGTGTCGACCGCCGTCTCGATGGTCGGCCGTGTGCCGGGCGGAATTGCGCCGAAGCCTGCGATGCCGCCGCCACCGAGATCTTGGTCAAGCGTTCCGCACAGCGGCACCTCGGGCGCGCTGATGCCGATGGAGACGTCGAAGCGCGCCGGTCCCGATACGAGGCCCGGGCCGGCGATCGTCGTCGAACGCAGCGTGTGACGACCGCGGCCGACACCGCGGTCAATGATTCCTGCTGCGCCGCGATCACTGACGGCGAGGTACGCGAGTGAGCCAGGCTCGCCGATCACGGTGCCGCGGAAATGCTGCACGCTCCGCATTGCGTCAGCGAGATTTGGCGCGATACTCCCGCCGATACGAACGTCGATCAGCGGGTCGACGACATGGAAGCGCTCAAGCTGCAACGCGATCACGCTGCCGTCACCGAGTTCGAGAGCGGGCATCGCGACGACGTCACCGGTCGTACGAATGCGCGCACTGAACGCGGCGTCGATCATGAGCGTCGCGCCGGTCTGCGCGAAGAGAGGCGGGGTCTCGGCGCGCTGAACGGGAACGACGGCGAGAAGTGCGGACGCGAGGGCAGGGATGAACAGCATGAGGTCTCCGTTGGAGGCCCAAGCATACGAGAGAGTTCATCGGCGCCAAAGCGCTTTCGCGGGGGAGCGCGGCATTCGGCGCGTCACCTTGGCGCGCCGTAGCCCCGCGCAGGACTACCTTCGCGGACCGTCAAGTCTCCCTTCGCCGCATCACGAAGCTGCGGATCGTCGCCCCCCGCGGGCTTCGCCTCGGCGGTCGGCAGCACCGGAGCGCTCCGCGCCGGATCATCCATCGCAAACCAGTAATTGCGTTCGAATCGAAACGTCTCTGGTGCCGTGCCTGCGCCGACGTTCACCGGCGTCGATACCTCGCTTCGTTGGTAGACGATCAGATTCTCGATGAACGCGCCGTTGCGACACGGCACGAACTCCGGCGCGTTCGTCTCCTGCAGGATGCGCATGAACCACTTTGCCGGTAGATAGAACGTGTTGCGGCGCACGATGGCGCCGTCGACACCGACGAACGCGATCGGCGCCATCGAGCCGATGAACGTGCAGTCTTCGACCGTGATGTCCTTCGCTTCGTATTGCGTGGGCCCTTCGGACTTTGGCCGGAAGTAGGGGAGTCCTGTGGAACCGCCGATGTTGACGGCGCGCTGGCCCGCGTGTTCGAAGCGGCAGCGGCGGATTGTGATGTCGCGCGATCCGCCTTTGGTCTGCACGCCATTCGCTGCGCCGTTGCGCTCAAGATCATGAAACGAGCACGCCTCGATGCGCCCACGATGACATCCCACCACGTCGATCGCAGAGCCGTTGCGTCCCCAGCGATCGACGCGGCAGGATTCGATCACAAAGTCATCTACGCCTGACAGCTTGATGCCGTCGTGGTTGCCGGCACCGCCGCAGTGCGTGACGTTGACATTGCGCAGTGTGATGTGATGCGACGGCGTCTCGTAGCTGCCACCGTCGTCGATGTTCAGTCCGCCGATGGGCGCGCCGCGTATGACGATGTGCTCGAGCGTGAGATGCGCGGCGTCGGACAACTGCACCGTTCCGGTGAACGTCGGCGGGGCCGCGATGTTTTCGCCACGCACGATGACGGGTCGATCCGCGCCCCCGCGCACGTTCTTGGCATGAAACCCGGCATAGGCGCCTGCTGCGATGAGGATTTCGTGACCTGGCTGCGCGGCTGCGAGCGCACGTTGCAGTTCGGTGGTGGTTGTCACGCGCACTGTCGCCGACGTGCACAACAGCGCTGACATGAAGGAAGCAGCAATCGAAACGGATGGAAACATGGGTGCCGCAGCCTATCGGCTGATCGATGCTGGCGGTGAACTCGCGAAGGAGCCGCCGAGAATGCCAAGATTTCACTTGACGCCGGATCCTGGGGCGGTGCGGGCGACGCTGATCTCGACGGTGACGGCGTGGTGGGAGCCGGAGACTTGGCGGCGCTGTTGGGGCGTGGGAGAGCTGAGCGAGAACGATGTTTCCCATCGGAAGTCCTCTTTACACACGGCGCGGCGATGCACTACAGTTGTAGTGACGCTGCTACCTGTGTAGAGAACCTCCGATGCCCGCTCCCGAATCTCCCATCACCGACGCCGAATGGCACCTGCTTGAATCACTGTGGCGGCTGCAACGGGCAACGGCTCGTCAGGTGACCGAAAATCTTCACGACGCCCAGGCGTGGGCGTACTCCACGGTCAAGACCATGCTCGATCGCATGGCCGCGAAGGGACTGATCCACGCACGGCAGGTTGGCGCGACATGGGAGTTCAGTCCGGCGCTACGTCCGGATGATGCGCGCCGCTCGGCGTGGAAGCGATTCGTCACGAGCGCGTTTGGCGGCTCGGTCGCCCCGGCGCTGACGTTCATTGCCTCCGAAGCCAGGCTCACCAAGAAGCAGCGCGAGGCACTGCTGTCATTGCTCGAAGAGCAGGAGAAGTCATGATGAGTAACGCGGTCGTGTCTTCGTTGACCGACGGCAGCGGCTGGCTTGTCGCATGGATCACGCGCGCCAATCTCTGGACGGCAGCGCTCTTCGTGCTGACGTTTGCCGCCGATCGACTGCTCGCGAAGCGGGTGGCGCCGACGTGGCGAATGGCACTGTACGGCGCGGTCTTGATGCGCCTCATGATTCCTTTCGACATGTCGACGCCGTTCGGTCTGCTACCGTCGACATCAGATGTTGCGCCGGGAAATGTCCCCGTCACGGTCCTTGCGGCGGAATCGGCAGCACCGCGCGAGGTGATCCCGGGCCACGCCGTCGCGCCGGTTGCAGCGTGGGTATGGACCGCGATGGTGCCGCTCGCGTACTGCTGCGGAGTGGCTGTGATGCTCGGGCGATGGCGTCGTGATGCAGCGCGCTTGTGGAAGATCGTTTGCGACTCCGTGCCCGGCGCGCCGTCGGTCGCTGCGCTGTCGGACGACCTCGTAATCCGCGAGCACGCGACGCACGGTCCGCTGCTGATCGGTCTCCGGACACCGGTTATTGTGCTGCCGCGCGGACTCGTCGAGGCGTTGGCACCCGCGGCGCTGCGCGACATCGTGCGTCACGAATCCGCCCACGTGGCGCGGCGCGATCCGCTGTGCGCCGGACTTCTCCACCTCGCGGTCATCATCGCGTGGCCGATCACTCCAGTCTGGTGGGCAGGCTCACGCATTCGCGCGCTCATGGAGATCGCGGCCGACGAGCGGGCGCTGCGGGGTGCGGACACCGAAACCCGAGCTGCGAACGGCCGCACGCTCGTTGATGTCGCGAGCACCGCGCGGCACATGATCGGCGGCGGCGCCCTGGCCTTCACGGCGTCGATCTCTCCGCAACAGCCACGCTCGCCTTCACCGGTTCTCTGCTTGCATCGGGGCCGTGCCCGTGCGCGACGGACCTCAACATCGATGGCGCGACCGATGCGGCCGATCTCGCATCGCTGCTCGGCGTTTGGGGCCCCTGCGAAGCGCCGGACAACGACGAATGTGTGAATCCGATCGTGGTCAGCGGCGCCTTCGTCTCGCTCCCGTTCTGCACATCCAGCGCGACCACGAGCGTTCCGGGAGTTCCGCTCAGCTGCGACAACCCGCCCGTCGTGATCGGCAAAGACACGGTCCTCGCCGTCACGGACACTAACTTCGACACCGTTCTCTCGGTGTTCAATGGCTGCATCGGTACGCAACTCGGCTGCAACGACGACGCGCCCAACCCGGGTTGCCAGCTCGACGGGCTGAATCGCAAGTCGCGCGTCAACATCAGCGGCTTCGCAGGCCAAGTCTTCTTCATTCGCGTCTCCGGATTCAACGGATCGACCGGCAACTTCGCGCTGCGTATCAACGCGGACTGCATCGGCTGATTGACGGCGACTGTTCACACGCTTGATCAAACCGCGTCCGACTCCGTCACCGCGGCTTCTCGCAGCGCCCACGGAAGATGGGGCAAAATCACCGCGAGCATGACGCGGATTGTCACAACTGATGGTCGCGGGAGTCTCATGCAGCGTGCGCAGCGACAACAGACCTCAATGCCCACCACCCGACAAGCACTTCACCACTTCTCCCACCACAGCCTTCGCGTCGCCGAACAGCATCCATGTTTTGTCGAGGAAATACAGCTCATTGTCGATGCCGGCGAAGCCCGGGTTTTTGCTGCGCTTCACGGCCAGCACCGTGCGAGCGCGGTCGGCGTCAATGATGGGCATGCCGAAGATCGGACTTGACGTGTCGGCGCGCGCGGCGGGATTGACGACGTCATTCGCGCCGAGTACGAGACACACGTCACACTGCGGCATGTCGGAGTTGATCTCTTCCATCTCGACGAGATCCTCGTACGGAATCTCCGCCTCGGCGAGCAGCACGTTCATGTGACCGGGCATGCGTCCCGCGACGGGATGGATCGCGAACTTGACCGTGATGCCGCGCTTCTTCAGCAGGTCGTACAGCTCGCGCACCCGATGCTGCGCCTGCGCAACCGCCAGCCCGTAGCCCGGCACGATCACCACGAGCCGTGCGTCTTCGAGCAGCTGCGCCGCGCCTTCCGGCGTCTCGGGCTTGTATATCTTCTGTTCGCCCGCAGCCGCTTTCGTCTGCACTTGGCCGAATGCGCCGAACAGCACGTTCGTGAACGAGCGGTTCATAGACCGGCACATGATGATCGAGAGGATCAGTCCGCTCGATCCATCGAGCGCGCCCGCGGTAATGAGCAACTTGTTGTCGAGGACAAAGCCCATGGCGACCGCGGCGAGACCGGCGTAAGAATTCAGGATCGCGATGACCGTCGGCATGTCGGCGCCGCCGATCGGCATGACCAGCATCCATCCGAAGTTCAGCGAAAGAACGATGACTGCGACGAACGCCCAAGGCGCCCATGCGCTTGTGGGGGAAACGATCAGGGCGACACTCAGAATCACCGCCACACCGAACGCGGCCAGATTCACGACGTTCTGCCCGCGATAGACCCACGGTCGCTGCGGAATCCACTTGACCTCCTGCAGCTTCGCCGCAGCGATCAAGCTTCCGGTGAACGTGAGATATCCAAGGATCACTTCGGCGCCGATCGCCGTCATGATGAATGGCGTGAGCATCTCCGGCGAATGATCGAGCCAGTAGAAGTACTTGGCCGTGCCGACAAGTCCCGCCGCGAGTCCGCCGAACGCGTGCGACAGAGCGGTGCGCTGCGGAACGGCGGTCAGCGGAACGAGCGAGAGCCAGATGCCGGGCCAGACGGCGAGCGCGATCGGCACAATGATCCACAGATGTCGCGACCAGTCCGTGTGATGCGAGACCTCGGGCTTCGCCCATGTCGCGATCACACCGATGAGCATCGCCGCGATGCCGGCGAACACGCCACGACGGGCACTCTTCGGATCGCACATCCAGTGCAGCGAAAGAACGAAGAGACCAGTGGCGACGAGATACGCCAGTTCAATCAGCGTGACGATGCTCACGGCTTGCTTTCGCCAGAGGGGGACTGCCGCGACTTGAACATCTTCAGCATGCGATCGGTGATCAGGAAGCCGCTGATCATGTTCGTCATCGAGGCGAACAGCGCGACTGCGCCGATGAAGCGGATCGGTGCGGGGTAGTCCTCGCCGCCCGCCACCATGATCGAACCGACGACAGCGATCGCAGAGATCGCGTTCGTGAGCGACATCAGCGGCGTGTGCAGCAGCCGCGAGACGCGCCGGATCACGCCGATGCCGATGAACGTCGCCAGCATGAAAACGAAGAGCATCGCGACAAGGTCGAGCGGCGTGTCCGGTGCTGGTGCCGCACTTGCTGCCGCCGATATTTCAAGGACGTTGTTCATGCGTTCCCTCCCTGCTTCACACCGTGCTTCCGTCCGTCTGCATCGCGCTGCGGGTTGCGGCGTGCAGAATCTCGCCGCCATGCGTGATGACGGAACCGCGCATGATCTCGTCATCGAGATTCAGCGCGAACGTCTTGTCCTTCCAGAACGCCAGCAGGAAGTGCGTGAGGTTGCGCGACCAGAGGACGCTCGCATCCGTCGGCATCGTCGCGGGCAGGTTCAGCGGTGCGATGATCTTCACGTCATGCTCCACCACGGTTCTGCCCGGCTGCGAAAGCTCGCAATTGCCGCCGCCGTCGGCCGCAAGGTCGACGATCACCGAGCCGGGCTTCATGCGCCGAACGATCTCGGCGGAAATGAGTTTCGGCGCGAAGATGCCGCCGATGAGCGCCGTCGTGATAACGATGTCCGAGATCGCGCATTGCGCCGCGAGCAGCTGCCCTTGCCGAAGTCTGTCGTCGCTGGAGAGTTCCTTCGCGTAGCCGCCGGCCGCCGCTGCGCTGCCATTCAGCTCGATGCCGACATACTTCGCGCCGACGCTCTCGATCTGTTCCTTCACTTCCGGCCGCACGTCGGTCGCACTGACTTGCGCGCCGAGTCGTCGCGCCGTGGCGATGGCAGTGAGTCCCGCAACACCGGCGCCGATCACGAAACATTTCGCCGGCAGGATCGTGCCCGCTGCAGTCATGAGCATCGGCACGTATTTGTTCAGTTCGATCGCGCCGAGCAGTGCGCCCTTGTATCCGGCGATGTTCGCCATCGACGTCAGCGTGTCCATACCTTGCGCGAGCGTCGTGCGCGGGATCGCATCGGTCGAGAACGCAGTGATGTTCCGCGACACGAGAGCGCGCACGATCTGCAGATTGCGCGTCGGCATCAAGGAGCAGAGGACGACTGATCCGGGCGCGAGGAGCGCGACCTCGTCGAGACTCGGCGGGCCGACCTTCAGAAGCAGCTGCGCATCGCCCAGTGTTTCGGAAGCGCCGGGCATGATGGTGGCGCCAGCACTCGCGTAACTCGCATCGCTGAAGTGGGCGCGCTCGCCGGCGCCGCACTCGATCGCAATGTGAAAGCCGGCTGCAGTGAGCTTCTTTACGGACTCAGGCACGAGCGCGACCCGAGTCTCGCCCTCCGTGACTTCTCGCACCACCACGAGCTTCATGCTGGCGAGAGTAGCAGGAGGTCGAGCGATCGTCACCCAAACCTGTCGGTTCACCTCCGCCGCGATCCGATTTCGCGTTACGATTTCCAACATGGACCGCATGCAACGCGTGGTTCGCGTCCTTCGACGCGGTGAAGTGGACGACGCGCGCGAGTCGCTCGCGTATTGGCTCTCGCGCCCGCCGATCGAGCGCATCCAGCATGTGGAAGCACTGCGACAACAGTGGACGGGGCCCTCGTATGGAACTGCATCCCGACTTTCGCGAGTTGCTCGCGTCCTTCAACTCCCATCACGTTGAGTATCTCGTGGTCGGCGGTTACGCGGTCGCCTTCCATGGCGCGCCGCGATTCACAGGCGACATCGACCTCTTCGTTCGCGCGACTCCCGACAACGCCCAGCGTGTCGTCAGCGCGCTGACCGCATTCGGATTCGGCAGCCTTGGATTGTCCGCGGCGGATTTCTCGGTCGAACATCGGGTGGTGCAGCTCGGATACGAACCGTGGCGCGTCGATCTTCTCACCAGTCTCGAGGGCGTCTCTTGGGCAGAGGCCGAGCGCGGATCCGTCGCCGCAGATTTCGGCGTGCCGGTTCGAGTCATCGGCCGCGCGGAACTGCTGCGCAACAAGCGAGCGCTCGCGCGGCCACAGGACTTGGCGGACGCGGACCGACTTGCGAATGGGGACGAGTGAGGTGCGCACATCCGCTCGCCGCCGATCTGCGGATGCCGTCCATCTTTGGATGGGGTTGCGCCTGCTCCGCCGTGGAGAGGCATCGACCTCCCCGCACTCGATATGCTTGAGCCGACTGGTTGCTTGGCGCGTGGAGTGAGCGCGCGCGATGGCCACGACAAGGCGGCCGCTATGCGAAAACTTGGAGCTGTCGGCGTCGGCTGGCTGGTCTGCACCACCATCGATCAGGTGCTGGGGTTCATGACCGCGGGCATCGGGAAGGCTGCGCCGCCGGGGAGTGATTCCGAAGCAGCGACGCCTACGCTGACTGACGTCGAGTCGGCGATGAGCGCCATCGCGTCCGCCGGCGAATCGAGTGTTTCCGGCACCCAGTTCATGCTCGCTGCGGTGATTGGCGCGGTCGCCGGCTTCGGAGGCGGCTGGATCGCGGCGACGATCGACGAAGATTTCGCCGTGGTGCGCAACCTGGCGATTCTGCTCATTGTTGTCGGCGGCGTAATCGCCGCCTTTGCAGCAACAGCGGACTACAACAGGTACGCCATGCTCTGCATCGTCAGCGGCATCGCGCAGGGGGCAGGATCAATCATCGGCGGACGGGTGAAGTATGGATGAAGTCGATGTCAGCGAAGTCATGAGTGTCGCGTCTGCTTCGGCAGGCTCACCCACCTGCAGCACCAGCAGCGTCTGATCGTCACCGGGTCGCACACCCGCTTCGAACGCCAGCAGCGCGCCGGTGATGGAGCTCACGGCGCACGCCGGCGCGCCCGAGCACAATCGCAGCGACTCTTCAATGCGCGCCACGCCGAACTGTTCCCCGCTCGGGTCGAGCGCCTCAGTGATGCCGTCCGTGTACATGACGAGGGTTTCGTGCAGCGCGAGCTGCGTCGTCGTCTCTTCGTACAAGATCCCCGGGGCGATCCCGAGCGGGATGTCGCCGACCTCGTCGAGCAGCCGCACGCGCTGCGCACCGTTGCCGCTCCGCAGCAGCGGAGGATTGTGTCCCGCACGAGCCCACCGCAGCGCGAGCGATGCAGGATCAAACACGGCGGCGAATGCGGTGACGAACCCTTGTTCGACCGATTTTTCGACCAGGTAGTTGTTCAGCGAATCCAGCACCGCGCCAGGTCCCGCAATCGGATTCGGCACGGTTGCAACAATTGCGTCGACCATCGCGCTCACGACGGCGGCACTCGGTCCATGGCCGCTCGCATCGGCAATCACGAGCAGCCACTGTTCGGCACTTGGGTTGTCGCGCATCGTCACACGGCGCACTGCGTACAGGTCGCCGCCTGCCGTATCGAACGTGCCGAAGCTGGCACCGAGCGCGGCGCCGGGAATGGACGGAAGCGGCGTCGGCAGCAGGTGCCGTTGAATCGCGGCGATACGGTTGATCTCGCGCTGCTTCGACTCGTCGGCTTCGCGCAGTTTGCGATTGGCGATGACGTTGCGGACCGTGCCGCCCACGAGATTCGTGGTGACCAGCAGTTCTTCCACGAGCGGCGCCTCGAACGCATCAAGGCGCTTCGCGAGAAAGAAGCCCCAGTTGAGAATCTCGCCGCCGTCGTACAGCGGAATGGCGATGAGTGAACGGAACGGAGCGAGCTCGTCTCCAAGCACGGTGTCGTCATCAGCGCGAAGATTGTTGAGGAGCGCAGGTTCACCGCGCTGCATGATTTCGCCGAGCAGTCCGCCGCGCGTGAGTGGAAGCGTGTCCCAGTCGCGCCACGGGTTGGGCGTCTCAGTCTCGTTGTCGAGACCCATCAGCAGCTTGCGCGTAATTTTGTACGTGCCGCGCTCCAGTCCGCGCGCGGATGTCGCGATATACCCGTCGACGCCATTCAGCCGGCGCATGCCGCGCCCGAAGCTCGACTGCACATCGGACGGTTCACGGGCCGTGCTCACTGCCCGCATCATTTCGATGAGGATCGGAATCCGCTCGCGCGACGACAGCTCGACGAAGTGTGCCTGAATGCGTGAAGTTGCTTCCATGGACGTGCTGGCCAGGTCGAACGGCGGCGCCACGACAGGAGGTACGCTGTTGATGGAGTCCACCGCGCGATTCATGGAGGCACATGGTATGGCCGCGAGTTCGCCTGGTTCGTTCGAGTCTGAAACGTTCACACCACCCTTGCGTGCCGCGCTCGATGCGGCGATCGAGCAGGCGGAGAAGAGCTGGCACGAAGGTGGCATTCCGATCGGGAGTGCGCTCGTCGACGAAAATGGCACCATCGTCGCGGTGGGCTATAACCGCCGGGTGCAGCGGGGGAGCATGATTCTTCACGCCGAAATGGACTGTCTGGAGAACGCCGGTCGCCGGCGCGACCTGCCGCGCTGCACCCTCGTTTCCACGCTCTCCCCATGTCCGATGTGTTCAGGAACTGCAATCCTTTATCGCATCCCGCACGTGGTCATCGGGGAACACCGGACCTTCCTGGGGGCCGAGGACTGGATGACGCAGCAGGGGATCAAACTCACGGTGGTCGACGATCGCCGCTGCATTGAGCTGATGGAGCGGCTCATTCGTCAGAAGCCGGATCTTTGGTTTGAAGATATCGGGAAGTCGTGAACGACTCGACGACCACTCTCTAAACGTGAATCTCACATCAATTCCTCGTGGAGGGTCGCTCAATGTGCCGAAAGCTGCTAGACTAGGCACTTCAATGCCGGTGGCCCCTCAGCCGTTTCCGCTTCCGCGAGCAGACGGCACACAATGAGGATTCTGCTGGCAGCGACTCGACTGTTTCCCGTCAACCGCATCGGTTGAGTCGGGCGAACGGACCGAGTCGCTCCGCCTGCGGCCGCTCTTGCTCCAAACGTTTTGGAATTTGAGACTCGTCCGCGTTCAGTCTGACCATTGGGTCAGCGTGTGTGGTTCCATCAATCTGATGGCACCCCCGCGCGGGACAATAAATGGTCGAAGGGTATTTCTTTGTCGATTGATAGTTCGTCTGTTTTCACCTCGCTCAACCTTTCAGCTCCCTTGCTTCGCGCCTTGGCCGAAGAGGGTTACACCCAACCAACGCCAATTCAGCTGCAGGCGATTCCGACCGTGATGGCCGGGCGCGATGTGCTTGGCTGTGCGCAAACCGGCACCGGCAAAACCGCCGCCTTCGCCCTGCCGATTCTGCATCGTCTCACGACCGGCCCGGCAGCGGCGCCTGATGCCCAGCGTCGTGGCCCGACGCTGCCGCGCGTGCTCGTGCTCGCACCGACCCGCGAGCTTGCCACGCAGATTGCTGACAGCTTTCGCGCGTACGGCCGGCACACCGGTATGCGGCAGACCGTCATCTTTGGCGGCGTCAGCCAATTTCATCAGGTCAAGGCGCTTGATCGCGGCGTCGACATCCTCGTCGCGACGCCAGGCCGTCTCATCGATCTGATGGAGCAGGGTCTCATCAAACTCACCGCGATCAACACGCTCGTCTTGGACGAAGCTGATCGCATGCTCGACATGGGTTTCATCCAGCCGATTCGGCGGATCGTTGCCCAGGTTCCGAAGAACCGTCAGACGCTGCTCTTTTCGGCGACGATGCCGACGGAGATCATGCGCCTCGCGGACTCACTGCTTTCGAATCCGGTGAAGGTCGCAGTCACTCCTGTCGCTTCGGCCGCGCCGAAGATCGAACAGGCGCTGTACCTCGTGTCGCGCAACGTGAAGCAGGCGCTGCTGCATCATCTTCTGCAGGACAAGAGCGTCGACCGCGCGCTCGTCTTCACGAAGACGAAGCACGGCGCCGACCGTGTCACGAAGAAGCTGATCCAGGCCGGCATCTCTGCTGACGCGATTCACGGCAACAAGGCCCAGAATCGCCGCGAGCGTTCGCTCGAGGGATTCCGCAGCGGCAAGCTGCGCGTTCTCGTTGCGACCGACGTTGCAGCCCGCGGACTCGACGTTGATGACATCTCGCATGTCGTCAACTTCGATCTCCCGATGGAACCAGAGGCGTACGTTCACCGCATCGGCCGGACCGGCCGCGCGGGAAAGACCGGCATCGCGATTTCGTTCTGCGATGGCGAGGAACGTGGTCTGCTTCGCGACATCGAGCGCCTTACTCGCATGCCGGTTCCGCAGCTGCAGCTGCCGATTCTTGATCCGTCGCTCGTGATGCACGATGCACCGGAGGATCGGGAGCGCTCAGAGAATCGCGGCCGTCAGCAGCAGGGACGGGGTTCATCGCGGCAGCAGTCGTCGGGTCGTCAGCGACAGTCGAGCCAAGGTACTTCGTCGTCGCAAGGCGCGGCTCGCGGATCGACACGATCGCAGCCGGCTCGATCACAGGCTCGATCCCAGTTGACAACGAGTGCTCATCCGGTCGCACATCCGTTGGGTCAGACGAGCTACACGCCTGCTCGAGCTCCGACGGGCATCGCGCGTCGCGGCCAGAGCACGCCTCGATCGCGCTAAGCGCACCGAGCCCTAAGTAGTACACAGCAATAGAACACAGCCGGGCAACACCGCATAGGTAATTGCCCGGCTGTGTTGTTTTCGTGGGCTGCACACGGAAAACCGTGCGGGCCCCGTCAGGTACACGGGGTTTCAGGACCCGTTGTTGGCCGAGTCGCGCTCCAGCCATCGCTGGCTCGCACGACCGGCTCGTTCGGTATCCCTACCGGTGCGAGCCCATATCGAATAAACCGTGAAAGTCACTCTGCACTGGATCACCTCCTTCTTGGAACTCGCTGAAGGAATTCGCTCGAAGGAACTCGCTCAGGGAATTCGCTGAATCTCAGCCGTCGCGGCTCCGTCTCGGCAGAGCCCGCCGCCAAGTGGTTCCCCTCCGCGGCGTCCCGCGGAGCACATCGCCCGAACATGGCTCGCTTGCCGTTTCGAGACGGGGCGAACGCTGCCGGTCGTCGAGGAACTCCCGATCGTGGTACCGCGGCGTTTCGCGGTGGTGCGAACGGACACTCCATCGATGCGTGGAGTATTGCAGCCTCAAACCCGAAGGCAAGCTTAGATGTTGCAGAAAGTAGCGAGATCAGACGGGAGCTCGGCTGGCTTCCTCGCCTCAATCGTCACAGTCTCCCCAAGCTCCGAGCAGGATCGCCAGGTCGCCGGCGCCGACGAGGTCGTCGCCATCGAGATCGGCAAGGGAGAAGCCGATGCTGCCCCAAGACCCGAGAACCACCGCGAGATCCGCTGCATTCACGGCTGAGTCACCGTTCAAGTCACCGACGCAGTCGGGAATCACGACTCCGAACGGATCTCCGTCGGGACCAAACTGGCTGATATCGATGCTGTTCCACTCATCGAGGTCGTGAACCGCGGGGTCGAAGTTGGTGCGGCTGCGAGCGACACGGAACATGTCGCCGACATCGAGACCTTCAAACTTCGAATTATCGCCGGGCTGCCAGGCACCCGATGCGTTGCGGTCGAACACCTGCACCGCGCCGCCGTCGACGGCGTAGAGCCGTCCGCCGTCGTCGAAGTCGAAGCCCGTCAACGCGTCGAAGTCGAAGATCGATTCGACGGGCGAAATCGTGCTGCCCGGTGCACGCGGGATCTTGAATCCTCGCAGCGCATCAGCGGTTTCGGACGAGATCCACAAGCGGCCGTCCACAGGATTGATCGCGATGCGCGTGTCGTTGCCGATCTGCGTCGAAGGCGCGATATTCCAGCTGGGCACGTTACTTCCGGGCGGCAGCGCGAGCGAGCGCGGATAGCGCGAGATCGTTCCGCCGAAGCCGGACGTACCGGGCACGAGCACGTAGACGGAGTCGCTCTCGTCGTCGTACGCAATGGCGCGCGGCGGTCCCGCCACAGGGGCGCTTGCGATCGGCGTTCCATCAGTCGCGAACTTCGCAAGCGTCGCAGTGCCAGGGGTGATGGTGAAGATCTCGCCGAAACGGCTGAGCGCGAGCTGCGTCGCAGCGGTGGCGCCCAGGACCAAGTGCGAACCATCGATCGGATCGACATGGATGAGCTGCGGCGGCGCCACTTCGCTGCCCGCTGTCAACAGCACCCAGCCGGTCTGCGGCTGATCGAGGACGAGATCCGCGATGCTCCACATCGGCGTGGGATGCGGAATCGGATCTCCGTTGCCAAAGCCGATGGTCAACGGCAGATTCTGGACGAAGGTGTAGTCCTTCCAGAACACGCCCGACTTGGCTTTGACGGCGAAGTAGCCGTCAAGGAGTCGCTTGACTCCGTCGTCATGCGGTTCGTTGAGCCCGGGCAGCACCTTCAGCGTCCACGAGTTCACGCCTTCTTCAGGGTCGTCGGACGTGACGAGCGTCAGTGTGGTCGAGACGTCGTATTGCTTCGTCGTGAACGGTGATTGACCGAAGATGTCACCTTCGTCCTGTCCTGGATCACGGACGGTCAGCAGCATCTCGCCTCCATCGCGCTCGATGCCGTTCATCGTTACGCAATGGCCGCCGCCGCGCTTGTACACAGGCAGCCCTTCCTGCGTCGTCGCGACGATCGCGTAGCGGCCGTAGCAGACCGCAAGCACGTTGCCGTCGTGCGCGAGCTGACCGAGATTGGTGAACGACACCGGCGGCGCGTTGTCGTCCAGGAACGCGGCGGTAAAGACGAGGTCGTTTTGGGCGTTGCCGAACCAGCCCTCCGACACCATGGCGTTGTAGACGTTCGAGAACTTGCCGCCGCACGGCAGCGAACCGCACTCGCCGTCGCCGCCGCCGTCGCCTTCGGAATCGTTGCAGTCCGGATCGTCGGGATCGCTGCCACCGGGACTGATGCTCGCCAGTGGACCGATCTCGTCCAGCAGATTCGTGATGTCGTAGTACGTGTCGTAACCGGTGAAACTGCCCACGCCTGGAACCACGGATGGATATCCGTGATTCGCGATGTACGCCATGATGTTCATCAGGGACGTCGGCGCGCAATAGCAGGCGCCGGCATTGGGAAGTCCGACCCGCTTCTGATCAAGATCGGGAACGCCGACGCGCTGGTGTTGAAAGTTCGTCGAGCTGACCCACGAATTGATCGTGACGTTGGCGACGGCCGCTGATGCTGCAGTTCCGGCGAGCGCGACGGCGACAATCAGACGACTGACGGGCGATCCGATGCTGGAGCTGGATCGTGTGCAATTTCGTGTGTAGTTTCGTGTGTTCATTGGTAGAGATCCTCAGAAAGCGCACCACGTGTCGTGTGAGGGATGACGGGCGCGTCTACGACCTACTCCGTGTGGACTGCCGATTTCCTGCGCTACAAAACGCAAAAACGTCAAAGATCGTTCCAAGGCGTCATCGCCGGACGAAGAGTGAACCCGGGCATCGCAACCAGCGGTACGACTCGCACCATGTCTCGAATCGCAACGCTGGCCGTCTGCGGCTTCCTCGCCTTTGTTCCGCAGGCGGAGCCGGGCGCGTCAGACGCGGTGGTCGACAAGCTCCGCGCAGACGCGGCCGCGCTCCGCCCCTTGGGGAAGAGCGATCTCGTTCGTGCATGGTTTGATGCGACGTCCGCACTGCCCGTCATCGCGCCGCGCACGGTCTGGCGCAATGCCGATCGATCACAGGTGCTGCTCGATGCGGCGGGGTTTGATGTCGTGGCATTCGATGTAAACGACTTCGAGCGGTTGGCGCCCATCTGGCGGGCGCTGGGATTTGCGGACGGTCAGGATGACGCGCAGCTCCGGTCGGGCATCTTCGTGTGGTACACGGTCGCGCGGCGCCGTGCGAGTTGATTCCCGTATGCCATTCCGTTGCCCGGCGATGAGTCGTAGCATGCGGCTGTGTTCCCGGCGCTGCCCATCCTGATTGCCATCGCGAGCATGTTCGTGGGACTGGTGGCGATTTCGTGCGGACTGATTGGTCAGACGTCGCTGGCACTGCCGACGTGTCGTCGCTGTCGCGTTGATCTGCGCAGCGTTGCGTGGGATGCGGCGCCAGCGTGTCCGGGGTGCGCCCGTCCGATCGTGGGCGATTGGGCAGTGCGGTGGCGCAGCCGGCGCCGAAGCAAACGACCCATCATCGCTGGCGTCGCATTCATTCTGCTGGCGCTCGCCATTGTTCTGGTCGATCGCTCCTTGCATGCGCGCGGTCTGCAGTGGCGCGATCTCCGGCCGGCGTCCGTGGAGTTCGCGACGCTGGAGACTGCGAGTAAGGGCGCGGTTGCGACCCGGCGGCTCGCGCTCCAGTCCCTGATGCGCCGCGCCGACGCGGGACGTCTGGACGAAGCGCCGCGCGCCGCGCTTGCCGAGCAAGCATTCGCGACAATCGGACCTTCGGTCGATTCCACCTGGTACGACGCTGCGATCACAGCAGCAGACCGTGGTGATGAACGCCTGGCTGCGATCGTGGTGCCCACCGTGGCGCCGAGTGCGCTGCTTCCGACGCAGTCGAGCGTCCGCGATGATGCTCTCGTGTTTGGTCCTGTCAGTGCACCGTGGCAGGCCGAGAGAGCTGGCTGGATCACGGTGTGGACCAACATCAAGGTGAACGGCAGCGTGGTCAGTGAACGGCTCGTGCTCAGCAACACGCAGCTCGGCATCGCTCTCGAGCTGCCTTCGGCGATCCGCGAGGCAAAGCCGTACCACGTGACCGCTGAATGGACGCTGGTGCTTGTTCCACGGAACGCGCACGATCCGGCGGAAGAGGCGCTGCGAACTTCCGGCAGTCTTCCGGACGACATTCCTGCGGCGACTGCGCGCGGCGCTATCGACACCACTCTTGGTGATACGACGCGTGGAACGACCACCGGAGGAAGCAGCGGTTCCTGAATCGCTGGAATGAAGTCATGCCGGACACCGCATCCGTTTCGATCGAGGCAGCGGGCATCATCGCGTCGCTGTCAATTCCATGGGGCTTGATTCCGCGCGAACATGTCATTGCGTTCGCTTGGCTCGCCGCAGCGCTCGGCGCCAGTGTCCCAGCCGCGTTCGCCGCGATCCTCTGGGTGCAGGCGTGGCGCGGCGTGCGGTACTTTGGAGCGCCGCGCTGTCGTGAGTGCCGCACGCAGCTGCGCGGCGAAGGCAAGACCGTTCCCGACCGCTGCCCTGAGTGCGGTGTGACGACCGGCGGAGTCGATGTCGACTTCGGCATGCGCCGGTGGCGCTGGTGGACGGCGCTGCGCACGCTGGGACTCGGCGCATGCTTTGTCGGGCTGGCGATCGTGCTCGCGGCGCTGGGCGGCGCGCACGTCGATCGTTCGGTGCGATTCGTGAGCATCACGTCGTACCGGGGCGCCATCGATCCAACGTTGCGGCACGGCCGGCTTGGGCCCGCGATTCTTGGATCATTGCGCTATGCGTCGGATGCGGCACCCAGCGAACTGCACGTTCGTGATGCAGTGCTCGGACCGTTGCGCGCCTACGTCCGCGACAACATCCCGCCGCATCGCGGACTCGGACTGCTGCTTGATCGTTTAGGCAGTCCCAATGAAGCGACACCGCTCGCGAGATTGATCACGGTCGATCTCGTTGGCACTCTCGTGGTGCGCGGCGCGATGCCGGTCGACGAAGGGCGCGCGATCATCGAGCGTCTTACGGCCGGTCCGCGCATTGTTGTTCCCACGCATTCGCGGGCCGGTGAGCCGATCGCCGTGACGTTCGCGCCGGTGTCGCTGTTTGCACTCGGCAGCGTCGTTGCGGTGCGGATTGGTGCGGAAGGAGGCGAGCCGCGCGCGGTCGGAATCACGCAGCTGGAATCTGACCGATATCCCGGGATGGTCTCATGGGCCTGCGGCGAATCGCTTCCGGCAGGACGTTACGTCGTCGAAGTCGACTGGACGGCCGAACTGATTCCGTCGCCTGACGCAGATCCAGAGCAGAAGCCATGGTGGTCCGGCGCAACAACGGAGCGGCGGATGGTCGACGTTGTCGACGAGCCATGGCGACCACGCCTCTTGAGCGATGCGGAGATCGGCGCGATCCAGTCACCGTTTCTCGCGCGGGCTCAGCAGCCGATTGTGACGTGGGAGGCGGTAGGACCGACGCGCACACTGCGAGTAGAGATGGTCGCTCCCTTGCGACCCGGCATCGCCATGATCGGCCGCTGGCACCTTCTGGTGCATGGACTGACCATTCCGATCGCCGAATCGACGTACGCCGTCGACATGCTGCGCCTTCAGGAAACGGTGGTGGTGCCTGCAGAAATCAATTCGTTGATTACCCGCGTCGACTGTGTGTTCGAGCCGGATGTCAGCGTGGCCGCGGTGTTCAGTCGCTTCGCGGACGGCGCGTGGCCTCAGCCGATCGCTTTCAACAACCTCGCCGTGTCGCGTCCGGTGAACGCGCGCTGATCGATCACAGTCCTTCGTCGTCGTCGACATTCTTCGGATCAAACACCGTTCCGTCCGCGGCATGTTCCTGCGCCATCGCCTGCATCCGCTTCCAGTCGTCCATCGAGATAATGACCTCGCGCGCCACCGAGCCGTTGTGCTCGCCGAGAATTCCCGCGAGACCCATCTGGTCGACCAGCCGGCTCGCGCGGCCGTAGCCGACCGCGAGACGGCGCTGCAGCAGGCTCACGCTGCCACGCCCGCTCTCGATGATGATCTCGACAGCCTTCTCGAACAGCGGGTCCTTCTCGATCGCGTTCAATCCGCCGTCACCGATGCCGCTTCCGCTTTCCGCGGCCTGCGCCTGTGTGCCCTTGATAGCGATGAGCGTGCGCTCAAAGGTGGGCGCAGCGACTTCCTTCAGGAACTTCGCGACGCGCCGAGTTTCAGAATCGGTGACCAGCGTTCCCTGGCATCGGCGCAGTTCGGTCGAGGTCGGCGTAAGGACGAGCATGTCGCCCTGGCCGAGCAACAGCTCCGAACCCTTCTGATCGAGCACGATGCGGCTGTCCATTCCGCTTGCGACTTTAAAGCTGCAGCGGCACGGCATGTTGCTCTTGATGAGACCGGTGACCACGTTCGCCTGCGGGCGCTGCGTCGCGAGGATCAAGTGAATGCCGACCGCGCGGGCCTTCTGGGCGATGCGCACGATCGAGGTCTCGACCTCTTTGTTCGTCATGATGAGATCGGCGAGCTCGTCGATGACAAACACCATGTACGGCAGCTTCTTCGGGAGCTTCGCCTTCTCAAGATCGGTCTTGGGCTGCATGCGCTCGAAGAGCTCGGCTTCTCCGAGCTCGTTGTAGCCGCGGATGTCGCGCACGCCGGCTTCCTTCAGAAGCTCGTAGCGCTCTTCCATCTTGTTGACCGCCCACTCGAGAATGCCGGCGGCCTTGTTCATCTCCGTCACGACCGGACACATGAGATGCGGGATGTCCGCGAACTGGCTCATCTCGACCATCTTCGGGTCGACGAGCACCAGCTTCAGTTCATCTGGCCGCTTCGTGTACAGCCAGCTCATGATGATCGTGTTCATGCACACGCTCTTGCCGGAGCCGGTCGTACCGGCGATCAGCATGTGCGGCATCTTGCAGAGATCGAGCACGAGCGGTTCGCCGGCCGAGTCCTTGCCGAGGAACATCGGAAGAATCATGCCTTCTGACTGCTTGCCCGACATGAGTTCCTTGAGCCGGACCTTTTCCTTCTGGCGGTTCGGCACTTCGATGCCGACCGCTGTGCGGCCCACCATGTTGGGAATGATGCGGATGTTCGGCGCCTGCAGCGCGCGAGCGATGTCCTTCGAGATCGTTTCGAGCCGCGCGACGCGTGTGCCCGGTGCGAGCTCAACGGAGTACAGCGTGACGACGGGGCCGCTTTCGATGCCGACGACTTCCCCCTGGATCTGAAACGTGTGCAGTGCCTGCTCAAGCACAGTCGCCTGGTCGCGGACGATCGACTCCATTTTCTGCGAGAAGTTCCGCTCCGGCTCCTCCAGCATCTCGAGCGTCGGAAACTGATAGCCCTCGAAGTTCTGCTCGCGCGGAATGTCTTCATCGCGCGCGAGGATCTTCTGCGCGGTCGCCATCTTGATCGGCAGCTTGGCGATCTTCGCGCGCAGTTCGGCTTCGGTGAGGCGTGGCTTCTCGACAGCGGTATCGAGTTCGGTCTCGTCCGCTTCATCAACGTCGTCGGTGTCGATGTCGACTTCGTCATCGATCTCGACAACCTTCTTGACGCGCTTCTTTGGCGCGACAGGCTTCGTCGGCACAGCGGCTGCGTCCTCCAGCGCGGCATCGAGCGCCTCGGCATCGACATCAGCGACCGACGCGGGCTTCGCCGACGTGCGGACGGTACGCCGCGCCGTAGCGCCAACACCGACCGCGATTGGCTGCGGGCGCTGCAGCGTGAGCCGGCTCTTGAGCGCGGCGAAGGTCCCTGCGTAGTCAAACTCGAGGATGGGATCGAGAAACGAAAGCGTGCGCGACAGCGCGGCCGGCAGCGCGAACACGACTTCATCCATCGCGACGATCGCACCGAGAAGAAACGCGCCGATCGCGAGCAGGCTGCAGCCGACACCGCCGAACCGCTGCACGAGTTCATCACTCGCCCACATCGGCAGGAGACCGGCATCACATCCGGTCAGTGGGCCGACGGTCGGCATCCAGGCGGCGTGCAGACAGGACAGCGCAATCATCATGATCACACCGCCGATAGCGCGCACAGTCGGATGCGGGACCGGGCGGCCGATCGCGAGGAAAGCGAGTGCGACGCCGCTGAGCAGAATCGGCACCCACACGCCGATGCCCAGAACCATGTACGTCCAGAACGCGAACACGCCGCCGACCCGGCCGAGCAGGTTCGCTGCAGGTTCGTTGTGCACGCTGACCACGTGCGACGGCCAGTCGGCAGCGTTGAAGCTCGCCATCGCGAGAAAGGTGAAGACCCACATCACGCCTGCCACAACCCACAGCAGCCTCCGGGTGACGCCCGCCTCCGGGAGGATCGCGGCGACGACCGAAGCGGCTGATGTTGAGGTTTCGGATCGGGATCGTGGGGACGTACCAGTTGATGAAGTCGGCTTCCGTGCCATATCCCGGTGGTATCGGCCTTTGCAGCCGGTGTTTGTGAGATTCCGCGCGACCGTCTTGCCACCCCAACTCCCAACACAATGAGGGGCCTCGATCACAGCCCGTCTGCTACTTTGTCCCTTCATGAAGTTTCGACTGCTTGACCAGTTCCTGGAGCGCGACACCGGCCACGCCGTCGCTATCAAGAACGTGACCATCGCGGAGGAATACCTGGGCGATCACTTCCCCGGTTTCCCGGTGCTCCCGGGCGTCTTCATGATCGAGGCCATGACCCAGGCCGCTCGGGAAGTCCTCGTGTTACGGGGGAAGCCGCGATTCGTCCTTGGGCAGGTCCGGGCACTCAAGTACGGATCGTTCGTGCGGCCGGGTGAAACGCTGCGCGTGGAAGTCACTTTGGAAAAAGAACTTCCCGACGGCAGTGTGCAGTTCAAAGGGCAGGGGACGGTCCTGCGGCCCGGTGCTCCGGCGACTGAGTCCGAGACGGCTGTGGCCGGTCGCTTTACAATGCGATGCCTTGTTGGGGCCCCGCTGCGCTGAAGCGGGGATTGTTCTGATTTAATGAAAGAGGCTGTTTGATGGCTGCGAGCGGAACCATGAAGTCGAGAGACGAGATCATCGCTGACGTACAGGAGGTCCTCGAAGAGGCCTTGGGGGCCGATCCCGATGAGATCACGCTCGACGCGACGCTCAATGGCGACCTCGGCGCCGAGTCAATCGACTACCTGGACATCGTGTTCCGTCTGGAGAAAAAATTCTCCACTCCGGCGCGGCCGTTCAAGATTGCGCAAGGCGAGATGGTTCCGGAGAATCTCATGACCGATCCCGGCCTCGTCGAAAACGGCAAGGTGACTGCGAAGGGCATCACCCTCCTGAAAGAGCGGATGCCGCATCTGGATCTTGGTGGCTTCGAGTCTGACCCCAAGGTGGCAAAGCTCTCCGACCTGTTCACCGTGAAGAGTCTCGTCGAGTTCGTGGACCGCAAGCTCAGGGGCTGAGTGCGTCCACTGGTTCCGCAGGCGCTTGCGCCGAAGGTCATCGCATGCGCTGGATGTGGATCGACTCGATCATTGCGTTTGAGCCGCGCCACAAGCTGGTCGCGATCAAGAACGTGTCGATGGCGGAGGAGCATCTGCATGACCACTTCGAAGCGGAGAACGGCCTCGCCGCCGATCCGGTCATGCCGACATCACTGATTCTTGAAGGCATGGCGCAGACGGCCGGCATCCTGGTCGGCAGCGTGAATGACTTTCGGGAAAAGGTCGTGCTCGCGAAAGTCACGAACGCGACGATCAGCGCCGACGTGCGGCCCGGGCAGACGATTCGCTACACCGCGACCATTGACCGGATCGATCCCATGGGCGCGTCCACGACTGGTGTCGTCAGCAGGTTTGATCACGCGGAGAGCGCTTGGTCCGACATCGGCACCGTCGAACTGATCTTCAGCCATCTCGATCAGAACATGGGCGGCATGGCGTTCCCCGAAGAAAACTTCGTGTTCGGCGAGAACTTCCGCACGATTTTGGCCGCGGCCGGGTTCGGGCGCTTTCAATAGCGCGGCGCGGATAAAAAAAGACCCCAATCGGGGAGGCAATCCGATGGGGCCGATCCAGAGTCATGTTGCGCCCCGGCACCCGCGTGCTGGTGCGTGCCTCCGCCGCGCGGCCTGATACTCAGGCGGCGGCAACCGATGTGTCGAACCCGGGGCCTGTCGAATCCACGGCGAGCGTTGCAGCATCGCCGCGGGTTGTGCACGTGAGGTCGAGTCCGCATGAAAGCGGCCCCTCGACCTCGGGTTGTCCCGTCGCACTCCTCAAGACTCAGAGGCCCGTGCGACTACACCTACAACTTCCGATCCCGATGCCGAGGCTGCAATCGCTGCGCTTGGCATTTGGCCGCACGAGATCCGCCTGTGTGGGGTGGGCGAAGTGCAGCGGGACCCGCGAACACGCGCGGCAGCCCTCTGCGATCCTCTACAATCGACCGCGTGCCGACGTCCCCCCATGGTTCCAAGCGTCATCTTGCGATCTATACGGGATCATTCGATCCCATCACCTTGGGACATCTTGATGTATTGGCCCGCAGCCGACGGCTCTTTGACGAGGTCATCGTCGCGATCGGCCGGAACCCCAACAAGACGGCGCTCTTCAGTTTCGAGGAGCGCATGGAGTTCTCGCAGTCACTCGTCGACCAGCTCCTCGTGGACGAGCCGGACGCAGCTCCTGTGCAGGTCAGCCACTATTCCGGGCTGACCGTCGATTATGCCCAGCAGGTTGGGGCGGCAGCGATCATCCGTGGCATCCGCAACCTCACGGACCTCGCCACGGAGTGCCAACTGGCCATCACCAACCGTCAGGTCGCGGGGATCGAGACCGTCTTCATCGTCACTGGAGAAGCATTTGCTTATACGAGCTCAAGTCTCATTCAGCAGATCGCCGCACTCGGCGGGTCACTCGACAAGCTCAATACGCTCGTTCCACCGGTCGTCATCGAAGCCCTGCGCCGCAAGCGCGATGACCCGAACAACCCCTTAGGTCGACTCGCGCACGATCAGCTCGCCGAGTAGCCCCGCCCACTGATGTCCGTTTCTTTCCGAGTCATCTCCATCGGCGCGCTTGCGGCCCACCCCCTCTGGAATGAGCGTGGCGAAGTCCGCCCGGCGCATGCCACCACGACGCTCGTGACGGTCGGCGCGGCGCACATCCTCGTCGATCCGTCGCTGCCGCCGCAGCTTCTCGTTCCGCGTCTCGCTGAGCGTTCGAACGTGAAACCGGAGCAGATTACCCACGTGTTTTTGACGTGCCTGCATCCCGCGCATCGCCGCGGCCTGGCGGCATTTCAGAACGCCGAATGGCTCGTGTCGAGCGCGGAGCGCGAAGCGATCGGCGTGCCGCTTATCGCGAAGTTCCACGAAGCGCGCGATGCGGGCGACACGGATCTCGCGCAGACGCTGTTGCATGAGATCGAGACGCTTGAGCGCTGCAAGGCTGCACCGGAGTCGCTTGCCGAAGGCGTCGATCTCTTTCCGAGTCACGGCGTGACGCCCGGACTGACGGGCTTGCTCCTAGCGATGCGCAGCTTGACGACAGTCATCGCCGGCGATGCGATTCCGACGCAGGAGCATCTCGAGCAGGGCCAGGTGCTTGCCCAGTCGCACGACGTGATCAAAGCCCAAGAGTCGTTCACGGAGATAATCGAGATCGCGGATTTTATTATTGCGGGACGGGACAATTTATTAATTAATCAGACCAAGCGTCCGTTCTGATTTTGGCGCATCGGAGCGCCCTATCCTGCGGGTGGCCGCCGACCAATCGGCGGGATGCGGGTTTGGCTGGCGTCAGCGCGGGCTGGTTTCGCCTTGCTACGCTGGCACTGCCATGAGCGCTTCCCCGAAGGGCACTTCCGTGCAGGGTTCCGATCAGCCTGGAACAGGTTCCGACGACGGGGTCGTCGCTCCCGTCACGATCCGCTCGATTCAGCGCTGGGCCCGCGACGGAACCAAGTTCGCGTGTCTGACCTGTTACGACGCGACCACGGCCCGATGGTTTGAGCGAGCGGGCATTCCCGTGCTGCTCGTGGGCGACACGGCCGCCGAAGTCATCTTGGGACTTCCAGGGACCGTCCATGCACCGCTCGACTTTCTGATCCTGCTGACCGCAGCCGTGAAGCGCGGCGCTCCCAAATGTCTCGTCATGGGGGACATGCCCTTCCTCAGTTACCAGGCAGATGACGCCGAGGGCATTCGCAATGCAGGTCGATTCCTGACCGAGGGCACCGCCGACTGCGTCAAGCTGGAGGTCGACCGCGGATTCGAGGGGCTCGTCGTGAAAATGACCCGTGCGGGGATTCCCGTCGTCGCTCACATCGGCTCGCGGCCACAGCACTCCCGGCTGCACGGTGGCTACTACGCCGCAGGCAAGACAGCCGAGGCAGCCAAGGCCCTCATCGCCGACGCCCGGGCAATGGAGGCCGCGGGCGCAGTGATGCTTCTGATTGAAGCGGCACCTCAGGAAGTCACGGAACTCATCGTCGCGCAGGTCAAAATTCCGGTGATCGGTTGCGGGGCAGGTCCGGCATGTCACGGCCAGGTCGTCGTGACCCAAGACCTCCTGGGACTCACCGAGTGGCAGCCTCGATTTGCCCGACCGCTGTTCGAAATGGGAAAACATCTTGTCGGCATAGGACGCGCGTGGAAGGATCGAGTCCGCACCGGCCAACTTGCCGGCGGCGTGGGGGAACATCCGTATGTGATGACCGACAGTGAGCTGATCGCTCTGGAGCAGCTCAAGTCGCAGTTGAAAGCATCGGAAAAGGAGCCAGGTTTGTAAGGCGAGCAGATGAGGCGAGGCCGATGATGGGCAAATTCCCGCGCGGCACTCGAAACGATTGGGCGGCCCGGACGAACAAGCCGCGTGTTACAGCGAATGAGATGCAGCGAATTTGAAACCGCTGGTCCGATCGAACGTTCAGAAGTCCCCATCTCGCCCTCCTGGTCCCCGGGAGTCCGGACACCAGGAACCGGGCGAGATCATTACGGAGCGTTTCAGCACCATGCGCGGAGTGCAATCCTTTGGTCCCGGCTTGGTCGTCCTTGCTGCTGCAGGGGCGGCTCTCCTGATCGGACCGCTTGCCGTCAAAGAGTTCGTGTACGCCCAGACTTCGGTCGACATCGTGCAGGCGTCGGCCCGGCTGCAGAACTCGGCGAATCTCTTGGAACAGATCAACGCGGCGCAGCGCGATATCGCGCAGGCCGTCGAGCCTTCGGTCGTGCATGTATCCACCGCGATCACGGTGGCACGGCGCAGTTCGTCCATCGACCATGTGTCGAGCGGTTCGGGCTGGATCTTCGACGACCTCGGCCACATCGTCACCAACGGTCATGTGGTCGACGGTGCAGCGCGCATTCAGGTCCAACTGCACGACGGGTCATTGCGTGAAGCGAAGGTCGTAGGCCTGGATCTGCGCACCGACATTGCAGTGGTGAAGATCGACTCCGGCGGGCTGCATGCCGCCAGACGCGGCAACAGCGACGATGTCCAGCAGGGTGATCTTGTGTATGCGTTCGGCTCGCCGTTTGACTTCCGCTTCTCGATGTCATCCGGCATCGTCTCCGGACTTGGCCGGACCGCGGGACCGACCGAGATTGACTATCAGAACTTCATTCAGGTCGACGCGGCCATCAACCCAGGCAACTCAGGCGGTCCGCTCACCGACATTTATGGTCGCGTGATCGGCATGAACACCGCGATCGCCACCGGCCGAGGAAACAGCGTCGGGCAGGGACAGTTTGCGGGGATCGGTCTTGCGATTCCGATGTCGATGATCGAAAGCGTGGTGACGCAGATCATCGAAAGCGGTGAGGTCCGCAAGGGCTATCTCGGGATCAGTTTCGATCTGCGCGATGCCGATCCCGCGACCAGTCCGACGCTGCGTTACGTATTCGAACACTTCAACGGCGAAGGCGCGCCGGTGACGCTTATTGAATCGGGCTCGCCGGCCGCTGAATCAGGACTGCGCGTGGGCGATGTGCTGCTCGCGATCGACGGACGTCGGATCAACACGCCGCAACAGGTGCGTGCAGTCATCTCGTCGAAGCATCCAGGCACATCCGTCATTCTCGAAGTGTGGCGACCGGAACTGGAGACCGGCACAACGAGCACGAAGGAATTCAAAGTCACGCTCGGAATGCTGGATCCGGCCCGCGCGGGGAACCCGAACTTCATGCAGACGTTGGAGCAGCTCGGACTGACGACGCTCGCGACCTCCACCGAGGATCGAGCCAAACGACTGGGCGTTCCGTTCCGACGCGGCGTGATTGTCGAGGACGTGCGCGCGGGGTCGCTGATCGAGGAGGCGATTCCCGTCGGTTCGATCATTACCGCGATTCTCGGACAGCCCGTCGGCAGCGAAGACGAGTTCTACACCCGCGTCAACCGATTCGTCAGAGAGCTCAGGCAGGGGCAGCGGGCCACCGTCGGATTGCCAATCAGCTACGTGACCCCGCAAGGCGAGGAACGGCAAAACATTCTGCCGTACCTGCTGCCACAGCCGCGACGACCGTCCCAGGAGTGATGCGCTGGTCATATGATGGCCGCTTCATGGTCGCTCCCGCACGTAACGCCAAGGCTGAGCTGCTCGAACGGCCGCTTCTTGAAGTTATCAATCTCGAGACGCACTTCCCAGTTCGACGGGGCCTGTTCCAACGCACCGTCGGCCACGTCAAAGCGGTCGACGGTGTTTCGTTTCATCTGATGAAGGGCGAGACGCTGGGACTGGTCGGCGAATCGGGCTGCGGAAAGACGACGGTCGGCAGGACAATTCTGCGATTGATCGCAGCGACGGGCGGCAAGGTTGTCTTTGACGGCAAGAACGTCTTTGAGCAGGGACCGGCTGCGATGCGGCAACTGCGCCGCCAGATGCAGATCATCTTTCAGGATCCGGGCGGATCACTCAATCCGCGCATGCGCGTCGGGCGCATAGTCGGCGAGCCCCTTGAAGTGCATGGCATGGCCGAAGGGGAAGCGCTGCGGCATCGCGTGGAGCAGCTGCTGGAGCGATGCGGCTTGTGGAAGGCGGCCGCGGACCGCTATCCGCACGAGTTCAGTGGCGGTCAGCGGCAGCGCATCGGAATCGCGCGGGCGCTCGCGCTTGAACCGCGCCTGATTGTGTGCGACGAGCCGACATCCGCGCTGGATGTTTCGATTCAATCGCAGATTCTCAATCTGCTGAGCGATCTCCAGGACGAGTTCGGACTGTCGTACCTGTTCATCAGCCACGACATGGCTGTCATCCACCACATCTGCGATCGAATCGCCGTGATGTGGAACGGCAAGATCGTGGAAGAGGGCGAGCGCGACGCGGTCATCCCACACCCGCAGCACGAGTACACGAAAGCGCTGCTCTCGGCGGTACCGGAAGCGGATCCACGCCGGATAAAGCAGCGGATCAAGTTTGAAGGGATGCGGATGTGAGCGCCGTCCATCACGCTCCGGGGCGCGACGCGCGACAGGCCTCGCGAAGCAGTCTGATCTTCGTGCGCGTGTTCATCGTCGTCCTCTGCGCGACCGCGGTTGGCACGGCAGTCTGGGGCTGGCAGCTCGTGGGCAACGTCCGCAGCGTCGCGCGGCTCACGGACACGCGCATGCGCACGCTGGGGTGGGCGACGCTTTCGTACGTCTCGGCGCACGATGGCGCGTTCCCGACATCGAACGAGGAGCTCATGGCCTTCGGTGCCGGGCCCGAAACACTCGGAACTCCAACCCCCGCGCCTGCATCGGTCGAACCGGCACCGTGGCCCCTCGATCGCGCGACGGCGCTGCGTGGCGAACCGCCGCAGTCTCTCGCCGACTGCTTTCACGCGATCGTCGTGACCTGGGGGAGCGATCGGCGGATGCCGCCGTTTCTCAAGCCGGACGGGCTGCCGACGCTGCATGGGACCAACGTGGAAGTCAACGGGTGGCTGGATGCCGCCCGGTACACACCTCCCGTCGCGATCCAGCCTGCGAATTCACACTAGCTGACAGCCTAGCGGAGTGGTTGCCTGACCGCGACAATTGCCCTCGATGAGCTCGTCCCCCACTGCGCTTCACCCAATGCTGTCATCCGATGCAAATCCGATCGAGGAGATCGCACCGGAAACTCCGATGCGCGACGTGATGAATGGCGCGGCGCGCTGGGACATCAAAGTGCACGAGCACGGATTCATTGCGCTGATCGACGCGATGCCGAGGCTGGTTCCGCAGGACAAGACAGCGGACTTCGCGATCGTGCAGTCGGCGCGCGTGAGTTACGGACAGGGAACCAAGCAGCTCAGCGAGGATCGCGGACTGGTCCGCTACCTCATGCGCCACCGCCACTCGACGCCGTTTGAAATGGTCGAGTTCAAGTTCCATGTCGCGATGCCCATCTTCATCGCGCGGCAATGGATCCGCCATCGCACCGCGAACGTCAACGAGTATTCAGCGCGCTATTCCATCGTGCCGGATCGCTTCTATCGACCCAGCGTCGACAACATCCGCGCCCAGAGCTCAGCCAATCGCCAAGGCGGCGAAGCGCCCGTCGATGTCGGCACGGCGGAGGAGTTTCTTTCGCTGCTCGATCAAGCCGAGAAGATGTACAGCAAGTATCTGCATCTCACGGAACAGGGTGTCGCACGCGAGCTCGCGCGGGCAGCGCTGCCCGTCAGCGTGTACACCGAGTGGTACTGGAAGTGCGACTTGCACAACATCCTGCACTTCCTTTCCCTGCGCATGGATCCGCACGCCCAGATCGAGATCCGCGAATACGCGCGGGCCATGTACCGGCTGATTCAGCCGATCGTGCCCGTGGCGTGCGAAGCGTTCGAGGACTATCGCCTGAACGCGATGCAGCTCACCGGCCTCGAGATCGAGGCGGTCCGCAGCGGGACACCGCTCAACACGACGAACAAGCGCGAGATCGCTGAGTGGGACGCCAAGAAGGCGCGGCTGGGACTGTGACGCAAGCGGTCGAAAGCATCGTGCTCTTCGACGGCGTCTGCACGCTGTGCAACCGGAGCGTGACCTTCCTGATCGCCCGCGATCCGCACGCGAAGTTGCGGTTTGCCTCGCTTCAGTCGGAGCGTGCGCGGCGCGAACTCGCCAGCATCGGCGTCACCGGCGTCTTACCGGACAGCATCGTTCTGCTGCAGGCCCGGCGCATTTTTTCGCGTTCAGGCGCGGTCCTCCGCATCGCCAGGAGTCTGCGATTTCCGTGGTCGCTGCTGTACGCGGCGATCATCATTCCGCCATTTCTCCGCGACGCAATCTACGACTTCATTGCGCGCCGGCGATACCGCTGGTTCGGGAGAAGCGAGACATGCATGGTGCCGACGCCCGAGCTGCGGGCGCGCTTTCTCAGCGATTGAACGGATACTCGTTCTTCCAGTGAAAGCCCCGGCACTTTCGGACAGATCGTCGAACCGGCCCACTCTCAGGTACGTTGGTCCAACTCCATGACCTACGAGTTGATCGAAGCGAAACGGACCAAGCCTCGTTCCGCATTTCAGGCAGTGCGCCGCGCTCTGTCCGCGGTGCTCTGCACGGCCGTACTTGCGGGACTCGCCGTCGTTGCAGTCGCGTGTCTGCACGGAGGCTTTCTCGGCGCGATCACCAGCCCGTGGATGTTCCAGTATTTGATCGCATTCTGCGTCGCAGCCGCGTTGACGCTCGTCTGCGGGGCGCGGCGCACGTTCCTGCTCGGACTGATCGGGATTCTCTGGACCGGCGCGCTCGCCGTTCCTGCAATGATCGCTTCGCCGCCGACCAGCCGCCAAGGGGCGGCATCCGCCGTGCGCTGTCGAGTGCTCGATGCGAATGTGCTGTACGGCAACCCGCCATCCGAAGAGGCGCTGGCGTGGATCGCGGACACTGACGCCGATGTGGTCGTGCTGGTCGAGTGCTCGGAACGCTGGGCTGCAGCCATGAACAAGTTGACGGCGCGGTACCCGCATCAGCTCGTACGGCCGGCGAACGATCCGAGGGGCATCTCGCTCTACAGCCGCCATCGCATCAGCGCCCAGGCCGTGCGGCGTGCGCCAGCCGGCGTCTTGCCGTTTCTTGATGTCATCGTTCACCTGCCCGATGCTGAGGTGCGCGTTGTAGCGGTGCATCCAGTTGCCCCGAGTTCCCCTCGTGCGGTCACGAGTCGCAACGCGGAACTCGCGTGGCTCGCGGAGCAGTGTGCGGCGACAGAGCTGCCGCTGATCGTCACAGGTGACTTCAATGAGACACCGTACGGCGCGGCATATCGCCTGTTCGAGCGCGACAGCGGTCTCGTTTCCGCCCGTGGTGGCTTTGGCCGCGCTCCGACGTGGCCATCACAAATCAACGGCCGAGCGATCCCCGAGTGGCTGCGAATTCCGATCGATCACTGCTTCGCGTCGGCGCACTTCACGACGACATCGTTCACCGTTGGACCGCACATCGGCTCGGACCATCGGCCGATCGTGATTGACCTCGCGTGCGCGAAAACTAGCGCGTCTCCGGTTCCGTCAGCACCGCTTGCAAACCGATGAGCGGCTGCGTGTCGTTCAGCTGAAGCTGCACCAGCCGTACCGGCGTCGGTTCGTAATAGCGAAAGAGACCGCCGGGATTCGGTCCCTCGCCGCGCACATCCCAGAAAACCGCGAGCGAGAGTCGCAGGTTCTCGCCGGCAGCGATGTTGTCGACGTGGTGAAGGTACCGCTCGTTCAGCCACACATCGACGTTCGAAAACGAGCGGGTCGTGGCGTTCACGATCAGGATGTCCTCGCCTTCCGTCAGGACCTGCGCTTCGATCGTCTCGCCTTGCGGCAGCCAGTACGGATACTGCCTGGTCGCCTTCACGGGATCCGAGCGAACCGTCTGGCAGGCGGCGAGGAACAGCACGGAGAGAAGGAGGAGCCGGCGCACGGGCGGAGTGTAAGGGAAGAGGGGCAGGTTCTGCTCACGGCAACCCGGCAACCGTCGCGCACCGTGCGATGAGTTCGTCCGCGCGCGCCTTGGTCGGCGCTTCGGCGATGATCCGGATGATTGGCTCGGTGTTGCTTGCCCGGAGGTGCACCCAGCCGTCGGCGAAGTCGACGCGGACACCGTCCACGGACGAAACGCGCTCGCCCGCGAACGCTTTCCGCGTGCGCTCGAGCGCCGGTCCCACGACGCTCAGCCCTCCGATTGAGCTCAGGTCGCGCTTCGTCTTCACCATCGCGTACCGCGGAAGGCTGTCGACGATCGTCGATAGCGGACGTCCGTCGCTCGCGAGCAGATCGAGCACGAGTGCCATCGCGCTGAGCGAGTCGCGCACCCAGCAGATGTCCGGCAGAATGACGCCGCCGTTGCCCTCGCCGCCGATCAGGCCGTTCGCTGACTTGAGCGCCGCAACCACGTTGGCCTCTCCGACGGCGGTTCGCAGCACGGTGGCGCCAAAATCGCGGGCGACATCGTCGATCATGCGGCTCGTCGAGAGATTGGCCGCGAGCGTGGCGCCGCGCGCTCCGTGGCGCTGCAGCATGCGCAGTGCCGCGAGGACGAGCGTGTACTCCTCACCGATGAAACGCCCGCTTTCATCGACGATGGCGAGCCGGTCTGCATCAGGATCCTGCGCGAACCCGACCGCGCACCCGCGGGTCGCGCGCGTACGGGTGATCAGGTCACCAAGATTCGATTCGATCGGTTCCGGCACGTGGCCGAACACACCCGTCATCTCGCCGTGAATGTGCGTGACGGCGCAGCCGAGCTGCTCCAGCAGCGCCCGTCCCGGGCGGCACCCCGATGCGTTCACCGAGTCGAGCACGACGGAGAATCGCTGGCGACGAATCGCATCGCCATCGACGCACGCGAGTACTTTGGCGACGTGGATCTCATTCGCCGAGGTATTGACGGCCATCGAGCCGATGTGCAGCGCCGTCTCGAACGAGAACTGGCGGGCGAGAAATCGCGCGATGATCGCGTTCGCGACTTCGGGCGGTGGTGCGAGCCCGTCGCTGTCGAGGCACTTCAGTCCGTTCCACTCGATCGGGTTGTGACTTGCGGTGACGCACATGCCGCCTGCTGCCCGCAGCTCACGGATCATGACACCGACCGTCGGCGTCATGGTGACATCGAGGTCGATCACATCGCAGCCGGTCGCGGCGAGCGCGCCGCGCACCGCCAGCGCGAGGCTCTCGCCACCGATGCGGCCGTCACGTCCGACGACGAGCATCGCCCGTCCAGTCGTGGTGGAACGAACGTGCGATCCGAACGCAGCGGCAAACTCCGCCGCGACCACCGGCGTCATCGTCCGACCCACGATTCCGCGAGCGCCGGAAACCGAAAGCATCAATGGTGCGTCAACCGGCGAGTCAGTCATGTGATCCTCGTCATCGGGCGGCTGTGTCGAGCGGACAACTGGGGAAGCGTCTTTGGTGCCCCGCATGCACCCGCGAGAGGATATCGGTAGGTCTGATCCTGGGCGGTGCTCCCTGCCGATGGAAACGTTCGACGTTTCTCTATAATCGGACTTCTCATGTTTTTGCTCGAGATTGCAACCGAGTTCTGCGCGGCGCACGCCATCGTGATCGGCGGCGCGCGGGAAGCGCTGCACGGTCACAATTTTCATGTGACCGTCACCGTGGCAGGGGAGCAGCTCGACAACGAAGGACTGCTCTGCGACTTTCATGCTGTCGAGCGTTCGCTTGAACAGATCATCACTCCGTTCCGCGATGGGAATCTGAACACCACCCCTCCCTTCGACCGCGTCAATCCGACCGCCGAGCGCATTGCCCACCACATCGGCGTCGCGCTGGGCGTCATGCTGCCTCCGGCTGTGCACGTCGCATCAGTGCGCGTGACGGAAGCCGCCCGTTGCGCTGCGATCTATCGTCCGACCCACCCAGCAGCTGATCTTCAACCAGTACCATAAGGCCGGAACGAGAGTGCAATGACCGATCGAACCGTACGCATGAAGGCAGCATCGCCCGTCGAGTCAACAGTCGCGCCACACGCAAGTCCGTCGAAGGAGGCGGGGACCGACACCGGGCCGGAAGCGCCATCCGATACGAGTCGATTCCTCAATCGCGACCTGCAATGGCTCGAGTTCAACCGGCGTGTGCTGCACCAGGCAATCGACGCTCGAATGCCGCTGCTGGAGCGCGTTCGTTTCCTCTCGATCTTCTCCAACAATCTCGACGAGTTCTTCATGAAGCGCGTCGGAGGACTGCGCCGGCAGATGGATGCCGGCGTCGGAAGTCCGCCATGGGAACCGCTTACCCCGGCGCAGCAGCTGAGCGCGATACGCACGCGGGTGGTCGAACTCGTGAATGAGCAGGCCGCGAGCTTTCGCACGGACATCCTTCAGCGGCTCGCTGACGTCGGCGTGCAGTTCCTGCGGTGGAGTGAACTCTCGCAGCAAGATCGCACCGAAGCGGAGGCGTGGTATCGCCGCAACGTCTTTCCGATTCTGACACCGCTCGCCGTCGACCCAGGGCACCGCTTTCCGTTCATCTCCAACATGAGTGTGTCGCTCGGCGTGATGCTGCGACGGCCCGGCGAGAGTGAGCAGCTCTTTGCGCGCGTCAAAGTCCCCGAGCTTGGAAATCGGCTGTACCGGTTTGAAGGGACGAAGCGGTTCGTTCCGCTGCAGGAGATCATCGAACACAACCTCGACGATCTGTTCCCGGGAATGGAGATCGCGAAAGTACTGCCGTTTCGCGTCACACGCAACGCGGACGTCGAGCGCGACAACGAGGATGCGGAGGATCTGCTTGAACAGATTCAGCAGCAGCTGCGCGAGCGGCGCTTCGCGCGCGTGGTTCGGCTTGAGATCTCGCGCGGTGCGAACCCGCGCATCCTGCGGTTTCTCGAGGAAGAACTCGACATTGGAACGGAGGACATTTACGAGACCGACGGCATCATCGACTGGGGGATTCTCAATGAAATCGCCGACCTCGACATGCCGGAGCTGCGCTTTCCCAAGTGGACGCCGATGGTTCCTCCGCGCATCGAGAGCGACGAGAGCGATCTCTTCAGCGTGATTCGTCAGGGTGATCTGCTCGTCCATCATCCGTACGAGAGCTTCGACGAAACGGTGTGCCGATTCATCGAGCAGGCCGCGAACGATCCGAAGGTGCTCGCGATCAAGCAGGCGCTGTATCGCACCAGCGGCGACAGCCCGTTCATTCCAAGTCTGATCCGCGCGGCGGAATCGGGCAAGCAGGTCGCGGTGCTCGTGGAGTTGCGCGCCCGCTTTGATGAGGCCCGCAACATTTTCTGGGCGCGCAAACTCGAAGACGCCGGCGTGCACGTTGCGTACGGCGTTGTCGGATTGAAGACGCACAGCAAGGTCGCGCTCGTCGTCCGGCAGGAAGGCAGCGGCATTCGCTGCTACGCCCACGTTGGCACGGGCAACTACAACCCCAAGACGGCGCGGGTGTATGAAGATATCGGCCTCTTCACGTGCGACGCCGCGATCAGCGACGATCTCATCAACCTCTTCAACTACATGACAGGCCGCAGTCGCCAGAAGGACTACAGCCGGCTGCTGGTCGCACCAGTCGCAATGAAGCGCCGCTTCATCGAACTCATTGAACGCGAGATCAGCGTGCAGCAGGCAGGGAAGCAGGGGCGCATCATCGCCAAGATGAATCAGCTCGAAGACCGCAGCGTGACTGACGCTCTGTATCGCGCGTCACAGGCCGGTGTCTCCATCGACCTGATGGTGCGCGGCTTCTGCTGCCTGCGTCCCGGCGTGCCGGGACTCTCCGAGAACATTCGCGTCTCGTCGGTGATCGGTCGCTTCCTCGAGCACAGCCGCATCTTCTGGTTCGGTGCCGGCAAGGACGATCCGCTGGCCAGCGACTTCTACATCGGCAGCGCCGACTGGATGTATCGCAACCTGAATACGCGCGTCGAAGCAGCAACACCGATCGCGGGGCGCCGTGAACGCGAGCGGCTGTGGGAGGTTCTGCAGATCGGAATCTCCGATCGACGGCAGGCCTGGGACATGCAGAGCGATGGCCGTTACGTCGCGCGGTCGACGGACGGTCTGTCCCCGGATGCCCCCGAGGCTGTCGGGACGCATCAGCGTTTGATGACCATTGCCGTCGAAGCACAGCGTCTGCGCGAGCCGCACGGCTTTGAAGATTGACCGCAAGACTCCGTGACAGGCCGCTGACGATCACCAGTTCGTGGTGCGAGGCATCGAGCTCGCGACGAGTCGGATGGGGCGCATGTAGCCCCGATCGAACTTCGTCGACTGATTGTCATCTGGCTCGATCGTAAGGTCCATCGACACGCGAAACAGATGCGTGCCCTTCTCGTATTCGAGCGTGAAGGCCGGAAAGTCGATCTCCGAACCCTCGGCCTCGCCGGGAGTGGTGGTCCGTCGCACGCCCGCGAGGAGCACGCGATCGGTGCCGTCTTCGCCGACGCGATACAGCAGGGTGCCGGCGACCTCGTCAAATGTGACGCGGATGTACTCATCGTTGTGATCAACAAACTCGATGTAGTCGCTCGTGACGACCTTGTCGAGCGGGTTCGCCGGCATCGGACCGAAGTCAGCGCCGGTTCGGATCATCGTGAGGACACGATGCATGACCAGGCGGGACACTGTGTGTGTCGATGCTTCCTCCGTCGTCGCCTGGTAGGCGATGAAACAGGCGTTGAGCGACACCATCGTTGCCGTGAGGAGCGCGGCGCTGATGCCGAGTGCCATCAGCAGCTCGACGAGATTGAAGCCGCGTGCCCGCGAAGCGCGCCGCGGCGCGCGATGGAGCTGAAGGTGCAGGCGCGTCATGAGAGCGGTCCTCCTTCGTGATAGGTCGTCTGATCGGCCTCCACTGTCACAGGCCACGGAATACCGTCGGGCAGCTTCGCGAACGGGTCATAGCGCAGCGTGATCTCGCCAAAGCCGAGAAAGCCGCCGTCGTCCGGCATCGAACCTTCGCCGTCGCCATCAAGCGATCCGAAGTACCCGATCGTGGTGTTAAACATGTCCGGCTGGCCGTCATAAAAGAGCGGCCCCTGACCCGCGATCGGACGAAACGTCAGGAGCAGGGTGCCATGCACATCCGCGGTTCCGCGCACGTCAAGAATGCCAGCGATGATCGTCCCGCGGAGCTTGACCTTCGCCGTGTCCTCAGGATTGACCGCCTGCTCGTTGTTGAAGTTGCCCACGTCGACTGACCAGCCAGGCAGCATCATCGAGCTTCGCGCCAGCATGTCCTTGTCGGCGGCGCTGAGGGCCGCAAGCTGCGCCTGCAGCGTGCTGGCGTCCGGCTGCGCGAGAAGGTCAGGATCTGCGGTGTCCAAGTAGAAGCGCGTCGGCCCCATCAGCTGAACCTTGTTGCGCCAGTGAGTGAACTCGCTGGGCGTGTCGCCTGCGATCGATCCGAGGAATGTGCAGCCATCGAAGCGCACCGAATTCGAATGCTGCTTGGTGTCCGCGACCGGCGTTCCGTTCAGACTCGACATGAGCCCCGGGAACTTCGCGCCGTAGCTGAATGCTCCGCCGCCGAGATCCGTCTGCGTTTGCGAGCCCGCATAGTTCCAGTTCATGTCGACGCAGTTCGCCTCGGTCTCGATGTACGTGACGCCGATGAATGTGCAGTTCTCAAAGACGCAGTTCGTGGCGGTCGGGATCGTCAGGTTCGTGAACGTGAAATCCTTATAGATCGTTCGCTGGTACCAGTCGTACGCGGCGGTGGAGCCGAACGGAACGGGTTCCCATGTGGCGTAGCTCGCAGCTGTGATCGTGCCGCCGCTTGCGACCTGAGTGGCAAACGCAGCGCCGCTCGCCGCTTTGGTTTTGAACCACACGGCGCTCTCGGCGAACATGTCGGTCGTGATGACGCGGAGCTCGTCCGCAGGCACCCCGAAGGTCACTGCTGACTCGCCAAGATCGGGACGGATCGGCCCTTGCACGATCGTCTGGTAGCTCGCGCCGTTCGCCGTGTCCCACTCCGCTTCGGTCACGCCGAACGCAAGCCGGCCAGTCACCTTCGCATACCGGTCCAGCGCGTTGATCACGCCGTCGTCATACCCCAGCGCCGTGTCGACGGAGTTGATCACGCCATCGTCGTTGCGATCGGCATCCCATTGATCCATCAATCGTCCGAGCTGGTTGTCGATGTCGATGAACTCTGCCGTCAGGCTTCCGAGTCCTGCGGCGGCAGCCTTGGTGGTATCGAAGACGACGTTCCCGTTCGCGTCTGCGTCGAACGCTCCGAGGAAGAGATCGAAGTCGTCGACGTATTCGTCGCCATCGTTGTCCGTAAACGCCTCGTTCGACGCCAAGCCGTTCGCCTCGTCGGTGTTTCCCGGCCGCAGGCGCGCGTCACCATCCACGTCGTAGTCGACGACCGCAGCGTAAAACGCATCAAGCAGCAGGTTGAGGGCTGGCGTCAGGTAGTAAAAGTCGCTGCGCATCACGAGCGGATCACCGTTGCCGGCGTTCAGCTCGTTCGGCTCCGTGCCGAAGCGAGTCGCGATCGGGCCCTCGATGAGGACGTTCTTTCCGATCATCAGCCGGTTCGGCGTGATGATCGCGTACTTGATCTTCTTGTTGATCGTGAAGTCAAGCTGCAGTGTTCGTCGGATGTCGCCGTCGGCGCCGACGGAGGTAACACGGACGACCGGTTTGTCAACCATCACCTCATAGGTGAGACGAAACCAGCAGCGGTCGTCCGCCACGAGCATGCGGATCGGCCGCGTCTCGAGCTTGCCGTCTTCGTCGATCGCCGGCAGCGCCGGGTCGCCGACCTCAACAGTCAGTGTGTTCTGATCGGCACTGTGCGCATTGCGGACCGCTTCAGCAAGACTGTCGGCGGAGCCGTCCTCGACGTATCCCTCCGCAGGCTCGATGATGACTTCGCCGTCTGTTCCGGCATCCCAGGTGCCCATCCACAGCTTGTTCGCGAAATCCTGGTCAATCACGCCTTTGCGGACCACGAAGCGTTCGCCTTCACTTGCAAGGCGCCGCGCTGCGAACACGAGGCCGGTCTCCGCGGCGCTCATCGCACGAGACACCTTGACGGCGCTGTCGGCGGTGCGGAGGTTGCCCTGGGCAACGATCGCCATCGCGACGCCGAGTGATCCAAAGATCACGAGAAACATCATCGCGAGCACCGACGCGACGCCGCGATGGCGACTGCGGTATCCCGCCCGAAACTGCTTCGTGATTCGATCGTTCGTCGTACCCGGCATGTGCCTTGCTCCTCGCCTCCGACCAGTCTGCCGCATCACCTCATCCGTTTGCTCATCTCTCACTTGGGCGCAATCCACGAAACGCGCGTCATTTCCATCGGCGCTTCGTCATCGAGGCCCTGAAAGCGAACGACCACCTCGACCTTGACGAACTTGCTCGCGAAGTCGGCGACCTGGTTTGTGGTGTCGAACGGATCGACATTCATCACGCTGATCGTCTGCTCCCATCCGAGCATGTCCGGAATCACTTCACGGCGCGCGTTGATCGGTCCGTTGCCCATCGTGGCGGAGTAGAACGTGCCGCCGCCCTCATCACCGTCAAAGTCGTCAAGATCATCAAAGTCGGCGAGTTCGCCTTCGTTGTCCTCCGGGCCCCAGTTCTCCGTTCCCGTCACCGGGTCGTGCCGCGGCAGATTGAGCGTCATCTCACGGATCTCATTCCCGAGGCGCTGCGCGATGCTCGTCTGTGTCGACCAGTCGTTCTTCTTGTGAAATGCCTGCTGCGCGGAGACCATCGCGAGAACTCCCACGCCGATGATGATCGTCGCGAGCGCGGTCTCAATGAGCGTGAAGCCGCGGTCGGTCTGGCGCTGGCGCAGTCGAGCGGATCGTTGCATGGCGTTCGTACTCCTTTGTCCCTTCCACCATCGCATACAATTGCGCGTGATCCGCGCACCCCGCATCACTCCCCCCAGTTCAACGGGTGGGATGCGCAGCGCGGTCCGTTAATGTCCCGAGACCAGGCTCGACATCTTGAAGATCGGGAGGATCACGGCCATCGCGATGAAACCGACGACGGAGCCCATCGCCACGATCATGATCGGTTCGATCATGCTGGTAACGGCTTTGATCGCGTCGCGCAGCACTCGCGAGTAGTAGTGCGAGATCTCTTCCAGCACTTCGCCCAGCTTTCCGGACTCTTCGCCAGCGGAAATCATCTGCACGACGGATCGGGGAAGAAGCCGGCTCTTGATGAGCTGGCTCTGCACCTTCTTGCCCTGCTTGACTGCGCCGTACACGCCGCGCCACATGCGCTTGAAAAGCTGATTGCCAGTGATGTCGCCGGTGATCGCGATGGTGTCAAGCATCGGCACGCCGGCGTTCAGCAGTTCACCCATCGTGTGCAGCGAGCGGCTGATGTACAGCGCACGGAACATGCGGTTGATGAGCGGCATGGTGAGCTTGAAGCGGTCCCACCAAAAGCTGCCGAGCTCCGTGCGGATGAAGAGCAGAAAGCCTGTGATGAGCGCAATGAAGACACCGAGCACCAGCCACCACCACTCGACCATGAACGCCGAGAGTCCCATCAGGAACTTGGTCGGCATCGGAAGAATGTGTTCCTTGCCCTTGAACACGCCGGCGAACTTCGGCAAGACGAACGTAAGCAGAAAGACCGTGACTGACATCGCCATGAGCGCGATGATGCCGGGGTAAATGCTCGCGCCGATGACCATCTTCCGAGTCTCGATCTCCTGCTGCAGATAGGCAGCGATGCGATCGAGCATCTTCGCGAATGATCCGGCCATTTCCGAGGCCTTGACCATGTTCAGATAGAGCGGGCCGAACAGCTTCGGGTACTTGGCAATCGCTTCGGAGAACTGTTTGCCGCTTTCAACGTCGGTGCGGATCTGCTGCAGAATGCGGCGGAACTTCTTGTTCTGCACCTGATCCGCGATGCCTTCGAGCGCTGCGCGGATGCTGATGCCTGCACGGATCATCACGGCGAGCTGTGTGGTGAAGTCGAGAATGTCTTTCTGTGACGGGCCCGAGCTGTAGTTGAACTTCGAGAGAACGCCGGACAGCTGCGAACTCACCTGCTGCACGGGAACAAGCTGCAGTACGTGATGCCCCTGATTGCGCAGAATCGACGCTGCAGCAGCGGCGTTCTCCGCAGCGACGACACCGGTCATGGTCTGACCGGACGACTGTCGAGCCTGGTATCTGTAGTGGGGCATAGGCGAAACTGCGAGTGAGACTGCGGTGCGTCAGGCTGCAGGCAATGGATTCAGGCTGCGAGCTGGCGATCAAGCTTGTCGGGATATGCCGCCTGCGCGATGGCGTCTTCGCGGCTGATCATGCCGTTGAAGTAGAGCTCAGCGATGGCGTTGTCGAGGCTCGTCATGCCGAGCTGGCGGCTCGTTTCGATCACGTTGGGGATCTCGAACGTGCGGGCCTCGCGGATGATGTTGCGCACCGCGGGCGTGCACAGCATGACTTCGATGGCCGGGACCATGCCCGGCTGATCGAGCCGACGGAAGAGCGTCTGTGAAACGACGGCCTGCAGCGTGTTGGCAAGCATCGAGCGAATCTGGTTCTGCTGACCGGCCGGATACATGTCGATGATGCGTTCCACCGTCTGTGATGCGTTGACGGTGTGGAGCGTCGACAGGACCAAGTGGCCGGTTTCCGCTGCAGAGATCGCCAGTGCACTTGTCTCGAGATCGCGCATTTCGCCGACCAGGATGATGTCGGGATCCTGACGCAGAGCATGCTTCAGTCCGCTTGAGAACGTCGGCATGTCGGCGCCGAGTTCGCGCTGCTCGATCAGGCACTTCGCGCTCGTGAACGAGTATTCGACGGGATCTTCCAGCGTGATGATGTGCTTGCGATAGCGCTCGTTCATCGACTGGAGCATCGCTGCAAGCGTCGTCGACTTACCCGAGCCGGTGTCACCGGTAACGAGCACGAGTCCGCGCGGCAGATAGGTCAGGCGCGAGATGATTTCCGGGAGATTGAGCGATGCCAGCGGCGGCACCTTGGTGCGGATGGCACGCATGGCCATGCCGATCACGCCGCGCTGCGAGTGGGCGTTCACGCGATAGCGCTTGAAGCCCGAAATCTCGTACGAGAAGTCGAGATCCAAATTTTTGGCGAACGTCTCGCGTTGCGGCACGCTGACCATGGCGTCGAGCCATCCACGAATCATTTCGGGCGTGATGACCGGAAATTCCATCGGCGTCATCACAGTGTGGACACGCATCATCGGAACGTGGCCAGCGATGAGATGGATGTCCGATGCGTCGTGGTCGTGCGCTTTTCGGAGAATGTCGTTGAGCAGCATGCGCGGTGATCCCTTGCGAGCGCGGAGTTCCCACGGTCGTCGAAGGCTCATCGGCGTTCTGGACGGGTCGTTTGATCTGCGTGGGACCGGGAAGTCGGGAGCGACCGCAATGGCTGGTCGGTCTGTAACGGCTGGCGGAGCCGGCTCCCGGACCGCTCACTCAGGGGGCAGCGCTATCGGACTGCTCGGGAGCCGCGGCTGCGGCAGCAGCAGAGGACGATGCCGCCCCTCCGCTGAATCCAGTTTCCGGTCGGTAGAGCCCGAGGTCGTAAAAGATCTCGGCGAAGCGGCTCGGCGAGCGGAAGCTCAGCGTGCCCCTGACCTGCCACGGACCTGCGGGCGCGCCGCCGCTGCCGGTCAGGACCACGGGGACGTGTCGCGTCATCGTCTCGCCCGGCGGGACTGTTGCAAGCGCCTCCCAGCGACCGTGATACGCCGCGCCGCCGTCGGTCGCGCTTTCGACGAACATGTAGTCCCATTGCAGCAATCGCATGGGTCTCGACGCGGGGTTCGTCACTGCGACCTCGACATCCAGTCGGAGACTGTCGGCGGTCTGCTCCTTGACCGTGATGGAGCGAATGCCGATCGTCGGGTTTGCACACCCCGCCACGCACACGATTGCCAGCAGCGCGGAGACCAGAATGGAGACCAGAGCGGGCAAGGACAGGAAGCGAGCCATCGGTCGGGCAATGTATACGATGCGATGCGTTCCATGACGTGCATCCGAAACGGCAAGTGGTCTGCGGTGGCAACGGCCGGCTGGCTTGCGCTCTGTGCCGTCGGAACGGTCAGCAGTGCGCGGGCGCAGGACACCTCTCCCGTCACCGTGCCCGATTCGCCGCTCGCATGGCAGCTGTTCCAGCAGGCGACCGATCAGGCGCGGGACAATCCGGCGGAGGCCGCGCGACTGGCGCAGCGACTCCTCGACGGTTTTGGCGATCGATTGGTGCCCGCGGATCAGGGCGCCGGACCGGACTCTGGTGATCGGCTCGAGGGGGTTGTTGACCGCGTCGAGCGTTTTCTGAAAATCCATCCTGTCGCGCTGGAGCGCTACCGGCAGATCGAAGGTCCGGAAGCGGCGCGACTGCTCGCAGCGGGCGAGACGGAGCGGGTCGCGCGGGCGTACGCGCTGACGCACGCGGGACTCACGGCGCATTTGCAGCTCGCAGAGCATGACATGCAGTCGGCGCGCTTTGCGCGCGGTCTCGCGCGGCTTCGCCGCATGGAAGGGCATCCCGATCTCATCGCGAGTGTGAGCGAGGCAACGACGTACTGGTTCCTGCGCGGAGCGTGCGCGGCGCTTGCGCAGCTGCAGGTGGAGCGCGATCTCGCTGACACGCGCCTCCAGGCGCTCGGTGTCGATGATGCCTCGCCCGAGCGCACTTCGATTGCACGATTCGCCGAGATCACGCCCCCCGAAGCGCCCATCCTGCGCAGTCCTTTGACCGAGGGTTTTCCGCCTGAGTCGGACGAAGGGAGCTGGCAACCGGTGTGGACGGAACAGCTCTCGAGCACCCCCTATACGCGACTGTTTCTGCTGGCTGACGAACTTGGCCGCACGGCGACGCCGAGGGCGTTTGAGCGAGCGCGGTTTGACGGGTCGTATCTCATCGTGGCACCAAGCGTCCTCGGCGATGTCGTCGTGGTGTCGGATGGCGAGACTGTCCGCGCGATGGACCGGCTCAGCCACCGCATCATGTGGATGCGCCCGATCGATGTCGGGCGCCTCGACCGCAATGCGGGAACGATCAGCGATCTTGCGAGCGTTGCGGTCGGTGAGGGCTGCGTGATCGTGCTCCCCGGATACGGCTTTGTGAACGAGCGCGGCACCCTGGCTCGCGTGACGTGTCTCGGTCTCGCGAACGGCGAGATGCGCTGGGAAGCGCCGCTCGGGGGGCTGGGCGGAGCGGAGTTCGAGGACCTGTTTCCCATCGGCGAACCGGTCATCAGCGACGGGACAGTCCATGTGCTCGCCCGCAAACTGACGAGCCGACTCGAGACGGTCGAGTACGTGGTGGCGCTGGACATCAAGACCGGCGCTCTGCGCTGGGCGACCTACATCGCCGGAGCTGGCGGTGTCAACATGCAGGGTCTGCGGCCGGCGTCGCGGATGGTGATCGCGGACGGCAGCGTGTGGGTTGCGTCCTCGGTCGGCGCGATTGCACGGCTGGATGCAATCGACGGCCGACCGCAGTGGTGCCAGCGGTTTCTCGTGCCCATTCGGGATGCGCGATTCTCGACGGAGGCGTGGGAACTCGGCGGGCCGGCGCTGATCGGTGAGTGGCTGTTCAGCGTCTCGCCGGATCAAGCCACCGTGGTACAGATCCAGCGCGAGACGGGGCGACTCGAGAACACGTTCAGCCTCGGGGCGACAAACGCATGGGGAACAACGAGATACATCTTGGCGGATGACGGCGATGACGTGCGGACGCCGCGGATGTTCGCGATCGGCGCCGACATCATCGCGTTCGACCCGGACCGTCCGGAGCGTCCATTGTGGACGCTCAGCGGCGCGAACGACGCGGCTTTGGTCGATCGTGTCGGCCTCACCAACCGTGCCGGGATTCGCGGCCGTGTGCAGCTTGCGGGGGAGCTGCTCGTGGTGCCCGGTATCGACGATGTGCTGCTCGTCGCGAGTGCCAACGGACGGATCAGGGAACGGATCGAAATCGACGGCCCGGCGAATCCAGTGCTGCTCGGACCGCAGCTCTTGCTGGGCCAGAACGCATCCGTCACGGCACTGATGCCCGCAGCCAGCGCGGAACGGCTGATGCGCGAACGCATCGCCCAGGATCCGCTCGATGCGGAGGGCGGACTCGCGCTTCTCGATCTCGGACTGCGTGCGAGGCGGCTGGACCTTTGCATCGAGGCGGCCGGCCTTGCGCGGATTGCCATCGAACGGACGCATCCGAGCGCCGCGAGCGACCGCGCCCGCGAAGAACTTGTGGACCGTCTCCTGCGCACCGCAGCGCTGGACGAGGCGACCGGAATCGCCGGTGCCCCTGTCCACGCGCTGCTCTCGGAGATTTCCCTTGATCCATCGCAGCGCGTCCGGCATTTACTCGCGTCGGCGGAGTGGCGCGCGGGCCAGCATCGCATCGATGAGGCGGTTGCGGATCTCGATCGAATCATCGTTGATGCGGACCTCGTTGATGTACCGCTGATGCGGGCGGACGAATCCAGCGTTCCCGCTTGGACGGAGGCGCTCCTTCGGCTGCGCGCAGTCGTCGCTGAATCGCCAACGGAGGCTGCGGCGGCGCTGGCGCGCCGGCAGGAGGTGGCGACAGCGCGGCTCGCTGCGGCGCTGGCGCTGCACCCGAGCGAAACCGATCGTTCAGCTCGCGCCAAAGCTCTGCGCGCCGCTGCCCTCGCGTCGCCGCTGACTGACGCCGGGGTGGACGCCGCTATCGCGGCGGCGCGCGAGTACGCCGGCGGTCGCGAGTGGTTGCTCGCGTGGTCGACGCTGCAGCGCGCGCTGCGCGTGGTCCCGATCACGGAGGCCCAGCAGATCAGCGCCGGGCGCCTGATTGCCGAGGCGATTGAGACGGCCCGCGCGGCGGGCTGGACGCTGACGGAACGAACGTTCGCCGAAACCGCTTTAGGAGAGCGGGGGAGTATCGACGTCGCGCTGACAGACGGAAGCCGGTCGTTGCAGGAGCTTGTCGCGGGAACCAAAGCGCCGGTGCCCGCAGTGGGCGAGCAACCTGGCGAGGTGATCCAACTTGCGGGTCGAGTCGTGCGCACCGCGCCGGGCGCCACGGCTCTGAAGTCCATCCCGGGGATTCTGACTGTCGACGGTCAATGGCTCTCGCTCGTTCGTACCAGCGATTGGACGCCGGTCTGGAGGACGAAGGTCGTCGATCGCGATCCAGCGGTCCTGGTCGTCGGTGAGGTCGAAGGCGTCGACGCCCTGCTGCTCTGGCAGGAGCCCAGCAGCCGCGACGCGACGGCGTCCTGGATCAGTCTCGCGGACGGGACCGTCCTCGCGTCGACCCCTCCCGCGCATGAGTTCATGCCGGCCGAAACGCTCCTTGATGCGGGGCGCCCGATCAATCAGCAGATGCCGAATGAAGCGCCTTTCATGGCCAGTCAGGTGCTGCCGGCGGTCGCGGGACACTCGCTCGTCCTCGTTCGCCGCAACGGCGATGCGGCGGGGTTCGACCTCGGCACCTTGTCGACGCCGGCATGGACGGCTCGACGGATGATGGACCAGGTGTACGAGATAGGGCTGGCGGATTGGGGGATTGCAGTCGGCGGGCAGACCGAGGGGCAGCGTCAGCCCGGTGCCGCCGGCGATGACGGCCTGCCGGTCCTGCTCGTCCTCGATCCGGCGTCCGGTGCGGTGCTTACGCGCACGGAACTGCCAGAGGACGACAGCATTCGATGGCTGCGGCTTCTCGAGACCGGGGAACTGATCGCCGGTGCGAAGTCAGCGGTACTCGCACTCGACGGGATCGGCAGTGCGGATGGCACCGCGGCGCCCATGCGTTGGCGAAACGCGTCGATCGACGTCCAGGAATCCGTGGGAGCGTGGCGTCTTGGTCGATGCATCGTCCTCGCGACGGCCGTTGACATGCATGACACGATCGTCGCGATCGATCTCGCCACGGCGGAGATCGACCCCGCTGCCTTTCGTCCTCCGCAGCGGCTCGACAATCGACGCTCTGAAATTCGCGCCGGAGGTCGACAGGGCAGCGTCGGGCTCGTGCAGTTCAAGGATCGGATTCTCGCGTTCTCCCTTGACGGCGCTCTCATCGGTGAGGACGCGATCGCCGAAGTGGAGCGGGACTTCGCGGTAGCATTGCCCATCGCAGACGGTGTACTGGTTGTCAGTAACGGGGGATCCAGGCAGCTCCCCACCGCTGATGGATCCGGCATGCGGTTCGAGGCCACATACCTTCTGTATCGCCTCTCGATCGATGAAGGCCTTCGGCTGCTCGGCCAGGCTGTTCGGGTGCGGACGATCGGGCAACGAGCGGACCGGTGGCAGGTTATCGACGGCTATGTCATCGTGAGCACGAATGCCGGTGCCCTTGCCGTTCCGATGCCGGTGTCCCCGTAGACCATCCCTCCGGGCCTTCTCCTCGATGCTTTCATCCCCGGGGTCGACTTCCGCACAGGTCCACTTGCACAATCGGCCCGACCCCGCGATAAAGTGCCGCCCGATTGCTGCCGACCCTTCCGCGGCGCCTGTCAGTGTCTTCTCCTTTTCTGTCCGCTCGTTTCCCCCAGTTTCGTGTTCGGGGTTGAGTCTCTCATAAGGCATCCAATGACTTGCTCGCTTCTTTTGCAGCCCCTCTCTGCACCCACTCGCGCTGTCGGCATCACAGCCCCCATGCTGTGGGATCCGATGGATCTTCAACTCGACGGGCTTGATGGGCTTGACGGGCTGGGCGGCGTGACGACCAGCGTGCTCGCCACGGCGCAAACCGCGCTGCCGTCGATTGTCGGTTTTGACGCAGAAGAAGAGGAAGCGGACGAAGACTTCCTCTACGACGATGACGACGATGACGACGATGATGAAGACGAGGACGAGGACGAGGACGAAGACGAGGACGAAGACGACGAGGAAGATGACGAAGAAGAAGAAGAAGAAGAAGACGAAGAAGAAGAAGAAGAAGAGGACGAAGAAGACGAAGAAGACGAAGAGGAAGATGACGGCGAAGACGAAGACGAGGACGTCGACGACGAGGCTCTTCTCGAGGACGACGAAGAAGCCGACGACGCCGCCGCCGGAGACGAAGAAGAAGCCGAGGGGGAGAAGGAGCCCTAGCGCTCCGAACGGCCCTCAAGGCCGACACTCGCTCTGGCGCCGGTGGGCGCGGCGGCGCTTTAGCGGCTGGTCAGCGTTGCTTGGAGGAGTGCGAAACGAACGACGCTGATCGAGCGGCGATCTGGGACGAGCAGAATCCAGTCGCCAGGCGCATCACCCTCGAACTGCACGCGTCGAGGGACCGCAACGCGCTCATAGACAAGGGGTGCGCGACCGGGCTGGCCGTCGGGATGGTCGAGGAAGACTCCCTCACCGTCACTGACCAGGACGCTGCCGTCCGCAGCGATGCACGCCGCGAACGATCGTTCGGCGAGCGGCCGCAGCGAATCGTTCGCAGGATCCCACACGGCCATGCGCCGTAAGTCCGGATCAAAGATGACCAGCCGGGCGTCCTCCCCTGGGCCAACCGCGCTGTCGGTTCCTTGCGGGGCCATGGCCTGATACGCGCGACGGCTATCCATGCGGACGGAGAGCCGTCTCACGATGAGTGACTGGTGGAACGCGTCTTCGTCGGTGATGTCGGCTGCGACGAGATCTGCAATGCCGTCACGAAGTCTGATCGCGAAGATCGTACGGCTGTCGCGCGCGAAGACCGGCAGCAGCCATGACTGATCGGGTGCCGCCGGAACTTCAAACGCCGACGTTGCCGAGCGGACCGAGAGGGAGAAGTCGCTGTTCGTGATGTCGCGCGCCGACCACGCGATCGTTCCATCGGGGCCGAGGCAGGCGAACGCGTTGACGCGGCCATCATCGATGAGCCACTCCGGCTGCAGCGTGGGAGGCGCTGTTGGGGTGGCAGGAGCCATCGCAACGTCGGGCCAGCGGACATAGCCGATGCGACGCGAACCATCGTCCAGAATTTCCTCGACAAGAAAGCCTTCCTGATCGGCACTGCGACCGAGGATCAGCCCCTTTTCAAGCGTCGCTACCCGCGTCCCGGTCCGCTCCGCGAGCGACCAGACTTCAAGGCTGGACGCGACAGGTATGCGCGCGTCCTTGGTGCCCAGGAGCGCCGGCCACTCCGGCGCGACGCCCGTCTGCACGGCCATCCATCGCCCGGCGGGCGCGATGAGCGGCAGCGTGAATCCGTCGTAACTGACGGAACAGAGTCCGGCCGCCGCCACGCTTGTCTGGCTCGCAGTGCCCACTGGCGGGGGAGGAGCGTCTGCGCCGGGAAGAATGATTCCTCCTCCGGTCCGGGACTCGACGGTCGTGCAGCGAACCGAGCCCGCAGTCATGCAGGCCAGGGTCACCAGCGCGGTACCGGCGCGTAGCACGCACATCAATTGGCTTCCGGCGGAGCTTCGAGCGGAGCTTCCGGCGGAACCGGCAGCGGGCTCGGCGGCGCGGTCGTGCCGAGATCCACGTTGGGATTGATGACGTTCGTGCTGCGCAGATTGTCGAAGAACCCGCGGTTGCCCTTCGGCTTCTCACGCTGCTCGAGCGGCTTGCGGAGATTCTTCAGCCGATCGATCTCGGCCGCGTTGTAGTTGTGATCGTTGGCGTCAGGGTTGTCGACTACGACCGGTGTCACAAAGATCACGAGTTCCGCAACGTTCTTCTTCTTCTCGGTGGATGAGAAGATCGCGCCCAAGAGCGGCAGATCGCCGAGCAGCGGAATGCCGCGCTTGATGTTCGTCTCGTCCTCGCGGCGGATACCGGAGATGACAATCGTCTGGCCGTTCTTGACGGTGACCTTCGTATTCGTCTGTCGCCGGTCGACAACGGGATTGTTGCTGAACTGAGGCACCGACAGATTGAGATTCGAGAGCAGGATTTCGATATCCATCGCGACGTTCAACTCGCGCGTGATGCGCGGGCGGACGTTCAGTCCGATGCCGACAGGCCGTGTCTCGAAGCTGCTGGTAGTGCCGCCACCGTCGCTGGTCGTCTGGCCCTGCTGGAACGTGATGTCCTGACCGGAGAAGAACTTCGCCTCTTCGTTGTCGCTCGTGAAGACGCGCGGTTCCTGAAGAATGCGGACGTCGTTCGTGCTGTCGAGCGCCTGGAGCAGGAAGCCGACGCTGGTGGTCACGTCCAGCGTGCCGATGTCAAACCACGGCGAGGCGAAGTTCTCGCCGCCGGTCGCTCCGTTGCCCTTCTGAAGATTGAGATCCACGTTGCCGCCGATCGCATTTTCGCCGCCGTTCAACGCCGTCAGGTTGTCGCCGACACGCAGACCGAACGAGAATCCGTCGCCGAGCGAAATCTCCGCAACGACCGCGGTGATCATGACCTGGCGACCTGGACGATCGAGCTCGTCGATCATGGTCAGGATCGCCTCCTGGATCTGCGGAGGAGCGAGCACAATGAGTGAGTTCTGCGTCGCATTGGGCACAACGCGACTCTTGCCGATCGCCGGACTCACCGGCGACTGCTCGCCAGCGGCGCCGCCGCGGCCTGCTTGCCATGGGAAGCTGAACTCGCCGGCGGCCCCACCGCCCGCTCCACCCCGGTCCCCCGACGCCCCGC